>OCZT010008400.1_pt1 | contig 10044 bp, 8 predicted proteins | sample 1539031 | NCBI WGS metagenome assembly OCZT01 (sample SAMEA3539308, study PRJEB22396) | soil metagenome | biome: tundra; feature: field; material: soil | place: USA | collected 2010-05 | depth 0.15 m
CAGAACTATCCCGTATTTGCTGTCGAGCCTCTCTTTCACAGAATTCAGAGCCCGGGTGCAAAGGCCCTCTTCTTTGCCTATACCCGCCATGGTGCACCAGCCCTGCGACTCAATAAATATTTTAGCTTCTTCATTTTCGTTGCTCCCTATTTTGCGGCCGTAGTAATCGTAGGCACGAATAAACCATTCTCCGTCCCAACCATATTTCTTAATAATTTCAACCATGTTATCGACAAGTTTCTGTGCGCGATCTGCCTCATCGGCTTTATGCAATTTTTTACACAGTTCAACATAATCGCGACCGTAAACCACGAAAAGACCTGCAATCATAACAGATTCTGCTTTAGATCCTTCAGTTTTGTTTTCTGTAGTCTGGAAAGACTCATTGGGATCGTTTGAGAAGCAGTTCAGATTCAGACAGTCATTCCAGTCGGCACGACCAATAAGTGGCAAGCCATGAGGACCCAGTTTGTTTACGACATGATCAAAAGAAACAGTGAGGTGGTCAAATAAACTTCCCGCAACCGAAATATCATTATCGAAAGGGACCATTTCATCAAGAATTTCAAAATCGCCTGTTTCCTTAATATAGCTTACAGTTCCGAGTATAAGCCACAGCGGATCGTCATTGAAGCCGCCTCCGATATCATTGTTACCCCGTTTGTTAAGTGGCTGGTATTGATGATAGCAGCCCCCGTCAGGAAATTGAGTGGATGCTATATCGATAATACGTTCCCGTGCACGTTCAGGAATCTGGTGAACAAAACCCGTGAGATCCTGGTTGGAATCGCGGAAACCCATACCCCTTCCTATACCCGATTCGAAGAAAGATGTCGAGCGCGAGAAACAGAAGGTTATCATACACTGATACTGATTCCAGATGTTAACCATACGGTCGACCTTTTCATCTCCGGAGTCTACAGTATAAATGCTCAGAAGATTATCCCAGTATTTGCGAAGATCTGCAAGGGCAGCATCAACTTTCGCAGAAGTGTTGAACCTGGCAATTGTCTCTTTAGCCTTTTTCTTGTTTATAATATTTTTAGACTCCCACTTTTCATCCTCCTTATTCTCAACATATCCAAGGACGAAGATGAAATCCTTTGATTCACTCGGTTTGAGTTCGACTTCAATATAGTGCGAAGCGATAGGAGACCAGCCATGGGCTTCAGTATTTTTCGGTTTTCCCTCTATGACCGTCTGTGGTTCATCAAATCCATTATATAAGCCGAAGAACGATTCACGGTCGGTGTCATATCCCTCAATGAGTGTGTTCACAGAAAAATAAGCATAATGATCTCGTCTTTCTTTGTATTCTGTTTTATGATAGATCACCGATCCCTCTATTTCAACTTCACCTGTAGAAAAATTCCGCTGGAAGTTTTCCATGTCAGAAGCGGCATTCCACAGACACCATTCAGTAAAAGAAAAAAGTTTCAGCTTTTTGGTTTTCTTTGAATTATTGGTAAGAGTAAGCTTTTGAATTTCAGCCCATGTTTTCAGGGGCACAAAATACAGTACATTGGCTGTTATGCCGTTTTTTTCACCTTTTATATTTGTGTAATTCATCCCATGGCGGCATTCATAGCTGTCAAGCTCTGTTTTGCAGGGCTTCCATCCGGGTGACCAGATTATATCTTCGTCATTAATATAGAAATATTTGCCTCCGCTATCCATTGGAACATTGTTGTACCGGTATCGTGTAATCCTGCGGAACTTGGCGTCTTTATAGAAAGTATAGCCTCCGGCAGTATTTGAGATCAGAGAGAAGAAATCTTCATTCCCAAGATAATTGATCCATGGCCATGGAGTACGCGGGTTATCTATCACGTATTCTCTGTTTTTGTCGTCGAAGTGACCGTATTTCATGTTTATTTAATTTTTAGACAGTTAAAATTATTGTTGACTTTCATGAGCATTGACTCTTCTGTTGTTTAATTCAATTGTGATTTCATCCATTTTCTTCTGGTTCAATGGATAAAGTGTCATAACGCCGGCTGCGATCATTGTAATTATTGTCGGTATCCAGCTCATTAGCATAATGATACCCGGAACTGCTCCCTGTATTGCAACAGCATCCTGTCCGTTGTATTTAAATGCTGCCAGCACAAATCCTATAACTGCACCGGCAATTCCTCCTCCGAATTTGGTGGCAAAAGAGCCTGCCGAGTAAACCAGTCCGGTAGCTCTCCGTCCGTTCTTGAATTCCGAGTAATCTGCAGCATCGCCAAGCATGGCAAAGAAAAGTGTCGGGAATATTGCGGCTCCAAACTCCGATATTATGCCGATCGTGAATATGCCTGCAATATTATCCGGTCCGCAAAAAACAAGCAATGCATTTACCACACCTGAAAAAATCAGTGCATAAATGAAAAGATTTCGTTTGCCAAACTTTTTTCCCAGGGGAGAAGTTATCATGGCACCTGCTATTGAAGCCAGCATCAATCCCACCATATACGTGGCAGCCAATATCTGATTGTGTAAATAATGTGTAAAATAGATAACCACAATACCTTGTTTTATCGAATTATATACATTGAACAGTAACCCGATAACAAGCAGAATTATCCATGGCCGGTTTCTGACAAGATCTTTCAGATCCTTGCCCAAACTGGTTTTTTGTTCTTTAGGAGGTTGAACCCGTTCTTTTGTTGTAGCAAAAGTTATCATCAGGAACAGCGATAAGAAAACCGATAACAGATAAATTGAATTGCTATAGCCCTTCTTTTGATCAATGATAGTTACATCTTTTGCTTTCAGATTATCTTCACCCGATACAATGAAAGAATATTGTTTCTGTGCGTCCATTGAAAAGCTTTTGCCGTGTGTTGGAACGTTCAGACTATCGGGAATAGTAGCATTCGACCACGTGAAAAGAGCAATCCCGTTTTTGGTTTTAATATTTACATTCTTAACATCCTTATCAGTTGAAACTGTTACCTCATATTTTTTTGCATCAAGTTTATTGAGATTAATCGATGGATTAATATTGCCAAAATGCAGAACCAGAAATAACAATGCGCCCTGAACAACCATGCCTCCGGTAAATGCTCCAACCATTCTATATGAGCCAAGACTAGTACGTTCTTTGTTGTCGATAGTCATAACAGCCATTAAAGCGCCATATGGGATGTTATTAGCTGTATAAACAAGAAAAAATATCAGATATGTGGCATATGCATAAACTATTTTCCCGGTTGCACCGAATTTCGGTGATGTAAAAAGTAACGATAATGTTATTCCTAAAGGAATGGCTGTCCATAATATCCACGGACGGAACTTACCATACTTCGAGTTTGTTCTGTCGCAGATAATCCCCATTATGATGTCGATGATTCCATCTCCGAACCGGGCAATCAGCATGAGTATCCCTACTGTCGCAGGACTTATTCCAAAGACGTCAGTGTAAAAAATAAATAAGAAAGTTGCGACACCGCGCCAGGCTATATTTGCGGCCCCGTCTCCAAGGGCATACCCGATTTTTTCTTTTAGCGCTAGTTTTTCCACAGTTTTCGGTTTTAGTAGTAATTAGGATAAGCAATACAAAGAAGCAGAATACTTTAATTAAATCAATGAATAATTCATATTATATCAAATTTAATAATTGTCTTAAAAAAGGAGATAAAACATCCCTGAATTTCTTAGCACACAATGATATTAATGAGATGAATTTTTTATAAAATTATTGATTTCTGTTGTCCTCAACATGTTCATAGGAATTAAGCTACGCTTTTCACTTTGTACCCATTCAAGCCGTAATAAAGTATGAATACAAATAAGGGAATAGGCGCGAAAAATCCTACTGACATGTTGAATTTATCTGCAATAAGGCCCATAACCGGTGGAAATAAGGCTCCCCCAAAAATTGACATTACAATAAAGGAGGATGCTTTTTTTGTTTTTGGACCGAGGTCTTTTATTCCAAGTGCAAAAATTGTGGGAAACATAACCGACATAAAAAAGAATACGCCATAAAGGGCAATTAGCGAAATCCAGCCTGCCCCGATACTTACAACAGGCAATAACAGGCAACACATCAGTGCATATCCTGCAAGAAGTTTTGTCGGCTCAAAATTTCTCATCAGAAAGCTGCCCGACATTCGTCCGATCATAAATAATGCAAATCCGATTGAAAGAAAATATGGTCCGTAAGCCACATCAAAATGCGGATGCTGGTTAACATCCGTTACAAAATTGATAAGGTAGCTGAATACTCCTGTCTGTGCTGCAACATAGCAAAACTGTGCAATCACCCCCAGTACAAAATGACGCTGTTTAATAAGCGGTTGGTTCCTGACAGTACCATCCGGGCCCGGTTCATCATTACTATTGGACTCCTCATCCTTTATCTCCGGCAATTTTGTGAAAACAAATAAAAGCGCTACCAGGAGTACGGTTCCTCCGATCACACAATATGGAAGTATCATTGAACTTAGCTTTTGCCCTGCAACATTACTGTGGTTCCCATAGATGAACAGGCCGATGAGCGGTCCAATAACCCAGGCCAGTCCATTAAATGACTGGGAAAAATTAATACGCCGTTCAGACGATTCCTGAGGGCCTAGTTTAGTGGTATACGGATTAGCAGCAGTCTCAAGAGTGGCCAGGCCGCACCCCATTATGAACAGGCAGATAAGGAAAATCCAGAAGGACTCGAAAGATGTTGTGGCAGCAATAAGAAATGCGCCTATGGAAAAAAGTGACAAGCCCAGAATTATGCCCTTTTTATATCCGAATCGTTTCATAAAATATCCGGCCGGAAGCGCCATTCCGAAGTAAGCCGTATAGACTGAAAACTGTATCATTCCCGATTGCGCTTTTGACATCTGCAGCATATCCTGGAAATGCTTGTTTAAAGTATCAAGCATTCCATGGGCTATTCCCCAAAGGAAGAAAAGGCTGGTTATAAGAATAAATGGAATAAGGAAACCCTGGGTAACAAGTTTCTGACGGTCAGTGGAAGAGGTTATTTCGTTTGCCATATACAATATTGATTTGAGAATACAATATTGTTATGATTTCCGACTTTACCAAAACTTTGATGTTATATTTATTTTGATGTTTACCAAATATCCGGACTGACATTATCAATAAAAAAACGCCCGCAGATCTGCGAGATCTGCGGGAAATTCTTATTTTAATTTTACCTGATGATTATATTATTTAACCAAAAGATTCACTTTTAGTTTGAATTCATCATATATGGTCTTATCTCCAAGGTTATCGAAGAAAGAACCTGAACCATAACGTATATTATATTTTGTACGGTCAAGAGTAATGTTAGCAAAAAACCATGTTCCGTCATCCTTCTTTTGCATTGTGGCTTTAAATTCAATCGGATTCGTAATATCCTTAATAGTAAGTGAACCGCTTACAACTCCGGAACCCTTATCAAATGCAGTGCTACCCGTAATGACGAGTTTGGCAACAGGAAACTTCACAACTCCGAAAAAATCATCTGATTTTAAATGACCCATAAGCATGGCATTGTTCTCGGTCTCTTTAAGCGTAGTCATATCGATCAGGAACTCACCTGACACTATTTTGTTATCCTGCACACTTAGCCAGCCCGATTTCAATTTTATTGTTCCTGTATGCTGGCCGGTAACCTTTTCACCTAACCATAATAATTTAGTTGCGGATGTGTCGGCAGTTAACTTATTCTGTGCTACGACGTTAACAAGGAATAGACCCGTAATTGTTAAAAATAATAATGCTCTTTTCATTTTAAGAAATTTAGAATTTTCAAATTAAACAACATGAATTGGTATTTTGTTCTATCTTCATTAAATACTTTCCTTTTTTGATCTCATTGTCAGATATCGCATCACCACAATACAATTCAGGTTAATTATGGCTACTCCATAATCACTGCTATAATCTGATGAGGGAAAAGTGTTTGTCAGGAATTTAACCACTTCTTTTCCTGAAATGCCGAAAAGTGTATAAAGCAGACTTAAAAGTTTAGAAGATAAATTGAAATAAAGTTTAAAGAAATGTGGAGTAGATTAAATCTAAAACCCGACTTCAGAGCTTAGTTATATTCAGCCCGCCACTGACTTCAAATATCATACCAGTGGAAAAACTCCAGTCACCCCTTGAAATTGATGCGACAGCTTTCCCGATATCATCAGGGAATCCCCATCGTTTCTGAGGAACAAGGCCCTCATTTATAAGTTTATCATATTTGTCTTTAATTTTTGCTGTCATATCAGTCTGGATTATTCCGGGACGGACCTCACAGACAAAAATTCCTTCACGCGAAAGCCTGTCGGCAAAAACTGTGGAAGCCATACTCAACCCCGATTTCGAAATGCAATATTCTGCCCTGTTCGTTGAGGATCTGACAGCAGAGACAGAAGTCATGAATATTATAACAGGCTTATAATCTGGTATTTGCTGTTTAAGCCAAATCATTTCTCTAGCAATCTTCTGTGCGAAAAAAACCGGGCCCTTAAGGTTTATATTTATTACCCGTTCATAGCTTTCTTCTGTCATATCGAGGATATCTTCTCTTTGAAGCGGTGAAACTCCGGCATTATTTACGAGAATATCAATACGACCGTACCTGTCGAGTATGTTGGAAACAACCTCTTTCTGACAACTTGTACATGAGATATCGAGACCGACCGGGAAAAACTGTACTCCTCTTTTTTCAACCTCCGGTTCGAGATTTTCCATCCCTTCACTGTCGACCGAGCGGCCTATCGCAGCAATATCATACCCTTCGTTTGCTAAAGCTATTGCAACCGACCTGCCTATCCCTCTGCTGGCGCCTGTAATGACAGCTACAGGTTTGTCATTCATATGTAAAGATTAAAATCAGGTTTCTCAGTAAATCAGGGTTTAAAGGTAATGATTTGCATGACTTTGCCAACAATCATCATAAATATCTTCATTATATTCTTTCCGGACATTTTCTAAGGGTTAAGATGCTTCTCAATTTCTATTTCTCCGCAGAAAGGATTTCACTTCTTTTTAGAAAAAGTAACTGATCTGGGGCTGATCCACGATCCCCGGAAAAGTGATCCGGTATAGTATATTATCAACCGGTAGTAAATAATTGTTCGGGAGAATGCTTTTGGAATAAAAAACAGGGTAACTCCGAGCAATGCCATCACACCTCCGGATATGAGGTTATTGAATACCAGAAACGCTTGGATCAGAAATTTTTCAATTCCGTTCTTGTGTTTGGCAATATAGACATGACGGGAAATATGAACTTCGGTTTTTGTCAAAGAAGTTGTTTTAAGATTTATTCTTGAGCTGCCACCATGATTATGCACAATAGTAACATCCATGCAAAATGCAATTTCTTCATTATTGTTTCTCACCCGCCTGCAAAGATCGACGTCCTCAAAATACATCCAGAAGTCCTCATCAAATCCACCAACCATTTTAAATGTTTTACCGCATATCAGCATTACGGATCCTGAAACCCAATCAGGAAAGTCAATAAATTGTGCCCGTTCTCCTGTATCCGGTTGTTGGTTTCCGGAAACCGGTAACCGTTTGCCGAATATTGCTCTCATAAAACCGGTAAGATTGATAAATGCGGGAAACTGACCGACCGCATTGGTTTCCTTACCTTTATCATTAACCTGTCTGCATGAAACAATACTGAAATCAGGATTCTGTTTTGCAGTGTCCAGTAGCTTTTCGATGGCTGGCTCGGATGCTACGGTATCAGGATTTAAGAACAGGAGAAACTCACCTTTGGCATTTTTTGCTCCCATGTTGCACCCATTGCCAAATCCACCGTTAATCTCATTCCTGATGAATCTGAACTTTGGGAATATGACTTCAGTTTTACTGAATGTTTCGCCTCCTGAATTATTATCAACAACAATCACTTCAGTTTTGAACTTTGCCCCGGAAAATGAGGCAAGGGCATCAAGACACTTATGAAGTCGGTCCCATCCTTTGTAGCAAACTATAATTATTGAGAGGTCAGTCATAATGAGATAAATACTTATTCCTTAAAAAGTTGCTTGTTACTCGTTGCTAGTTAACTTGCGCCTTTGAGCCTTTGCGCCCTTGAGCCTTTGTCCGTGTGACTTTGCTTTTATCTTTTTCCTTTTGTCTTTTATCTTTAATTTGAAGTTTCCAGTTCTCCTGTTCCCCCACTCTCCTCTTCTCCAGTTTGCTCATTCTCCTCTGCCATCCATTCATAGACAGGCTGTTGGGGACCCTGATTACGGTACGAGACAGCCAGTACTACTCCCGAAAAAAACCCAAGCATATGGGATTCCCAGGAGACATTTTTATAAACTCCGGGGAAAAGACCCCACACCATTGATCCGTAAAGAAATACAATAAGCAGAGATAAAGCAATTAGCCTGAAGTACCTGCGTATTATACCGCTGAAGAAGAGAAATGATGCCAGACCATATATCAGTCCGCTTGCTCCTATATGCCAGGCGGCTCTTCCGGCAATCCAAACCAGCAATCCGGTAAGAAAATATGTCCAGATAAATACTTTTAATGCGACCTCGGAGTAAAAATAAAAAAGCGCTATTGATAAAAAAAACAGAGGTATCGAATTGTTGAACAGATGGGTAAAGTCAGCGTGAATAAAAGGTGAAAATAATATCCCTGGCAATCCCTGTATCGTCAAAGGATAAATTCCAAAACGTGAAAGATCAATATCAAAAAGTACCTCAATAATCTTCACAATCCACATTAAAAACACAAATATTCCGGGAATAATCATATTCAGGAGTAGTTTCTTCCTGTAGAAGTCTCCTTCGGCGATTATATCTGAGCTGGATTTTGACACTTTGGTTCCTGTTGCTGGTTTCGCGTTCCGGATTCCTGTTTTCTGGTTTCTGATTCCCCGTTCCTAGTTCCTGGTTCCTGATCAGTCTCTCTCCGGAAATACTATCCCGGCGGACTGTCTGATTCTGTCAAGTGTATTCATCAGATTAAGGCTGAAGGAATGAGGCACTATATCGCTTTGAAGCTTTCCCTCATCCAGGCATTTCATAACTTCCATTGCTTCGAACTGGTAGCCCATTCCATCAGGAAGTAGTGAATATTCAATATTTTCTTTACCATTCATGGCAACATTAAGTCTTTGAGACATATCACGGGCACGCGAGAAGAATAGGTTTCCGTTTTCACACAGTAAATCACATCCGATTCCGCCTGCAGTACGGAACGAGCTGAAAAGAGTAGCCATAAGGCCACTGTCATAACCAAGAATTATGCTTATGGTATCTTCTGCCCCGGATGCCGCAAATGAAGCCTTTGCAATAACTTCCGAAGGAACGCCTATGAAATAAAGAGCATCGATTAAAGGATAAATTCCTATGTCAAGGAGCGAACCTCCGCCCAGTTCTAAGTTGAATTTACGGTCAGACGGATTATAAGGAGCCTGAAAGGAAAACCGGGCATTGAGATGAATTATTCTGCCAGGCTCGCCTCCAAGAAGAATTTCTTTAGTTTTCCTGTAAATAGGTTGGAAGGATGGCCAGAGGGCTTCCATAAGAAAGACTTTCTGTTTCTCCGCTTCACTTATCATTGCTTTTACCTCTCTGCTGTTCAGTGCAAATGCCTTTTCACAGATAACAGCTTTCCTGTTTTTCAGACATAACATAGTATGCTCAAAATGATGAGAATGCGGAGATGCAATATAGATCACATCCACCTCTTTGTCGTTTACAAGTTCTTCATAACTGCCATAGAATTTCTTAAATCCAAATTCTTTGGCGAACTGTTTTGCACGGTTCAGATCACGCGATCCTACCGCAGACAGTTCAACATTTTCCAGCAATTTGAGTCCGGCTGTAAATTTTGCTGACATCTTACCAGGAGCGAGAATTCCCCATTTGTATTTCTTTTTCATTAGGAAAATATTTTGATAAATATAGGAATTAGTTGGGTATTAAGTGCTACACTGTACGACTGGCTCATGGGGATCCTTCTGTTTCAAACACTCCCTTTTCATTCCCTCCACTACCCTTTATACACATCTTTTTGAACTGTGATTTTTATTTCTATGTGAAGGCTTACATAAAAGAGTGTTTATCAAATTATTATCAG
>OCZT010008401.1_pt1 | contig 10043 bp, 10 predicted proteins | sample 1539031 | NCBI WGS metagenome assembly OCZT01 (sample SAMEA3539308, study PRJEB22396) | soil metagenome | biome: tundra; feature: field; material: soil | place: USA | collected 2010-05 | depth 0.15 m
TGCGAACATTATTCCGGTATTCATCGTCTGTGGCCAACGAGCGGAGCGATCCCCGGATAGGTCCAGGAACATTCTTCAGGTTGGGCACAGTTTGGTGAGGGCGGAGGGCAACGGCGAGATAGGTCCATGAACATTTTTTCGGTCGATTCAACGCGTCGAGGACTGAGGTGGACGCCTCGATAGCTCCAAGAACATTTTTCGGGTTGACAGGATTCAACCAGGGACTCGGAGTGAATTCCCGATAGGTCTGCGAACATTATTCCGGTATTCATCGTCTGTGGCCAACGAGCGGAGCGATCCCCGAATAGGGCCAGGAACATTTTTCAGGTTGGACACAGTTTGGTGAGGGTGGAGAGCAACGGCGAGATGGGTCCAGGAACATTGTTCCGGTCGATCCAACGCGTCGAGAACGGAGGTGGACGCTGCGATAGGTCCAAGAACATTTTTCGGGTAAACGACAGAGCACCAACGAGTGGCGTGAACTCCGGATAGGTCCAGGAACATTTTTCAGGCTCACAGAATGCCGCGCAACGCGAAGTGCGGCTCGGATAGGTCCAAGAACATTTTTCGGGCGGGCAGAATCTGGCTGTGAATCAGACAAGCAAAGCATCTGAACGCATTCTCGGCAGCCTTACAAGTATGGACCGAAGCGCGTTTCCCAATAGAATCGGGCCAGAGGAAAATCGTGTTCTCGTCAATCGAAGATCTCGGCCAGCGATTGGGAAAAGCGAAGTACGTAATCGACGAGGTTACTCTTCAGGTCGTCTACCTCGCTGCGCGGATGCAGAAGCCGGTGATAGTGGAAGGACCGCCTGGCTGCGGCAAGACCGCTCTGGCCCAGGCGATCGCGTCGGCGGGGAATACCGTCATTGAACGACTGCAGTGTTATGCCGGCATCAATGAAGAGAAGGCAATCGGGAAATTCGATGGTGCCCTTCAGAAGTTGTTCCTTGAAACACAGGGAGATCGCCTTCAGAAGGACTGGGACGCGATCCGGAGCAATCTGCACACCCTAGATTTCTTTGTCCAGGGGCCTCTGCTGAGATCGCTGTTGTACGAGCGGCCGTGCGTACTGCTGATCGACGAAGTCGACAAGGTAGATGAAGGCTTCGAAGCCTTGCTGCTCGAAATCCTTTCGGAATGGCAGATCTCGGTACCCAAACTGGGGACGATCAAACACAAGGCGATTCCCTTCGTGATCCTCACCTCGAACGAGGTAAGGAGGCTGGGCGACCCGTTGCGGCGCCGCAGTTTCTATCTGCGTGTGGAGTTCCCGCCTGTCGACCGGGAGGCCGAGATCCTGCGGGTTCGCAGCACGACCACGAATCCCAGGCTACGGCGGATCATCGCCGGTTTGGCACATGCACTACGCGGATGGCAGATGGAGAAGCCAGTTTCAATTGCCGAGATGCTCGAGCTGGCGCAGGCCCTGGAAATCCTGGGGCTCGACGACATCACGCCCGAGATGCGTGACATTCTGCTGCCCTTGGTGGCCAAGACGGAGTCGGATCGGAAACGGCTTTTACTACGGGATGGCTTCGCGTCTCTCGTGCATGATTCGCACCAATATGCAGCAGAGGTTTCGCAGGATTCAGTGGAGAGGGAACTGTCGGATGTGCCGGTGGCCCGGTAGTTGGACCAAGTCTATGGCGACGAGACGGGCGAGACTGATCTATCTGCTTGCTGCAGGTGCCGCTGTGTGTGCAGCTCAGCAGGATCAGCGCACAGCGGCTATGCAATGGGCGGATCACTATGCGGCTGTTTATCAGGTGCCTCGCGAACTGGTCCACTCGATCATCGAGGTCGAGTCTGGCTGGCAGCCGCACGCAGTTTCGAACAAAGGCGCGGTGGGGCTGATGCAGCTGATGCCCGCCACGGCGGTTACGTTTGGGGTCACGAACCGCTTCGAGATCGACCAGAACATCCGAGGAGGAGTGGCATATCTGGCCCGGCTTCTGAAGCTGTTCAACGGGGACCTACGGTTAGTTGCCGCGGCGTATCTGACTGGCGAGACGCAAATTCTGCGGGCTGGCCTGGAGTACTCAAACGCTGAGGTTTACAAATATGTGGCCAAGGTGGCGCGATTGTACCAGGAGAAGCGCTTGAAACGCCTCCAGACTGAGGTCCGCGCGCCAAACACGTTGCAAGGAGGTAGTCAGCTATGACGGTCATGAAGTGGATGTCTTGCATTGTCCCGATACTCGAATTCGTGGGACGAGCGCAGGCACAAGCAATAGTGCAGATTCAGGTCCAACCGCAGGTCGTCGGCCGGTCCATTCGAGATAGCCAGGTGACGACAGTGTTTTTGGCGCCGCGCTACGTAACGGCGATTCGGATGCCGGAGCCGATTAACTCGGTGGTCGTGGGCGACCCGTCCTCGTTCTCCGCCGAGCATTCGGATCGTGAACCCAACCTGGTGTTCGTAAAACCAATCACGCCGAAGGCGGCACAGACCAACCTGCTCATATCGTCGACTCGTGGCCTGCAGACAAGCCTCCTCCTGGTCAGCCACGGTGAACTGAAGGAGGAGGGACAACCCGCGGTGGATTTTCTGATGCGGTACAAGCCGGCGGGACAGTTTCTGATCCAGCCCGCGGACTCCCCATCGGCGGCGATCCCGCAAACGGTAACGGTCGGCAGCACGGTAAGAGTACCGTTTGGCGCTGCACTGCCAGGCCCAGTTGCACCCGCGTCGTTGACCAATTACGGCGTCTCGAAAGAGCAACCGGCCACGCAACTGCGGGTGGCAACCAATTCCACGACGGTGGTCAGAACTGCTCTCGACGATCTACTGGACCGTCAACGACTTGCTCCCTTGCCGGCCCTTTACGGCCAGAAGCCGGGTATTTCGCCACCGGGCAAGGAGCTGGTGAAGACCGGCGTCAGCGAAGTGATCGATCAGGGCAGCGCAGTGGTGATCTTGTTCTCAGCCGTCAACGTTCAGGACCATGCCGTCGAACTGATGCCCCCGCAGATTCAGTTGGGCGGCATGAAGAAGAGCGGGACGATCATTCGCAAGTCACGCTGGTCGACGTCCGAGCAGTTGCCCGTTACGGACTTCCGGATGAGCCGCCGACGGCTCGGCCCAGGTGAGCGGGCAGATGGCGTGGTGGTCTTCCAGCGTCCGTCGTTCAAACAGTCGACCGAGACGCTCTTCCTTCAGATGGCTGAGTCTGGTGCGGTGGATCGCCCGGCTTTGGCTCCTATTGGTTTTGGAATTAGCAGCTTTCGAGAGGTGACGTATGATGTCCGATAACCACATTCGCGATGAAAGACTGGAGCGAGAAACGGGCGAACAGGACGATCCCACTCTGACGGCGCGGGTCAGCCGGCCTGGTGGCGTCGCGGAGGAATCGAAGCCACCGGAGACCACCCCTGCGGAGGCCCCGGCCGCGACTGGCGGAATCGTGCAGCAGATCTGGCGGCGAATTAAGGAAGAACGGAACCGGCCCAAACGGGTTGAGATCAACACACGCGGCCAGAACAACATGGACCGGAGCAAGGCGTTTCTCGTTCTCGGCACGGCTGTCGTTTTGTCCGGCTTTGCGTTTCTCGCGCTGTTCTCTACCTCCGGCGCCGAAAAACGGGTTCAGGAACGGCGCACGAAGCCCAGTTTAGGGAGACCGGAGAGCGCGGCACAACAGGCGGGCCGTCCGGGATCGACAATTCCGCTCCTCAATGCCGACCAAGGTGCCGGCGATCAGAATAGCGAACAACTGAGTCCAGACGATATCCTGGCGACTTCGCGCCGCGCACAGATGGGAAACCAGCAGCCGCCGACAAAGACGCCCGACGAGCATGCGCTAAACCAAGTGCCCCCCGTCAATGATCCGGTGCTTGAAGCGTACCGGCAGCGAAACAACTACGCCTATACTCCTCCACCCCCGCCGCCGCCCGCAGCCCCTGCGGTCCTGCCGGCCTCACAACCAAGTAACGAGTCGGAAGGGCTGAAGAAATCGTCCTTGGTGTTCGTTCGGAACACGACTTCGGAGACGGCGACGAACGCCCGCCCATCGACGGCTCAGCCTGCCTACATTGAGCGAAAGGGGGTCTCGACGTTGCTGCCGACCGGCAGTCGGCTGGTTGCACGATTGCAGAACTCCGTCAGTAGCGCCGTGAAGACGCCAGTCATTGCGGTGATCGAATACAACTACGAACAGGGCGGCGAGATTCTCATTCCGGCGGGCACGAAAGCTATCGGCCAGTTGGCGCAGGCGAGTCAGAGCGGCCAGGTGGGCCTTCGATTTACGGCTCTGGAAATGCCCGACGGCAGTACCGAGAGCATTGAAGGCAGTGGGGTCGCACTCGACTACGGTCCCCTGAAAGGAACCGTGAACGGGCGCAATGGAGTAAAGCGCGCCTTGGTTCGGTCGATGACTGGCATAGGGTCGATGGCGGCGTACCTGGTGGGCGGCGGTGGTTACGGTGGGCTGACGGGTCCGATCGATCAGAGTGTTCTACTGCGGGAAAGGATCGCATCGAATGTCGGACTCGCAGGTGAACAGGAGTTGATGGCGATGGGGTATTCCCAGAACGTGGTCGTCACGCTCTCAGGCAACACGCGGTTCTACATCGTCCTTCAGGAAGCAGCTACGACGCCCAACAGAACCGATCTTGCCCCGAATGTGGGACCCGGCGCTCGGACGGGCCTCGTTAGCGCAAACCAACAAGCCCTGCCGACGGCGGCGGAGCTTCGAGAGCTCGTAGACCTGAAGAATGAACTCAACCGGATGTATCGAGAGGTGGCGGCTACCCGGGCACAGGAGCCACCTCCTCCGCAGCAGTGAGGTGGCAGTGGAACCGAACTGGAAACCACTCGAGGCGAAGCTCGGCGCACTCCGGTGCGCCGGTTTTATGTTCATGGGTCGTTCGAATGGGATCAACCACTACAAACACGGCCTCAGCCGGCGCTATTTGTTCCTTGATGACGTTGGGCGGGCCTACGAATCCGTGAGGCGGAACCAGTTTCGAGAGATTCCTTTCGACGAAGCGCTGGCGCGCGTCGAGGGGCCATTGAAGGAATTGGGCGAGACGCTCGAAACGGCGTACGACGACGCCTACATCAGCCGGAAAGAGACGGCTCTACGAGCGGCGGGCATTGAGGTACTCCGGCTGCGGATTGTGCCGGAGGACACACTCATATGAGGCATACTCGGGCAGCAGTGGCGGGCGGACTTTGGATGCGGTAGATTAGCCCCAAGGAGTCGGGTTTTGCGCTCCGAACGCCAAGCAACGAGTCCGCTTCTTTGGGTGGCTACTCAGCTCGGGCACTTCCTTAGCGACGGCTACCGGGAGATCCACGCACTCATCGCCTCGAATACCCCACGCAGTTTCAAGAAGCTCTTCACGAGCAGCTTAGCCGCACTCGTCCTGGCGTTGCTGGCGGTAATTGTGATTGCATCGCAGCTACATCCGGCTGTGGTCATTCTTGCGGTTGCATGCGTGCTCATGATCGTCTACCGAGGAAGTCTATTTCGAAGGCTGGCACTCTTCGCCGGCTATTTCCTGTGTGGTTTCATACTCTTTATTGGCGCTGGCCTGATAACAACGGTTCCGCTTGAAAAAGAGTATCCGCTTCTGGCTAAAGTGATCGCGGTGGCGCTGTTTGTTGTGCTCTGCATCGTTATCCCGGCATTGCTGTCAATGCGACCGAGGCAGGAGATTGCCGCAGGCGGTGGGGACTTGGCTTCGGGCGGCTGCGAGTCTACGGCGCCAACCCACACCTTTGCCGACATCGGTGGCCTGGAAGAAGCCAAGCAGCAGATTCGAGAGCTAGCCCAGGCGAACCTGCACGCGAAGAAGTTCGATCAGTACGGAGTGCTCAGGAACGGCATTCTGCTCCACGGCCCGAGGGGAACGGGTAAGACATTCCTCGCGGAGGCGGTTGCTGGAGAGTTCAAGCTCAAATACTATTGCGCGTCGGCGGCCGGTCTTCACCATAAGTATGTGGGCGAGACGGAGCGTCATATTGAGACGCTGTTCCAGAAGGCCATCAGCAGCAGCCCGGCGGTCCTGTTCATTGACGAGATTGACGCCTTGGGCACAAAGCGACAGCAACTCGGAGACAGTGACGACACGGGTGGCGCAGCACGGGGTTATAACTCCGCGACTTCCCAGCTAATGGGGTGTATCGACGACGCTCGTAAACATCCCGGGCTGATCCTCATCGCCGCCACGAACTTCTATGATGGTTTGGATCGAGCACTGATCCGGGAAGGTCGGTTCGATCTGCACATTCGGATCGATCTACCAAACGAAGCTGAGAGGACTCGGATCTTTGACGCACAGCTGGCAAGGCGGCCAGCGAGAAAGTTTGGTCTCCAATCGTTCGCGAAGAAAACACCCGGCTGGAGCGCGGCCAAAATTGGCACGCTCGTGGATCGCGCCGCCTTCTTTGCTGCCGAACAGCACCGGAGTATCGAAGAGTGCGACCTGACGCGAGCCTTCGCGGAGACGGGCGGCAAGGACCGCGCGGCATTGAAGGAAGTTCACTGGACTGATGTCGTTCTGTCGCCGGATGCAGAGGCAGATCTCCGGAACCTGTGTCGCCTGATGGACCCCGCGTACGGAGAGCGGCTCAAGTTGGCCATGCCTACCGGCCTACTGTTGATCGGGCCCCCTGGAACCGGCAAGACGACGATCGCTCGGTTGATTGCGACGCAGACCAAACGGAGCTTTTACCCAATCACGGCCGCCGACATCCTGGGCAGCGCGACGGGCGCATCGGTCAAGAAACTCGCGGAACTGTTTGCCAGAGCGAAAGAGAACAGTCCGTCGATCATTTTCATAGACGAGATAGATGGCCTGTTGCCCCGCAACAACGGTTTTCAGTCGCAGCACGATATCCAGTTGGTAGAGCAAGCGCGCAGCTTGATCAGTGAGTTGGAACCGCAACACAACGTCTTCCTGATCGGAACCACCAACCACCTCGGCAGCATTGACGCCGCCATCCTTCGCGGAGGGCGCTTCTCGGAGAAGATAGAGCTCGGCACGCCGGACGAAGGCGGCTATCGGCAGTTGCTCAGCAAGCACCTGGCCGGCGTCCAGCTTGTCGATGGGCTCTCTGTGGACCTTCTGGCCGAGCGGGTAAGAGGCATCTCTCCGGCCGACCTGGGCGCCATTTGCAATAGCGCCAAGCGAATGGCGATGAGGCGGATGGCCGACACCGCAGAGGAGTTGCCTCCGCTCGTCTGGAATGACTTCACTGAGGCGATGAAGCGGGTCCAAGTCCAGTAGGCCCCACTCCCACGCCCACCTCCCCTCGCACATAGTGTTCCTCACCGTTTCGATCTCGTCCTCCTACCCGATTCGGAGACTTTTGAAAAAGTCGAACCGCCTGCCTTATTCTGCCTTCACGCTCTGGTAGTCGCAATCAGATCCAGCTTTCGCACCGGGGTCCAGGGGCGGCAAACAGGGCGGAATGCCAATCGCGTGGAGGTTAACCGCAACATGAATCAATTCGCGAAGAGGGTTGTCGTCGCGCTTGCAGTCTTCCTGGTGGTCGTGCAAACCGTGGCGATCGCACAGAACTTAGGAGCCGCCCCGCAGGTGAACGTCGCCGTGCAGGGCCAAACGGGAGCGCAGCCGGAAGGCGCGTTCCTCAACTTCGTCAACTGGATCGGTAACGTGATCGCTCCGGTCGGCGCGGGCGTCGCGGTACTGGGCGCTGTCGGTAGCTATGCCACGGGAAGGGGTGTTTTCCGGTGGCTGGTGACAGCGGCCGGACTACTCGCAATCTCCGGCGTCACCCGGTTGATCGAGTTCTGGCTCGCTCAGGGTGGCGGCGGCATTTCGTGAAGCCCGGGCGCCACAGTGCAGCAGCCGAAAAGGCAGGCCGGTTTCCTGGGGAACCGGCCCGCCCAACCCCGAAATGGGAGTAACGAATGGCAGTCCCACAACTGGTACTCGACGCAATTCGATTTCTGCTGGCGCTGGCCGCTCCGGCAGCTCTAGTGGCGCTTGTCTTAGCGGGCATCGCGTTGCGACGCGAGGGAACAACTTCGTTTTCGGTGGGCGGAGGCGGGTTCTCGAAGTGGATGTTCTGGGCCATCGTGATGATCACCCTCCCTCAGGTATTCGGGTGGTTCGCTTTTTGGGGCGTCGGAGCGCCGCTTCCCGGCGGTGGCATTGGCAATGGATGGATGTCAGGGTTCGCGAATGATGCCGTGATCTTCGTGAACACTTTCGTGATTGGCCGGCTTGTGCCGGTGCTCGCCGCCTGGATGGTATTGCGGTCGGTGATCGATTGGAGTGAGGGCTACACTCCGTTGGCTTCGATCCTTGGGGCCATGTTCCTATTGGCAATCCCCGCGAGCGCGGCTCTTCTCCAGGGTTGGAATGACGGGACGCGTTTTGGGACCGCCGCGGTTTTGGAGGGAGCTTGGACGTACACGGCCAGCCGAATCATGCCGATCGCGGCAGGGCTGGCTGTTATTGGAGCCGTTGTGAACTTCGCATTTGGGCGGCCGGCCATCCGGCTCATCGGCTCCGCCGCGGCTTTCCTGACGGTTTCCGCTCTCTGGCGTCTGGTCGTTTCGATGATGTAGCACTGGAGGCAGCATGAACTTCCTTACTGGCATTACAAATCTGACGAGTTGGATGGGCAACGTCATCATGCCAACGCTCGCCGCCTTGTTCTTCGCGCTTGGCGTCCTCCGTTATGCGCATGGGCAGGCGCACACCTACGCGCCCTGGGCCGGTTTTCTCTGCCTGATGGTCTCCGGTGTCTTGCGCGGGATCGAGAAATTCGCGGCTCAGGCTGCATGGAATAACCCGGATTTGGTCTGGATCACGATGCGGGGGATGGTGAATTGGACCTGCAATGTCTTCCTGCCCGTCTACGCCGTACTGCAACTGTTGCACGGATTCATGCTGTATGCGGGTATCGGTCATCGTATGTATGCCGGCGGTGCCTGGATGCGGCACTTCAGCGCCGCCGCACTTTGCTTGGCTTTGTCGGGCGTGCTGCGGTTGGCGGAATGGTTCATCGCGAAAGGGCTTGGCGGCATTAGCTGAAGGAGGAACAAGAAACGTCATGGCACTCAATATCAGCCCCGTTCACCGCAATCTACACACGCGGGTCAGCTTCTTGTACCTGGAGTTCGAAGATTGGTTCGTCGTGATCGGTTTAGCGGCCCTCACCAACATCTTCGGCCGGTGGGTCGATCGTCAGTTGTTCGGGATACCAATGAACGTGTTTTTGCAGTACATCGTCCCGGTGCTGAGCATCCCGTTTCTGATGCTATTCAAGTATGGAAAACCTGGTGGCTACCTGAAGGACTTTCTTGCCTGGTACACCAAGCCCCGGATCTACTGTGGGCTCGAGCCGGATTCGGGAATGAAACTCGACTACTTCAAGGAGGAGGAGATCGATGCCAATGACCATCGAACAGCATAGGGCGTCTTTGCACCAGCCCGCATTCTCGGAGTTGCTGCCCGTGCGCGACATCTTGAACGACGTGATCATCCGGACCACGGGCGCTTTGGTGGCGGGCTACGAGCTCAGTGGCATCAACTCGTACTATCACAACGACGATGGCCGAAACCGGACGAAACTCGCGCTCGAAGCGCTGATCCGTTCACTGCCTGAGCGGTCCATGCGAATGCAAGTTCGGTTCGAGGTCGCCGAAGGGCTCGGCGATCTGCGGGAGCGGTACCAGCAACAACTTCGGAATCAGAATCCTACGCTCTTGGCCCTTGATCGGGTGAGAATTGACGCCTGGCGGAAGAAGGAGCAGGAAGGCTACTATCTACGGCCGCTTCTGCATGCCTACTTCCACTGGAATCCAACAGTTCATCACGAACTTCCCGGCGCCGCCTTCGGCAAGGCGGTAACGAAGCGCTTCAACCTCGATGCCTTGAGCCTGTCGGCGAATAGATGCATCCAACGAACAGCGCGGGAACACGATGATGTTCTGTCTGAGTTTGGGTCCATCCTCTCCGGTGTCGAGCAGACGCTGAGAGCGACAGGAATGGGAGTGCGGCGGCTGACAGACGCAGAGATCTTCCTCGAGGTAAAGCGTTCTCTGAATCCGTTGATGTTG
>OCZT010008402.1_pt1 | contig 10043 bp, 8 predicted proteins | sample 1539031 | NCBI WGS metagenome assembly OCZT01 (sample SAMEA3539308, study PRJEB22396) | soil metagenome | biome: tundra; feature: field; material: soil | place: USA | collected 2010-05 | depth 0.15 m
CTATGAACACCACAGGTAAAATCCAAAACAAGGGCCAGGTGACCATCCCGACCGCCGTCCGGCGGCGGACACGTCGCGGTGCTCGAAGTTGGGAACTCGGCATCCTTCACGTGTCGTGCCCGGATACCGGCTTCGATACCTTTTTATTACGTAGTTGGGTGATGTAGACGGAACCGACCTGCGAAAGTGTGATCAAGGTTATCAAGAACTGGAAAAAGCTATAGAGGCAAACAAACACAACGAGCCCACCCAACCACCTCGACCACACTGGCGCTCCGTACTTCATGAGGCTTTGGGTTTTCGGGGCGAAGAGAATAGCGACGACCAGGCCGATGATCGCAAACCAATGGCAGACCGCCGTCCACGAAAACACGAAAAGCAGATCGGAGTACGAATCCCGCAGTTGCCGCTTGGACCTTGATTTTGCGAGGTATTCCGCGAACTCCCGGTCCGGCAGAGTAAGGGAAACCGTCAAGCCTGCAATGCAAAATCCCATTGCGATGGCCGAATACGATAGAATCATCGGTGCAACATCAACCACGGTCGGGCCATCGTGGAAAATACGCTCACCACGCCAGCCGAAAGCAGCCGCCACAAGCAGCGCAATCAGCATTTCCGACGTAAACACAATCGCCGATGCACGGCAGGCAACGTCTTCGCGAAAATAGTTCCAGAGCGTCTTGATCATCTACTCGCCGACCGGCGGAACACTCTCCAGATACTCTAGCATTTCTCCCTCGATGTCCGCGTCAACCACATGGCCGCTGGCGGCTCGGCGCACCCTGACGTTTCGGTGTTCAATGAATCGTGCCAGACTCACGGATGTTTCTGCGTCTTCATGCTCTCTCACGCCGGTAACTGAGGCTCCCTTAAAAATGGAGAGTGGATCTCTGACGAGTGTCTTTATGTAGCGCACCATGCCGCCGTTCTTGGCCAAGCTTTCATGCCTGGCCGCATATACGGACACATCAATCACGTGACCGTTGGATTGGCTGGCGATGTCCGTGAGATGGTTTCGGTGATCGGTCCAATCGAAATTTGGTCTGGAGAGCTTCAGCTCTGCGACGCGGATGCGACCAAAGCGTTCAATTTCGCGAATGAAGTCCTCTCCCACTTTCGGGTTGAAATCGAGGACCAGTCCCTGGCATTCAGGGGATGCCGATCCTATTGTTTGTAGCAACTCGGCAATGTCGTGAGCCTTCGCGCCCCTGCCATTGAACTCCACGATAACGTTTCTAGACTCCGTATCTATCACCACGTGAGTTTTCTGAACCAACACGTCATTCGGTTCAAGCTTCCCGGGATGTTCCTCTCCAGAAGACACATTAAGGAACATCGGGTCCGTCTTGATGTCTCCTTCATAGGCATGCAACCAAACCATATTGCCTTCAATTCGGACCGGTCCGAGCGCAATCATGCGCCCGCCGACAATACGCGCTCGCTCCGTAGGGCCGAGCCCGCCTACAAAATTGAACAGGCCCAAGTAGTCAATGGGGCCCGCTTCAGTGCGCGCATGGAGAGTAAATAGCTGTAGCTTTCTTACGATCTTCCCACCGGCCATTCGGTTCCTCGCAGAAAATCAGTGTTGTTGACGCTCCCGATGTTAACTCCATTTCAAGACTATAGGTGAAAACAGAAAGCGGGCTCATCAGTGCGCATTCCGGCTTCACCCCGGAATGCTGTTCGGGTTCCTGTCCCGCGCATTGCGCCCTACACACCTACGGTTCACCCGGAGCGGCTAGCCGACGAGGCCCATGGCGGGGAAAGAACCCAGGCCGAAACGCTCGGCGGGCCGCAGCCGATATCCCCGCGTTCCTGGATCCGTGCTAACTTCTGTGTTCTGGACGAGCGCGACGGCAAACAGTACGATTAGAAAAACTCGATGCCCATAAACGAAGCGGATACATGCAGGAAATACGTGGAGCCGAAGCTCTACGCTGCGGGCTGGACTGAGGAGCAGATCAACGAGCAGAAAAGTTTCACGGATGGCCGCATCGTTATCGCGGGACCGAGGCCTATCAGACGGCCGCAAAAACGCGCCGATTACCTTCTGCGGTACCGTCGGGATTTCCCTCTAGCTGTCGTGGAAGCGAAGGCCGCCTATCGGTCGCCGAGCGATGGGATGCAGCAGGCAAAGGAATACGCGCAGATCCTCGGTCTCAAGTTCGCCTATGCCACGAACGGCCACGGCATCATCGAGCACGACTTTATAACGGGGGTCGAGAGCGAGCTTGCCGGGTTTCCGAGCCCCGAAGATCTCTGGGCGCGGCTTCGCGGCGCGGAGGCTATCACCGATGAGGTCGCCGGACGGCTGCTTTCGCCCTGCTACCACCTCTCAGGCAAATCGCCGCGCTACTACCAAGAGATTGCGATCAACCGGACAGTGCAATCTGTACTCCAGGGCAAGAAACGGGTCCTCCTCACGCTTGCAACGGGGACCGGCAAAACCGTTGTCGCTTTCCAGATTTGCTGGAAGCTTTGGAACTCCCGATGGAATAGGGCGGGCGCGCACCGGCGTCCAAGAATTCTCTATCTGGCGGATCGCAACGTACTCGTGGACGAGCCGCAGGCGAAGATGTTTGCGCCGTTCGGGGAGGCGCGCCACAAGATCGACGGCGAAGCGGTGAAGAGCCGCGAGATGTACTTCGCGATTTACCAGGGCCTTGCCGGAGATGCCAACCGGCCTGGACTCTACCGCGATTACCCGCGGGACTTCTTCGATCTCATCGTCGTGGACGAATGCCATCGGGGCAGCGCACGCGACGAGAGCAACTGGCGCGAGATCTTGGAATATTTCGAGGACTCGTACCAGGTTGGCATGACCGCGACACCCCTGCGGCAGGACAACCGGGACACCTACCGCTATTTCAAGAATCCGATATACACCTACAGCCTTCGGCAGGGGATCGACGATGGCTTTCTTGCGCCGTACCGGGTGCATCGCATTGTTTCCACGGTCGATGCGGCCGGCTGGCGTCCGACTCCAGGTGAACTCGACCGCTACGGCCGGGAGATCCCTGACGGTCTGTACGGAACGGCGGACTTCGAGCGCCTCGTTGCGCTGAAGGCTCGGACCGATGCAATCGCCCGCAACCTCTCAGATTTCATGCAGAAGACCGACCGCTTCGCCAAGACCATCGTCTTTTGCGTGGATCAGGAGCACGCAGAGGAGATGCGCAAGGCGATCAACAACTGCAACACCGACCTCGCGCAGCAATATCCGGATTACGTGGTACGCATCGTCTCGGATGAAGGCGATATCGGCCGCGGCTGCCTGAGTCGCTTTATGGAGCTGGAGACCGTGACGCCAACAATCGTCACCACCTCCCAAATGCTCACGACCGGCGTGGATGTGCAGACCTGCAAAAATATCGTGCTCGTGCGCACCGTGAACTCGATGAGCGAGTTCAAGCAGATCATCGGACGGGGCACCCGCGTTCGGGACGATTACGGAAAGCTCTTCTTCAACATCCTGGACTATACCGGCAGTGCGACCCGGCTCTTTGCCGATCCCGAATTCGACGGCGATCCGGCGCTCGTCACCGAGGAGCGGATGGACGAGGTTGGTGAGACGGTGGGCGAGCCGGAAATCGTGGAAGCGCAAGCGCCAACCCCAGAGGAGCGCGCGGATGCTTCGGTTCCGCTGTTGTCGAACGACGAAGGAGAAGGGGAACGGCGCAAGTTTTATGTTGACGGGGGCAGCGTCGAAATCGCCGCCCACCTGGTGTACGAGCTCGACGCGGACGGCAAGAAGTTGCAGGTCCGGAAGTTCACCGAATATACCGCCGAGAAGGTGAAAAGCATGTATCCGTCGGCGGCGGATCTGCGTGCCAAATGGAGTAACGCGGACGAGCGCGGCGCCATCATCGCCGCACTGGAGCAGCGGGGCATTTCATTTGAAGAATTGGCTGAGGCTGCAAACCAGCCGGACGCCGATCCTTTTGACCTTCTCTGTCACGTGGCCTACAGCGCTCCTATCCGGACCCGCCGCGAGCGGGCAGAGGCCGCGCGCTCATCGGGCAAGGCGTTCTTCGACCGCTTTGCGGACGGCGCGCGAGAGGTGCTCAACGAGCTTCTGGAGAAGTACGTCGAATACGGGACCGCACAATTTCAGATCCCGGACATCCTCAAGGTTCCGCCGATCTCCGAACGCGGGAACGTGATGGAGATAGCGGAGCTTTTCGGCGGAGGTGAAAACATGCGCGGCGCGCTAGCCGAACTCCAACAATTGCTGTACGCTGCATAACGAATACCAATGGCCAAGAAATCTAAAACAGCCGAGGCGCCAAAATCCACCGCGCAGCAGCTCGGCTCGATCGTCAAATCCTGCCGTGACATCATGCGGAAGGACAAAGGACTTAACGGTGACATCGACCGACTGCCGATGCTTACCTGGGTCATGTTCCTCAAGTTCCTGGACGACATGGAGCGCGTCCGGGAAGAGGAAGCCAAGCTCGCCGGCAAGCGCTTCCGGCCAGGCATCGAGGCACCTTACCGATGGCGTGATTGGGCGGCAAAGGAGGATGGGGTAACAGGCCCGGAGCTCATAGCCTTCATCAACCAGGATGAGGCAACCCGCCCGGACGGTATCCGTGGTGCCGGTCTCTTCGCTTACCTCCGCGCTCTCCAGAGTTCCAATGGTGACCGCCGCGATGTGATCGCCCGAGTGTTCCAGGGAACCGTGAACCGGATGGTGAATGGATATCTGCTGCGGGATGTCATCAATAAGGTGAACGGGATTCACTTCACGTCCAAGGACGAGATCCACACGCTTGGGCACATGTACGAATCGATGCTCCGCGAGATGCGGGACGCTGCCGGCGACTCTGGCGAATTTTATACTCCACGGGCTGTCGTGAAATTCATCGTTTCGGTCGTGAATCCACGGCTCGGAGAAACCGTTCTCGATCCGGCGGCGGGCACGGGCGGATTTTTGGTGGAGGCCTACGAGCACCTCCAAAAGCAGGCCAAGCGGGCGGAGAACTACGCACACCTCCAACGGGGAACCCTTTATGGCATCGAGGCGAAGCCCCTGCCGTATTTGCTGTGCGAGATGAACCTCCTGCTGCACGGCATGGAATACCCCGATATTGATCCCGGCAACGCTTTGAGGTTCGCGCTGCGGGAAATAGGAGATAGGGATCGCGTGGATGTGATTATGACCAATCCGCCATTTGGCGGAGAGGAGGAGCGCGGCATCCTGTCCAATTTTCCGGAAGACAAACAGACCGCCGAGACGGCGCTCCTATTCCTGCAACTCATCATGCGCAAGCTACGACGGCCGGTCGGCGGATCGAAGGGCGGTCGATGCGGTATGGTCGTGCCTAACGGAGTGTTGTTTGGAGACGGTGTTTGTGCTCGGATCAAGGAAGACCTCCTCAAAGAATTCAACCTCCACACAATCGTTCGGTTACCAAACGGCGTCTTCGCCCCTTACACGAGTATCCAGACGAACCTCTTGTTTTTTGAGCGCTCCGGACCGACGAAAGAAGTTTGGTATTACGAGCAGACCCTTCCCGAAGGCCGAAAGAACTACACAAAAACCGCACCTATCCAGTTCGAGGAGTTCGCCCCACTAGTGGTGTGGTGGAATAACCGCGAAGAAAACGAGCGCGCCTGGAAGGTAGCCGCCGCCGAATTGCTGACTAATGGCTGTAATCTCGACCGCAAGAACCCGCGCGCCAAGGAAGACATCACGCACCTGCCGCCCACCCAGCTCGCCGACGCCATTCTGAAGAAAGAGCAGCGTATCTCGACAATTATGAGCAACATCCAGAAGCTGCTGGCAACAAAATGAGCAAGTCATGGCCAGAAGTTCCGCTCGCTGATATCGCGAAACCAATTTCGCGAACGGTAGCGGTTGTCCCTGATCAGGACTATCGCACCATTGGCGTGAAATGGTGGGGAGAGGGAGCTTATGAACGCCAAACGATAGACGGCTCACGCACCGCCGCCAAGACACTATCACTCGTTCGGCAGGGCGACCTCATCATCAACAAGATTTGGGTGCGACACGGTTCAACGGCGATAGCCGGCGCGGATGTGGACGGCTGCGCGGCCTCGGGCGAATTCCCCACTTTCACCCTCGACGAAAACCGCGTCGTGTCGCGGTGGTTGCACTGGCAAACTAAGACGCGCGGCTTTTGGGCAAAGTGCGATGCTCTATCGCAAGGCACGAGCGGGAAGAACCGCATCAAGCCTGAGTTGTTTCTTACGATTCGTGTGCCGCTGCCACCGTTGGCTGAGCAGCGGCGCGTGATCGCGCGAATTGAGGAACTGGCCGCCCAAATCCACGAGTCCCGCAGCCTCCGCCAGCAAGCGGCAGAAGGAGTGGAAGCACTCGTCAACGCGCAACTGCAAGCGGTTTTCCAATCACTGGCCGAACAATATGGCACGATCCGACTGGAAAGCCTTATCACTGAAGCTAGCTATGGCACGTCAGAAACATGCTCGCCCGACAGAACTGAAGGTGCGGTACCGGTGTTGCGGATACCAAACGTGGCAGGGGAGCATATCGACCTCAGTAGACTGAAGTTCACACGCCTGTCTCCACGGGACCGGGAGCGATTGCTAGTTGCGGACGGTGACATTCTTGTTGTGCGGACAAATGGAAGTCTGGACCTTGTAGGACGGTGTGCTGTTGTTGATAAGCTCCCAGAACCAATGGCATTTGCGTCATACTTGATCCGGCTTCGATTCGATAAACTGAAGATTCTCCCGGCGTACGCGCAGCGAATGCTTCGCCATCTTCGCATGTCGCGGCAACTGATCGACCTTGCAAGAACCACTGCGGGACAATACAACGTCAGCTTGGGCCGACTTCGGTCAGTCGAACTTCCCGTTCCCTCAATCCCCGACCAACGCAAGATAGTTGCAGAGTTGGACGCGTTACAGGCGGAAGTGGACGCGCTGAAATGCCTGCAAGACGAGACAGCCACCGAGCTTGGTGCCTTCCTGCCATCGGTCCTCTCGAAGGCTTTCGCGGGAGAATTATGAACTCCAACTAATACAGTTAAATGCCAACCCTCGAAGCCCAATTGGAAACGTGGTCAAACCCTGGTGCCGGAGTTTCGGCTCAGGCGACACACACATCGATTCGTGCAGCGCTGTGTGCAAATACATCTCCCATAAGGGAAATGCTTACGCGTGGGGATGTGGAGATCTACCTCCAAGGGTCTTATAAAAATCACACGAACATTCGCGGGGATAGCGATGTGGATGTGGTCGTTGAACTAAAAAGTACCTTCAGTCACGAGACCTCTGCGTTAACCCCGGTAGACTTGGGCAGGTTCCGACAGATATATCCGGTTCCGACGTACTGCTGGAACGATTTCAGAGGCAACGTTCTCACTGCGCTTCAGTACTATTACGGGCGTTCGGTACAAATCACGCCGGGCAAGAAAGCTCTGAGGGTGCCACGAATGAGCGGTACGGTCGGGGCGGACGTAATCGTCGCGGTCGAACACCGCGAGTACAGCTATTTCGCCGGTGGGGTTACGCAGCCTTCCAGAATTGGAGTGGCATTCTGGAGCCAACCGGACAACCGACGGGTCGTGAACTTTCCGAAACAACACTGCGAAAATGGTGAACAAAAGAATTCGGCGCAGCGCGCCGCCGGTTGGTACAAGCCGAGCGTGCGCATCTTCAAGAACGCACGCTCATACCTCGTTGAAAGAGGAAAACTTGGCGAGTATGTCGCTCCTTCATATTTTGTGGAGAGCCTGTTGTTCAACGTCCCAGACTCCTGCTTCGGCCGATCGTATAGCGATACGGTGATCGCAGCATGGAATTGGCTAGAAACGGCGTGTAACCCGGCGGCGTTGACGTGTCCGAACGGACAGACCCTCCTATTCGGCCCCTCGCCAGAGCAGTGGTCGATTGAGTCCGCGCAGGCGTTCTTGCTGGCATTCAAGGATCTCTGGGAAAACTGGCACCGCTAATATGCATCCCTACGCGACCAACTCGTCTGAACGGAAGGTGATCGTCCTTGGGATCACCGCCTTAAGCATCGTACTGGCGTATTCACTGAGTGCCTTGCTGATCGCACTCCGATGGTCCGTCCCATGGTGGGTTGATGCGCCTTCTGTGGTCGGGTTCTTCTCGCTGTTGTACGGGTGTTTCGACCGGTATCTGTGGACGTACTCCCTTTTCCGAACGTTGGGGTTGGTAAAGGTCCCCAATTTGACCGGTACATGGAGAGGTGAAGTCCGCTCCGGTTTCCAGGCCTTCAGCGATCCCCATGCCGTCACCGCCACCATTACTCAGACATGGACAATGATCTGCGTGGAGTTGCGCGCACCGCATTCCACATCTGAAAGCACCGTCGCCGCCATTCTGCTGCCGAAACCGGGCTCGACGATCCTCACGTATCAGTACCGGAACCAGCCGACCGCAGATGCCGCCGTCGGTATGCACGCCCACAACGGTACCGCGACGTTAACTTTTGTAGCGACAGACAAAAAAGCAGTCCTTGCGGGCGAATACTATTGTGGGCGTGATCGAAACAACATCGGGCAGATCACGCTGGAACGCGGTTAATAGGCCCACGGCTTAAGTAACCGGCGGTGCGATAGACCATGCGCGCCTGTACAGGCCTGCCATCTCAAGGAGGTCTCCACGCCACACAAACAGGCCGCACCGAGCGAGTGGCGGTTCAGTGGTCCACAGGCCAGCAGATCCGAAAGACCGTCGCCCGCGTGCATCCGTCCGCAAACTGTTGTAACCTAGGCACTTCCATATGCCGGAAACGGATTTCACAGAAGTGCTCGCCGCAGCGGTTGAGGGTGACGATCTTCACCTGATCTACAAGATTGAGGGTCACCCGAACGAAGTAGACATCTTCGAGCTGTCGCGGGTCTTGGAAGGGCTAGGCGAAGTGCTGCGCGAGAGCAACCGTTTAGCGCATCCCGAGAGCGACTTGACTCTGAGGGTCCAGCCGTTCCAGCAAGGATCCTTCATTATGGACATCGCTATGCATGTCCAGGCAAACCAGGATCATGGCAATACAATTTTTGCTCTGCTGATGGCACAGCCGGATTTCCTGAACCAAGCGAAGGAAGCACTTGAATATCTGGGCCTAATAAAGAAGGTCGGGGAGGTAGGCGCAAGCCTGCTGGAACTCTTGCGGCGTCTGCGAACCGGCAAGCCGGCGAGGATCGAGGAGAAAGGCGACCATTTTGAATACAAAGCCGAGGACGGCGGAGTCATCCCGGTCTCCGCGCCGGTTCATAACCTGTACAACAGCGGTGTCGTGAATAATTTCATCTATAATATTGCCGCGCCCGTCGAGCGGCCCGATGTCGTCGGGGTCAAAACCTTCCTGAAAAACATGGAGCAAGTCACGGGTGTACAGATCACCAAAGATGACGCGTCGGCAATCCGGAAGTACGTCGAGCCGCCCCCCGAAACTGGCAACGCTGAGGTGCTAGAGAACACGTCCGTCTATATGCTAAATCCGAAATCAGGGAACTACGGTGAGACGACTGGGCAATGGACGTTTAAGATCGCGGGCACCAGTCGGATGCTAAAGGCGAAGATTACGGATCCCACGTTTCTGGCGAAGTACACCAACGGCGTGATCCGGTTCTATGCCCAGGACCTCCTGAAGGCTCGCGTATACGAAAAGCAGGTTATTGAAGGATCCCGCGTCAAGGTGCAAAACGAGATCATCGAAGTACTGGAATACCGAGAGGCACATCCGTCAGAGCGGAAATAGGATGAGGTCGCTATAATAGTCGGGCGGACTTCGCCACGAAAACACCGAAGCGCACCTCGACTATGACGAAGGGAACACACAGGTGAATCGCAGGTCAAGAAATGGACATCGGATCTATACAACCGATCAATTACAGGCAAAATATCTGACAGTGTTACCAACGTGCCCGTCCCGTACATGCCCTTGACAGCCCCGTGCGACGGCCTATACTTTAATCAAGGTCGATTAGCATTGATGAAATCAAAAACACTCATGGTTAGCCGTATACCCATATAGCCCCATGGGGGAAACAGCACGTTTTCCTCTACCACGGTCCACGGGGCGATGT
>OCZT010008403.1_pt1 | contig 10041 bp, 12 predicted proteins | sample 1539031 | NCBI WGS metagenome assembly OCZT01 (sample SAMEA3539308, study PRJEB22396) | soil metagenome | biome: tundra; feature: field; material: soil | place: USA | collected 2010-05 | depth 0.15 m
CCTCAGCCTGGTTGGCGAAGAGTGTGAGTGGCAGGGTGACCTTGTGAGCTTGAAACGCGCCAAATACCCTTCAACAGTTGAATTGCGCGACTACCAGAAGGTGATTGTGGATAACATTGTGGATAAACGCCCGGCCCAGGGGATAATTAATAGTTCGACCGGCTCCGGGAAGACGGTGATGGCCTTGGAGATTATTAATAGTCTACAACTGTCTGGGACAGTTGTAACCCCCAACACGGTAATGTTAGAGCAGTTTAAGAGTGAGTGCGAAAAATTTTACGATTTCTCCCCGGCCATTATTGATGCTAAGCACAAGGAAATTGGACCACTAACAATCGCCACGTTTCAAAGCTTGATGGCGAATGAAGAACTCCTAGACAAGCTGGCTACTAATACCTCAGTCCTCATTATTGACGAAGCTCAAGGAATTGTTTCAAAAGAAAGAATGCGAGTGTTAAAGGCTTTTAGGCCTTCACACCTTTTTGCTCTCACAGCAACAAATGCACGCACCGACTCTAAAGGCCCCGCCATTGAGTTCCTCTTAGGTAAGGAGATTGCGCATCACGAAGCTACAGCGCTTAATCCCGTTGTTGAAGTGGTGCGAACCCAAGTGGAAATACCGATGTACGCCGAATACCATAGGATGGTTGAAGCGATGGTTGAAAATAAGAGTCGCAACACCTTAATCGCCGGGCTAGTAATCGGCGAAGTATTACAAGGGAGAAAGGTATTGGTTTTAACTAAGCGCATCGCGCAGTACAAAAATGTCCAGGCAATTCTTCCAAAAACTGATGGTATTTTCTTTATTGATTCCGACGATCCCGAGCGCAATGAACTCTTAAAAGGTCTGAAGATGGGTGAGTACGAGTTCAAAGCCATATTTGGTACGACCAGCTTACTCGCCGTCGGGTTCGACTTACCAGCGCTCGACACCCTCATCATAACCGGAGACATCAAGTCCAGCGTCCTCACCACGCAATCGGCTGGAAGAATTTTACGCCTCTTTGCTGGCAAACCAACCCCCAAAATTCTGGATTTGTGGGATAACAAAAATCAAATATTTTCAAGACAATTCTATGAAAGAAAGAAAGTGTATGAATCTAAAAAATGGCTTATTAAAATGTAAATTATGACCTCCCTTGAACAACATCTCGCCGACCGTAAAATATCGCCTTATAAATTCATTAAAGCCATGGGTATCAAGTCCGGTGCCATGGGGCATTGGTATGAGAAGCTCAAGGGCGAGCGTTCGATTACGCCCGAGGATCTGCAATTAATTTTAAAGACCTATACCCTTACTTTTCGTCTTAATCCGACGTCGTTTGCTCATGTAGTGGAGAAGATGCGATTGACTTAATATGCTCGCCAAACTCATCATCTTATTCTGGACAGCGATACTTTTCGGAGCGGTTTTAACTTTTCGAGACTGGAAGTAAATATGAAACAAATTTTATTCTTAATCTTCTTCGCTTATGTCACGCAATATGGAGCGACCGGCAACCAAATGGCAAACGGTCAGAAACCTTTTCTTGGCGCAGTTGCCTGTCCTCGTAATTATCAGCTTAATACGACGGTACACTTTCTGGGACGTGATTGGGTGTGCGCTGACCGTACTGCTCGTAGATACGATGGTCGTTTTGATATATTTTCTACTGGGACGAAAGAAGCAATGTTAAAATTCGGCAAGAAACTTTTAGAAGTAAAAATATGAAATGTATAATTTGTCTAAAAATAAGAATAGAACATCCGGAAATTCCAGTAAGGGAACTTTTTAGGAGAGGGTACGTTGAAGATGCTGTGGTTACAGTAGATGGTAATTCATATTGTGAAGGACATTTCCCAATACATAAAGTTTTAAAATAACTTTTATCCAATAATAATATGTGGATTTATTCAAGGGGTCACGGTGAAGATGAATGGTTTGATATAGTTCCTGAATGGTTGTTATTTCTTGGAATGATAATTTCAGGCAGTCTGGCGATAATGTGTTTTGTTTTACCTTTTATCCAATAATAATAAACAATATGACCCCTTCTCAACAAAAAGAAGCCAAAGAATTTATCGTTGAAATTCAGTTTGTTATTAAAAGCCTTGACCAGACAGAAATTAAACACTTAGCCATTAAGAAACTTTTAAAACAAATCAATGAATTTCTAGTAAGTTTATTATGAAACTCTGCCCCCACGGAAATCATCCACTATTCATTAAGTCAATTTGTTCCACCTGCGGTTGTGAAATAACCCCCGACCCCGCTCTAACAATTCTAATAATGTCTGGGTGTTTTTTTGTGGGGTACTTATTGCGGGGGTTAATTAAATAGATTTTATTTAGAGCCTATAAGCTCGTAAACAAAAACGTATGAAGAAACTATGTTGCGATAGCACAACTTGTAAGCACAAGAAGTGTGCTTGTGCTCATTGCAAGGATTTTCACATCTTCAAAAAAGACGAATGTCTCCAACTAAACCGTGAAACTTTGAAACAATGTGGATGTAAAAAATTTGAGAAAAGTATTTTATTAAACTAAGTATGCCTAAACAAATCACAAAACCATCCAAACTAAAGACTTTTGATGAGGCGACAGGATGTGAATGCCTACGGTTTGACGAACCAAATTGTACTTGCGAGTGTCACGACGTAGCCAAGTCAGCACCGATGGGGGAAAGTAGTGAGGGGTTGGAGAAACAAAGGATAAAGACAGAAGCGTCTATATTTTTTAGTAAGATAAGTGAATATTTACCAAGATCATTAGAAAGAAGTGCTTTAGGAGATGAAAATATTTATAGAGCTTTTTTCCAAGCATATACAGAATTTAGACCCCATCTCCTCACCTCCGCCCATAGTGAATTGAAAAAAGAATTTGTGAAAGATTTAGAAGAATATGATTCAGATTCGCCACTTCTACTAAATGATTTAATCAAAAAATACCAATCCCCCTGTTAATTAGTAAGTTTAGAAATATGAAGTACGAAGAAGGAACACAACCTTGTGCAGATTTTAAGGCGCAGGATGATTTGTTCCTTGGTTCAGGAAATGTTCACGAATGTTACCATAAACTAAATGGCAAGCAATGTGAAGGTACGGTTTCCTTTTGTACCAATTGTTTTAAAGACCACCATTCAGGCGGTAGAGAAGGATGTTTGTGTGATAAATTATTTATTCCCTAAGTATATGAAGAAGCATTGCAAAACTTGTAATTGGATGTCAGAAAGTTCCGACCCCATAATTCATTATTGGTGGTGCAGCAAGCAAACAGATGGTGAATTATTGAGAAATTTGGTAGCAAAATTCAGAGAAATTTACGAAAAGTTTGCTTAATTCCAAGGCTTTACTGCCGGTAAGAGAGAAAGTACATCCTCGCCGAACTCACCAAGTATAAATGCGGTGAGCATAAGAAACTTATTAATAAATTAAAATAATATGAAAAAAACAATAAAAGTGTGGGCAATAGTAGATAATGATAATGGAGCTTTTACGACTGGGATTGAAGACGATTATATGTGCCCAGAGATAATGTGTATCTATCCAACCAAAAAGGAAGCTAAAAAAGGTAATGTCAAACCTGAAAATACAAAAATAATCAGGGTTTCAGTCCGGAGTTTATAAGAAACTGGTGGAGAAGTTACAATAACCAGAGGAACAATGACCGTCGAGGAGAGGCTACAAAAGAAAGTCCAGCACGAACTCAAGACCACCGGCAACTTAAATGCAACGCGAGACAAAGTGTTCTTTGAAGCCTTTGCGCTCATAGCAAAAGGCTACACAATAAAGGAGATCCGCTGGTCGATTGACGATGCAATCATCGATTTCCTTGAGGAGAAATAGCATTACCGAGTGGCAGCGGACACTGCCACCAAATAATAAATTAACCCACATAAGCTGCTTGTCCAACTTATGCCCTATTTTACTTACGAATTGCCTTGCGAACATTGCGGCATGATTGTGTTGCGCTCGCAGAAACAAAAGAACATCAGTTGTTTTACCTGTAAACTAAAGCGCTTTTCTGATTACAGCCGAGCCCACGCGCAGAAGCCGAGACCGAAAGTCATACAGATTAAGATACTTACCGGTCTCGAACGAGCGTTTTTCTGTCAAGACTGCCACCGTCCTTTTAAATCGCGAGAGAAGCTGCTCGATGTCGTCTGCATCCATTGCGGATCATTACATGTTGACCATTTAAAAAGACTTGAGCTATGAAAGAAAGCGACTATCAAACACAATTCAGCCATTGGTTGAAAGACAACAAACCGTCTACGGCGGTTTATGAGCTGAAGATTTGTCACACTGATCGGCTACCAATCAGCGCTGTAAAATCACATCAAGTGACAGCGTTATTAGAGGCGAAAGAATTGTTTTATCATAAAATTTCTGACGCTAGCTTTGGGTTAAAAAGTTTTGATTGTATCTTTTTAAATAAACCGAAGGCTTATGTTGCGATATTATTTTTTATTCCTAGAAAAAGGAAGGTTGTGACGTTAATTACCATTGATGAATTTATAAAGATTAAAGAGAAGGGCCTGTCTTTTGAGATGGCAAAATCTATTTCGGAATTAACCTTTAATTTATGATCGACTTAATAGGAAAAGATTTTGGGAGATTGACGGTGATGGAAGTTTCACATAAGGATAAATGGGGTAAGGTTTACTGGAAATGTAAATGTATTTGTGGAAAAGAGACACAGGTTCCATACAATAATTTAAAAAGTGGCAATTCAACTAGCTGCGGTTGTTTTCACGATGAACTTGCCAAGAAAAATGCAACAATTCATGGAAAATATGGTATTAGGATTTACGTTATTTGGCGTAATGTACACCAGCGAACGCAAAATAAAAATCACCCACAATATCCTAACTATGGTGGTCGAGGTATAAAATTAAATAAACGATGGTTTGTATTTGAAAATTTTTTTAATGATTTGAATGTTGGGTATGAAAAGCATTGTAAAGAATTTGGGATAAAAAATACAAGTATTGATCGCAAAAATAATGAAGGAAACTATTGTAAAAGTAATTGTATCTGGTCTACTCAGAGCGAACAACAAAGGAACAAGAGGAACAATAGACTTCTCACTTTTAAAGATAAAACACATACTTTGGCAGAATGGTCAGAAATTGTAGGAATTAATTATGGGTGTTTGAGGGCAAGATTAAAAAAAGGTTGGTCAGTTGAGAGAGTTCTAACAAAACCACTTAAAAGGCAAATCCTTGACCTTTTCTGAGGCCAAGGACTGTGCAACTCTCGTGTTTACCCTCCCCTCTTGACAGATAGTAACAGATGTGGTACTATGGAGTTAGGTTAATTCTAACGAGAAATGTATGCCAATATTTCAATTTTTAGTTCTTTTTGCACTGGGGTGGATAATGTGGGGAATAAGTGAAAAGAAATAATTTATTTAGCCGTGGTAGCTCATTGGTAGAGCGAAGGTTTGAAGAACCTTGCGTAGTGGGTTCAATTCCCACCCGCGGCACTTACTTAACTCTCTTATCTATATAAGCATTATTCAAAAATGTTCTTTTTTCTTTTCCGTGTTGTTGATCAATAACCACTCTAAACGGAGGCTTTTCATCTGTTTGAAGAATAAGTCTTTGGGGCAATCTTTCAACTACCTTAGCTTCCTTAATTTTTTGTTCAAGAGTTGGTAAGACTTCAGGATGCTTTCCTGCAATTTCAGCTAATCCATAACCACTTTTATTTCCAACTGTTGGCTTACCCCACAATAAATCTATTTTCCCCACTTCAGAGTCTGGATGTGAAATAGCTTCTTTTACTTCTCCGCCACCATTTTTTATCATCGTGTTAATAGCCTCTTGACCTACTGTTTGAGGGACAGCTCCCGAACTAAAAGTTGGTGGTTGAGCCAGTGATGCTCTACCTTTTTCTAATATTTGAGCAGATTCTGATGGTGTTTGAAGCGCTTTTAATTTAGAAGATAATTGAGATGTTTGTCTCCATGGATCACTCATATAATCAGAAATTCTCCCGGCTGCTTCCATCCCAGCCGCTCCCGTTGCTACTGCAGCTCCCGAAGCAAATGGACCGGTGAATGGAGCTGTAACTGCACCCGCGATTCCACCTACGACTGCCCCTCCTATTTTTGCCGCGGCTTTCCCCATCGTGCTTCCTTTGATTGCATTGCCATGCGATTTATCGAGAATGTCGGCGGCTTGAAAATGTTGACTTTGCAGGTTATTAAATTCTTTTATTGGCAATCCTTTGTATGTGTCTTCCAACGTCGTTTTGAAGACATTTCCAATGAGACGTGCTGTGGCTTTCGCTGTTGGGCGAAGGGCATCATAACCTTGACCCCACATACCTGATTTAATGTAGTCAAGCGTTTTCCCATCAACCATATTTCCGTGTCGAGCAATTTCATCATTAATAAAGCTGTCAACTTCTGCTTGACGGGTTTTGAGTTCAGAAGCATTTTTTACCGTCGTTCCGAAACCATCTTTTACTTGTTTCCCTAAATCCTGTAGGTTAAACTGCTTCTGTGGTTGCGATTCAAGAATCGGCGCCATCTCTTGGTGGATTCCTGAACCCACTGCCCGCATTTGAGCAGTTGCCCCAGTTGTATCTAGCTTTCCTTCGGGAGTTTTACCTATCGTAATCCCCTCATCAGCCATCCTTTGAAATGCTTGATTTATATCACCGCCATTTTTAATTTCAACATTTTGCAGAACTCCTTTGCTTGGATTCACTATACTGCGGTAAGAATTAGCAGCTTGCTGGCGAACAGTCGCATCATGAATCGTCTGTTGCTCAGGAGTTAAACCAACAGGGTTACCTTTTATATCCGCTGCTACCGATTTTAATGTCTCAATTGGATGAGCGACGGCTTCAGCAGTTTTTCCAACCGCTTTTGCAGTATCGGAAATTGCATCAGTGGGCGAATCAACTAAGGCTTTTAAACCAAAATAACCAAGAGCCTCATTGACTGGATGATTTTCAAAAGCTTGGCGTGAGCGATCAAGCTGGTCAGCGTATTGTTTAATCGCTTCAGGAACCGCTCCGGGCAAAGCCTTGACCGCATTTAAAAAGGCCGGTCCATAACCACCACTCTCTTTAGCCAACTGTTTGAATTGATCGGGGATTTGTGAAATTGCATTAGTATTTATAAGTTCTTTAGCTGACTGTGGAACCATCCCCCAAGCCATTTGAACTGTGGCGTCAGGAATTGAATTGACCAAATCATGAGCTCCTTTTAAAACCCCCATTGCGCCACCACCTTCATCCTGTATTAACCCCCCTGCTTCACCAGGAATCTTTGCAATATTTTGGGCGGTTCCAACAGTTCCTTGGTATAAAAGAGAACCAATGTCTTTTAGTGCATTAGGAGCGATTTTAAGATAATCATTGTTTCCTTTTCCAGCAGGTGAGGCAGGAAACATCGCGGTGTCTGCTCCAGGAACACTCGTATCAGGTCCGATACCGAGAGTTGAAAGCAATGCGTTGCCACTCAACTTGTTTATATCTCCTCCCTGAGAAGCTCCATTAAAAGAAGCTTGAAGATTAGTGTGCTTAATTCCGAGTTGTTGTTCTTCTTGTTGGATTTGTTGTAGCTCTTGGGCTGTGAATGGTGACGAACCAGAGATGCCTTGTGCTGGTTGTTGAGGTGCTGGTTGTTGAGGTGCTGGTTGTTGAGGTGCTGGTTGTTGACCTTGCGTTCCGAAATTCGGAGGAGGAGTCGGAAAATTAAAGTCCTGTTGAGGAGGAGCTGGAAAGTCAGGAGTGGGAGGTGGAGTATACGTTTGAAGAGCCATAGTGTTTAACTAAATAATCCCTTGAGGGCCGTACCACCTTCACGCTGGTACATTTGTTTAATAAGATTCTTCTTTTCTTGATAATCCATCGCATCCCATTGCGCTTTAGGTATTGCGGTATGCGTCCAACGCTGTTTGCCTGAATCAGTGTAAAAGCCCATTTTATCAATTGCTTTAATAGTGGTTGCAATTGGGTCTCCGAGAATTTTTGCCGTTGTGCCACCACTAAAAGGATCGCCAGCCACATAGTCCTTTCCTTCTTGTAATCCAGCTACCCTAGCAACGTCAGTCGTAAAAGCGGTCGGGTTATTATTTCTGTCAGTCCGCATTGAGGTACTTGTCGAGCTGTTTGTGCCCGGACTCACGGGCTGATTAAAAGTTGGTGTTGGTGCGGGTTGCGGGTAGTACTTCTGTAATACGTAGTCCAATGCTTTCGCGCCAGTCCAATCTTGACTCGGGTCAGCTTGATTAGAATGTAATTGAAGAAGGGGAGCAACTTCATTATTAAATACATCGGGATTAGACGCCTGAAATTCGGCAATAGAAGTTGGCCGGTCCATATCACCAAATATTTTATTATAGAGCGTATCACTACCTAAGGCTGCTTTGGCCGCACTTTTCTGTTCACCATTGATGACATTGATAAGTGTCCCAAGACGACTTAAGTTAAGGCTATTAATATTATTCTTATTTGGCAAAATTGTATGTGATTGAGTTAATTCAGTATCGGTAAGACGAGAACCATATTGTTTGTGGTTCCAATCGGTTGAGAGCGTTTGCAATTGCGTGGCAAGACCAGCTAACTTTGGGTCAGTCGTGTTACCTAGTTTATTAGCCAAGTCTTCAAACGTGCCTTTAAAAATATTAGTATCTCCCGAAGCAGAAGTGTAAGCATTGAGTGCGTTGCGTATACTTCCTAGTTCCCCTAGAATCTGACTGCTACCATAAAATTGATCCTGCTGAGCCGCTGGTAGCATTTGTTTAATTCCTTGGGAAACAGTGTCGCGAGCGCTTTGCACATCTCCCTGAGCTAATTGCTGACTCAAATCACGGAAAATTGGTTGAGCGGCTGCGGTGCCAAGTACATCGGCAATTTTCCCATAAGCATCTTTCCACGCTTTATTTTGTGGGTCATCAATACTACCTTTTCCTGGAAGTCCAGTGCTACCTGGAGTACTGGGGTCGGTGATCCCGCCAGGAACTAACCATTGATTCGTCAGTTTGTCATAGACAATATTGCCACCGGATCGAGGGTCGGTAATGACCACGTTACCTTCTTCTTTGATTCGCTGTTGATCCTGTAGGTACTTTGAATAATCCAATCCTTGTTGAAAAGTGATTTGTTTGGTATTAACTAAATAATTGGCATAGTCCAATTTTTGTTTAAAATCAGTTTGCCCAGCATCTAAATTAAATTTGTTAGTATCGAGATTTTGTTGGTAACCCTGTTGCGAAGCTTGCAAACCGAAGTTGGCATACTGCATAGCAATATCAACATTCTGCTTCTGTTGCGTCTGTTGCAACGTCGCCAACTGCTGTCGCTGGGTAAAATTCTGATTCGCCACGTCAATCATTTCCTTGCTGTGGGTGAATTCTTCGTTGCGCAGCGCGGTCTGGGCTTCGGCGATGGCGCTTTGCTCACTCACGGCGAGTTGAGACATCTTCTGGTTTTGGAGCGTTTGCATGTAGTTCAAATCGCCTTGGCCGTAGCTCGTGTTGGACCGCCCGGTCTGCGCGTTAATTGCTTGCTGGGTAGCGGTGTCCTGGGATTGCTGCATGCCTAGGGCTGTTTCTTGCGTACCAAAAGACTGGGCAATACGCTGGGCGGACTGCTGAGCTAGTTGCCCATAATTATAGTGGAGATTGGAGAGGTCATTGTTGAGCGCATCGCTGCGCGCGCCGAGATACTGACCAAGGTCATTCACAATATTATCAGCAGGGGCGGAAGAGAGGGAAAGGGGAATAGAAGTTCCTCCGGGATTACCAAGGGTTGGAACAGTGGTAGGGGAAGGGACTGACGTGGGGGTGGTAGAAGCCATCGAAGCATAGGGACCGGAAGTTTGCGTTCCGGTACCGGTATCTCCTGGGGCACGGGTAAAGGAGGTGCCATCAGAGCCAGTTATGATATTAGGTGTGTTTACCACCGGTGCGATTCCATTTCCCGAACCGTTTGCCGTATATCCACCATACCAACCAGGACCCGAGGAATTGGGGTCAGAGGGAGGGTGGTAAGTGTTGGTGGGATTAGTTGGATTTAGATCGGAAGAGCACACGTCTGAACT
>OCZT010008405.1_pt1 | contig 10040 bp, 10 predicted proteins | sample 1539031 | NCBI WGS metagenome assembly OCZT01 (sample SAMEA3539308, study PRJEB22396) | soil metagenome | biome: tundra; feature: field; material: soil | place: USA | collected 2010-05 | depth 0.15 m
GCGGTTCTCCCGCACACGGCTCACCGACGTTCTTCACCGCCGGCATTCGGCTATCTCCCTCGCCAGGCCCGGTGGGGCCTGGGCGCGACGACGGTTCCAGAGAGGCTGATCAAGCCCAAGCGGTTCGGCGAGCGATAGGTGACTATCTGCCAGCCGTAAGCTCGCGTCCGCTGGTGGCGTTTGGCCATGAACAGCGCGAGCCGGTTGTGTGCGTGGTGCTCGATCAGGTTGAAGTGACGGGCCGAGTTCCCGTAACGGAAGTAGCCCGCCCAGCCGCGCAGATACCCGTTGAGGTCCTGCACGATGTCTTCGACCGGCAGCAGCAGCCGTTCGCGCGCCGTGATCTCACGAACGCGGTCCTGGGCGTGCTGCATCGCCCTGCGTGAGGGCCAGCGAGCGAGGAACTGGACATGCCTGGCGCGGTTGGCGCGCACCCACCGGTGATGGAAACCGAGGAAGTCCACTCCCTCGCCTCCTTCCGTTAGGTGCACGATCCGGGTCTTGGCGTCCTTGAGCTCAAGGCCCAGCTCCGCCAGGATCGTCCGAAGCGCGACCAATGCCGCTTCGGCTTCCGCCCGCGTTCGGCACATCGCCAGCAGATCGTCTGCGAACCGGACGAGGACTCCGTGTCCGCGGTCTGCCCACTGCCGGTCAAGCCGGTGCAGGTAGACGTTGCACAGGCACGGTGAGATCACCCCGCCCTGCGGGGTCCCCGTCACCTCGCGCGTGACCGCCCCGTCCTCCATCACCCCCGCGCGCAACATCGCGCGCAAGAGCTTCAGGACGTGACGGTCGCTGATCCGCTCCTCGATCGCCGACATCAACCCGTCGTGCGGAATCGCCCCGAAACAGTTCGAGACGTCCGACTCTGCGACCCACCGCCTACCGTCCCACGCCTCATCGATGAGGACCTGGAGCGCGTCGTGGTGAGAGCGCTTGGGTCTGAACCCGAACGAGCACTCCAGCATGTCGGCCTCGAAGATCGGCTCAATCACCGTCTTCAAGGCCGCCTGCGCGACACGATCGCGAACCGTCGGGACGGTGGCTTCATACTGCACCTCCTGCAGCCCTGATTTTGGTTTCGGCGGGTAGGTGAACCGAGTTCTGAACGCGTTCGCGGCATTGTTGCTCGACCTGCGGCGGGAACGGGATGTAGAGCCGGTCGGTGGGTCCGCGGCGCGCGGCGAGCTTGCCCGTGTTGATCCAGGCGTAGATCACGCCGGGTGCGACGGCGAGCCGCTCGGCGAGTTGCGCGACGGTCAGTTCCCCGTCGTGGAGGAACTGCTCGGGTGCGGCCTGGATTCGGTAGCGCCAGCGCAGCCATCTGACGGCCTTCTCGTCGAACGGGAGGCCGGTGCTGGTGAGCATCCCGGCGGCCTCGAGCTCGGCGGCGATCTGCGTGTTGGTGTGATCTGCGGCAAGCCGGGTGACCATGTCGATCACCTCTGGTGGCGTGCGCTTGGCATCGGCCGGCTTCTGGGGCCGCTCGATCGTGTGCTCCTCGGCGGCACCTGAGCGCCAGCGGATCCCGACTGACAGCTCACGGCTGTCGGGCTTGGAGGTGAGCGTGACGTCAGCGATCAGCGCGCGCAGCAGGCGCTTGCGATCGCGGCGCGCGGTGCTCTCGGCGGCCCATAGTGCGGGCAGGTCGCGGGCGAGCGCCTCGAGCTGCTCGCGCGAGGGCTCAACAGCTGGCACGACGTGCTCGGCGAGCTCGGCCTCGGCGTCTTTGAGCTCGCGCAGCTTCTCCTCCCAGCGGCTCTCGAGGCTGCGGGCGACCAAGCGGTTGTCCGGCTCGCAGGCGTGGAACGCGCGCTCGGCACGGACCGCCTCATAGCGCGCGCTCGACGCGCAGCTGAAACACGCGGTCCGAGCGGGCGCGACGGTCTGCGTGCTCCTCGGCGGCGGCCAGCGCGAGCGCGATCTCCTCCGGCGCGAGCGCCTCGAGCAGCCGGCGGGCGACCAGCTCATCGACCACGGTCGCCTTGACCGACCGGCAGCCGGGCGTGTTGACGTGGTCAGCACGCGAGTGGCCGCACTCGTAGTAGCTGCCCTCGCGGCGGTGAAGCGTGGTCATCGACCCGCCACAAGCGCCGCAGCGCAAGATCCCCTGGCAGAGCGCTGAGCCCTCGCGTGGCGGGCGCTGACCGTTGCGGTTGTTGTTAGCGGCGAGGCGCTGCTCGTTGGCCAGGAACTGCGGCCAGGTGATGTAGCCCGGGTGATGGTCCTGGATCACGATCGCCCAGTCTGAGCGCGGCAGCTCGACCGTCCTGGTGACGATCGTGCCGTCGGGCCTGACCACCCGCCGTGAGCGGTAGCGCCCGAACACGTACGCGCCGGCGTAGCTGGGGTTCGAGAGCACACCGATCGCGCGCGCGTGCGTCAGCCTGCCCCAGCGCAGCTCGCCCGCCCACGCGCCGCCGTAGGCGCGCCTCGGGAAGCGCCTGTCCTTGAACACGCCGACGATGCCGTACGCCGAACCGGTCTGGACGAACGCCTTGAACACATCACCGATCGCTGCCTGCACCTCCTCGTCGGGGTCGATGATCGTGTTGCCCTCGGCGTCGTATACGAGGCCGACCGGGAGCGGGAAGTGCAGCTCGCCGCGCTCGGCCGCGTGACGCTTGGCGCCCTGCAGCCGCACCGCCATCACGTGCAGCTCGGCCTGCGCGAGCTGGCCTTTGACCCCGAGGACGAGCTGATCGTTGAAGTCGCGCAGGTCGTAGATCCCGTGACTGTCGATCACCAGCGTGTCGGTCAGCCCGCAGTACTCAAGCAGCCGCTGGGTCTCGGCGCTCGAGCGCGCCAGCCGCGAGACCTCAAGCCCGAAGATCGCGCCGACCTCGCCCAGACACACGCGGCCGACCAGCTCCTTGTAGGCCCCGCGCGCCTGAGTGTCGCGGCCGGACAGGCCGAGATCGCCGTCGACGGTCAGGACCCGCTCCGCCTCCCAACCAAGCTTGACCGCTTCCTCCGCCAGCCCGTACTGGCGCTCGGTCGAGCGGAAGTTCTCGCGCACCTGCCGCGGCGAGGACTGGCGCAGGTAGATCACCGCCAAGCGCTCCAGATGCTGCGGCGCGATCTTCTGCTGCGAGCTCAGCATCGGCTCCCGCCTGCAGCGCTGAGCCGAGCATGTTCGCCAGCACACAGGCCGCCTCGGCGGCGATGCCCGCCACCACGCATCACCGCAGCGCCCGCCGCCGCAGCAGCTCGAGGTTGACCTGCGAAATCTCCAACAACAACGCCTCGCCCCGCTGGGTCGCCTCCACGTGCTCGGCAGCGATCGCCGCCAGCGCCTTCGGCACGTACACCATCCGGCTGCGCCCCGAGCTGTACACCGTCAGATAGCTGTACGGGCCGTGCAGCTCGCCACGCCGGCAGCGACAACGCTCGCCCGAACAACGCCGCATGTCCGAGACCAACACGCCACGCAGCGTCAGCGCCGGATCCTCGACGCGGGCCGCCAAGCGCTTTCTCAGCGCATACAACTGGCGCTCGGTCAGCTCTGCAAGCTTCTCGCTCATCCTGTGCCTGATTCGATACCAAGACCAGCGGACCTCCCCCGAGGCTCATCGGACCGCCCCGGCAAGCTCGTAGACGTTCGCGCTTCTTGCTTGTTCCTCAGACCAGCCAGCAGCCACCAGCGCGTCCACGAACCACCGGATCACCTCGCCGGTGTCGGCGGCGAGCTGGCGACGTTCCTCTGCCGCGGTCTGGTAGTCGTGAAAGGCACGATCGATCATCCAGTGGGTCTGCTGCAGCGCCCCGAGCACCGCGGTCTGGGACTCGGGCCGACCGCTCATGAGCGCGGCGATCGCGCTCTGACCAGCGGGCGCGGCACCGTCGTAGATCAGCCCGAGCGCGTCGGGCGAAAGCCCCGACCAGAGCCGCTCGTTCGCTTCTCGCAGGCGGCGCTGGGCGTCGCTGAGCCGCCAAGCGATCTCGACGTCGCGCTCGAACAGCGCGGACAGCCGGGCGGCCAGCTCACGTGCGCGCGCGGGGCACTGACCTCTCCCCGCAGGCCTAGTGGGACTCGTGGCGATCATCGCGCCACCCCCTGCTGTTGCCCCGTGAGCTCCGCGACCAGCGCGACGAGCGCGGCGAGCACCTCGATACTCAGCGGCCGCTCCGCGGGCTCCGGGCCACGATCGGTCGCGTCCTCAGCCAGCGCCACGCTGCCCAGCGGCCCGCCCTCGCACACGTAGATACGACTGGCCCCGACACGACGAACGAACAGCACCACAAGGCGCTCGCCGCGCAGCGGATGAAACGGATGCGTGACGACCAGCGAACCCACAGACCGCCTGCACGACCTTGTGGTATGTGGTGACCGTCGGGATCGACAGTGGCCTTTGCTCGGTCGGCCTGCCGGGTTTCGGGATGAACACCCGGCGGGCGGCGAGCGGTCGGTAGCTGCCGTCCTTCAGATCCGCGGCCAGCTCGTCAAGCAGCTTGGCGATGCCGTACTGCTCGACGTCAGCGATGGTCTGCCGGTCGATGCCGGCCGCGCCACGATTGGCGCGCACCGACCCCCACGCCCGCTCCAAGACGTCCCTGCGGTAGACCTTGTCATAGAGCGCGTGGAACCTCCGTCCGGGATCGGCCTTGGCCGCCCGGTAGAGCGTTCGCTGTAGTTCTCGGACTTTGTCCTGCTTGGCGGTCCTAGCCATTTCTGGCACTCACCGGCCCTTCCCTATGCGTGACGCATGAACGAAGCAGCGGCCCTTCCCTCACGCCGGGTTCTGTTGTCCCGTGCGCTCAGGCGGTAATACGGCCGCCTCCGACGCCCACCCGGCACCACGCCCACTTCCCGGGATCACCGGTTATAGGGCGGGTCGCTCCGACGATCGCTCCGCAGCATCGTCGGGCCGGGGAGGGCCTCCCCAGTTCCCGCCGCCACCTTCCAAACGTTCAACGCCCCATACGCCGGGAGGTTCATCGGGGCTGCGCTTCCAGGCTCTTCACCCCTTCCATGGCCTTCGCCCTGAACGGCCGGGCTCGGCTCCTCCTCTCCCCACCCGAAGGCGGGCTACTAACGACGCGGCAGGCTTCGCTTAACGCTGCAGACCGCTTGGTTGCTCCCCCAGAAGGGCTCTTGACGCTGGGCTTCGACCCGGCCCGTTTCCAGACCAAGCCGCCAGCCTGCTACCGGGCCTCCTGGCAGCTACCCGGACGGGACTCACACCCGCTGGCGACGACGAGCTTATGTTGGATCACGATCTACATATCGACCTCCAACTCTGGGCGCACCCGCAGGAAGTAACTAAGCTAGGCGCCTGGCTGAACGTCAGCCCCGGCCGCCGGTGCAGCCCCGGCCGCCGGCCGGTGGCGTGGCAGCGCGAGCGTGAAGGCCAGCGCCAGCACCGGGAACACGGTGACGGCCTCGAACACCGAGCGCAGGCCGTGGGCGTCGGCGAGCAGCCCCAGCAGCGGCGCCCCCACCCCACCGAGGCCGATCGACAGCCCGATCGTCACCCCTGAGGCAACCCCGATCCGGCCGGGCAGATACTCCTGGCCCATCACGATCGTCACCGCGAAGGTAGCGATCGTGACCGCGCCGATCACGGCGACCACCCCGATCCCCACCACAGGCCCCGACAGCAGGAAGCAGACCGTCAGCGGCGGCAACAAGAGCATCGACCCGACGACGACCGCGCGCCGGCCAAACCGGTCGGCGAGCCGGCCGCCGAGCAACGTCCCGAGCGCGCCGCCGAGCAGCATCGCTGACAGCGCCGTGTTTCCCGTCGCCTTGCTGGTGTGCAGGATGTGGATGTAGTAGAGCGGGATGAAGGTGACAAAGCCGAAGTACACGAACGAGCGCAGGGCGATCACCGTTCCGAGCATCGCGAACGGCCCCCACTGGTCGGGCTGCGCGGTGCGGGTGACCCGCCCGCGCACGAGGTCGCTGCGAAACCGCTTCAGCCGTGGCAGCTCGAAGATAAGCACGCCGGCCATCAGCCAGGTGGGGATAACCAGCAGCAGCGTTCCGTGCAGCCCGAAGGCCAGCACCAGCGGGGTGATCACGACCGGCCCGAGCGCGAAGCCGACGTTCCCCCCGACGCTGAACAGGCTCATCCCGCTCGCCCGGCGCGCCCCAGACACATAGTTGGCAAAGCGCGACCCCTCGGGATGAAACGAGGCCACTCCGATGCCGCTCAACACGACGGCTGCGAAGGTCATCGTGTACCCGTGGGCAAGCCCGATCAGGCCGACCCCGAGCCCACCCAGCGCCGGTCCGAGCGGCATCAGCCACGGCAGCGAGCGCCGGTCCGACACGTGGCCGAACAGCGGCTGGATCACCGAGCTCGAGATCGTCGCAGCGAGGATCAGGGCCGAGGCCGAGGCGTAGTTGAGGTGATCACGGGAGATCAGGAACGGCAGCAGCGCGGGGATCGAGCCCTGCGAGACGTCCGTGAACAGATGGCCCGCCGATAGCGTCGCCATCGCGCGCCGGTCGACGCCGGCGTTGTCCACCAGCGAAGGTCGGCTGCGCGGAGCCGCCGAAACGACGCTCATTGCGTGAGTTCTGACACCCGCTGCTTGACGCTGCGCTGCTTCTCCACCAGCTCACGTTCTAGCTGTTCGAGCTCTTGCTTGCGCTCGCGGACGAGCTCGAGCTGGGTGGCGATATGTCCGAGCGCCTGCTCCAGGATGCTGCGTCGCGCGGCGGGGGCATCGGTCTGGTGATACTCGCGGCGCAGTTCGGCGCGTGCGTTCTCGGCCTCCAGCAGCTTGGACAGCTGTTCCAGCGAGAGTCCGAGCAGGTCGCGCAACCGGACGATCTCCCGCACGCGGTCGACGTTGGCCTGCGTGTAGCAGCGGTGCTTGCCCTGGTCGCGGTCCGCCGCGCCGTCCAGCAGCCCGATCTCCTCGTAGTAGCGGATCGTGCGAGGGGTGGTGCCGGTCAGCTCGGCCAGCTCGCCGATCCGCACCGTACGTTCGGTTGCGGCGCTCACGACAGCGCCACCTGCGCCTGCTTGGTGTCCTGGACCTCGTTCTCCTCTGGTGACTGGATGTGCTTGGGCCGTGCCGCCGCGATGAACGCGCCGAGCACGGAAACCGCCGCCAGGCACCACAGGGCAGTGTGCATGTTGGCGATGAACGGCGTCAGCTGGGCGGTGGAGATGTGGTTGGCCAGGCCTGAGAACACCTTGAACAGCACCTGCTTGGGTACGGCCGAGGTGACGACCGCCAGCACGAAGGCGATCGAGATCACCGCGCCGGTGTTCTGCACCAGCACCCGTGCCCCGGCGGCGATGCCGCGGCGGTGCGGGGCGACGGTGCCCATCATCGCTGCGGTATTGGGCGAGTTGAACATCCCCGAGCCCAGGCCGACGATGAACATGTAGATGCACGGGAACACATAGCTGGTGTCACGCCCGAGGGTGGTCATCAGGGCCAGGCCGACCGCGGTGGTCAGCATCCCCCACACCGCGAGCGTCCGCGAGCCGCGCCGATCCGCCCACACCCCAGCTAGCGGAGAGGAGATCAGCATCCCGATCGCCAGCGGAGCCAGCTTGACGCCCGCCAGAATCGGCGAGTCGCCCTGCACCCCCTGGAAATAGAACACGAACACGAACATCAGCGCAAAGCGGGCCAGGCCATTGACGAACGCCGCGCCGGCGGCGGTGGAGAACAGCCGGTTTTGGAAGATCGAAAGGTCGAGCATGGGGGCCTTCTGGCGGTGCTCGATCAAGACGAACGCAGGCAGCAGCACGGTGGCGAGGATCAGTCCGCCGATCACCAGCGGCGAACCCCATCCGGACAGTCCACCCTTGGAGATGCCGAACACCAGCCCGGTCAGTCCGACCAGGAACGTGACCGTGCCCAAGAAGTCAAAGCTTCGATCCTCCGACCGGCCGGTGACCTCGCGTAGGACCGAATACGCCCAGGCCGCTCCGGCCAGCCCCAGCGGGACGTTGAACCAGAACACCCACGGCCATTTGATCGCGACGAGCGCGCCGCCGAGTACGGGGCCGATCACCAGGCCAACCGCGGCGACCATCGTGTTGGTGCCCATCGCCACGCCGAGTTGCTCACGCGGGAAGGCATCAGTGACGATCGCGGCGGCGTTGGCGAACAGGAATGCTCCCCCGACGCCCTGCAGGATCCGCCACAGAATCAGCTCCGTGCCGTTGGCCGCGAACCCGGCGCCCAGTGACGCCAGCGCGAACAGGACGAACCCGCCGATGTACGCGCGTTTGCGCCCGAACTGATCCGACAGCCGACCCGCGCTCAGCACCAGCACGGTCGACGCGATCATGTAGACGAGAATCACCCACACCAGTTCCAGCAGGCTGGTGTGCAGGCTGCGCTCCAAGTCGGGCAACGCGATAATCAGCGTGCCCGAGTTGATCGTCGCGAGCAGCATCCCAAGGCTCGTGCACGAGAGCGCCCACCACTTGTAGGAATCGTGATCGGAGCTGACTCCGATCCGCCGATCGCGTGACTCCGGTTCCGAGGAGCGCACCGCTGGTTTTGGAGACCTCTGTTGAAGCGCTGGCAGCGCTACCACCATCCTTCCCGACGAAGCTGATTCTTACGTAAACGTCAGAATAGCACCTGGGGAAGGCAGGACGGCCCGGCGTTTCGTGCCGGGCCGCCGCCGACTCGCCCTCGTCTCAGCGGACGGTGATTACGCTGACCGGGCTGTAGGTGGTGACGTGGTGCTTGGCCCGCGGGTCCACCTGCTGGACCTGCACGTAGTACTTGCCGGGCGTGACCGACCAGTAGCCACGATAGGTCTCATACCGCGGCTTGTTTGACCACTGGGTCCGGTGCCCCTTGACCTGGCGGAGGGAGTCGTAGAAGCCATCCGCACCGCCGTCGGTGGGCACGATGCCGTGTCTGGGCGCCTTGGAGGTCAGATTGATGAATGGCTTGTACTTGTGGGCGTAGATATTGGCGTCGTAGACCTTGAAAGTCTGCCTGGAGCCGACTCTGATGACCGCGCCATTGCACGGGAAGGTGATGATCGGGATCTGTGATCCCGCGCTGGCGTGACAGGCCTTGTGCGTCTTGCCCTTGGCGCCGGCCGGACCGGCGAAGGCGAGCAGGCCGGCGAGCATCAGTGCCAGCGCGCCCAGGCTGGCTACCCGCACAATTGCATTCTTCATCTCACTCCCTCTGTGAAGTTGAACTTGGGTCTCCCGGCCGTTTGGTGCGCCCCGCGGGCGTGTCCGCCCGCGATTGAAATCCCCAGCCGTGTGAGAAGTTGCTCGGTCAGGTCTCGAACGCCGCCACGGTGGCCAGGATCACGAACGCGGCGATCAGCGCCGTCCCCTCAAACACTGTCGCCTCCCCGTCTCCGGTGATCTGCCAGACGATCACCGCGGTGCCGAGCAGGGCACCGGTGTAGACGGGCGCCAGCGCAAACGTCAGCGAGGTCGCCGTCAGCAGCGACACCAGCACGAGCAGCGGATAAAGGAACGCGGCGATCTGCGCCACCGAGTTCTTGACGATCGAGATCGCCAGCTCGGAGCTGCCCCTGGCTGCCATCGAGATGCCCGCGACGTTCTCCACGGCGTTGCCGGCGATCGCCACGATCACCAGTCCCGCAAAGGCCTGGGAGATGTGCAGCGTGCCGATTGTGGGCTGCAGCGCATGGATGAACCAGTCCGAGATGAATGCCGACGACGCGCCGCCGGCGACCAGCAGCGCCAGGCTGGTCACGGTTCCGATCCGCGGCGTTCGCGGATCGCTGTCGGAGGCCGTGTCTGACCGCAGATACTGCACCACCCAGGCCGCGTAGACGACCAGGATCGCGGCGGCGCTGACGATCGAGATCGTCTTGATGTGATGGCTGGCCGAGTCGTGGGCCGAATCGGCCAGGCCGACCAGCACGATGATGAATGACGCGATCAGCAGCAGGGTCGCCGTGTCGTTGGGCAATCGCGGACTGAAGCGCATCACACCGTCGTCGGCGCGGCGGGCGCCGGCGACGATCACCAGGCCCAAAACCAGCAGCGCGTTGACCAGGATCGAACCCAGGATCGCGGTCTCGGCCACGATCTTCTCGCCGGCGTTCAGCGCGAAGATGA
>OCZT010008406.1_pt1 | contig 10039 bp, 8 predicted proteins | sample 1539031 | NCBI WGS metagenome assembly OCZT01 (sample SAMEA3539308, study PRJEB22396) | soil metagenome | biome: tundra; feature: field; material: soil | place: USA | collected 2010-05 | depth 0.15 m
GGGGCGCCGGGCCGCGGGGCGCCGGGGCGAGCGCTGGGCCCCGTGGCACCGCCGCAGGCAGCTGTGCCCGCCGTTGCGGAAAACCCGCGAGCCCGGCGATCGGGCGTGCGATAGGCTTTTCCGATCGCCCCCTGGAGGGCGTTTTCTGTTTCCCGGAGCCAGAACTGGCCCGGCAGCGGCGCCGGCCGATCCCAGATCGCCGGCGCGCCGATCATGCCCGCTAACCGAGGAGCTGCGTCGATCCCATGAACACCACCGTCCCCGCCCCCACGAAGAACGAGCGCCTGCTTGCCTGGGTCGATGAGATCGCAGCGCTGACCGAACCCGCCGCGATCTGCTGGTGCGACGGCTCTGCCGAGGAGTACGACCGGCTCTGTCAGGAACTCGTCGAGGCGGGGACGTTCGAGAAGCTCGCCGACGCCAAGCGGCCCAACTCCTACCTGGCGCTGTCCGATCCGGCGGACGTCGCGCGCGTGGAGGACCGCACGTTCATCTGCTCGGCCACCGAGGCCGAGGCGGGGCCCACGAACAACTGGCGCGAGCCCGGCGAGATGCGCGAGGCGCTGAATGAGCTGTTCGCCGGCTCGATGCGCGGCCGCACCATGTACGTGGTGCCGTTCTCGATGGGCCCGCTCGGCTCGGACAAGAGCCACGTGGGTGTTCAGCTCACGGACTCCACCTACGTGGCAGTGAGCATGCGGATCATGACGCGCATGGGCCAGGGCGCCCTCGACGCGCTGGGCAGCCAGGGCGTCTTCGTCCCCTGCCTGCACTCCGTCGGCATGCCCCTCGTCGACGGCGCCGCCGACGTGCCGTGGCCGTGCAACGCGGAGAACAAGTACATCGTTCACTTCCCCGACACGCGCGAGATCTGGTCCTACGGATCGGGCTATGGCGGCAACGCGCTGCTCGGCAAGAAGTGCTTCGCGCTGCGCATCGCCTCGGTGATGGCGCGCGACGAGGGCTGGATGGCCGAGCACATGCTGATCCTCAAGCTGACCTCGCCCGAGGGCGAGGTCAAGTACATAACCGGCGCGTTCCCCAGCGCGTGCGGCAAGACGAACCTCGCGATGCTCATCCCCACGCTCGAGGGCTGGACGGTGGAGACGATCGGCGACGACATCGCGTGGATGAAGTTCGGCGAGGACGGCAGGCTCTACGCGATCAACCCCGAGGCCGGCTTCTTTGGCGTGGCGCCGGGCACGGGCGAACAGACCAACCCCAACGCGGTCCGCACGATCGAGCGCAACTCGATCTTCACCAACTGCGCCAAGACCGACGACGGCGACGTGTGGTGGGAGGGCCTGACCAAGGAGCCGCCCGCGCACCTGATCGATTGGCACGGCAACGACTGGACCCCCGACTCCGATGCGCCCTCAGCGCATCCCAACGCGCGCTTCACCACGCCCGCCGCGCAGGACCCCGCGATCGCGCCCGAGTGGGAGGACCCCGCGGGTGTGCCGATCGACGCGATGCTCTTCGGCGGGCGGCGCTCCACGGTCGTGCCCCTCGTGACCGAGGCGCTCGACTGGGAGCACGGCGTGTTCCTGGGTGCGGTGATGAGCTCGGAGAAGACCGCCGCCGCCGCCGGAACCGTCGGCGAGCTGCGGTTCGACCCCTTCGCCATGCTGCCCTTCTGCGGCTACAACATGGCCGACTACTTCGCGCACTGGCTGGAGATCGGGAAGCGCCCGGGTGCGAAGCTGCCGAAGATCTTCTACGTCAACTGGTTCCGCAAGGACCCCGCGGGCCGCTTCCTGTGGCCTGGATACGGCGAGAACTCCCGCGTTCTCTCGTGGGTGTTCGCGCGCTGCGCAGGGCACGGCGCGGCCACCGAGACGCCCGTCGGCCACATGCCCCCGGTCGGCCCCGACGGCATCGACACGCGCGGCGTGGACGTCTCCGATGAGGCGATGTCCCAGCTCCTGCGCGTGGAGCCCGAGGAGTGGAAGGCGCAGCTGCCCCAGTTCCACGAGCACTTCGCGAAGTTCGACAACCTCCCGCCCGAGATGCACGCTCAGCTGAAGGCGCTCGAAGAGCGCCTCGGCTAGCGGCCGACCGAACCGATGGCTGCAGTGAACTCGAGCATCCCCACGGTCGATCCGCTGCGGCGGAAATCGTCGCTGGCCGAGCTCGCCACGAAGATCGCGCTGACGAAGCCCGGCACCTGGTTCTACTCCCGCGTGGCCGCGCGGATCGATTCATCGCTGATGCGTGTGAGCCGGGGGCGCTTGAGCTCCGCCGTCGGCCTGTTTCCGATCGTGCTGCTAACCGCCCGCGGCGCGCGCAGCGGGATCGAGCGGACCGTGCCGCTGGTCTACTTCAGCGACGGCGGGGACGTGATCCTGATGGCCTCGAGCTTCGGCCGGCCGAAATACCCGGCGTGGTACCACAACCTCAAGGCCAATCCCGAAGTGCGCCTGGAAGCGATGGGGCGCACGGGCAGCTTCATGGCGGAGGGGACCGAGGGAGCCGAGCGCGAGCGGCTGTATGGCCTGGCCAAGCACGTCTACCGCGGCTACGGCACCTATGAGGAGCGCACGGAGGGCATCCGCCCCGTTCCAGTGCTGCGGCTCAAGCCGCTGTAGGAGCGAGCGACCGAGGACGCCGCCCGGGACTACGCGTTAGGGGGCCGAGGGGCAAGTCGGGCAAGGACGCAGGGAGCGTGGCGTGCTTCGCACGCGAGCGACCGAGGACGCCGCCCGGCGCCGCCCATCGGCCCCCTAATCGTGGCCGTGGGTCTCGCCGGCTGCTGCCGGCGGGCGTGACTCCTCGGCCAGCGAGGTGATCGTCAGGCTGCCGCGCGCGGAGGACTCGAGGACCTCGGTGGCCTCCTCGAGCGAGCGCGCGTAGAGCTCGACGAGGAGGTGCACGATGATGCGCGCGTCGTCTTCGTGCTTGTGGAAGCGCACGTGGGTGAAGAACTCGCGGACGCCATGGTCGCCGAAGGCGGCGTAGGAGAGCGCGTCGCCGGCCTCCGGGCCCGAGCAGCTCTCGACATCTTCGGAGTCCACCATGACCGTGCAGGAGGCGACCCACGGGGTGCCCGCGATCATGCGTTCCCAGCGGTCCTCGATCGGCTCGACGCGGCCGTTGTTGAAGCCCAGGTGCGGCTGGTCGTGCATGCAGTCCAGGCACTGCACGACCGCCTCCTGGAGCTCATCGACGACTTCGGCGCGCTCGCCCGTCTCGGGGTCGATCTTGTGGATGCCCTCGTAGTGGACCTGAACCTCGAGGTCCTGTGACCAGCAGCGATAGCAACGCAGCCAGCTGCGCGCGCTTGTCTCTGCCATCGAGCCCTCCATGAAGGGGATTGTAGGGGCCCGCGAAGCCGATCCCGGCCCGGATCCTTCACCGGCGCGCGGCCGCCGCCGGGCGACATCAACCCTGGGCGGCTCAGTGACGCTTGCCGGCCCGGTGGCGCCGTGCTGTCGGCCGCCATGCCTGGTCTCCGAGGCGGACCTCCTGGAAGGGCACGCCGTTGAGGGTCGCCGCGAGTGCTAGATAGTTGGGTCCGAGACGACGAAGGCGGTTAGCACATAGGCTCTCGGACCGCGCGGATCGTCGGGATTCCGGTGGCTCGACTCCCCCAAGAGAGCACCGCTCAATCATGCGTCGAGTCGCTCTGGGCGGTCCGCGGCGAGGAGTAGGGTTGACACGTTCGTCAACACAAGAAGAGGGGGAGCATGACGCTTCGATCGACCATGACACTTCTAGCGGCGGGAGCGATCTCGGCGCTCGCCATTCCCTCGGGCGTGGGTGCTCACAGCGCGCGGGTCGCGGCGGCGTGCGCTCCCGTTTCGAACATCGAGGCCATCGTCGACGACTCCGGCTCGATGAAAACCACCGACCCAAACCGTCTGCGCGTCCAGGCGCTGGACCTGCTGATCGAAACGCCCGGCAACGAAGGGATCACCTTCGGCGCGATCGAGTTCGGTGGCGCGCTCTTCTCGGGGGAAACGGCCGCCGACACGCTCTTCCCGCCGGAGCCGATCGGGCCGAACGCCAAAGCTATGCAGGCAACGCTCGCCGAAAAAATCAAAGCGGACAATGGCACCACCGACTACAACGCCGCTTTTGCCAAGGCGAAGGCGGACAACCCGACCGCACAAGCCCGGATCTTCCTCACCGATGGCGGACACGACATGGGTGAATATGAAAACGGCCATCGTGGCGGCCCGCCGACCTACGTCATCGGCTTCAGCAGCGCGATCTCCGGTGCGGATGGAGAACGCCTGCAGCTGATCGCCAACGACACTGGCGGCAAGTACTACCCCCAGACCGATTCCAGCAACCTGCAGGCTGTGGTCAACCAAATCGGCACGACGCTGACCTGCCAGTCGACGCCGGCGGCGTTCAAGGATGCGTTCGCGAGGGCGGGGCAGAGCAAGACCCATGCGGTCGCCATCGGCAGCAAAGTCCACTCGGCCCAGTTGACCCTCTCTTGGGGCAGCCCTCTTGATGCGTTCACGATCTCGAATCTGAAGATCGTCAGCCACGGCAAGACCGTGGCGGTGGCGGCACGCAAGCACGTGATCAAGGTGACCAAGCGTCAGGGCACCACGTTCTTGGTGGTCAAGCTCTCGCAACTGGTGCGCGGGAGTCTGCGCTTCAATGTGCGCGCGACCAAGATCGGATCGGGTGCACCGAAGGTCAATCTGACCACGCAGGTGACCCAAACGCCGTGAAGATCGGGCATGTCGACGGTGCCCGACCATATGCAGCGCCCGCGCGTGACTAGGTCCTGCCTTGGTGCCCCCGGGTGGCGAGCTCAGCAGTGTGCCGACGCGCAGGCGCCTACCCGAACGTGAACGCGTAGCCCGTGACACCCGGGGCGAAGCGCAGGGTGAGGCGGTGCTGTTCGCTGCGGTGCAGCGAGACGAGCGTGTAGAGCCGCTGCCGGCGCACGGTCGCGATGCCGCCGTGGACGTCCGCGCCCGCCTCGGATGCGGGGATGGGACGGCCGTCGAGCAGCACCTGCACGGGCAGCGGGCGTTCGCCGCGGGCGCTGAGCACGAGGTAGGCGTTCTTGGCCTGAAACTCCACGTCGATGCCCGCCCCGGGGCCCGCGACCGCGGGCTGGCCCGCGATCTTCCACGTGCCGCTGTAGAGGAAGTCGTTGACCGCCAGGTGCGTCGCTGCGCTCTGCCCGTAGTCGTGCAGGCCTGCCTTGGGTCCGTTCACCCAGCCCTGTGCGCGCTCCGTTCCAAGGTATGTCTCGGGCGTGGCTTCCCGGGAGGGCACGACCACGCCCCGCGGGTGCCCGCGGCCGCCGACGGGTGCGCCCGCTTCGGCGAGCAGCGCCCGGATCGCGGTTTCGGTCTTGCCGTAATCGCCCTCGCCGACGCTCGCGTAGCGCACGTTGCCCTGGGCGTCGATGAGGTAGTCCGCCGGCCAGTAGGCGTTCGCGTAGGCGTTCCAGGTGCCCATGTTGTTGTCCTGGACGACCGGGTAGCGCAGGCCGAACTGTTCGATCGCGTTGGCCACGTTGCCCGCGTCCTTCTCGAAGGCGAACTCAGGGGTCTCCACACCGATGATCGTCAGCCCGTCGCGCCGGTAGGCGGCATCCCAGGCCTTCAGGTAGGGAAGCGTGCGGATGCAGTTGATGCACGTGTACGTCCAGAAGTCCACGAGCACGACGTGCCCGCGCAGCGAGCCGAGCGAGAGCGGCTTCTCGCCGGGCGTGTTGAACCAGCGCTGGGTGTCGGTGAAGGGGGGCGCCGCGCCGAGGTTCTGCAGCGTCTGTGCGTCCGCCACCAGGCTCGCCCGGCTGGCATTCGCGGCTGCGGTGTGCAGGGTCGAGGAGGAGCCGCCGCACGGCGAGGAGCCGTTCGCCGGCTTGAACTTCGCTTCGCGGCCGGTGATCTGGTGCAGGCGGCCCGTCACCGTCGAGGAGCACTCCAGGGCGGCCGTGAGGTTCACGTCGGGGATGTTCTGCGCGACGAACTGGTCGAAGTTCACATCGAGGTTCGCGAGCATCGCCAGCGCGGTCGCGATCATGATCAGGCCCAGGGCGCGCTGCAGCGCCGGCCCGCGCCCGGCCGCGCGGACGCGGTCGAACAGCCGCCGCCCGCCGAGCGTGAGCGCGAGCAGCACGAGCGCCGAGCCGGCCGCATAGGCCAGCGCGATCGCCACCGTCCTGCCCGACGCCGCTCCCACGGAGATCACCGCCGCCAGGATCGGGCTTGCGCAGGGCGTGTACACGAACCCCAGCGCGCCGCCCACGAGCAGGCCCGAGAGGAAGCCGTCGCCCGTCGTGCGCGGCCCGAAGCGCGCCAGGCGCGAGAGGGGGGCCTCCAGCCGCGCGCTCAGCTGCGGCATCAGCAGGGCGAGCCCGAACGCGAGCAGCACCGCGATCGCCACGCCGCGCAGCGGGTCGCTTCCCAGGCCCACACCGTCCACGACCTGAGCGACGCCCACGATCGTCACGGTGAACGTGACCGAGAGACCGAGCACGATGCCCAGCGGGCGCCGCGCCCCGCCCACTCCTCCCGCCGACAGCAGCGCCGGGAGCACGGGCAGCACGCACGGCGAGAGCGCCGTGCCCGCACCGGCCAGGAGCGCGAAGCCGAGGAGGACGATCATCTGCTCCAACCCTAGAGTCCGTCTAGCGCAGCTCTCGTGGCACCCGGCAGCGCCGCCGCTGCGAGCGCGGCAGCACGGGGCTCGCGAGCTCATCCGCGAGCGCATCCGCAGCAACCCGCGGGCCCGCGTGCGTAGTCGCTCCGGCCGATCGGGGGAAACGGCGCTTCTCGCGGGGACCGTGGGCGAGTAGGGTCCCCCCAGCCGCCACATCCACCGGCTCCAAACGTCATGAACTGAAAGGGAGCATCGATGTCACCCACGCAGACACCACGGACGCGGGCCGCGCAGGCGAAATCGCGTACGACCAGCTACGCCGCCGAGGAAGCCGATCGCGTGATCCGCCGGATCGCCGACTCTCTCGACGCGGCCCAGACTGACCTCGGCAAGCTCGGCGGAAGCCTTGGGTCCGGCGTCGCCGATCTGCGTCGGAGCCTTGCGCGGCTGCTGCGCGACGCCCGCCGCGACGCCCGGAAGCTGAGCAAGGCCACGCGCAAGGACCTCGAGCGCCTGCAGAAGGATGTGCTGGCCGCGGCCAAGGTCAAGCCGAGGGCCAAAGCCAAAGCCGCCACGAAAGCCAAAGCCGCCACGAAAGCCAAAGCGCCCGCCAAACGCAAAGCGCCCGCCAAACGCAAAGCGCCCGCGAAAGCCAAAGCGCCCGCCAAACGCAAAGCGAGCGCTGGGGCCAAATCGAAAGCCTAGGAAGTCAGATCCAGAGTGGCCGCGCGAGCAACGTGCGGCCACTCGGAGGGCGCCTGCCGGCGTGATCGACCTCCACTGTCACATCCTGCCAGCGCTCGACGACGGAGCACGCGACCTCGCTGACAGCGTCGCGATGGCGCGCCAGGCCGAGCGCGACGGCATCGAGGTCGTGTGCGCCACGCCCCACATCCGCGGCGACCACGACGTCCGCATCGATGAGCTGCCACGGCGGATCGGCGAGCTTCGCGTCGAGCTCGAGCGCCAGGGCGTGCGCGTGCGCATCGCGCAGGGCGCCGAGGTGGCCGAGCCATCCGCCGATGCGCTCTCACCTGCGCATCTGCGCGACCTGTCCCTTGGCGGCGGCGGCTGGATCCTGCTCGAGCCCGCCGCGGGGCCGCTGGCGGATGAGCTCGTGGCCGTGGTCGAGCGGCTGCACGCGCGGGGGGCTCGTGCGATCGTCGCCCACCCCGAGCGCCACGCGGGCGCGGACTTCGAGGAGCGCCTGCGCGCGCTCGCCGAGCGCGGCTGCCTGATCCAGTGGACCGCCGAGTTCATCGAGCTCGCGGATCCTGCGGACCCCGACGCGCTCGTGCTGCGTCTCGCGCGCGAGGGGCTCGTGCATGTGCTCGCCAGCGACGCGCACTCCTCCCACGGCGGGCGCCCCGTGACGCTCAGCGGCGCCTTCGAGCGGCTCGCGGAGGTGTGCCCGCCGGAGCACGTCGAGTGGATCGCCGAGCGGGCGCCCGCGGCGATCCTCGCGGGTGAGCCGCTGTTCCCGCCGTGGTGAGGCCCAGGCGTGCCCCGGTGAGGCTCAGGCGTGCGCCGTGACCGGCCACGGCTCGAGCTTGACGGCCTCGGCGAGCTGTTCGACGACCTCGCGGGAGGCGTGGCCGATGCCGCGCCGCAGGAAGTTCGCGGCGCCCGCCGCTGCGCCGAGGACGACGGCCCGCTCGAAGCTCTCGCCGCATGCCAACGCCGCCGCGAGCGCTCCCATCATCGCGTCGCCGCAGCCCTCGCGGAAGCCGTGGTCGAACCGCGGCGGGGTCAGGCGCCAGGCCTCTGCTCCGTGCAGCACGAGCGCCGGGAGCTCGCCGCGCGTGACGATCACGCTGTCCGCGCCGCGGTCGCGAAGCCGGTGGGCCGCCGCCAGCAGCAGCTCGTGTGTGGATACGGGCCCGGAGACGAACTCCGCGAGCTCCCAGTCGTTGACCTTCACCAGATCCGGCCGTCCCGCCAGCGCCCTGTCGAGCCGCGGCGATGACAGGTCCACGAGGGTGCGCGCCCCACTCGAGCGCGCATCGGCGACGAGGTCGCCGTAGATCTCCAGCGGCAGCGCTTCGGCGGGGAGCGGGTTGGTCACGACGAGCCACCCACTCGCGAGCGCGTGGGCGCAGGTCAGCGAGAACAGCTCGTCGAGCTCATGGCGCGAGGGCGGATCGCTGAGCGCCATCGCCACCAGCTCGCGCTGCCCGGAGCGCCTGTCGGTGACGAAGCAACCGCTCGAGCCCGTGCTGTGGACGAGCCGGGGGTGGGCGCCGGCGACCTGCTTGAGCAGCGGCCGCAGCAGCTCCCCGGACTCGCCGCCGATCAGACCGCAGAGCACCGGGTTGGCGCCCATGCAGCGCGCCATCGCCGCCAGCCACACCCCCTGCCCGCCGGCGTGGAAGTGGACGCGCTGGCGCTCCTTCGGGCCCTCCACCTCCACCGTCACCGTGAGCAGCGGGTTGGGCGCAAAGATCGTCACCGCGGGCGCGCTCATGTGGGCTTCCCGTTCGCGCTCGGGGCGAGCCTCGCCAGCGCCGTGACCTCGCGACCGAGCCGGGCCAGGATCGCCTGCGGATCGGCGACGAGCGCTGTGTGCACGAGCAGCCCCACAGTGATCCGCCCGTCGTAGCTGAAGATGCTCACGCTCATCCCCACGCTGCCCGCCGTGGGGGCCCACACGAGCACGCTGCGCATCGGGCTGCCCGCCAGGTACACAATCTCTCGCGGCCCGGGCACGTTCGTCATGACCGCGGTGGCCTTCGCGGTGAAGACGTCCACGAGGCGGCTCTCGACCTCGGGCGGGGTCATGCCGATCACCTCGAGCAGGGCATAGGAGACGGGGCCCTCCGGCGAGTGCTTGATCGCGTCCATGCGGCGCTTGAGCTCGCCGAGGCGCTCGCGGCGGCTCGCGCGATCCAGGGGCAGCGTGAGGAACACGAGACCGAAGCGGTTGCCGAGCTCGTCCGCCTCGCCGGCGTCCCCGGCGTCCTCCGCGTGCGGGGGACGCAGGTTGTAGGGGACCGTCGTGCGAATCTCCGTAGGCTCGCGCCCGCGTTCGATCAGGTATCCCCTCAGCGCGCCGCTGACCGCGGCGAGCAGGACGTCGTTGACGGTGGCATGCTGGGCTTGCGCGATCGCCTTGACGCTCTCCAGCGACAGCGGTGCGCCCCAGGCGACGGTGCGAGCCGTGCCGAGGTCGGCCCTGAACGCGCTCCCGGCGTCATCGGGCATGAGGAGCAGCTTGCCGAGGGCGCGCACATCGGCCGTCGCGTCGCCCGCGAGCTCGAGCGCGCGGCGGGGTTCGGCGAACGTCTGGAGGCCCTCGCGGGCGAGGGCGCGCGCCGCGCGCCCTCCCGCTGTGATCGCATCCGCGGCCGGTGTCACGAACGCCGCGGCCGTGGCGCCTGCGGCTGCGACCGGCGCGCGCAGGACTCTCTCCAGGGCGCTCCTAGATCGGAAGAGCGTCGTGTAGGGAAAGAGTGTAGATCTC
>OCZT010008407.1_pt1 | contig 10039 bp, 7 predicted proteins | sample 1539031 | NCBI WGS metagenome assembly OCZT01 (sample SAMEA3539308, study PRJEB22396) | soil metagenome | biome: tundra; feature: field; material: soil | place: USA | collected 2010-05 | depth 0.15 m
CCATCTTATCTCCAGCGGAAGATTCGGAGTGAGACGGCAAACGGCGCCACCAGCCACGCCAGCAGGATTCCCACGGGAGCGGTCAACTGGCCCAGGTTCATCCCCTGGAGCATGTTTCCGCGCAGCGCGTCGATGGCCGCGGTGAGCGGAAGGGCCCGCACCAGCGGCTGAATCACCACGGGAAAGCGCGAGGCTGAAAAGAATACGCCGGAGAGAATCCACATGGGGAGCATGACAAGGTTCATCAGCCCCGAGGCGGCCTCCATGGTCCTGGCTCGCGAGGACACCAACAGCCCCAGCGCGGAAAAGGCCAGCGAAGTGAGCACGCACAAAAATCCCAGCTGACCCAGCGAGCCACGAAACGGCACGCCCAAGACCAGCCGCGCAAAGCCCAGGAACGCCGCAACCTCAATGACCAGCAGCGCCAGGCGCGACAGCAGGAACGAGGCCAGGTATTGCCAGCGCGGCATGGGCGAAGCCACCAGCCGCTTGAGCAGCTTTTTCTGGCGGGCATCGACGATGGCAAAGCCCAGACCCCACATGGCCGAGCCCATCAGGTTCATGCCCAGCAAGCCCGGCACTACGAAGTCGATGTACCGCGCGCCGGCCTCATGCACCAACAGATTTTCGGCGCGCATCGCCTCCTGCCGCCCGGCCGCCGTCTGAATCGCCCGGTCCGCGAGCAGCCGCGCCGTGCGCGCATCGGGGTTGGTGTCATCGAACCGGTAGGCGACCCCATCCGGCTTCTGGATTGCCAGCAGCAGAATGGCTCCCGTCGCCAGTGCCCGCGTACCGGCGGCCTCATCCATGGTCGCCGCCGTGAGCCCCTTGTCCGCGGCCAGGGCCTGGGTCAGTTGCGTTGTCGTCGCGCCCACCTGAAGCACATCCGCCGGCCGGTTGCGAAAGGCGATGCCCAGTCCCACCGCCAGCAGGATGGGAAAGATGAAGGTCCAGAAGATGGCCTCGGGCTCGCGCAGGAACAGCCGGAAGCGCATGGACGTGAGTTGAAACAGAGAGCTGGTTTCGAGGCTACTCATCGCGCAGAGTCCTTCCCGTCAGACCCACAAACACATCTTCGAGCGTTGCGGAGTGGGTGCGAAACTCGCTCAGGTGCAGCCCCTGGCTGGTGAGCGCGGCAAAGATGCGCGGCACCGCGATGTGCAGTTCATCGACCGAAAGCTGATGCAGCCCGGCATCCACGCGGTGGGACTGGATGCCCGCAATCGCCGTCAGCAGTGCCGCATCCACCTGGCCTTCGCCGGTTTCGCGACCGGTTACGGCGAACTCGACAATGTGCTCGGCGTCCACCGAGGCGATGAGTTGCTGCGGGGTTCCCAGGGCGATGATCCGCCCATGGTCCATGATCGCGACCCGGTCGCACAGCCGCTCGGCCTCCTCCATATAGTGCGTGGTCAGGATGATGGTGCGGCCGGCCTGCTTCAGCCCGTCCACCAGATCCCACAGGTGGCGCCGCGCCTGCGGATCGAGCCCGGTTGTGGGTTCATCGAGAAACAAAAGTTCCGGATCTCCCACCAGGGCGCAGGCCATGGCCAGCCGCTGCTTTTGCCCTCCGGACAGCGAACCCACGCGAGAGTCGCGCTTCTCCTCGAGTTGCGCTCTCTGGATGGACTCGTCCACCGAGATACCCCGGCGGTAAAAGCTGCGAAACAGGCGCAGCGTCTCCTCCACGGTCAGCTTGTCGGGGAACTGCGTCTCCTGGAGTTGAATGCCGATGCGCTGGCGCAACTCGCCGGCTCCCGTGCGCCAGTCGAGTCCCAGCAGCTCGACGGTCCCGGCGTCGCAGGCCGTAAGCCCTTCGCAGATTTCGATGGTTGTCGTCTTGCCCGCGCCATTGGGCCCCAGCAGCCCAAAGCACTCTCCCCGCGCCACTTCAAGGTCCAGTCCATCCACGGCGACTACGTCGGCGAAGGTCTTGCGCAGCCCGCGCAGCAGCAGGGACGGGGCGCTTTCATCGATAACTGGCGTTGGCGTTGCAGTTGTGCGTGGATCGGTCAAGATAATGGCCCTCGCCCAGGATTACGGCATTGTCAGGGATGCTTTGTCCTTTTCAATTCCGTACAGGGTCGCCGTGAGGTCGAGAACCGGCTTGTTCCAGCCGCGGAGGCCGGTCAAGAAGGATTGGAAGGCACATATCTTTCCAAGCTACTGACCCTGATCCCTGACAACTAATCCTCGCCCAACTCGTACGGAATCCCAAACCGCCCGATCTGAACCAGGGCCTTGTCTCCCGGCGGCCAGATGTGCAAACTCTCCACCCGGCTCGACCCCGCGATCCGGTGCGCGTCCGTAGTGCCCACCAGCGCCCCGGTCGCCGCCTCGTGGAAGTGCACGCTCAGCGCATCGGTCGCCCGCGCCCGCGCCCATCCAAACACATACTCCCCGGGCTTGAGCGCAATCCCCCCGATCCGCACCGGCGCCTGCACGATCAGGTAGTGCGAATACTTGCCGTCCGCCGAGTAGCCCGCCGTCAGCAGCACCACCCCGGCAATGAAGTGTCCCCGCCCGTTCACAATCCCCGAGGCGGTGCGCATCTCGGTTTCGATGTGCTCCTTTTCGACAGGCGCGCGCGCCGGCAGCAGCGACGCCAACTCCGCATCGGTAGCCTGCCGCCAGGCCGTCTTCTCCGCTTGGACAACCTGGACAAGCGGCAACAAAATCAACAGGAACACTCCGCAATAAATCGCTCTTCCAATGAGGTTCTTCTTCATGGCTTCGGCTTTCTCAGGGATTCGAGTGGAACAATGCCTCGCTGGATGGCCGCCGTGGCCGCCTGTGTGCGGTCGGTCACGCCCAGCTTGCCCAGCAGGCTGTTGATGTGGGTCTTCACCGTGGCCTCTGAAATCAGCAGCTCGGTGGCGATCTCCTTGTTGCTCTTGCCGTACACGATCTGCTCCAGCACGTCGAACTCCCGAGGCGTCAGCTCCTCGGTGCCCATCCGTTCGGCCAGCCTCTGGGCAATCGCCGGCGGAATGTGCGATTTGCCCGCGTGTACCGTGCGGATGGCCGCAACCAGTTCGTCGGTCGTCATGCCCTTCAGCAGGTAAGCCCGCGCCCCGGCCTGCAATGCGCGGTAGATGTCCTCGTCGCCGTCGTAGGTGGTGAGCACAATGAAGCGCGCCTGCGGCGTCTCCATGCGGATGCGCTCGATCACCTCCACCCCGCTCAGTCGCGGCAGCCGCAGATCGATCAACGTGATGCTCGGCTTGTGCTTGCGAAACTGCGCGATGGCTTCCACGCCGTCCGCCGCCTCGCCCACCACCTCAATCCCGTCCACCACATTCAGCAGCGCCACCAGCCCCTGCCGCACCACGTGGTGATCCTCCACCACCAGCACCCGAATCGCTTCCCTGGTTCCAGCTTCTCCCACGCTCACTCTCCCGCCTTCTCTCTCGACTCCCGCTGGGTGCCCCATCCTTCCGCGTCTCTTGCGGAAGGGTGGGAGGCCACGTACTCTAACCGCTTCGTGTCTCTCTCGCAGCCGGCGCCCGCAGCCTCACCGCTGTTCCGCCGCCGGGCTCGCTGGTCACTTCGAGAGTGCCGCCAATCGCCGCCGCCCGTTCCCGCATGCCGGTCAGTCCATAGTGCCCCGGCAGCGACGCCGCTTCCTCACCCGCCGCGAATCCCCGCCCGTCATCCCTGACCTCCAGCGCAATCTGCGCCGGCCCGTACTCCAGTTGGACAGAGAGCTGTTTGGCCCCGGCGTGCTTGTTCACATTATGGACGGCCTCCTGCGCCACGCGCAGGATTTCCCGCTCCGTGCCCGGCGGCAGCGGCCGGTAGGCGCCGTAGATGCTGAAGACGGATTCGAAACCATGGCTTCCGGCCGCCTCCACCATCCGCCGCATCTTCACCGGGAGCGTCGTCTCTCCCGAGTCCTGCGAGCGCAGCGCCCAGATCGACTGCCGCGCATCGGCCAGCCCCTCGCGCACATAGCCGCGCGTCGTGTCCAGGTGCTTTGCCGCGGCCTCCACCTTGTTGAGCCGCAGCAGCTCCGCCAGCACTTCCAACTGCACTGAAATCCCCACGTAACCCTGCGCCAGCGTGTCGTGAATCTCTCGTGCGATGCGGTTCCGCTCGCCCAGCACGGCGCTGAACTCGCGCTCGGCCACCAGCAGCCGCCGCCTCAGCAGCAGCACCACCATCCCCGCCACCGCCGCCGCCAGAAGAACATAAAACCACGCCGTCTGGTAGAAATGCGGCTGCAGCTCGAACGTGAGCGCCGCCCCCTGCGTGTTCCACACACCGTCGTTGTTGGCCGCCTGCACGCGAAACGTGTATCGCCCCGGCCGAATGTTGGTATAGTAAGCCGAACGCCGCGCCCCGGCCTCGGTCCAGTCCCGGTCGAAGCCCTCCAGCATATACCGGTAGCGCACCTTCTGCGGCGCCGTATAGCTCAGCCCCGCGTAGTCGAACTGGAAGTGCACATGCCCCGCTGGAATCAGCACGGAACGGTCTGCTGCATGCAATGCCTGGTCCAGGTCGTCCACCGCAAACCGCTCCAGCTGGACCGGCGGCGGCTCCGTATTCACCGGGAAGTGCGCCGGGTCCACCTCCACCAGCCCCTTGGGCGTGGCAAACCACAGGCGCCCGTCCCGCGAGCGCCACGCCGAGGGGTGGCTGTTGGTCGCCGTCTCGCGGCTGCGCAGCCCGTCCGCCGCGCCAAACTCGATCCAGTGCGAGCAGCCCCCGGCCATGTCGCAGTCGCAGCGCGCAATCCCGTTGGCGGTGGCAAACCACAGGTGATTGCCGCCATCCTCCAGAATGGCGTGGATCGACGTCTGGTCGAGGCCCTTGTGCATCACCGCGGAGAAGCGCTGTCCGTCCCACAGGTTCCACCCATGGTCCTGGGTCCCGATCAGCACCGTCCCGTGTGCCCGCGGCAACAGCGCCGTCACTACGTTGCTGGAGAGGCCGTTGGCCGTCGTGTAGTTCGTGATCTGCCCGCCGTGCAGCCTTGACAGCCCGGCAAACGTGGCCACCCACAAGTCCCCGGCCGAGTCGCGCGCCATGGCCCCCACCAGGTCGCTGCCCAGGCCATTTGCCTCGGTGTAGGTCTCCATCCTTGCGCCAGAATGGTCCGCGCCGGAATGAGTCACCTGCAACCCGCCGGCCCGCCCGCCTACCAGATTGACCCAGTGCGCCAGCCCCCGCCTGGTCCCGATCCACAGCGACCCATCGGCGTCGGCCAGCAGCGAGCGGATAAAGTCGTCCGGCAGCCCGTCCGCCGAGGTAAACGCGTCGATCCTGCCCCCGTGAATCCGGTTCAACCCGTCCGGCGTCCCCACCCACAGGTCCCCGTCCGGCGCCGCCGCCAGGGACAGAATCACGTCGCTCAGCAGGCCGTCGCGCACTGAGTAGCTCTTCACCGAGCCAGCTCCCGTGCCAACCCCCGCACCGGCCGCGCTCCGCTTGATCGCATTCAGCCCGCCTCCGGCCGTTCCCACCCACAGCGTCCCCGCGCCGTCCTCCACCACGGTGGTCGTCGCATCGGAGGTCAGTCCCTCCCGGGCTCCAAGGTTGCGAAACCGCTGATCGCGCAGTATGTGCAGTCCATCCGTCTCGGTCCCTGCCCAGATGTTGCCCTCGCGGTCTTCCATCAGCGTCAGCACTGAAGCCGTCGCCAGCGCATCGGTCACCGGCAGCCGTTGCACCTTGTCCCCAACCAGCCGCGCCAGCCCGCCGTTGGTGCCGATCCACAAGCTGCCCTGGCGGTCGGCAAACAGCGCCTGGATGCGGCTCCCGGGAATCTCATGCCCGGCGGTCAGCCGATCCACCACGCTGTCTCCGCGCAACACCACCACCGTGCTCTTGCTGGCTACGGCGACTCCCCCCTTCACGGTTTGCAGAAACTGGACCCCGTCCTTGGGAAATGAGGGCTGGAGCCGAAGCTGGAGCTCGGGCGGTGTCCAGTGGCCCTCACGGTAATAGGCCGCGCTCTCCGGAGTGGCCACCCACAACACGCCCTGTCCGTCCGAAGTCACCGCGATGATCGCGCCGGCTGGCAGCCCAGCCGTGGCGGCAACAAACCGCTTTTCCTCCAGCCGCGCCAGCCCCTGGTCCGTCCACACCCACAACACGCCGTTCGCGGCCTCCACCAGCGCCCGGATTCCGTTCCCCGGCAACCCATCCTTTACCGCAAACGCAGTAACCGTCCCGTCCTTCCACCGCGCCAGCCCGTCGCTGGTGCCGATCCACAGCGCCCCGTCGCGGGTTTCGAGCAAACAGCGCACATCGTTTCCCGGCAGCGCGGGGCTGGAATTGCGGTCGAAGACCTGGAACCCGTTGCCGTCGAACCGCACCAGCCCCACCTCGGTCCCCAGCCACACAAACCCCTGCCGGGTCTGGACCAGCGCCTGCACCGTGTTCTGCGGCAACCCGTTCTCCATCACCCACGCCTGCCGTCCATAGCCGGCCAGCGGCGTCGAAGGCTCCAGCGCCAGGCCCGTCACCGCCCCCGCCAGCAGCAGAGCAGCCAGCCCGCAAGTCCGCACAACCGGGCCGGCCCAGCCCCCGCCGGTCCTTTCCGTTCGATTCTTCGAATTTGCCTGAATCTCGACCATGTTAGCGGACAGAAGGTCTCCTCACGGAACTGTGCCGGGCGCAAAAGCCGCGCATCTCCACACTAATGCCGCAGATGCCTCAATGCACAGCACATCGACCACTTTCCCCGCCCAAATCCGCCCGTCTCCACCCATCGATGGACCCCAGCCTCACTCCAATGGCTCAAGACATGACCTCGCGCTGCCGATACTCTGTGCATGTCTCCTGAATTTTTCTCCTGATCTGGTCTTCCAGAGCATGACTTTCGGGTGGCAGCCCTTCTCGCTGGGCCGCCACCCGATTCCTTTTTTGGCCCGAACCTTCCCCCCAGCCAATCCTTCCCTACCCACGGCACCAGGGTGCCTCATCCATGCGCCTTTTTTCTGGCGCATGGGTGGGAGAGTAGGAAACTCGACCGGCTCCCGTCGAGTCCGAGCAGCACAACTGGCGGCGCCGAGTCAGGGCCGGGTGCCCCAGGTCTCGATTCTGAGACCTGGGAAACCACAGCTCCATCACAGCCGGGCTTTCACCTGCCAGCCTGTTTGCTTTCGCCGCCCCCCACCCGCAGCGCCTCGGCCGTCAGCTCATCGGCCTGCCGCAGCCCAGGGAACAGCGCCGCCCACACACCCGCCACGGCCAGCGCGCCCAGCCCGCCCACCAGCGTTGCCGCCTTTGCGCCCCACCACTGGGCCGTCAGCCCGCTTTCAAACTCGCCCAGCTCGTTCGACGCTCCGGTGAACAGCGAGTTCACCGCGCTCACCCGGCCCCGCATCTGGGGCGGCGTCGACAGTTGCAGCAGCGAGCCGCGGATGATCACGCTCACCATGTCCGCCCCGCCCGCCACCGCCAGCGCCGCCAACGACAGCCACAGGCTCCTCGACAGCCCGAAGACCGCCGTCGCCGCCCCGAAGATGGCCACGGCGATAAACAGCTTCCGCCCCGCCCGCCGCTCCAGCGGGAACCGCGCCATCGTGAGCGACATCGCCAGCGCCCCCAGGGCCGGAGCCGCCCGCAGCATCCCCAGCCCCCTGGGGCCGGTGTGCAGAATGTCATGCGCAAAGATCGGCATCAGCGCCACCGCCCCGCCCAGCAGCACCACAAACAGGTCCAGCGAAAACGACCCCAGCAGCAGCGGCGACCGCCGCACATACTGGAACCCCGCCAGCACCACATTCACCGACGCCGCCCGGTGCTCCATCCGCCCCGGCCGCACGTCCAGGCTGGCCACCAGCACCAGGAACCACCCCAGCGTCCCCAGCGTGAAGACATACACAATGCCCGCCCCTTCGAGGCGCGTGTCCGGCGCCCAGCTCGCCAGGGGCAGCGTGAACAGCAAGCCCCCCAGCGCCGGCCCGGAGACGTTCGCAAACTGGAAGATCGCCCCGCCCCAGGTCACCGCGTTCACAAAGTGCTTTTCCGGCACCAGGTGCGGAATCAGCGCCGAGCTGGCCGGCCCGGAGAAGGCCCGCCCCGTCCCGATCAAAAACAGCACCGCATAAATCGGCGCCACACGGTGCGTCCCGGCCCGCGCCAGCAGCAGCAGCACCGTGGTCGCAGCCATCTGCAAGCCGTAGCACACTAGAATCACCCGCCGCCGGTCGAAGCGGTCGGCCACGTGTCCCGCCGGCAGAAGAAACAGGAGCCCCGGCAGGAACAGCGCCAGCCCCGTATATCCCAGGTCCAGCGCCCGGTGGGTCATCGAATAGACCTGCCAGGCCACCGCCACCGTCTGCGCCTCGGCCCCCAGAATGGCCGTCACCCGCGCCAACTGGTATCGCCTGAAGTCGCGGGAGGCAAAAGCCTCCATGCCGCGCCGCGGCGGTTTGTGGGAAAGGGGATGCATGGTCTGCCTTATGTATATCGTTTTGCGCCATCAATGCGGAACCCGCCGGCCCATCAACCCGCCGCCAGGTCGTCGTCCTTGGTCTCCCTGATCATCAGCAGCCCCAGAAACGTCACCACCGCCGCCGCGGAAAGATAGTACCCCACATACTGGAGCGAATAGGTCTTGGCCAGCCAGGTGGCAATATACGGCGCCAGGGACGCTCCCAGAATCCCCGCAAAGTTGAACGCCAGCGAGCTGCCCGAGTAGCGCACCCCGGTCGGAAACAGCTCGGAAACCACCGTTCCCAGCGGCCCGTAGGTCATCCCCATCAGCCCCAGTCCCAGCGCCATCATCGCCACCGCTCCCCGTGTCCCGGCCACAAACATGGGCGCCATCCCCAGCCCGAAGACAAAGATCGCCACTGTAATCCACAGCATCGCCCGTCGCCGCCCTCGCTCAGCCAGGATCGCCGACACCGGAATCGTCAGCGCGAAGAAGAAGATGCAGAAGAGTTGCATGAGCAGGAACTTCCCCCGGCTGTAACCCAGCGCGCTGGTGCCCCAACTCAGCGCAAACACCGTCATCAGGTAAAACAGCACAAAGGTCGCCAGGCACAGCATCACCCCGGCCACCAGCGGCTTCTTGTGCTGGCTGAACACGGTCACCAGCGGCAGGCGCACCGGCGCGCCCCGCTTGAGAGCCTCCCGGAAGACCGGCGTCTCGGTAATCGTCAGCCGCACATAGAGCCCCAGCAACACCAGCACCGAACTGGCCAGAAACGGCAGCCGCCACCCGAACGCAAAAAACTGCTTGTCGGTCAGCAACTGCGATAGCAGCAGGAACACCCCGCCCGACAAGAAGAACCCCACCGGCGCGCCCAGTTGCGGAAACATTCCATACCAGGCCCGCTTGTTGGCCGGCGCATTCTCAATGGCCAACAGCACCGCGCCGCCCCACTCCCCGCCCAGCCCCAGCCCCTGCCCAAAGCGGCAGAGCGCCAGCAGCAGCGGCGCTGCCAGCCCGATCGTGTGGTAGGTCGGCAAGGCCCCGATCGCCACCGTCGAAACGCCCATCGTTCCCAGCGCCACCACCAGCGTCGTCTTGCGCCCCACGCGGTCGCCAAAGTGCCCGAAGAGCGCCGACCCGATGGGCCGCGCCAGGAACGCAATGGCAAACGTCGCCAGCGAGGCCAGCGTCGCCGAAGCCGGATCGGAGGCCGGAAAAAACAGCTTGGGAAACACCAGCACCGCTGCCGTCGCATAGATATAGAAGTCGAAAAACTCGATTGCCGTGCCCACCAGGCTGGCCAGCAGAACCTGCCGCGGCGTATTCACAGCCCTCTCCGTGCGGGGAAGTTGCGCGCTCATCCAATCTCCAGCCTAAAGAGGACCACAGGCCGCGCAATCTGTCCAGAGCGGAGCCTGCGTCCCGGCAAAACTGAAGACAACGCCTGCGAGCGGCCCATTTCTATTGATGCGGCCCCTATAGCGGAACCAGAGTAGGTTTATCCCGAAACCGCAGCGTTCAAGTCGACGCGACCACCAGGACCAGGGTCCCCACGGACAGGTCTTCGTCCGTGGGGTGGAGCGAGCGGTGACCTTGCACGAGACTCAACAGGACACAGTGACTCTGGTTCCGCTCTAATGAGTGAAA
>OCZT010008409.1_pt1 | contig 10038 bp, 10 predicted proteins | sample 1539031 | NCBI WGS metagenome assembly OCZT01 (sample SAMEA3539308, study PRJEB22396) | soil metagenome | biome: tundra; feature: field; material: soil | place: USA | collected 2010-05 | depth 0.15 m
ACCGGCGTGCTCCATCGCGGAGCGCGCCGGTGCCGTCTTCCGTTCTACAGCCTAGTCCAGTTCGTATCTCTGGCGCTTACGCCACAATGTCGCGACGTTGATTCCCAGCATCTCGGCCGCCTCTTCGAGCGTCATGGCCTGCTCGAGCACCACTTCGATATGCCGCCGCTCCATCTGCTCCAGCGTGTGGCTGTGATCGAGTTTGTCGGGTGACGCGAGTATTTTGTCCGGCAGATCGCTTAGATCGATCGTCTCGCCGCGGCTCAGGATTACCGCGCGTTCCATCACGTTGCGAAGCTCGCGGATATTGCCCGGCCACGAGTAAGACACCAGCGCCTCGCGCGCCTCGGGCGCGATCGAATGGGCCGGCTTGTGATGCGTCTGTGCGGCTTGCGCCGCGAAGTGCTCGGCCAGTTTCAGGATTTCTCCCGGCCGGTCGCGCAGCGCCGGTACATTCAATTCGATCACGTTGAGCCGGTAATAGAGATCCTCGCGGAAGCGCTTTTCTTTGACCAGTTGCTCGAGATGCTGATTGGTCGCGGCGATTATGCGCGCATCCACTTTGATCGTCTGCGCGCCGCCGACGCGCTCGAACGTCCGCTCCTGCAGAAAACGCAGCAGCTTGGATTGAACCACTGGCGTCAGGTCGCCGATCTCGTCGAGCAGAACAGTTCCGCCCTCGGCCGCTTCAAGACGTCCGGGCTTGTCCTTGATCGCACCGGTAAACGAACCGCGCACGTGCCCGAACAGTTCACTTTCCAGCAGATGCTCGCTGAGCGTCGTGCACGCGACCTGCACAAACGGTCCGTCTTTGCGCGGACTCAAGCGGTGTATGTACGACGCCAGCATGCTCTTGCCGGTGCCGCTTTCACCGGTGATTAAAATGGTCGCGTCGCTGTCAGCCACCTGCGCCGCGGTCTCCGCGAGCTTTCGCGAATGCGGACTGTACGTGAGGAACGGCTCGGGCTCGGTCAGGCTCTCGATCCGATCGCGCAGTTCTTTGTTCTCGGCGCGCAGTTCGTGCACCTCAAGCGCGCGCGCGACGACGTGCACGATGTGGTCGGCCGTGAACGGCTTGGTGATGTAGTCGTACGCCCCTTGGCGCATCGCCTCGACCGCGTCGGGAATCGAGCCGTATGCCGTCATCATCACGACCGGTAGTGACGGGTTGAGCCGTTTGATTGACCCGAGCAGCTTCAGCCCGCTCATCCCTGCCATGCGGACGTCGGAGACGACCACCGCGGGCGCCGATGACCCGAGCAGTTCCAGAGCGCGTTCCGCGCTTTCCGCCACAGTCACTTGATGGCCTACGGATTCAAGGCTCGCCGCCAGAACGCGGCGGATATTGCGGTCGTCATCGACGACAAGGATGTTCGCCAAGCGCTTCCCCGGTTAACCGTGCAGCTTCCATTTTACCGCTCGATGGGCCGACGGCATCAAGAGTGTCCACGTCTCGCGATATTGCAAGTTGCACGGCCCTAAAACCTCAAGCCATTGCGATTTGCACTTTGAAGTTTCCAAAAGGCAATAAGGTCAGGCGGAATCATTGCGGTCTGCATCTTGCACATTGAAATGCCTGCATCGCCGGCATTTTCGGCGTTTGCTCGGGAGATTTTCATACTTGGCAGGGACTCCAAAAATTTCGAGCGCCGAGCCGGCTCGGCCGCAGTCAACCTTCGGCAGACAAACCAAAGCAATCGTAGTTACCACCGGGATGCTCGCCTTCATCTCCTTCTGGCGAGCGTCCGCGATCGTGCTATGCGATCTCGCCTCGACAGCCTACTACATCGGCGGCATCGTCGAGCAGGCCTGCGGTCGCTCTGCCCCATACTTCATTCTCGCCGTCATGCTGTTCTCGTACGCGGTGCGCGCCGTGTACGTGGAATCGTGCTCGATGTTTACGCGCGGCGGCGTCTATCGCGTCGTCAAAGAAGCGATGGGCTCGACGCTGGCAAAAATCTCGGTGTCGGCCCTGATGTTCGACTATATCCTGACCGGGCCGATCAGTGGCGTCTCGGCCGGCCAATACCTGGTCGGTTTGATCAACGAACTGCTCAAACTTGCGCATTCCAGCATCATTCTGCCGCCTGATTTCACGGCCGCCTTCTTCGCCATAGCCGTGACCGTATATTTCTGGCGTCAGAATATTCTTGGCATCGAGGAATCCAGCGGCAAGGCGATGCGAATCATGCAGGTCACGACCGTGATGGCCGTGACTATGATCGTATGGTGCGGCCTGACGATTTTCATGCGCGGCGCGCATCTGCCGCCGTTCGAGTTGAAGTTCACCGACGACTCTCTGGGATGGCTCAAGCACTTTCCAGGCGCGCGCACCATCGGCACGCTTGGAATCCTGATCGCGTTCGGCCATTCGATCCTCGCGATGTCGGGTGAGGAATCTCTGGCGCAGATCAATCGCGAGATCGAGGCGCCCAAGCTCAAAAATCTCCTGCGCACCGGCCTGATCATCTTCATTTACAGCCTGCTGCTGACCTCGTTGGTGTCTTTTTTCGCGGTTATGATCATCCCGGACAGCGTCCGGATGGCCAACTACGGCGGCGATCTGATTGGCGGGCTCGCGATGTTCATGGTCGGCCCGCTGTGGGCGCGCCTAGCGCTGCGCGCGTTCGTGGTATTCGTCGGATTCCTGATTCTGGCCGGCGCCGTTAACACCGCGATCGTCGGTTCGACCGGCGTGCTTACTCGCGTCGCGGAAGACGGCGTACTGCTCGACTGGTTCCGCCATCCGCACAAGAAATACGGCACCAACTATCGCATCGTAAATATGGTCGCGATGCTCCAAATAGCCACCATCGTGCTCTCGCGCGGCGACATGTTCGTGCTCGGCGAGGCTTACGCGTTCGGCGTCATCTGGAGCTTCGTCTTCAAAACGCTCTCCGTGCTGATTCTGCGCTACAAGGACCAGTACCATCGCTTGTGGAGGATGCCGCTGAATCTGACCTGGTTCCGCCCCGGCGGTAAGGACTTTCCGCTCGGTCTCACGCTGACGTTTGTGGTTTTGTTGGCGACCGCAATCGTCAACCTGTTCACCAAGCAGGTCGCAACGATCTCAGGCATCAGTTTCACGCTCGCTCTGTTCGTGATTTTCGAGATTTCGGAAAAGATCAACGGACAAGCCGCGCATGCCTACGGCGAGGAACCCGAGAAGTTTAATCTGCAACTGGTCGAGGAAGGCCAAGTCGATCCGATTCATCTCGGCCTAGTCGCTCCGCACAAGCGGCTGATTGCGATCCGCGATCCCAACAATCTCGCACATTTGCATCGCTACTTGTCCGAGCGCGATGACGCCGAGCTGATCGCGATGACCGTGCGAACCGAGAAGGGACTTGCCTCCAGCGACGGCGGTCAAATCTTCACCGACGCCGAAGAAAAGTTGTTCAGCAAAGTCGTTAAGGTCTGCGAGGATCACGGCCGCGCCGTCACGCCGCTGGTGTGCGTCTCCAACGACCAGGTCTATGCGATCGCCCGCATGGCGTATCTTCTCAGCGTCGATGAAGTCGTGATGGGCGTGTCCGCGCGCTTCAACCCCGACGTCCAGCTCGAGAACTTCGCGATGCACTGGGGGTCGCTCGGCGACTCGGAAGAGCATCACGTAAAAGTACGCGTGCTCTCCGACCAGCGGGACATCCGCGCCGAAATCTGATCCGATGGCGCGTCCGCGTTGGGCGAAGGGCACACGTCAGGCTATGATCCAATGATGGCTAAATTTAATCGACTTCTGACCAGCATTTTGATCGGGACTCTGCTGACCGGAACCGCGTTCGCCCTGAACGGTGAAAAGTATCTCGCGGACGCAAGCGTAACACTGGCGCAGGCACGCGAGGCCGCACTTAAGGCCTATCCGGGCAAGATCGTCTCGGAGGAACTTGAGAAGGAATCTGGCGGCAGCGGACTCCGCTACTCGTTCGTTATTCGCCATCACACGGCCAAGCACGAAGTCGGAATCGACGCAAAGACCGGCGCGCTGCTGGAAAACTCGGTAGAGGGCAAGAACCCCGACTGAGATCTCGACTCGTCGGATTCACGACCCTTCGATCTTGACCGCGCGATCGCCGGGAACCCGCGCCAGGCCCGCCCCTACCCGCCTTGGGTGGCGATGCGACTCCAGCTATGATCGGCTTCTCTGGATGCAGCCATGATCGCAATCGTCGATTACAAAGCCGGCAACCTTACCAGCGTTCAGCGCGCGCTCGAATTCCTCGGCCATCAATCCGAGATTACCGATCGCGCCGAGCGCATCGTCGCCGCCGATCGCGTAATCCTGCCGGGAGTCGGAGCCGCCGGCGCCACGATGGAAAATCTGCGCGCTCTCGGACTCGTCGAAGTTCTCCGCGACGACGTAGCCCGCGCCGGTAAACCATTCCTGGGCATCTGCATCGGCATCCAGCTGCTGCTCGATCGCAGCGAAGAGGGCGATGTCGATTGCCTCGGCATTATCGCTGGCCGTGTCGTGCGCTATCCGCGCTCGATTGACGGCCGCCCGCTCAAGGTCCCGCAAATCGGATGGAACCGCGTGCGCCAGACGCGGCCTCATCGAGTCTTCGCCGGCGTGCCTGACAACACCCACTTCTATTTCGTCAATTCGTATTATCCGATTCCCGACGACCCCTCGATGGCGATTGCCGCTTCCGACTACGGCATTCCGTTCACCGCGGCCGTCGCGCGCGACAACGTGCTCGCGACTCAATTCCATCTCGAAAAGAGCGGCGCGGCCGGCCTCAAACTGCTCGACAACTTCTGCCGGCTGAGTTGCTGACGATGCTCGCGAAACGAATCATCCCATGCCTCGATGTCCGTGACGGGAAAGTCACCAAGGGCGTGCGCTTCCTTAAGAACGTCGATGTGGGCGATCCGGTCGCGATGGCGCGCTACTACTACAATGAGGGCGCTGACGAGATCGTCTTCTACGATATCACCGCATCCAACGAGCGCCGCGGCATCATGCTCGACGTGGTGCGCGCGGTCGCGCGCGAAATTTTCATTCCTTTCAGTGTCGGCGGCGGGCTTCGCACCCTCGAAGACATGCGCTCCGTCCTGCTCGCGGGCGCCGAGAAAGTCTCGATCGACTCCGGCGCGGTGCGCAATCCCGCGCTTATCTCCGAGGGCGCGCGCGCGTTCGGCAGCCAGTGCGTAGTGCTCTCGATGCAAGTGAAAAAGACCGGCGCTCGTCCCGACGTGCCGACCGGTTACGAAGTCGTGATCGACGGCGGACGCCGGCCCACCGGTCGCGACGCGCTGGCATGGTCGCTCGAGGGCGAGCGGCTTGGCGCCGGCGAGCTGTGCATCAACTCGATCGATCGTGACGGCACCAAGCTCGGTTACGATCTCGAGATCACGCGCCGCATCAGCGAAGCCGTTTCGATCCCCGTGATTGCGTCAGGTGGAGCCGGCGAACCCGCTCATCTGCGCGACGCGTTCACCATCGGCCTCGCCGACGCCGCTATCGTCGCATCCATCGTTCATTATGGAGAGCATCCGATACCCGCGCTGAAGTCATATCTCAAACGCAACGGCGTCGAGATTCGCGACGCCGTCACGCTCGACTTGACCCCACCATGAAAATTGCCTTCGTAGTTTCGGAGTTCAACTCTGAGGTGACCGCGCCGATGGAACAGCGGGCGCGTCGCCACGCCGAGTCGCTCGGAGTCGAGGTCGCGCGCGTGGTCCTCGTTCCCGGCGTGTACGACATGGCCCCGGTCGTAAAAGCTCTCCTCCAGCGCCAGGAAATCGAAGGCGTGGTGATGATCGGCGCGGTGATCAAGGGCGATACCAATCACGACGAGCTGATCGCGCATGCGATCGCCGGCGCAGGCATCCAGCTTTCGATCGAGTTTGACAAGCCGGTCGGTCTCGCCATCACCGGCCCCGGCATGACTGACGACCAGGCCGTCGCGCGAATCGACAACGCCAAAAACGGCGTCGAGGCTGTGGTCCGCGTCGCTCGCGCGCTCAAGGAAATTCGCGGTTAGCTCCCGAGCGCTCCACAGGTGTTGAGAAACCGTTGCGCTCCTCGTTGAGAGCGTGCGCCCGACTCCCTATACTCCTCGACGTTGGGATTGAAGATGGTAGAGGCGGGCGGCGGCGACAAAACTTTTTCCACGCGCACGGCTGCGAGAATTCTCGCGGTCACTCCCGAGCGTATTCGCTACTGGGTCAAGCGCAATCTTGTGCGCCCGTTGAATTCAGGCGGTCGCAAGTATCGTTTCGCGTTCAATGATCTGCTTGAGATGCGTATGGCCAAGGAACTGCTCGGCAGCCGGCAGCATATCAATCCGATCCAGCGATGTATCGAACGGGTGCGCGCGCTCGTCGATCCGGACCGCTCAGTCACGTCGCTGAAACTCGTCAATGACGAAGGCCGCATCATCGTGCGCGACGGTCCCTCGCTGATCGAGGCTGAGACCGGCCAGTTGTTGCTCGACTTCGACCGCAGCTATCAGCCCGGCAAGGTCGAGGACGGTTTCGGTCCTGCCCGCGTGCGCGAGCGCTTCGAGGAGGCGCGCCGGGTCGCCGACGAGGATCCGCTCCGCGCGCTCACCATCTACAGCGAGCTCGTCGGCCGCGAGCCCGCCAACTTCGAGGCGCATCTGCGCCTCGCCACGCTGCTCGAACGCGAGGGCGACCTCGGCGGCGCGCTTCGCCATCTGCTCGGCGCGGCCGCGATCGTTCCCGCCAGCGCCGACGTCCACCTGAAGCTCGGCCTGCTCTACCGCAAAAAGGACGAGCATCAGAATGCGCTGCGAAGTTTTTTGTGCACGCTGGAATGCGATCCCGCCAACGTCGAGGCCCATCGCAACGCCGCCGAGATGTACGAAACGATGGGCCGCAAACGCGACTCGCAGCGCCATCTGAGCGCCATCCATCGTTTGATCAAAGGCGACTGATCGCTCCAACCGCCGGCGCTCGCGCCGCGTGTTGAATCACCGCAACTCGCGGCGATAAGCTCGCTGCTATGCCGCGCGATTCGCTCAAACCAATCGACATCCTGCGCCACGAACTGAAAGCGTTGCGCTTCATCCTCGACAACTTTCACTCGGGCAAACTCGGTGCCGAGGGCCTTCCTCCGCGCGAGGATTTCCAATCCCCGCAAGGCCGCGCGCTCTACGATTCGATCGTCAAATCTCCCGACCGCAATGCCGCCGAGCGTGCGATTGCAAAGCTCGAACTCGACGACGTTGACATCGATTCGTTCCTGCACCTGAGCGGCGAGCACTACTACACCTATCCTGCCCTCGTCCGCGAGCGCGCGGCGGCTATTCGCACGGGCAAGCTCACGGTCGAAGGCGCGTGAGTTCTTCGATCCCCAAAGAGATCCATCTGATCCTCGATTCGGCGGGCGCGCTGATCGTCTTTCAGGAAAAGGGCGCGACGTGGGCCGGCGTGCTCGCGTTCTCCAGCGAGGATCGAGCGCGCGAGTTCTGCCGCACCAGCAATCTCGACGCTGCCGAGGTCGCTGCGATTTCGACTGGCGATCCCCAGGCCGTCGCCGGTCTGATCGCCTCGATCAAGCGGCGCGCAATCCGCAACCTCCTGCTCGATCTCGACTACAAGACCGGCGCGTGCACGCAAATCGACTTCGTGGGCGACTCTTTCGGCGACCCGATTGCCCGCCAACTGACGCCACGAGGCAAGCACTGATTATGCAGCGCAATTTATCTGCGGTCCGCCCACTGAAAAACGGCGACGCTGTGCCGCGCCAATTTACTCCGCCCGTTCATCATTAGATCTTCCGATGCCGTCTATCTGCTCGCTGTTGCCGGAACAAATTGAACAGGCGCGCGGCCGCCTCGACGGCATCATCAAGCCGACCCCACTGATGCGCAGTGCGACGCTCGAGCGAATCCTCGAAGCGGACGTGCGCATCAAGCCCGAAAATTTGCAGAAGACCGGCTCGTTCAAGATTCGTGGCGCCTACAACCGGCTCATCACGCTCACCGACGAGCAAAAATCGCGCGGCGTCGTCGCCGCTTCGGCGGGTAATCACGGCCAGGCGCTCGCCTATGCCGCCACGCGTGCGGGCGTGACCGCGACGATTGTGATGCCGGCCACGGCCGCGATCGCCAAAATCGACGCGACCCGCAGCTACGGACAGTCGGTCGTGCTCGAAGGTGTCGATTATCAAGCGGCGCACGCGGCGGCGACCAAGATTTGCGCCGAACGCGGCGCGAGCTTCATCGACGCTTACGACGATTCGTATGTGATCGCGGGGCAGGGCACCGTCGGAATGGAAATCGCCGACGAAGTTACGCCCGACGTGGTGATTGTCCCGGTTGGCGGCGGCGGATTGATCGCGGGAATCGCGGCTGCGCTCGCGCTGCGCGCGCCCAACGCCGAGGTGATCGGTGTCGAGGCGGCAGGCTCACCTCAACTGTCCGCGAGTCTCGCCGCCGATGCGCCCGCGTCGATCGGCCGTCCCGTTGATACCATTGCCGACGGTCTCGCCACCGGCCGCATCGGCGCGATACCGTTCGAGGTGATGCGCGGTCGCGTCAGACGCGCCGTCACCGTGGATGACTTCGAAATCGGCGAGGCCGTCCTGCTGCTCCTCGAGCGCCTGAAACTTCTCGCCGAAGGCGCCGGCGCCGCCGCGCTGGCGGGCGCGTTCAAACTCAAGGACGAACTGAAAGGCAAGACCGTGGTCCTGGTCGTGAGTGGCGGCAATATCGACATCAACCTGCTCGACCGGATTATCGGCCATGGCTTGGTGAAGGTCGGGCGGCTGTTTCGAGTCGCCGTCGATTTGCGCGATCGCCCCGGCGAGCTCGGCAAGCTGGTGTCAATGATCGGCGCGACCGGCGCCAATGTTCGCGCGATCGATCACGATCGCACCCGCCGCGACGTCGCGATCGGCGGCGCCCGAGTGATGCTGGAACTGGAAACCCGCGGCCCCGCGCATATCGACGCGATCCGCGAGCAACTAAAACTCCACGGCTACGACTTTACGGTCCCCGCCGTCGGCTGAAGCAGAGATTGGATCTTACCTCGCCTTACTTTACGGGAGAGGAGGCCGACCGCTTGGCGGTCGGTAGGTGAGGGTTCTGGGGCCCCCTGCCTACGTGAACATCGCGGCGATGCCTTTCGGCCTCACCGTCTTGCCCGCCGGCTTCATCGAATGCGCGAGCGCATCGAGCTTCTGCTTGAACTGTTCCATCTCGGCCGCCTGCTTCGCTTCGAACGCCGCCGGGTTGCGCGCCGGCTTGCGCTCGAATGCCTCCCGCTCCGCCCGTCGCCGATTGTAGAAGCCCTCGAAAGTCTCCCTCACCGCCCGGTACATCGCGGTCTTCGGCACGAATGATCCCAAGCATGACGGGCAATGGAACACCACGCCCTGCGCGAACAGCCGATACGGAATCGTCCACGGCTTGTTGCAATCCTTGCAGATGACGGGCACTTCCCACGCCAGTGGATTGAATTCCTCGCTATCCGCTGAAGTCGCCGCCACCGGCTTTGGCGCTGTTGCAACCGGCGCTGCCGCCACCGGCTTGGGCGCAGGCGCCGCTGCAGGCTTCGCAGCCGCCACCGGCGCGAGCTTTGGTGCGACCGCTCCTGCTGCGACCGCAGGCTTGGGTGCTGCCGCTACCGGTGCCACCGCAGGTTTTGCAGCCTCCGCCGGCGCTGGCGCGGGCTTGGACGCGACCGCTGCGGCATTGGCCGCGGGCGCTGCCGCGCCGGTGGCGACCGCCGGTTTGCGAAAGCGCGACGGTGCGTCGTCGGGGAAGGTCTCGTCGGGATGCAACTTGCGGGCGCGCGCGAGCAGCACGCCTTCGTTCTCCACGTTGGCCGGGTCGGGGATGCAGCAATCGACGGGACAGACCGCCGCGCACGCTTCATGGTCGAAAAAGCCGACGCATTCGGTGCACTTCGACGGTACGATGAAATAGACGTCTTGTGCGATCGCAGGACCGGTCGCGCCGTCGAGCTCCCACGGCACTCCGCCCGCGTAAATCGCCGTGTTAGGACATTCCGGCTCGCACGCTCCGCAATTGATGCATTCGTTCGTGATCGTCGTCGCCATCT
>OCZT010008410.1_pt1 | contig 10038 bp, 4 predicted proteins | sample 1539031 | NCBI WGS metagenome assembly OCZT01 (sample SAMEA3539308, study PRJEB22396) | soil metagenome | biome: tundra; feature: field; material: soil | place: USA | collected 2010-05 | depth 0.15 m
TCACTCCCGCGGCCATATTCGTCACCAGCGAAAGACCCAGGACCTCGATCCCCATGTGCCGGGCGACGATCACCTCATGCACCGTGGACATGCCGACAAGGTCCGCGCCAAGCGTGCGAAATGCGCGAATCTCGGCGGGCGTCTCGAAGCTTGGGCCGAGCACGGCGAGGTAGACACCTTCGCTGAGTGGTATCTTCTGACGCTCGGCCTCGGCCATCGCGAGCCTGCGCAGGGTCGGCGAGTAGGCGGTCGACATATCGAAGAAGCGCTCTCCGGAGTTCGGGCCGCAGGCAAATCGCGGCTCGTTCGCCCCCATCGCGGCGTTCGTCCCGGTCAGGTTGATGTGGTCCGAGATGGCGACCAGCGACCCCTGGGGAATGTTGGCGCGGATTCCGCCGGCGGCGTTGGTAACGATCAGTGTGCGGCATCCCAGCAGACCGAGGACGCGGGTTGGGAAGGTGACCTCCTCCATCGAGTAGCCTTCGTAGGCATGCACTCTGCCCTGCATGACGGCTACCGGAACGCCTCCGATTGTTCCCAGCACAAGCTTGCCGGAGTGACCGGCGACTGTGGATTGCGGGAAGTGTGGGATATCGGCGTAAGAGATTGTGACGGCCGCGACGACCTGGGAGGCGAACCCGCCCAGGCCAGAACCGAGGATAATACCAACGCGCGGTGTGATCTTGATCCATTCGCGAATGTGGTCAACGGCGGCCTGTGCCTTGCTATAAATATCTGCCATCGGCTGCTCCTGAAGTCGGTTCAACGGTCTGTTCAGGCTAGTGTAGCGAGAACGGATGAGGATGGGGAGCTACCCCCTCCCCCCTATCAAAATCGCAAGATCTTCCGGATAAAGGACTTAGCTACGGACCATCCCGCAAAATCTTCATTCTAGGTGACTTATTAGCAAGATCCAGAAAGCATGGGACTTATTGGGATATCCGCCTTGACGATGGAGTGAGAGATAGGGCCAGGCACAAGGCCGCGCTCCTGTTTTCTCCTTCTTAAATTATACGTGCTGTGTCAAGTGAAAGCGTCGCTTTGGGAAAGGCAGTTGCATTTGGAATTCCGCTCCGCGTGTCCCGGTCTTGACTTGGATTTCGCGGGGTTTGGTTGGACTTTGGGCGGTCGGAAGCTGTCTCGGGGGGCCGAATTGCCGTCCATAGCGGGCGGAAGTGGGCTTTTTGACTGATTCGGATACTGAGGCCTTGTGTCGGGCCTTCAGCCCTCGAACTCTCGATGGCCATTTTCCTAGGCCTTCGGCCTAGGCTGGTATGTGGCGCGGTTTCAGCGCTTTAGCATGGGGATAAAAGCGAGAATCAACTACGGAGATTCTTGGACTCGATGAGTCCAGAATGCCGTGGGCGACTGCGGTATTGCTGCCTTCTCTGGCTCGCAATGAAGTCAAAAGAAGCGCGCAAATGATGAGCTCCAGCGCTGGCCTGACAGGGACCGAGATCCAGCGCCGTAAGAACATGTCCGAGGTGAGCCAGATCACCGCCATGGCCGCAGTCGCCCATGCTTCGATTCGTGCCTGCTCGTTCAGTTCGACGATGGCTGGCACCAAGAGCAAACCAAGGAGCCTGTCATATCCCCGGTGATACAACGGCATTAGGCTGATGAGCACCAACAGGGCCAGCATCGTCCACGGCCTGTTGCGGACTGCGTCCTTACGTCGCCAGAACCACCCGACCGCCCCTGCAAGGCCCGCTGTGATTGCCGCCGCGATGCAGTTCGCCCATAGCGTAGGTATGGGCAGCGCAAACAGCAGAAGAGCCTGCAGGTTGAGAAAGTCATACGAACTCGGATTGCGGGGCGAACTGTCTGAAAGATGGCCTGGAAGCAACGAAAGTCGTACATCGGCTGCAAACTGGGTGAGGTAGTGGAGACTGCCCAGTCTGATTCCACAACCGAGTGCGCTGGCCAGCATAGCGACGCCGAACAATAGCCAGGCTCTTCCGGCAGTCACGCGGGTTTTATCGTGCAGCAGAAGAAAAATCGCGGGAGCGAGCGCAAGTTGTGGCTTCAGCGCCAAGGCGTATGCCAACATTACGCATGCAGCCGTTGCAGTCGCTGGGCGGCTGCTATCGAACAACAGAATTACAGCGATGCCGCACAGCGAGGCACATAACAATGCCGGATTTCCCAGGCTCATCGCTTCCCGCATTGGCTGGCCGATCAGCGTGGCGAAGAGCACCGCGCAGGCTGTTGGGTAATCTTCCAGCTTTAGCCGGTTCAGCAGAAGCAGACATGCCGATGCCATGGTCAGAGCGGAGATGCAGTTGAAAACGAGAGCAGCCGCCGGCCATCTCAGGCGTTCGAACGGCGCCAATACCAGCAGCGAGCTTGTCGGGTAGACTAACGACTGCGGGTCGTAATCGCCCTTGACAGTCTCGCCCCGGGACGACATCTCTCGACTGAGTGCACCCGCGCTATATGGATCGCAGCCATCCGCCAAGCACTCGCATTCTGTGTGGAGGTAGCCGAAGTTCCAATACAATCCGGCGCTGGAACTCAGGGAGGATCGGACGAGCGCAGTTCCAATCAATCCCAGAATGAGCAGGGCTAACAGTCGGCGTTTGACTCGCGACCAGCTCGCTGACTCTGGTTTGGCAGCGCCCCGCCTATCGTCCTGTTTATGCGACTCCTCGGCAGGCACAAACTGATGCTATCAGGTTCCATCGTCGTCCTTGCTCGTAGAAACTTGGCTTATATAGTTGCCGCTAGGCACGGCATGGCCTGTAAAGTCTGGTTTTGAGCAAGTTCGGCCATTCGCTTCAGGTTGATCCGCTACGCTTCGGAGGCTGATGGTTATTCCTCTTCGTCGTGGACCGGCTGCTTGGCGGCGGCGAGAATCTTTTCGGCTATGGCCTGTGGCACCACATCATAGTGACTCATCTCCATCCGGAAGCTGCCCCGGCCCTGGGTCATCGAGGTCAGCGCCGTGCCGTAGGTCAGAATTTCAGCCATCGGAACCTCGGCACGAATGATGGTTCCAGCGCCGCCGCTCTCCATCCCCTGCACGCGTCCACGACGCCCGGTAAGGTCCCCCATCAGCGCTCCGGCAAAATCATCCGGCGCTTCAATCTCGATGCGCATCACCGGCTCGAGCAATGCCGGTTTCGCCAGCTCCATGCACTTACGGAACGCGAGTCGCGCGGCCATCTTGAAGGCCATCTCGCTGGAGTCCACATCGTGGTAGCTGCCATCGAAGACCGTGACCTTGATATCGACCACTGCATAGCCTGCAAGAAAGCCGCGCGCAGCCGATTCGCGAACGCCCTTCTCGACCGCCGGAACGTACTGCCGGGGAATCGACCCACCGAATATCTCGTTGGCAAAGGTAACGCCGGTTCCCCGTGCTTGCGGCTCGATGCGCAGCTTGCAGTCGCCGAATTGACCGTGGCCGCCAGACTGCTTCTTGTGGCGCCCCTGCGCTTCGGCACGACCTCGAACCGTCTCGCGGTAAGGCACCTTCGGCGCGTGCAGTATTACGTTGGTATGGAAGCGACGCGCCAGCTTTGAGACCAGGGCCTCGATGTGCGGCTGTCCTGCGCCCGACACCAGAAACTCGTTGGTCTCCGGATCGCGGAAGAACTTCACCATGGGATCGTCTTCCATCAGTTTGTGCAATGCGGGCGCAAGCTTATCCTCATCGGCGCGCGATTTTGGCTCAATGGCGTATGTCATTGCAGGCTCGGGCATCGACACGGGCTCGAGAAAGAGCTCGTGCGCTTTTTCGCCAAGTGTGTCTCCCGTCAGCGCCAGCCGCAGCTTCACCGCCGCACCCAGATCGCCGGCGTGAAGCTCCTGCACCTCAACGGGCTTGCGTCCTTGCATCACGTAAAGATGGATCAGGCTTTCAGGCTCCTGCCGCGTGTAATTGAGCACCGTGGTGTCTGCCTTCACCATGCCGCTTATCACCTTGAAAAAGGTGACCCTTCCCGTGAACGGGTCAGTCATCGTCTTATAGACGTAGAGCGCAAGCGGTTCCTTGTCGTCCACACGCCGCATCACAATCTCTTCCTGCTCCTCCGCGTGCGCGCCATTGCTGCTATTGGGTGTCGCGACGCGCATCTTCCCTCGTGCCGCTACGGGCTCGCGCTCGGTCGGCGCCGGAGCATACACCTTCAGGAACTCCAGCAGATGATCCGTCCCAACATTTCTCAGTCCGCTGGCGTAGAGCACCGGGAATATTCTGTCGTCGCGAATTGCCTCGTGCAGCGCGCTGACGAGATGCTCTTCGGGGATAGTCCCCTCGCGGAAGAACTCCTCCATCAACTCATCCTTGCCTTCCGCCACAATCTCCACCAGAGCCTCGTGCGCGGCTTTCGCGTCCGCCAGCGACGCCTCGGGAATCTTTGTCAGCTCGCCGTGCCCGGTGCCATCCGGCTCGTACAGAAACGCCTTCATCGTCACCAGGTCGACGACGCCGTGAAAGCCATGCTGATCGACGATCGGCAACTGTACGGGAACCACCTGGCGTCCCCACTTCTCCTGCAGCAACTCGATCATGTGTTGCCGTCCCAGCCTGCTGTCGGCCTTGGGATGGTCGACCTGGTTCACCACCAGCACGCGGGGAAGATTCACCTCGGCGGCGTATTTCCATACCCGGTCGGTCACTGCTTCTGCGCCAGTCTGCGCGTTGATCACCACCAGCGTTGCCTCCACCGGCAGCATCGCGGCGCGGGTCTCATACAGGAACATGTGGAAGCCCGGAGTATCGAGGAAGTTGATCTTGACTCCGCCCCACTCGGCGAAGGCGGCGGCATTGGCCATGGTCGTCCGGCGCGCGACTTCTTCTTCGTCATACGCCGTGACCGCGGAGCCATCGTCCACGCGTCCCTGGGTGGCCGTCATCTTCGCCGCGTGCAGCAAAGCTGCGATCAACGTGGTCTTGCCGCTATGCGCGTGGCCAACAACCGCTACGTTCCGGACGTCCCGTCCGAGATAGTTCTTCATTGCGGACTCCTCTTCGATCCTCGAAACAATCACCGAATGTTATAGCAAGCTGTGCCGACGGTTATGTGACACATCTCACGGGTCATTGGCCTCGCATGTCAACGCCAGACACAATTGATCTGCCAGGAGGATGCCACCTCTTACCGGAACCAGCGTGTTCAGAGCGCACAATACGCTTCACCCCGCGGAAGCGGCATCCTACCACAGACGCTACGGGCATTTCCCTCAGGCATCTGCACCCGCCGGTTATGCGGCCGACCGCGGGCGCCGCTTATGTATGCACGTGGCGGATGGGGACGAGTTATACTGGGAACAGTTCTTTGAGTGCCCAGCGATGTAGTTGCCAGCCCACACATGGGGGCGTCACGGCTTCGACGGGATTGCTTGTGGCAGAGAGGCATGCCGGGGTGTGGACACCCGTAATCGCTCACAAAATCATAAGTGCCGAACCTCAGTTCGCTCTTGCTGCCTAATTAGTTAGACAGCCGATCGCTCCAGCTTCGCCTACGGGCCGGTACCGATCGTCGCACAGTAGGCTGGTCTTCCCTGCTCCGTCTGAGCGGGTCGGACGAGATTGATCAGACTGGTCGTCGCCGCGTCTTCGCCCGTTCCAAGCGTCGATGACGAGACAAAGATGAACGCGGAAAAGCATGAATGCTCTCTGTTGAAGGTAGTTTCGGACGCGGGTTCGACTCCCGCCGCCTCCACCATCATTTCGCTCGCAACCGCACTCGAAGACCTGCTCACAGATCTCGTTCCTCGATCGATCACAAATCGCCGCCCGCGACATTCTGCTCCTCGGAATGCATTTCGCCCAGGCAGGCGTGCGCACTCGTGCAACCAGGCTTCCGATCGGCAAAATTGCCGTAGCGTCGTGGCATGTGGAATGATGGTCGGGGCTATTTCACTTATTGAAGGTTGAGGTCAGCATCATGTCAGCGAGCACTAAACTGCGCTTCTTAGAGGACAAGTGGGACGAGGCGGTAGCCGCGAAGCTCGATCCGCCGGAGCTTCTGCGATACAGGTCGAACCTGCTGGGGTCAGACCTGCGCATCACGAACTTCGGTGGTGGAAACACCAGTTCCAAGCTGGATCAGGTCGATCCGCTGGATGGCGCGACCCGCAAGATTCTGTGGGTCAAGGGAAGCGGCGGCGACCTGGGAAGCATCAAGCGGTCCGGCTTTGCGACGCTCTATCTGAACAAGCTGCTGGAGGCCGAAAAGGTCTATCGCGGTGTCGAGTTCGAAGACGAGATGGTCGACCTTTACTCGCAATGCACGTTCGGCAACAATCCAGTTGCAGCGTCCATCGACACGCCGCTGCATGGCTATCTTCCCTTCCCGCATGTGGACCATCTGCACCCGGACTGGGGGATCGCGCTCGCGGCCTCGGCCAACGGCAAGATCAAAATGGACGAATTCAACAAGGAGTTTGGCCATAAGCTGGCCTGGCTGCCGTGGCAGCGGCCGGGCTTCGAACTGGGCATGATGCTGCGCAAGATTGTTAGCGACACGCCCGGATGCGATGGCGTAGTGCTCGGCGGCCACGGCCTGTTCACATGGGGCAACACCCAGCGCGAGAGCTATCTGAACACCATCACGATCATCGATCAGCTTGGCCAGTTCATCGCTCGCCACGCGGAAACGGCCGGCCATAAGCACTTCGGCGGCGCCAAGGTGAAATCGCGCGATTCTGACGCTCGCGCCGCGATCGCACTCAAAGTCATGCCGCATCTTCGCGGGGTAGTCTCTCGCAAGCAGCGGTGGATCGGCAGCTTTACAGATTCTCCGCAGGTGCTCGAGTTCGTCAACTCATCGCAGGCGGAGCAACTGGCGCATCTCGGCACAAGCTGCCCCGACCACTTCATCCGCACCAAGATCCGCCCCATGTTCATCAAGTGGGACCCGTCGGGGGATGCTGGAGAACTGGATGAACTGGTCGACTCCGCGCTGGAGACTTATCGCGCGGAGTACGCGCAGTACTACAAGGCGCACGCGCTGCCCGATTCGCCGACGATCCGCGACGCCAGTCCCACAGTGGTGCTCGTTCCCGGCGTCGGGATGTTCACCTTCGGCAAGAACAAGACCGAGTCGCGCTTGACCGGCGAGTTTTACACCAACGCCATTGGCGTGATGCAGGGAGCAGGCGCATTGGGCGCTGGTATCGCATGCACCGACATTCCCCAGGCCGGACCGGCTGCAGCGGCGAACGAATTCAAGACCCACGCCAACTATGTCGCGCTGCCGGCTAGCGAAGCCTTCCGCATTGAGTACTGGAAACTCGAAGAGGCAAAGATTCGCCGGCAGCCGCCGGAGAAGGAATTGAGCCGGCGCATCATGATGGTCGTCGGCGGAGGCAGCGGCATCGGGCGCGAGGTGGCGCTGCTTGCGGCTCAGCGCGGAGCCCACATCATGGTCGCCGACCGCGACATCAAGGGAGCGGAAAGCGTCTGCGAGGAGGCGAGAGCGATCGCCGGCAAGGAGGCTGTCGGCTGCACGGCGATCGACATCCGCGACCGCAAAACCATCCGCGCCGCGCTCGACGCGACCGTCAAACAATTCGGCGGACTCGATATCCTCATCAACACCGCCGCGATCTTCCCTTCGTCCGCGGACGGAGTGATCACGGATGCGATGTGGGGCCTGACGCTCGAAGTCAATGTCACCGCCAACTACATGCTCACCGACGAGGCGCACCCGGTCTTCACCGCGCAGGGAATCGACGGCAGCATCGTTCTTACCAGCTCGGCCAACGCCGTCGTCGCCAAGCGGGGCACCGAGGCGTACGACGTGTCGAAGGCTGCTCTCAGCCACCTGGTCCGCGAACTCGCCGTCACTTATTCGCCGAAGGTTCGCGTGAACGGCATCAGCCCGGCGACCGTGGTGAAGGGCTCGACCATGTTCCCGCGCGATCGCGTCATCGCCAGCCTGAAGAAGTACAACCTCGTTCACGATGAGAAGGCCAGCGACGACGAACTCCGCAACGAGCTGGCTAAGTTCTACGCCCGGCGGACTCTGACCGCCCAGCCAATCGACCCCAGGGATTGCGCGCAGGCGATCCTCTTTCTCGCCGGGCCGCATACTCCCTGCACGACTGGCCATATCATTCCTGTCGATGGTGGATTGACCGAGGCCTTCCTGCGATGAAGAGGGACCGGACGAAAAGTTCTCCTGGGAGACCACTCAAGCCGAACGACCGAAGGGCCTCGATTGCGGTCGATCTGGGGGCGGAAAGCTGTCGCGTTTCCCTGCTCCGGTGGACCGATGGCCGGCCGTCGATCGAGTTGGTCCACCGCTTCGCGAACAATCCGCGCGAGGTGGACGGCGGTCTGCGCTGGGATCTCAACTGCATCGTCAGCGGGGTCGAGGAGGGCATGCGCAAGTGCGCGCAGATCGCCACCGAGGGCATTCGCTCTGTCGCGGTGGATGGATGGGCCGTCGACTATGCGCGCGTTGATGCCGAGGGCGTGCCGCTCGCCGATCCGTTCTGCTATCGCGACCAGAGGACCGTCAAGGCGGAGCGTTCTGCCCATCGCAGATGCAGCCAGGAGCGGATGCGCGAACTCACCGGAATCCAGATCCTGCCGCTCAACACCGTGTACCAGTTGCACGCCGATGAGTTGGCCGGATTGCCGGAGGGCCAGCAATGGCTCAACCTGCCGGAGTATCTGCTCTCCCACTGGGGAGGCGCGCGCGTGGCCGAGTATACCAATGCTACCCACACCCAGTTGGTCGAGCTCTACAAGAAGCAGTGGTGCCGCGAGATATTCCAGGCGTTGCGCCTCGACCTCGCCAGCGCGCCTAAGATCGTCCCGCCCGGCACCGACGTCGGCAAACTCACGGGCCCGCTCGCCGAGTTACCCGCCTTCGCTGACACCACCCTCATTGCCCCCGCGTGCCACGATACTGCGTCGGCCATCGCGGGCATTCCCGCCGTCGGGAATGATTGGGCGTATATCAGCTCGGGCACATGGTCGCTGGTGGGCACGCTGATTGAACAGCCGCGCAATGGCACGGCCGCGGCGGCGGAAAACTTCACCAACCTGGGCGCAGTCGGCGATCGCATCTGCTTCCACAAGAACGTCAACGGCATGTGGCTGATCCGCCAGTGTACGGAGGAGTGGGCGCTCGACGGCAGAGCGTGGCCGGTGGCCGACCTCGTCGCTGCCTCGGAACTTGTTCCCTGCCCTGAAGGCCTGCTCGAAGTCGATGACCCTGACCTTTTGCTACCCGGACGGATGCCGCAGCGCATCAACGCCCAGCGTGTGAAGCGCGGCCACGAGCCGCTCGACGAGAGTCCAGACAACGCGCCCGCCTTTGCCAGCCTGATCTTTCACTCGCTCGCCGCGCGTTACGCCAAGGTGCTCGACCGCGTTGCCTTTCTCACCGGCAAAAAGCTCAAGCGGCTCTTTATCGTCGGTGGCGCCAATCAAAACGTCTTCCTCAATCGACTCACGCAACAGGCCACGCGCCTTGAGGTCTTCCGCGGATCGGCTGAAAGCTCGACCGTGGGAAACTTCGCAGTGCAGCTCGCAACCCTCGAAGGCAGCCGAGACCCCGTAACCGGCGCCTACGCCGAGCCCGTGGCACGCTGGGCGGGCCTGTTCATCGAAGCGCTCGACGCCGCCCCCGCATCTGAAACCGCCGCCCAATAAGGGCCGAGGGCACTACTTCTACCTACCTGGGCCAATGCCCAGGTAGTCGCTTGCCACTTACCGCTGATCAGTTACCACTCGAATTCTTGGCCAGCCCGCGCTCCTTCAGCATCGGCCCAGCGGTCGGCTCGGCCCCAAGCCAAGCCGAATACAGCTTCCCCAACTCCTCGGTATTGCCCTTCGACAGCACCATCTTGCGGAAGCGGTCGCCGTTCGCCCGCGTCAGCCCGCCGTGGTCTTCGAACCACTGGTACGCGTTATCGTCCAGCATCTCGCTCCACAGATACGCGTAGTATCCAGCCTCATACCCGTTGTTCCAGATATGCAGGAAGTAGCTCGACCGGTATCGCGGGGGAACCGTAGCCAGCGCGAGGTGCTTCCGTTCCAGTGCCGCCTTCTCGAAACAATCGACGTTCTGACCC
>OCZT010008411.1_pt1 | contig 10038 bp, 7 predicted proteins | sample 1539031 | NCBI WGS metagenome assembly OCZT01 (sample SAMEA3539308, study PRJEB22396) | soil metagenome | biome: tundra; feature: field; material: soil | place: USA | collected 2010-05 | depth 0.15 m
TGTATTCAATAATGGTTCTTATGTTTTTGCCGAGCAACGAAATATATCGTCTTATGATGTGAGATTAAAGGTTTATTATGCACAATCAGGAGCCGGATTTCAGGAATTTGTGATTAATCAGGATGTTGCAGGGATGTATTCTTATGATGCCAATGACATTATTTTATTCATGAATAATAATGGTAATGGAAGTGTATTAATTTATAATATCAATAATAATACAACCACCCAACCGATTGTTTTGCCGGCAGGTAAGATATATAGCGTTCTTCAGATTACTCCGACTTATTATCTTTTGGCTTATCAAAACCAGGTTTATTATTATAGTACCGCAAATGTGGGTCATACGGGAACATATCAAAGTATTCCGGCTTCACAAGCCATGCAGTTTGATAGTTTGAATAATGAAGTCTTTATTGCCAATGCAACTCATCTGGATATTTATGATTACACCTCTTCGAGCCTTATAAATACAATTACCCTCCCCGATTCAATCAAGGATATAAGGATACTTTACAACAAATAATTAAAAATTTTGGTCTCATTCCAACCAATTTACCTAATTTTGTAGTCTTATTAAGTATAACAAGTTAATAATTTAAACATGAAAAAAATATACTTTCATTTAATCGTTGCAGGTATTTTTATATTTTGCAATGGTAATGTTGATGCACAATTAACCGTAAGCAATACTTTAACTCCCGTTCAATTGGTGCAACAGGTACTGTTGGGAGCAGGTATAAATGCATTTAATATTACATACACCGGAGACACTGGAGCCATTGGATCTTTCAATGGCGTATCATCAAATATCGGACTGGCAGGGGGAGTTCTTTTGACTTCCGGTAAGATATGGAATGCTCCTGGTCCAAATAATTCATGCAGTGCAACAGGCTGCAACAGTACTGCGGGTGATTCAATGCTGAATACGATTATATCAGGAACTACTTATGATGCTGCTATTCTTGAATTTGATTTTGTACCTATAGGTGATACAGTTAAATTCAGATATGTATTTGCATCCGAAGAATACAATGAGTTTGTAAACTCAACATTTAATGATGTATTTGCATTCTTTATCAGCGGACCAGGTATAGTTGGCAGTCCGAATATTGCCTTGATACCATTGACAGCTACACCTGTATCAATTAATAATGTAAATAATGGAAACAGTGCTTGCGGCGTTGCACCTTCCGGTCCTTGTAATAACTGTGCATATTTCCTTGATAATACAAATGGAACAACTGTACAATATGATGCCTTTACCACTCCTTTAGTTGCCTTGCATTGGGTTATTCCATGCGATACTTATCATATTAAAATTGCTATTGCCGATGTTGGAGACTGTGTTTATGACTCAGGTGTAATGCTTGAACAAGGAAGTTTTACAGGTGGCAATGTATTCTTATCATCTCATACGAGTTCTAATGATACAGTTGCAGTAAAAGGATGTACAACAGCTACTGTATTATTTACTCTTGCTAATCCTCCTTTAAATGATACCACGATTTATTTCACAATTGGCGGAACCGCTACCGATAGTATTGATTATGCTTATCTCCCTGATAGTATAGTAATTCCGGCAGGTCAAACTGTAGATTCAATAACAATTATTCCACTCCTCGATACCGGTTCAATTATACTTCAAACAGTAATCATCGGTGTTACTTTCCCAACAGGATGCAGCACAATGGTTACGGATAGTATTACAATTTTAATTATCAGACCAGATACTTTACATGTAAGTGTTCTTCCAACAGATACAACAATATGTTACGGACAGCCATTAGCAATTGTTGCAACAGGAACTGGAGGATATGGGGCATATTTATATACATGGGATAATGGTTTAGGAATAGGTTCCAATGTTACGGCATATCCCAATGCGAATACCGTTTATCATCTCACACTCACGGATGGATGCGGGCATTCAGCAACAGATTCAGTAAATGTCACGCTCATCACAGCGCCTCATGCCGATTCGCCGGATAGCCTCTCAATTGTTAATTGCGGAACAGGTTATGTGGTATTCTCTATCCCTTCAACACAGAATAATCCTTATATCATTCATTTTAATGTTGGTGGAAATGCAATAGGAGGTACAGATTATACAATATTCCCTGATAGTGTTACCATTCCTGTTGGACAAACAACAGATACACTTTATATACCAGCATTACATGATTCTTTAAATACAACCTTCAGGAATATCATCTTTACTTATGTTGCCTGTGGCGTTGTTGACACCATTGTCTTTACTATTGTAAATGTCAATCCGATGACATTGGCATTGACGACTGATACAACAATATGTTATGGTCAAAGCGTCAATCTTGATGCGATTGTGGCTGGTGGTCATGGAATATATACCTATAACTGGACGAATGGTTTAGGAAACGCAGCCAGTCATGTTGTCAATCCATTAGCAACAACTACTTATGGAGTTAATGTAACCGATTCTTGCGGAAATGTTGTCTCCGATAGTGTTACTGTCAATGTTGCAATACCGGCAATTCCCTCATTAACGGGTGCACTTGCAGTTGAAGGATGTCATAATGGACAGTTTACAATTACCCTTCCATTTAACGTTCAATCGAATTATGTTATTCATTATACCATTGGAGGAACTGCTACGAACGGAACTGATTATACAACCCTTGCTGATAGCCTTGTAATCACCTCTGGAAATAACTCGGGCACTATTATCATTAATCCGATAGTTGATAGTACTAATTTAAATAATGAAACAATAACAATCACTATCCACAGACCATCTGCATGTGGAGGAGACACTACTGTTACACTCACAATTGTAAATGTTCGTCCGTTGGCAATGACCTTAACTCCTGATACTGCTTTGTGTTTAGGAGAATCTGTCCAATTGAATGTAAGTCCATCAGGCGGATATAACGGATATAATATTGCATGGAATCAAGGTTTGAATAATGATTCTATTCAAACAGTTACTCCGAATAATAATACAACTTATATTGTAAGCATCAGTGATTCATGCGGACATACAAAGACTGATTCAGTTCATGTCAGAGTCATTCCAGTTCCTTTGGTAGGAGTTACAATTTCACCAAAAGATTCCATGTGCAATTATGAAAATGCAACTATAATGTTTACGGATTCCCTCTTATTAAATGGTACTTCAAACATTATCTTTGATGGAGGAACTGTCATTTCAGGCTCTGGTTTAGGACCATATTCTGTTAATTGGCAACTCCCGGGTTATTATACTATCTATTTCACTGCCACTTCTGAAAAATCATGTTGGACATCGACAGACACAATAGGTATCTATGTAAAAGACTGCGAAATTCATGTCCCGAATGTCTTTACTCCTAATGGTGATGGTAAGAATGATTATTTCTACATCGTTAACATGAGCGAATTCCCCAACAGCCATCTGATTGTTTATAACAGATGGGGATTGAAGGTTTATGAAAGTCCTGATTATAAAAACGATTGGAACGGCAGCAATGTAGTAGATGGAACCTATTATTACATCCTTTCATTGAATACAGGAAAGCAATTACACGGCGATATTACTGTTATCAGAGGTAAGTAAAGCAGGGCTATACCTTTCCAATCTTAGCTAAAACACATTACAAGTTGGGTCTCTCACTTCCCTCCCAACCTATCCAATCCTGCTTCAGCTTTCTGGTCAATGCTATTTTGATAATCATGATTTCGCATAGCAAGGCAAGTATTATAATAGTGAAGAGCTTTCTCTTTATTTCCTTGCTTCTCATAGATGGAAGCCATTTGCAATGCAGAGTTAGCAGCAAAATAATATGTAAAGTGAACACCGTTCTTCAAAGTCTGTTCATAATAATCCAAAGCTTTATCAAATTCACCCGTCCGATGAAAGATTCTGCCCATCCGGTAAGTAACCTCCAACTGATCTTTCAATCTCGTAAAATCATTAACTTTCATTTCTGCAATCACTGAAATACTTTTCTGATAATACCCACCATCGCAAAGTAATCGTGCTTTTAATAAAATTATATTTGGAATCTCTCCATTCGTAGCTTCTTTCAACGCATCTTTATCCTCGTCAACATTGTCATCTCCACTTGCAATGCATTGTTTAATAAACTCTTTATATTTAATGGTATCATTATTCATAATTGAAATCCAAGCCAGTTTCTGCCATGCAGTCTTGATATAATTCTGCCCCTTGAAATTAGTAAGATAGTTAGTGAAATAAATTCCTGCATCAGCATCCAGCCTGTTCAGTTTAGCCATCCCGGTCATAAAATCAAGATAATAAAAAGGATAACTTTCATTATCAATTGTCCGATTAACCAATAGCTGAATGGCATCATCATTATGATTTGTTTTCATGGCAATGGTGGCTTTTGCCAATAATAAAAACGGATTAGTACTCAAACTGAAATCAGGATTCTGTAAAAGTTTCTGCGCCTCCTCTTCATCCTTTTGAAGATTCCATTCCACCAAGGCAAGAATAAATAAAACCTCATCATGCAGATATTTATATTCAGAATTATTAACGAAGTTCAGCAATTCCTTCAATTCACCAACCCCTTGATTTATTGTTCCCTTCACCCCTACCAACTTTGCAACCCATTTATAATTTTCAGGAACTGCGCCTGCAATAGCGTGTAAAAACCCAAGCCCCAGATAATTCGCTTTGAACAATGGATAGCGCTCATTATTATAAGTCAATAAATTTAAAGACTTTTGCAAATCAAAAGCTGCACTCACATATTCCTTAAACTTAATTTTCACAATTGCCCACTGAAGATAAATTTCTGCCTGAGTATATAAATAGAATGGTGAATTGTTCTCACCTCGTTCCATCCTGTCCAGCCGTTTCCCCATATTATCTTTCAGTTTATCGAAATTCTTTTTGTCTTCCGAAATAAAAAGAGTCAGGAAGTCAATATAGTTTTCCAGGAAATAAGGAATATCATTTTTAGGGTTGATTACTTTTTCATTGTTAAGAAGAGTTTTCCCTTCATCAATTCTTAATGCAATGATTTTATTATAAGCAGCAATGCAATTTTCATTAACCTCAAATGAAGCAAAAAGCTTTGGAGAAAATATCATAATGAGCATCAATGATATCCCAAACTTCTTCAACAACAGTTTCTGTAATGAAATTTTCACAGCAGGTTTTGTTATTAATAAAAATGGGATTCCAAGCAATAAAGCATGAAATCCCATCTTTGGTTTTATAATTTATTACTCCGTAATATTCGGGTCAACTAATATTCTTCCGCAATGCTCGCAAACAATAATTTTCTTTCTCTGTCTGATATCCAATTGTTGCTGAGGAGGAATCTGATTAAAACATCCACCGCAAGAATCTCTTTGAACAGTCACAACAGCCAAGCCATTTCTTGCATTATTTCTTATTCTTTTATATGCAGCGTACAACCTGTTTTCAATAATTTTAGCTGCATTCTCAGATTTCTTTAAAAGAACTTCTTCTTCCTTTTGAGTTTCTTTTATAATGCCATCCAATTCATGCTTTTTAACTTCAAGATCTTGTTTCCTTTCAGAAAGATTAGTTCTTGCAGCTTCAATTATCATATTCTTACTCCCTATTTCTGCAGTATATTCCTTAATTCTTTTTTCAGCCAATTGAATCTCCAGGTTCTGAAACTCAATTTCCTTTGTCAACGATTCATACTCCCTGTTATTTTTTACATTATTCTGCTGAGTAGTATATTTTTTAATCAATGCATTGGCATCCTTGATTGTTTGTTTCTTATTGGTGATGTTGGTTTCCATCTCATGTATTTCATTTGAAATATTTGTGATACGGGTTTCCAATCCTGCAACATCATCTTCCAAATCACGCACTTCCATCGGAAGTTCACCTCTCACAATCCTGATTTTATCAACCTTTGAATCAATCTGCTGTAAATCATAGAGCGCAATTAACTTTTCTGACACAGAATAATCATGTTTTTTATCATCTTTTAAAGACAAGGATAAAGTCCTTGGTTCAATATGATTTTTTGGTGCATTTGGAATATGAGGGTTAGCCTTTTGTGTTTGAGCACCTTTTACTTCCTGTTTTGCTACAACTGCTTTTTTGAGTTCTTCTTTCCTTTTCGGTGCCTCTTTTTTAGCAGGAGCCTTAGTAGCAGGTTTAGAAGTTGTTTTTTTTGCCGGAGTTTTCGCTACCGGTTTAGCTTTTGCCTTTGAATTATTTGCCATTTATTAAATATAATTTACTGGATTTGTATTAATTTCTGAAAATCGGAGCGCAAAGGTAGGAAAATTTGTTGTTATTAAGTCATAAAATATTTCTTTCGTGAACTGTTCGCTCTCGAAATGACCTATATCGGCAATGATTATTTTCCCTTCTGAGTCAAAAAACTGATGATATTTGAAGTCGCCAGTGATAAATATATCGGCTTTTTGATTTATTGCATCTTTTAAAAGAAAACTTCCAGAACCTCCGCATACAGCAATGGTTTCAATCTTCTTCCCAAGTAGTTTTGTATGCCTGATAAGCCCTGTTTTCATCTTTTCTTTCAATGATTTCAGGAAATCTGTCTCATCCATGGGTTCAGATAATTTGCCAATCATGCCGGCTCCTGTCTGAGGATTATTATTTTCCAAAGGATACACATCATAAGCCACTTCTTCATAAGGATGAGCCTCAATTAATGCTTTTATCACCCCCGAAAGCAAATAATTTGACAAGATAACTTCAATTTTCACCTCTTTTTCCCGATGTTGCTTGCCCTTTTCTCCAACAAAAGCGCTTGTATTATCACCTGCCCTGAATGTCCCGAATCCCTCAGAATTAAAACTACATTCATCATAATTCCCAATAAAACTTGCACCCGAATTAAAAATAGCTTGTCGCACTTTATCAGCATGTTCTGTTGGGCAAAAGGTTACTAATTTCCTCAAATTACCCTTCATCGGAGCAAGGATTTTAACATCTTTAAACCCCAATTTCTCTGAAATCTTAGCATTTACACCCATTTTTACATTATCGAGGTTGGTATGAGCTGCATAAATTGCAATATTATTCTTAATTGCCTTAATTATGACTTTTTCAACGTAATTATTCCCATTGAACTTTTTTAAACCTGAAAAAACTATTGGATGATGGGCAATTACTAGATTATAACCCAAATTAATTGCTTCTTCAATAACTTCTTCAGTACTATCAAGGCAGATTAATGAACCTTTGACCTCCATATTTTTATCGCCAACTATCAAACCCGCATTATCATAGCTTTCCTGAAGCGATAATGGGGCAAATCTTTCAATACATTCAGTTATTTCTTTTAATTTGGGCATTATTTTCTTGTTTTTGGCTTATAAAGGGATGCAAATCTAAGAAAAATACATGGTTTCAGGATTGATATCCTCATTTTAACCCAACCATTATCTTTAAGATATCACCTAATTATGTCAAAATTCTTAAATTAGATAATAAATATTTAAAAGAAAGCAAAGAATTCAATCAAGAATATAGCAGTAAACTAAAAGAATGCGGAAGTATTTCAAAAGAATGTTGCACTTTTACCCAAATAGACCTCAATAATTTCAAAGTATCCAGGTTTTTGAATGAATGAATAACATTTCGCAATTAAAATATTACAATGGAATGTGTACTTTTGCCTTTCTGATGATAAAAATTCTGCGCATCCTGCTTTTTCCTGTTTCCATTTTGTATGGGATAGCGATTTTTGTTCGCAATTTATTTTATGATTGGCACTTATTGCATTCTCATAAGTTTGATATACCATTGATTTCAATAGGTAATCTCGTGGTTGGCGGAACAGGTAAAACGCCGATGACCGAGTATCTGATTAAATTGTTGAAAGATGAAAAGAAAATAGCGACACTGAGTAGAGGATACGGTCGAAAAACGAGGGGTTTTATTGTTGCATCGGCAGGAACAAAAAGTTTTTTGATTGGCGATGAACCGAAACAATACAAATATAAATTTCCTGAGATAATAGTGTCTGTTGGTGAAAAGAGGGCTGATGCGATTGATTCGCTGATTGGAAATTATCATGTTGAAGGGATTTTGCTGGATGATGCATTTCAACATCGTTCGGTGGTTGCAGGACTTTCGATTTTGCTTTTTGATTACAATGATATTTACAAAATGGATTTCATGCTTCCCACCGGAAATCTTCGCGAATGGAAGTCTGGTAAGAGGCGCGCAGATATTTTTATTGTTACTAAATGTCCTCCTTATTTATCTGAAAATGAACGAGAGAAGATTCAAAAGATTCTTAATCCACGAACGAATCAAACTGTTTATTTTACTTTTATTAAGTATGATGATTTGAAATTATACGATGATGAAAATAATTTATCCTCCACTAAAATAAATAATCTGAAAGAAACTTCTGTGCTACTTATTTCTGGAATTGCGAATCCAAAACCTTTGATAGAATATTTGAAACCAAAGGTAAAAGAAGTTGTGACAATTACTTTTAAAGACCATTATGTTTTTAATGAGAATGATTTAAAAAATATAATGAGCAAAATGGATTTGATTACTAATCCAAATAAAATAATCATCACCACCGAAAAAGATTTGATGCGCCTTACCGATTTTGGTCCTGATACAATGGCATCGTTGCATCCTTTATATTATATCCCGATTTCAACTCCGTTTTTTGAAGAGGATAAAGATAATTTCAATGAACAAATATTGAATTATGTCAGAAAAAATAAAACAAACGGTTGAGTTCATTCGCTCCAAAACTGATTTCGTTCCCGAAATTGGCATCATTCTTGGTTCGGGAATGGGAGAACTGTTTAATGACATGGATATAATCTGTTCCATCGATTATAAAACGATTCCGAATTTTCCCATCACAACCGTTGAAGGACATAATGGAAGATTGATTTTTGGAGTTTTATCCGGTAAGAAAGTTGTTGTAATGAGTGGGAGATTTCATTTTTATGAAGGATATACCATGAATGAGATTGCCCTGCCATTGCGAGTTATGAAGATGCTTGGAATAAATACCCTGCTTCAAACAAACGCCTCTGGCGGACTTAATCCCGATTATAAGGTTGGAGATTTAATGATTTTCAAAGACCACATCAATCTCATTCCAACAAATCCCTTGATAGGTCCTAATGATAAAAGCCTCGGTCAGCGCTTTCCCGATATGAGCAACACTTATGACAGAACTTTGATTTCATTAGCTGAAAAGATTGCTAAAGATTTAAATATTTCTTTTCATGTTGGAATTTTTGTTGCTCTTCCAGGACCAATGTTTGAAACTCCAGCCGAACAAAAATATCTTCGCATTATTGGTGCTGATGCGGTTGCTATGTCCACCGTCCCCGAAGTTATTACTGCTCAACATCTGGGAATTAAATGCTGTGCAGTTTCATTAATTACAAACATAAGTTCAGAAAGTAATTCATTGGAAAGTCCGCATGAAGAGGTTCTGAGAGTCGCAAATGAAGCAGGAAAGAATGTTGGTACTTTATTGAGAAAACTTATCGAGGAAATAAATAATAAATAGAAAATAATAAATAATAAATTTCGAAAATGGATTCACTACAATCAAAAATTAACAAAGTAAAAGAATTTCAAATAGTTTTTAAATTGCCTTATGAAGAACAACCAAAAGCTTTACTCGACGAAAACATAGTGCGCCTTCGTCATAGATTGATGCAAGAGGAGAACGATGAATATTTAGACGCCTGCCTGAAAGGTGATTTGGTAGAGATTGCCGATGCCCTCGGAGATAAGATGTATATTCTATTCGGCACCATCATCTCTCATGGTCTGCAATATAAAATAGAGGAAATCTTTGATGAAATCCATCGAAGCAACATGTCGAAACTAGATGAAAACGGACAACCGATTTATCGCGAAGACGGAAAGATAATGAAGAGTGAGCGGTATTTTAAACCGGATATAAAAGTAGCCCTTGACAAATAATTTCTCCTCTTACCAAATCTTGGCTCGCTGATCTTCAGGGCGATACATTCTATCCCCAGACTTCACATTGAAAGCTTTATAAAACTCAGGAATATTTGTAAGTGGATTATTCGCCC
>OCZT010008412.1_pt1 | contig 10037 bp, 11 predicted proteins | sample 1539031 | NCBI WGS metagenome assembly OCZT01 (sample SAMEA3539308, study PRJEB22396) | soil metagenome | biome: tundra; feature: field; material: soil | place: USA | collected 2010-05 | depth 0.15 m
TAGCTCACTTTAAGTACTGATTAGTTACTAATTGATATTTATATAATCATGGATATTTCAAAATTGTTAAGCTGATATTACAAGTTATCTATTTTATGATTAACTTTGAGTTTTGGTGCGATTTAAACAGGTATATTGGTAAACTAAGCAAAAATATCATGGCTAAAACAATCACCTTCAATGAACTCCGGAAGATAAAAGACCAGTTGCCCTCCGGTAGTATGAGACAGATTGCAGAGAAACTGGATCTGAATGAAGAAACAGTTAGAAACTACTTCGGAGGGAGAAATTTTGATAAAGGCCAGAGCGTAGGAATTCATTTTGAACAGGGACCGGATGGAGGCATAGTCACTATCGACGATACTACCATACTTGATATTGCCCAGAAAATGATCAATTACTAATTCAGGATCTGACAGCCTGTTCATAGCAAAAGGCTCTGTCTTTTGCTTTTTTTATATTATGAAATTCACCAGACAAATAGAATCTGCCGAAAAACAGTATATGCAGATTCTTGAAGAATTTTTCATTTCAGTATATAATGAAAAAACACTCTCTTCTCATGGGATTGAGCATCACAGAAGAGTCTGGAACTATTCAAAGGAACTGCTAAAAATTCTTCCATTAAAGAGTACCTCAAAAGCCTCCCGGCTCGCTTCTGAGCTTATAATTGCATGCTACATGCATGATATTGGAATGTCTGTTGATCCGGGAATAAAACACGGGAGATACAGCAGAGAATTATGCTTGCGGTTTTTAAGTAAGAATCATCTTCCTCCTTTTGAGTGGGTGGATGTTCTGGAAGCCATTGAAAATCACGATAATAAAGACTATGCTGGTGTAAATTCAATGAATGAGGTGCTGCAGGTCCTTTCAGTAGCCGACGATCTTGATGCTTTTGGACGCATTGGTATATTCAGGTATTCGGAAATTTATCTCACCAGGAGAACCGATCCGGAAAATATCGGCTATCTGATCAGGGAAAACGCCGGTAAAAGATTTGAAAATTTTATTAAAACATTCGGATATAATATTGAATTGGCTCAGAAGCACAAAAAAAGATATAAAATCCTTGATGATTTCTTCAGTAAATATGATGAACAACTTCCGTCATATCATTTTGGAACTAAAAATCCGTCAGGCTTTTGCGGAGTCATTGAAATTATTCTTTTTATGATGAATAATGGGCTGCAATTAAAGGATTTCTTTACAGAACAGGAGAAATATACTAAGGATCCAGGTATTTTATTGTATTTTAGTGAACTGGTTTCCGAATTGCTCGCAGAGCATACAGTATTGTAGAACGATTTGTGAATTACCTTACTATGTACCTCGTAGAGGTTAAACATTTTATAATAATTTAAACTGTTGTTTATCTCCTCCGGGGAATATTTTGTAATGTCTTATATTATCATCTAAAATACTTTAACCCCTATGGGGTATGAATTTATGAAAAATACATATTTATCTATATATGACTAAACCCAAATCAAAAATACCTGATCCCTTTAATCCTGAAAAATTCAGGAAAGATGGCCACACCCTGGTTGATACTTTATCAGATTATCTCAGGGATGCTTTATCCGGAAAGGAAATGCCTGTATTACCCTGGAATGATCCTGATCAGCTGGCAGAAGCTTTTTCATTCGAATCAGCCGGAGGAGAGAATGAATTGTTCGAAGCTTTTATTAAAAGGATCATTGACAATTCTATCCATATTCATCATCCGCACTACATTGGTCACCAGGTCACTTCTCCCCTGCCGGCTGCGGTATTGGTACAGTTCTGCACCACACTCCTGAATAACGGTGCGGCAATTTATGAAATGGGGCCGGTAAATATGGCTATGGAAAGAAATGTAATAAAAAGGTTTGGGTCGCTTATAGGTTACAAAACATCATTCGATGGCATCTTTACTCATGGCGGAACTGCCGGTAATCTCACGGCAATGCTTGCCGCCAGACAGGTAAAAACAGATTATAATATATGGGAAGATGGCGTTAAGGAATCTGATATACCGGGTTATATAATATCTGAACAATCCCATTACAGTGTAGGCAGAAATGTTAAAATCATGGGACTGGGTGACAAATCGATTGTCAGAGTACCGGTTGACAAACATTTCCGGATGAGAACCGACCTTCTGGAAGAAACTAAAACTGCTGCAGAGAAAAAAGGTATAAGGATTATTTCTGTGGTTGCCAGTTCCTGTTCTACCGCAACAGGTTCTTATGATGATCTGGAAACTATAGCCGGTTTCTGTGAAAAATATGACCTGTGGATGCATGTTGACGGAGCACATGGCATGGGTGTTCTTTTCTCTGAAAAATATAAAGACAAGGTTAAGGGAATAGAACGAGCCGATTCGGTTGTGATTGATTTTCATAAAATGTTTCTCGTCCCGGCGCTAAATACAATGGTAATGTTCAGGAATGGAGAAAGATCATTTGAAACTTTTGCCCAGAAAGCGTCCTATTTATTTCAGAAATCACAGAAAAATGTCTGGTACAATAGCGCAATCAGGACAATAGAATGTACCAAAAGCGCTCTCGGAATAATTGCCTATACAGCAATGAAGTACTATGGTAACGGATACTTCAGAGATTATATCGACAGCAGGTATGACCTGGCAAAAGAGTTTTCGGGCATGATTAAATCTGATCACCTTTTCGAGCTTGCAACTGATCCGGAAAGCAATATTGTATGTTTCAGATATGCTCCTGATGGGTTTGATGAAACCACCATCAATAAAATAAATGCAGCTATCAGGGATGCAATAATTAAAGAGGGATCTTTCTATATTGTACAGGCTGAACTTGATGGAAAAATCTGGCTGAGATTAACCATAATTAATCCTGTTACTTCAGAGGATGACCTGAAAACACTTCTAAAAAGAGTTATAGAGATTGGTGAGGAATTTTATTTAATACTTAAAGTCTTGTAGTCTTGATATGAACGCAACTTCCTTTTTAACCACGGAGTAAGACGGTTTTTTTTACGGAGTTACACTGCATTAAATCTCCCCCTCAACTATTCTCCCTTTCACTTTTGTCTTTATCAACTCCCTAAATGTTGTTTTGCTCAGAATACCAAAGGTAGTATCCCGTATTTCTTTAAATACCTTTTCCATAATCCCTGGCCAAATGGGTAAGGGCCACAATTGCATACCGGATTTTTTTTGACAAAATCATATGTCAGGCTGTTTATTTTGAATAAAGTTAAGTATTAATACGTAACCAATTGTGGTTTTTATGCCAATTAAACCCGGCTTAAAGTGGATTACATTTGTTCACAAAATCGGTAGACTTTATGAGACTTATTATTTCACTTCTGTTTTTCATGCTAATACTAGCTGATTCATTTTCACAATCTACAAATGATATTTTGAACCTTCTGATCGCAAACAAAACGATTAGTCAACCGCAGGCTGACTCAATAAGGGCTGAAGCTGCTTTGGGACAACAGGAGGCAGATGCATCAAGGAAATCATTTTTTCTTACAGCAGCAAGGCAGATGCAGCTGACAGGATATACACAGATCAGGTATCAGGAGTTTCAGGAGTCAGGAAAGCACAACAGCTTTGATATTCATCGTGCAAGAATAGATCTGAAGGGTTCAGTCACCCCGGTTTTTTCGTACAGGTTACAAGCTGATTTTGCTGGTAATCCAAAATTGCTTGATGCATACGGCGAAATAAAGCTTGCCGATTACTTTACAATAACTGCCGGTCAGTTTAAGATACCTTTTTCAATGGAGAATCTGGCTCTGGTGAATAAAATGGAAATGATCGACTTTTCACAGGTCGTTGAGGCTCTTGTTGCACGAAGCAAAGATGTAATAGGAAACCAGAACGGACGTGATATTGGGGTACAGGTCGGTGGTACAATTTTGAAAATCAAAGATCTGCGTTTAATTGAATATCGTATTGGGGTATTTAATGGCTCAGGAATAAATATTGCTGATACAGCAAATAATGCAAAAGACATTGCAGGACGATTGATTTTCACTCCTTTTAAAGGATTCTCATTTGGAGGAAGCATATATAGAGGATGGGATAAGGCTATAAAACCTGACGTTCCCGGTCAGAGTCAAACCCGAAACAGGGTCGGAGGCGAATTCAGCTATGTTGCAACAGCCTTTTCTTTGAAGGGAGAATATATTGCAGGTAAAGATGGCAAGATCAACAGGGCCGGCTGGTATATCCAGGCAGGCTATTTTGTCATTCCCCAGAAACTTCAGATTCTTGGTAAATACGATGTATATGATCCGAATACCTCAACGCCCAACAATATTTCCACAAACTATGTATTTGGCGGCGATTACAATTTTAACAGCTGGTCACGCCTGCAGGCGTTTTATACTATCCGGCAAGAAGAGGGACCTTCTGTAAAAAACAACTTTCTGTCTGTACAATACCAGATAGGTTTCTGAAAAATTTAAATAGATAAAATGAAAATAATAAGCAGATCCTTCTTAATAATTGTGCTTCTTTTTTCTTCATTTACAGTTCCACTATCTGATTCCCAGGAAAAGAGTTCAGGTCAGATAAGCATATCAGGCGCTTTCGCACTTTATCCTATGGTTATAAGATGGGCAGATGAGTACAAAAAAATAAATCCAGGAGTGCGTTTTGACATTTCCGCGGGAGGAGCTGGCAAGGGGATTTCAGATGCTCTGAACGGAATGGTCGAAATTGGTATGGTTTCGCGTGAGATATATCCCGAAGAATTTAAAAAAGGAGCTTTCCCTATTGCAGTCACAAAAGATGCAGTGGTGGCAGTTGTGAATGAGTCTAATCCTTCACTTAACGACATTATGACCAAGGGATTAAAGAAAGATGCTGCAAATAATATCTGGATAACGGGCAGGTATACAACCTGGGCACAGGCTTTTGGAGCAAGCTCGGACTCCCCAATTCATATTTACACACGATCTGATGCCTGTGGTGCAGCTGAAATGTGGGCAAAATTCTTTGGGAAAAAACAGGAAGATCTTTTAGGTGTCGGTGTGTTTGGCGACCCCGGCCTGGCACAGGCTGTAAAAAAAGATCCGCTTGGAATAGGATTTAACAATATCGGTTATGCTTACGATGCCACCACGCGAAAACAGATCAAAGGTATCAGAGTGGTTCCTATTGATCTGAATAATAACGGCAGGATTGACAGCGATGAAGATTTTTATACTTCAATGGACGATTTAATGGCTGCTATAGCTTCAGGGAAATATCCATCGCCTCCGGCCAGAGAATTATACTTTGTGATTAAGGGAAACCCCAAAAATAATAAAGTGCTGGCAGACTTTATCAGGTGGGTACTTTCTGATGGACAGAAGTTTGTCAAAGAGGCAGGATATATATCACTTCCAAAAGAAAGAATTGAAACGGAAGAAAAGAAACTATTATAAACGACAATGCGTCTCCTGAGAACTGTAAAAGACAAGACTGCCCGGTATGTTATGCTGGGCATTGCCATTTTTACGATTCTATTTCTTATTGTTATCGGGTTAAGCCTCTTTTTCAAGGCATTACCCATAATGAAGGAAAAAAGCCTCTGGACTTTGCTTTCATCCGCCGACTGGAAGCCCTTCAAAGGCAATTTCGGCTTTCTCCCGTTTATTCTCAGTACTTTTTATGTATCCCTCATAGCCATAATCATCGCCCTTCCATTTTCCATTCTTACTAGCATTTATCTTAATTCTTATGCTTCAAAGAATGTGAAACGGTTTTTTGAACCCGTCGTGGACCTGCTTTCAGGTATCCCTCCGGTAATCTATGGAGTCTGGGGAACTCTGACCATTGTTCCTCTGATAGCCAATAAGATAGCTCCCAGATTCGTTGCATTTTCCTCCGGTTATACTGTTCTTGCAGGAGGTGTTGTTCTTGCGGTAATGATAATTCCTCTTTTGATAAGCATAATGGTGGAAGTTTTCCGTTCCATTCCGAAAGAAATGACCGATGCTTCGTTGTCTATGGGTGCAACCAAATGGCAGACAGTGAAGAAGGTGATTCTCAGGAAATCGGTCTCAGGCATTATTGCTGCTACTGTCCTTGCATTATCCAGGGCTTTTGGTGAAACAATGGCGGTTTTGATGGTATGTGGTAACATAACACAGATTCCTCATTCAATTTTTGACGCTTGCTATCCTCTCCCTGCATTAATCGCAAACAATTACGGTGAAATGCTCTCAATGCCCAGTTATGAATCAGCGCTTATGTTCTCAGCTTTTCTCCTGTTTCTGATTGTTGTTTTATTCAACGGTCTTTCGAGATTTACTCTGAATCAGATTGAAAGAAGATATCAGTTTTAAATAACAGACAAAAAATATTCAGTTAAGTATGAAAATTCTGGAAGAAAAAATATTTAAGGTAATTATGATTTGTGCGGCAATGATCATACTTGGCGTTCTTGTGTACATAATTGCCACGGTTTTTTACAGAGGTTTGCCGGCTCTGAATCTTGATATGATAACAAAACTTCCTGGAGGAGGATTTTACCTTGGAAAGGAAGGAGGAGTGCTGAATGCAATTGTCGGTTCTTTATACATTATAATCGGATCACTTATAATAAGTATTCTCATTAGCGTTCCGCTTGTGATGTATGTCAATTTCTATCTGCCTCCAAAGTCAGTATTCGCCTCTTTAATCAGATTTTCTCTTGATATTTTGTTCGGAATTCCATCAATTGTTTATGGAGCTTTCGGATTTGCTCTCATGATCTATCTTGGAATCAGAGCATCCTTATTAGGAGGAATTCTGACAGTAGCTATGCTGATAATGCCAATTATGATGCGATCATTTGATGAAATAACACGGTTGTTGTCGCGCGAACTGCCGGATGCATTATTATCGCTTGGAACCACAAAATATGAGATGGTTAAAGTAATACTGCGGCAACTTATGCCAGGATTGGTTACAGCGATCCTGCTTGCAATAGGAAGAGGAATAGGAGATGCAGCAACTGTTCTCTTCACAGCAGGATATACTGATAATATCCCGGCTTCGCTCAATCAACCTGCTGCAACATTGCCGCTTTCGATTTTCTTTCAGCTGGGAAGTCCGGTTGAGGAGGTTCAGAACCGTGCTTACGCTTCAGCGATAATCCTTACAGTAATTATTCTCATACTCAGTTTTTCTGCACGGTATTTCAGTTCAAAATTTACAAAGCATAAGATATGATCACAGCAAATCAAATTCTGCAAAAGAACAACCATAATTCATTTATTGAAATGAATAATGCAATGCCTTTAAAAAAACTGGTCGCGAATCAGTCGATCAGAATCGAAAACCTTGACGTTTACATTGAGGATCAGCACATCCTGAATGATATTAACCTTACTATCCCCGAAAAAAACATCACCTGTATTATAGGTCCCTCGGGATGCGGCAAATCAACCTTTCTGAAGACACTGAACCGAATGCATGACGAATCTCCTGAGGTAAAGATCAGTGGCAAGGTTTTTGTCGATGATGAAAATATTTATGGACAAAATGTGAATGTGATTGATACCCGGAAGAAAATGGGGTTACTTGCACAACGGCCCTGTCCGCTGCCAATGTCGATATATGAAAATGTCGCATACGGACCCAGGATACACGGGATTAAAAAAAGGAAAGCTATCAATCAGACGGTGATCCAATACCTGCAATATGTCGGCTTGTGGGATGAGGTCAGAGACCGGGTACGCACATCTGCCAGCCGATTATCAATCGGACAGCAACAGAGGCTGTGTCTGGCACGAGGGTTAGCAATAGAACCTGAATACATACTTGGAGATGAGGCGACTTCTGCACTGGATCCGCTTTCAACAAAAAAAATTGAAGAGCTTTTTGTAAAACTGAAAGAAAAATATACAATTATCCTTGTGACCCATACCCTCAGGCAGGCTAAACGAATTGCCGATCATATAATATTCATGTATATGGGCAAAATAATTGAATCAGGTTCCACCGATGAGTTCTTTAATAGCCCCAAAAAACAACTGACAAAGGATTATCTTTCAGGGAGTTTCAGCTGACAAATTGAATGGATGAATAAAAAAACAAACAATCAAATTAATATGAAACAGAAGGATTTAAAAAGAATACTCGAAGGGCTTTCAATAGAGGATCAGTTAGTGAAGCTGCAATCGCTGTTCCCGGATAAGATTATCTTTACAACAAGCCTGGGAATTGAAGATCAGGTCATTACTCATAAAATCTTTTCCAATAACATAGAGATTAAAGTCAGCACTCTGGATACTGGAAGATTGTTCCCCCAGACATATGATATCTTCTCAAAAACGATAATCAGATACAATAAAAGAATATTTGTCCATTTTCCTGAATATGATGCTGTTGAAAAAATGGTCACAGAAAAGGGACCCTTCAGTTTTTACGAGTCGGTGGAGAACAGGAAAGAGTGTTGCAGATTAAGAAAAGTTGTACCGCTTAAAAGGGCTCTGAAAGGAATGGAGTGCTGGATATCGGGAATAAGAGCAGATCAGTCAGATGACCGCAATAAGCTCGACTGGCTTGAATATGATGCAGACAGGAAGCTTTTTAAATTCTATCCTCTCTTCAACTGGTCATATGATGATGTGAGGAAATTTGTAAAGGAAAATAATATTCCGTATAATACATTGCACGATAAAGGCTATGTAAGCATCGGATGTGAACCGTGCACAAAGGCTGTAAAACCCGGTGAGGATTTCCGTGCCGGAAGATGGTGGTGGGAGAATGACGGAGCAAAAGAGTGTGGATTACACTCAAAGGCGTAAAGGTAATCAACCGCACGCCGCAAGCTGCAAACAATTAATAAGAAAATTATTTCTATGAAGAATACACTAGACATAAACGACGAGCACCTCAAAGTACTTGAAGCTGAAGCAATATTTGTAATGAGGGAGGTAGCAGCCCAGTTTGAGAACAAAGTGTTGCTTTTCTCAGGAGGAAAGGATTCGATCGTTCTTGTTCATTTGGCAAGAAAAGCTTTCTGGCCGGCAAAAATACCTTTTAGCCTGATGCACATCGATACAGGTCATAACTTCGAGGAGACTCTCAGGTTTCGTGATGATCTTGCCAAAGAACTCGAAGCAGAACTCATTGTAAAATATGTACAGAATTCCATAGACAATGGGAGGGTTACTGAAGAGCAGGGTATTAATGCCAGCCGTAACAAGGCCCAGTCAGTTACCCTGCTTGATGCTATTGAAGAACTGAAAATCGATGTGGCAATCGGAGGCGGTAGACGCGACGAAGAAAAAGCACGTGCCAAAGAACGGTTTTTCTCTCACAGAAATGAATTTGGCCAGTGGGACCCTAAGAACCAGCGTCCTGAATTATGGAATATCTTTAACGGCCGTAAACATCAGGGTGAGCATTTCAGGGTATTCCCGATAAGTAACTGGACAGAATTGGATGTCTGGCAATATATCCTGAATGAAAATATTAAGCTTCCGGAGTTATATTATACTCACAAACGGAAAATTTTCAGCCGCAATGGAGTCTACCTGGCCTGGGCGCCGTTCATGCAATTAAAACCTAACGAAAAAGTATTTGAAACTGACGTTCGTTGCCGTACGATCGGAGATATTACTTGTACAGGTGTAACATTGTCGAAAGCAGATACCCTTGAAGAAATTATCGCGGAAATTGCTGCTACCCGGGTCACTGAAAGAGGTGGCCGTTATGACGATAAACGATCTGAGGCAGCTATGGAAGACCGTAAGAAAGAAGGATACTTCTAAACAGGTGTGAGACATGAGGCGTGAGTCGTGAGGTGTGAAGGATAGAAGTGGTTTTGTGAAATAAATATCAAAAAGTAAATGAAAATAAACGGGGAAATTGAAAATAAAAGTTTACTGAGATTCACAACTGCAGGAAGTGTTGATGATGGCAAAAGCACTCTTATAGGCAGGCTTCTATACGATAGCAAATCAATATTCGAGGATCAGATGGAGCATATTGTCCAATCTGGCAAGAGACTGGGAAGACAAGATCTTGACCTTTCCCTTCTGACTGACGGACTAAGAGCTGAACGGGAACAGGGCATAAGATCGGA
>OCZT010008414.1_pt1 | contig 10036 bp, 11 predicted proteins | sample 1539031 | NCBI WGS metagenome assembly OCZT01 (sample SAMEA3539308, study PRJEB22396) | soil metagenome | biome: tundra; feature: field; material: soil | place: USA | collected 2010-05 | depth 0.15 m
GGCGACTTCTGGAATTGGACCAGGCTCCGGGCGGGCAGGAGATCGAGTGGGTGGAGGATGGCGCCACCTACCTGGAGAACGCCATCATCAAGGCGAGGGCGGTGTGCGCCGGCACCGGGCTGCCGTCGCTTGCCGATGACAGCGGGATCGAGGTCCCAGCCCTTGACGGCTGGCCCGGGATTCAGACCGCCCGTTGGATGGGGGAGGGGGCCACCCCGGATCAGCTGCTACGGGGGCTGATGGAGCGGATCGCGAGTCTCCCCGAGGCGAGTCGCCGAGCCAGCTTCGTCTGTGCGCTGGCGCTGGCCCTTCCGGTACCCGGGTCCGAGGCCTCTCTGATCGTCACCGAGTCCCGGCTCGATGGAACTCTGGTGACGGAGCCGCGCGGGCGCGGGGGGTTCGGATACGACCCGATCTTCATCCCCCAGGGGGATCAGCGCACCATGGCGGAGATGAGTCAGGCGCACAAGGACGAGATCAGCCACCGCGCGATGGCGGCGCGACAGCTGTTGGCTAAGCTCCCTTAAACCTGCGGAGACCAGCCGCCTCAGGAAGCGGGGCCCCTCGGCCACCAGGCGGCCGGACCGGCTGCTGAGAGCGGTCGCGCTAACCCGACAGACGTTAGCCACTTTGACAACCTATCCCCGCGCATAGGTGCCTCCGGCCCCCGTTTCCAGGCAGTAGCCTCCCGTCGCACAGGCGACCTGCCCGGCTGATCCGCCTTGGTCCACGTCGGACACTGCCACCCAGTGAGATCCATTCCAGCTCAGCAAATCGGTCGCGGCAGATGCCGTAGCGACTGAGCCGAGAGTCCCTGTCTCATAACAGACGTCTGCCCTGGCGCACTGTGGTGTCTCGCTGCTACCCAAGTAAAGATAGTTCGACTGATCTGAACTTTCCGGTGCCCCAACTTGGGTCCAACGGGAGCCCGTCCAGGTCGCATAGACATCGTCGGGCGGGCCCAACTTCTGCGTCGTGGATGTCTGCTCGGCAAACAAAAGGCAATAGCTCGCACTGACACAGCCAATCCAATTGGAATCTGTCTTCAGCGATTTCTGAGCATGCCAGACCCCATCTGTCCAAAGGGAGACCAATCCCGCCAAGGCCGGAGGTGCGGCACTGTTCCCAATGCCGAACGTCAGGGCACAGAACGTTGCCGACGGACAATCCACGTTGTCCACCAGCCAGTCCCGCGACTCAGCGGGGGAGTTGACCTGGTGCCATCCGGCTGACCCCTGCCAGACCGCGACATCGGGCGCGCTGCCAGCCGGTTCCTGCCCGACGGCCATGCAGAACTCTGAACTGGCGCAGGTCGCGGTGTAGTAAACAGCACCGGTCAGCGGCAATTCGCTGGCCCAAGTCGTACCGTTCCACACGTCGACGAAGGCGGGCAGTGCCATTTGCGGCGTTCCGGTGGCCATCATGCAGAGTCGATCGCTCGGACAGCTGAGTGAATTCGCTGCGGTCCCGGCCAGGCCCGTATCCACCGCCGGCGACCAAGTGGCCCCGTTCCAGACCGACTGATAGAGGTCGCCAGCCCGCGGGCCGCCGATTGCCATGCAAAAGGTTGAGGAGGAGCAGGCCAGCTGATCGAGAGCATAGGTGATCGGGAATGGGTTTCCCGAGCTGAGCTGTTGCCACTCCTCAGTGGTCGGAGTGGCGGTGGGTTTCAAAACGTAGTCTTGGGTGAGGTGGGTAGTCTGGCCTGAACGCACCGTTACGTGAGCCGTGACAGTTAAAAAGGTCGCCCCAGCTTTCGCCGGTAGATAAGAGACGCCACTCGCCGTGACGGTTGAGGCCACAACCGAGTATGTGCCGGCCGAGAGCGGCTGGGCCGTCCCCGCCTTGATCGCGGTAAGTCTGAGCCCATGCCCATCCACCGAGAAACGTGCCAACACGCCAGCGGGCAATCCCTTAGATTGCAGCAGCAGATATCCCTCAGCTGACTTGGCCGTGGTGCAACCAGCGAGTCCGGTCGCCAGCGCTACCAGCGCACCTCGCGCCAGCCAGGAGCGAAGTCTGGAGATCATGTCCGAGTTTGCCAGCCCTTCAGCTGTCGCTGCATTGCATCTTAGCCATCCCCTCAAAGCCACGGTCCACAACTATCGTAATGGAACGATCCCGTGGCCCTGGGCAGGGTCAGACGAGGCCTACTCTTCGCAGGCGGGGCCTGAGGGTGATCTGGCGTTGGCTCAGCGGCTGAGAAGGGCCAGGAGGAACTCTGAGGAAGGACAGAGGACATTCCAGGAGCAGCTCGGGCCGACGCTGCGGGAAGGCATGGTAGTCCGGGACCAGCGCCTGTCTGACTGGCCCGTGATTGGGGCCAGCCGAGTTGCCACCCCTAACCCCGGGAGCGGCCTACCCCGATCGCGCTGAGGTGGACGCCTGCGCAGCCCTTGGAAGAGGTGCCGGGCGGAGGCAGACATGAGCCCGGCTCGCCTCGCTGTCAACGGACAGTAGGAAATCCGCGCACGCGGTCAGTAAATCTCCCGGCCCCCGGAGAGTAGAAATCCCGCTGGGCGGACACCAGAAGTCCTGGTGTGGAGACATCGCCAGGGTTTAGGCCAAGGGCATCACTCCGTGCCTGCGGCGGCTTCGGCCAACCGGGGCGAACTGTCGTCGGTCAGGACGACACGGGCATAGGGGAGAGGGCGGGCCCCGGTGGCCAGGGTCTTGGGCATGCGGGTGTCGAAGTCCCCAGGGTGCCGGTTGGAACTCACCGCGACGCTGCGGCGCGCGTGGGCGGCATCCACGGGGCGGTAGAGAGCCTCAGCGGCATCCTGGCCGGCTGGGAGCATGCCGATGTCGTCGATCCAGACCCGATCACCTTTGGTGACCCGGCTCACCACCTTGACCACCGAGTCGTCAACCTTGGCCCGCTCCAAGAGCATGGTCAAAGACTCCTGCGTGGACCAGGCAACCCGCCGTCCGGAATCGATCACCGCGTTGGCGGTGGGCTGGTGACGTTGCCAGGGGTTGGTTGCCTTGACGCTGGCGTCCGGGCGCGACGCTCTACTGCCTTTCATCCGGAATCGTCGCAAAATCGTCGCAACCCGGAATCGACATTCTTGAGTTGCAGCGTGATAACTTCAATTCACTGTGCAGCGGAGGGTATCAAGCAAATTCAGTTTGGCACTCCAAGCTGGCATTTCTCTCAGTTTGATATTGGGAGCGCTTGTTCTAGGCGGGGCCAATCTCGATCCAGTCCAGGCCGGAGCTGAAACCGGGAGTTCCTATGTGCCAGTGACTCCCTGTCGAATTCTGGACACCAGAATGACCGGAACCCCTCTTGGTAACAACAGCACTGAGAATCTCACAGTTGCCGGCGTCGACGCCGTGCCCGTGGACGCCACCGCGGTGGCGCTGAATGTCACGATCACTGGTCCCAGCACTGCCAGCTTCCTTACTGTCTACCCGGCTGGAGAAAGCATCCCGCTGGCTTCGAACCTGAACTTCTCCCAGGGGGAGACCGTTGCCAACTTGACCGTGGTCTCAGTTGGAGTCAATGGACAGGTCAGCCTCTACAATGCTAACGGCACTGTTCAAGTGGTGGTGGACTTGGAGGGATACTTCGAGGCGAACTCGGGTAGCAGCACAGCTGGCAGCTATGTTGCCTTGACCCCGGCCCGGATCACCGACACTAGACCTGGTAGTGGTGAGCCCAATAGCGGCTCTCCGTTAACACCAGGAGGAACTCTGAATGTTCAGGTGGCGGCGGCTGGTGGAGTTCCCAGTGTTGGCGTGACCGCGGCTATCCTCAATGTCACCGTGACCGACACCACACAATCTAGTGACCTGACCGTTTATCCCACTGGAGTTGCCCTGCCCCTGGCCTCCAATCTCAATTGGGCGCCCGGAGCCACGGTGGCCAACCGCGTGATTGTGCCGGTGGGGACATCTGGGCAGATCAGCATTTACAACTGGCAGGGCGGCACGGATGTGGTTGTGGACGTGGATGGCTACTTCACTGATGGGAGCAGCACTCCCGCCAAGGCCAGTCTGTATTACCCGATCAGCCCTGTCCGGATGATCGATACCAGGGCAGACGCGGGAACCCTGGGGACCAACAGTTATCTGGAGGAGCAGTTGGCCGGCGTGGACGGCATCAGCCCCACGGCGAACGCAGTACTGGCTAACCTTACCGCCACCAACACCACACTCCCGGGATACTTCAGTGTGTTGCCAGGTGCCTCAGGCGGCCCCACCACGTCAGATCTGAACTTCGCCGCGGGGGCCACCGTGCCCAATCTGGCCGTGGCCAGCCTGAGCGCCCAGGGAGCAGCCGACATCTACAACCATCAAGGTGGTGCCGACGTCATTGTCGATGCCTTCGGCTACTTTCAGCCGGAGAACCCGACTGGGAACAGCGCCCTCGCTCCTTGTACTCAATCCAGCTTGAGCGCCAACGTCGCAACTAGCACTCAGGGGACTCCGGTAACGGTCGACGCCAGCTCCAGCTGTCCGGCCGGCACCACCGCCAGGTATGAGTATTGGTATCAGCCAGCCTACAGTTCAGCCTGGGTCTTAGCTCAAGGCTGGGGCAACGCGGACAGCTATAGCTACGCCACCGGCGCTTGGGCTCCGGGCACCTATACGTTGGCAGCTTGGGTCAGCAGTGGTAACGCTTACCAGTCAGTTACTGGCAGCACTAGCGTGCTCTCTGATGCCACTGCCCTGGTGACGGGGGTCACCTACTCGGCCCAGCTGGAAGGGATGACCTGCGAAGAGGCTACCTTGCAGATGGGGCTCTCGCACGAAGGCATCTTAGTTAGTCAGCAACAGATCCTGAATGCGGAGGGGATCAACGAAAGTGTACCGGGAATTGGCCCTGCCTATACAAAAGCGGATGCGATGGTCAACTTCGTTGGCTATCCCAATGGGGGATCGGGCGCCGGTTATGAGCCGGGCACCTACTATGGCGCCATTGTTGGAGCGGCACAAGGATTGGGAGGCGGCGTGATCGCGGCCGGAGAAGGGATCAGCCCGACTCAGGTCTACGACTACGTTGATCAGGACCACCCGGTGGAAGTTTGGGTAACGTTCGACTTCCATGTTCGCTATGCCACTACTTGGCTGGGCAACGGGATTCACACTTGGCCTTGGGCGGGCCCGGACGAACACGCCGTCCTCATCGTGGGCGTCGATAACAACTCAGTGCTGATTGACAACCCCTGGCCGGCGGGAACCTATGGCGCCGAGTACTACGGACAGGATGCGTGGGTTCCCATGAGTACTTTCCAGAGTGTCTATGGGGTCTACAATGACATGGCGGTTGTTCTCAACTAAGGGCAACGACATGCTAGACACACTCTGGCGGCTGGCGCGGCCGGTCGGGGATGACTTCGCCTTCACTAGGTCAGCAGCGGCGCGAACCGCGTAAGCGTCTCGTCAGTGAAGCTGATCAGCTCATCGAGCCTTGGAAGAAGCGCTCTTCCCTTTCCCGGCCCGCTCCGCGCGAACGTCACGGGCAACGTGAATTTGACCTCTACTTGCACGTCAGGGGTATCAGCCCCGAGGGTGAGCGTGCCGTCTCTGGGTCTCTGGGTCTGCGAAGTCGGCAACGAAGACGCGCCTGAGCTATTTTGACCGGTGGGGGATAGCCTCGGCAACCGGCTCGGTCTGGCCGACGATCGGGCGCTCCAAGGCTGGGAGCCAGTCTCCCATCTGGCCGGCGCCGGTATCCGGCGGGGCTAAGATGCCCTGGACGACGGGGCGTGGCCTAGCGGTAAGGCGCCTGCTTTGGGAGCAGGAGATCGGCGGTTCGATCCCGCCCGCCCCGAGAGCATCTGTGCTACCGGAAGGAGTCGGGAAAATCGGAGAGCAGGTCTTCTAGCTCATCCAAACGGCCATTTTGACCCCATTCTCAGAAGACCTGCTTTGGGAAGAGCACAACCCGGGTCGGTCTTTTCGAGCCCCGGATAGCTCATTGTCCTGAACTCAGTCGGAGAGCAGGGGGCCAGACTAGGCTCGTCACAGTTGTGAGCAAGCTCCGTCTCTTCGATTACGGACCGCCAGGGTGGGATTGCGCCACTCAACTCGAAGGGAGACAGAGATGGCCACGGGGCGTCTGGCGAAGATGATCGGACGATCGGGAACTCCCCCGCAGATCCCAGAGCCAAGGCTGGCCAAGTTTCTGTTTGCCGACACTCTCAGATTCATGGAGGCGACCGAGTGAAACTCGCCGCCTATGCGGCCGCACTAGCGACGTGTCGGACGCTCGGCTCCAGATCTGCTACGGCGGTTCTCCCGTGCGAGGCTGCGACCCCAGACATCAGTGCCACCCAACTTCAGCGTGGCGACCAGGCAAGAGCCAAGAGCGAGGAGGACGCCTCGTGAGCGAAGCCACGGCAGGAGAGACGACGGAGTTCACGATCGGAAGGGAGGTCGCGTGTAGCGACGGTGTCTGCGGAGAGTTGCGACGCCTGGTCGTCGATCCGGCGGTCCGCGAGGTAACCCATCTCGCCGTTGCACCGAGACATCGCCGATATATGGGTCGACTTGTCCCGATCGATCTCGTCGAGGTGACTGGGGAGGAGATCCGGTTGCGGTGCACCATGTCTGAGTTCGAGGCGCTCGAGGAAGCGGATGAGATCTCCTTTACGCCCGGAGCTGGTGGCAAGTGGGGCTTCGGGCCAAGCCTCGGATCTGGCCTGGGTGGCGGCCTGGGCGGCATGGGGATGGTTGGCATGGGGATGGAGAACATGGGTCCTGGTCCCCAAGCAGTCGCCTCGGACCGCGTACCCACGGGTGAGGTCGAGGTGCAGCGTGGCGACCACGTCCACGCCACGGATGGGGATATTGGGCGGGTCCAGGGACTGGTGGTCGATTCCAGCGATCATCGGGTGAGACACGTGCTACTCGCCGAGGGCCACCTCTGGGGCCAAAAGCGGGTGGCCATCCCGATCAGCGCCGTGCAAGCCGTCGACGACGGGGTTCGGCTCAACCTCACGAAGGACCAGGTGCGGGATCTGCCGGCGGTCGACCCCGGTCATTCGGAGTGATCGGCTCAGGCCAGGACCGGCCGCGCCCCAACCGGTACTAATCATTAGGGGAGCGTCGGCACCCTCCGGCGGTCGGCCAAGGCCTTCCAGAGCCAGCCTCCTTAGGTCTTGGCGGCGGATTCCTAACCTTCCAGGCCGGCCGATTCCCGGGGATTGAGCTTGGCCGTGAGATTCTATGCAAGAGGGTCTCGACGAGAGAGTGCAGTCAGCGTGGGGTCTGGGAGTCGTCGCCTCCTCCGCGCGTTGTGGATGGTGCTAACGGCTGGGATGGGCCAACCTGCGGTCACCGGACTAGGGAAGTGGGTCGCCCCGACTGACGCTCAGCCGATTCGGGCCGAGCGTTGTCAGTGGTTCGGCGGCAGCGCGCGGTCACGAGGTCCCGGGCGCTCACTCGGCCAGGAGGGTCTTGCGCGCCGTGTCGAGCGCCCCGCGCCCCTCACCGCTCACCTCCGGGAGATGCAGGTTGAGTTGCTCGACGGTATGGGTCAGGATGCCTCCAACGAGCGCCCGCGCGAGGTACTTGTGGTCGGCCGGCACGACGTACCAGGGAGCCCACGGGGTCGACGTCGCAGTGATGGCCGCTTCATAGGCACGCTGGTAGTCGTCAAAGTAAGCGCGTTCTGCTAGGTCGGCACTAGAGAATTTCCAGGACTTGGAGGGGTCGTCGATCCGCGCGAGCAGTCGTCTTTTCTGCTCGTCCTTGGAGACGTGGAGGAACAGCTTGACGGTGTGGGTGCCGTTGCGATGGAGATGCCGCTCGAACGCGTTGATGTCCTCGTAGCGCTGGGTCCAGAGCTCGCCGCCTCGCTTTGTTGCCGGGGGGAGATGCTGCTGGTCCAGGAGCTCGGGATGGACCAGCGTGACCAGCACTTCCTCGTAATAGGAGCGGTTGAAGATGCCAATTCGCCCGCGCTCCGGGAGCGCCTTGGCACAGCGCCAGAGGAAGTCGTGGCTCAGCTCTTCAGCGGAGGGGCGCTTGAAGGAGACGACCTCGCAGCCTTGGGGGTTGACTCCCGACGTGACGTGCTTGATCGTCCCGTCCTTGCCTGCCGCGTCGAGCGCCTGGAGGATCACGAGCAACGCGTAGGTATCAGTCGCGTATAGCAACTCCTGAGCTGAGGCGAGTTCCTGCCTGAAGGCCTCGAGATCGCGTTCGGCGGGGTCGCGGGGACTCGATGTGCTGGCAGGTCCGAGCCAGTGGGTCCTGGTCTCGCGCGTGCTCCGGCTCGCGAGGTCCGCCGGCTTGCCGGGGCTGATCATGAGTTCCTCGACGACTCGCCTGTGCAGCTTCAAACAACGACCTCTATGTTGACCTTGCGGCCACTTGGTCCCGGGTCCCCTCGCCACGGGGTGTCCCGGACTGTCCAGTGTCAGACCGAGGGCTTCAGCTGTGAATCTTCCCCACATCTTCGCGCCTGCGGCTGTCAGTGGATGATGAAGCCCAGGTGGGCGCGACGGCCGCCGGTCATGTGGCGGCAGGCGACCCGCTCCAATTCCGAGACGTGGTCGGCCTGTACGGTGTCGACCTACGGTGGGGAGAGGGCGTACTTGAGTGGGTCGGGGGTGTCCGGCGGCCCTTCGCTCAGAGTTGCCGCTGACGGGCGGTGACGGCTTCGTCGACCGAGTCGAAGAGGTGGTCCCAGCCGAGCTGCTCGAGCAGGGCTCCGTGCTTCAGGTCGTGGTGGACCAGGTGCGGGGCCCGGGCGATCCCGACCACGATCTTCCTCTGACTTTCAGAACCGGCTACCCAGCAAGACGCCTCTTCGAGCCGCCAAAGGTGGCCGTAAGCGGCGTTTAGCAGGAATCGCGGCTCGATCCCGGTGCCGGATCGCGGTGGCGTTGGCGCGGGCTCCTCCGGCGGCTGGGATCGACTGGATGCTCCCAGGCCTCGGGTAGCGGGGGAGGCGGAGCGTCAGTCGGGACGGCCTCTCCGCGTTAGGCGGGAGCTAGGGTGGGGACCCCCAGCGAGGTGGCGGCGCCGATCATGCGCTCGTCGTACGTGAAGAGCGCGTCTAGGTCCGAGCCCAGCGAACGGGCCGCGACCAGATGAATCGCATCAAGGCTTCGGAGTGTCGTCGGTTCCAGCAGGCCAGCTGTTTCCAGCAGGGTCGGGGTGAGCTGGATGGTGACCAAAGTGCCGAGCACCGCCCGGGCCCGGGGCAGCGCCCCGGGATCCGCGCGACGAACCGCGCGAAACAGCTCCGTGGCAGCCAGTGACGCCGATGCGTGCGTCTGGTGCTGCTGCAGCCTCAGCGTCAGAGCCCGTGACTCGGGCTCTTCCACCACGAGCTTGACCAAAGCTGAGGCGTCGAGATAGACCACCGAGCCCACCCCTTACACCTCGTTGTTGCGTAAGGCGGCAAGGGTTGCGGACGGCAGCTGAGTCCCGGGGCGAGGAGGCGGGGGAGGGGGAAGGTCGGCGAGTCGGTGGAGAGCCACGGTGGCGCCCCCCTCGGCGATGAGTCGCTCCAAGGGCCCTTGCTTGGGGATCGGGATCAGCAAGGCAACCGGTCTACCTCGATCAGTCACCTCAACGGGTTCGCCCGCCTCGACCCCTCGGAGCACCGCGCTCGCGTTCTGCTTCAGTTGCCTCACTCCCACGCGCCTCATGTGCGACATCGTAGCACTTACCTTGGGGATGCAGCAGACTGGGGCCTCCCGCGAGCGCTCCATCTTTCGCCTAACCAGCCTCAAGCTGGATTGCCGCCACATCGATCAGTGTCCGATCACCAGCGACTTCGGAGCCGGGTTGAGCGAAAGGTGGCCCTTCGCAGCTCAGTGGGCGGCGCTCAAGGCACCTGGACCGGGCTCGGAAAAGGGGAGGCCGACGTAGTTCTCGGCGAGCGCGATCGAGGCGGCCCGGCTCGGCACGGTGTAATCCTGGCGGGCCCGCTGCAGCCTCAGCGCCAGGGAGTCGTTCTCGTGGTTGAGGTGGAGTAGTTGGGTCATGGTGATGGAGAAGTTCGGCGCCTTCCAGCCCGGGCCGAGGCAGAGCGGACTGAGAGGTCGAGCGCACTGCCGCCCCCTCGATTGGA
>OCZT010008415.1_pt1 | contig 10036 bp, 8 predicted proteins | sample 1539031 | NCBI WGS metagenome assembly OCZT01 (sample SAMEA3539308, study PRJEB22396) | soil metagenome | biome: tundra; feature: field; material: soil | place: USA | collected 2010-05 | depth 0.15 m
GTAACTGCCGTCTCCCTTATCCCCGCGTCCCCACTTACAAAGGTAGTCACGCTTTCCGTCACGCTCAACGCGGTATACGACTCCCTCAACAGGGTCGCGCGCACCGTAGAAGCCGAACTTGCCTAGCCGAGACATTGCTTCCTCAACTGAGACGGGCTCAGTTGCAAGCAGATGCGGAACGGCGAACCCGTACTTGTCTGCCAGGTATCGTGCCTCCCACGTAGCCTCGCGTTGGTGGGCGTCTAGGAACAGATCGAACATCACCCATGGCTCACGACCGGTCAGGTCGTAGCGCGTTCCGTGGGCTTGGGCGAGCCATTCCCCGCAGACACGATTGCCATCTTCGAGGATTGCGTCAAACCGGTTCTCATTAGCCATCACCCAATCGTGAAATAGGTGGTGCTGCTCGTAGGGGGAGTCAGTGGCACGGTATCCGGCCCGAGTCAGGGGGACGATCTCCCTGCCGATCTTAGCGATGCCCGTGTTCGATCCGTCGAGCTTTTCAGTCACGGTTACGAAGTCGTGCTTGTCTCTGACCCGAACGGTGGCGATCCTCTCCTGACCGGGGCTACAGGCGTGATCGCCTGGACCCATACGGGAATTGGGAAGATGTGGAATGCTGCCGAAGTTTCTGTATCCAAGCGGCTTTTCAGCCATGCGACCTCCCGAAACTATTGGTGGCGGGCGGGGACCGTTTCGGGGAGTCCCCGCCTCCGCGCACCCATGGCTACCCGTCAGCAGCCGAGTGAGTATAGCGACCTAGGAGCCTCGCTGCAATGCGCGGGGGTGAAGATGTACCCGAAACGGGTAATCTCTCGTCTCCGTGGTTCCTACGTGGCACTCAGGCGCGCTTGGCCTTGCACGTACGGCACCACCAGCCACCGAAGTTACTCTCTGTCATCGGCCCGTGCCCGTTCGGACACATCGGGGTTCCGTCTGTGACAACCTCGCCATCCACCATGGCGACCATCTCGGCATCGCTGATCGGACCCGGGTCGCCGTTGAGGAAGGCATCCATTGCGGCGTTGTTCACGAGCGGTGGATTTGTTGGGGCAGCTTGCCGCACCTCGCCTTGGGTGCCAGTGGCACGGCGGCTGTCCCCGGAGGGAGAGGCGGGGGCAGGTGTCTGGTCCGAGGGTACGTTCTCTTCCATGTCCTGAGTGAAGATGCCCGATGCACCGGTCGTGCGAAGTGTCGCATCAACATGGGCGCGCTTCTCAGCCATCTTCATCAAGGTATTAGCGAGGTCGTGTGGGTCGGGATTGTTGATCTGCCCGACAGTTTGAGACTTCACTATTGGGTCGTTATCGTCGGTAGTCTGCCAGCCGCAACCACCCTTTTCGCGCCAGCAATACCAGCCGGTTCGGGGGGCTTTGGAATGACGCAGCGGCATCTCGCAGTCCGGGCACTTAAGTTTGTCGTCCCGGTAGCGGTACTTCACTTCAAACGAGGAACAGGTACCGTGACCCATGCCCACGATAGGACCGTCGAACGAGCCGACATGCAGCCAGCAAGCGGCGTCATAAGTAAGGGTGGGGGTGGTTACGCCGTCGCCGGGGATCAGTACCGTTTCGATGCGGGCTACGAGTCCGTAGGCAAGGCAGAGCTTTTCGGCTCCTGGCTTCGCAAGACTCGGCTTGTCCACTCCGGGGACGTTGCCGTAGTCCACCTTTTCCACGAGCAATTCCTGCTGCATCCGTAGGACACGTTCCTGCCCCTTGGTGATAGCCGCAAGGTTGCGGTCGAATTCGGCGTCTGACAATTCAGCCAGTGCCCGCACGCCGGTTGGCTGTGGAATGGTAACTAGTCGGCTTTCAGGCACTATCTCTCCCTCAATGGCTTCGGTTTCAGGCATTAGGTTTCCTCCACGTTGTTTCTTGGTGCTACCTTGCAAACACCCCCGAGCAGGGGGTTGTGTTCACACGTGAGACAGATTGACGCATTGAAGGGCGACCCGGGGAAGGAGTAGTTTTCAGGCAAGAAGGGGACACCGGCCGCTAGAGCTAATTCCTTCCGACGGGCGTTCAGCATGTCGTCTGCCTTGTCGGCTCTAACATACGACGAAACCTGCTCTTTTGTCCAGCGGCGAAGTTCATCATCTACGTAGGTTGATGGGATGTGGTGGCCGGTCTGAACCATCTGGCCTTTGCGAGGACCAGTTTTGAGGGGACGTTCCCCGATGGCATCCTCCCCGAAGCCCTGCCAGTATCGCCCATCTCGGACCCAAACTATGTACCCGACCTCGGGGACGGTCTCGCCGGTTTCTTCTTCGACCATGAGCGCGTACATTCCAAGCTCGACGGTGCGAGCGGTCTTCTTGGGGTCTTTGCCGGTCTTCACATCCCATACCGAATGAACCGACAGGATCAGGTCAGGGTGCCCGTCAACCTCGCCCCAGTCGAACAGGGGAACGTGGACGTGAGCCTGAGTGCGGCAGTAGGACCACTCGAAGTGGGGCAGCACGTCTTTGATGAACGCCCGTACGGCCTGCTCTACCTCATCTTGGTCGATGTCGATACGGTCGCGTTTCTCTATCTCGATTGAGGCAGTCAGTGCGCGCTCAACGTCAATCGAGATGTCAGCACGCGCGCACGTCACTACTACTTCCACGGCAGCATCGACGCACGATCCGAACGTCATCCGTTCGCTGGGGATGTAGGAGCGTGGGTGCCATTTTCCTAGCCAGGTTTTTTGAGGACACATGGCAAACTTGTTCATGGCCGACTTACTCAGCCACCGCCGTTTAGAAAGGTCTGGTCGGCTTACGGTCATTGGGCGGTCCCTAGTCCGGCTATGTCCATGCGGGTACTCCCTGATACTGCTGGAGACGCGCGTAGCACCTATGTAGGACATCGGGCGTGGCCCAATGAGAGAATGCCACCTGTGACTCCAGCGGCTTGGCTGTGATGACCCTACAGAACGGGCAGGACATCCGCTTTAGCTTCCGCATGAACAGGAGCGAGTCAAGGATTTGGGCGTCAGTGTATTCCATGCTCCATCCTCTCAGCCGCGTCAATAGCCTCTCTAGGAGTCTTGAACTTCTCTGGCAGCATCTCCGGTGCCAGCGCGTAGTTCCTCAGGGCGACTACCCGATGATACCCCTGACTGTCAACGGCGCATCCCCAGTGCGTTCCATGAGGGACAGGGCTAGGCTCGGGTTGGTCAGGCATGTCTAGCGTTAGGGTTACTGTGTCCATGAGGGTATCTTCGCCTACTCACTGGCTCGCGTCAAGGGGAGTTGACTCATAGGAGTATCCTTGTGCTATGAACATTCATCCGCTCCGCCTCTTCACAAGCCTAGCCATTCTAACCGTCCTTATTGCTGGTGGGTCTGTACAGGCTGCCAGTTACGCCTCCGACCCCATAGCGACCCCTCAGGCTACCGATACAGCCACCCCAGATTACACAATCGCCCCTACCAATACGGTGGCTCCGACCGCCACCGCCGCCCCTACGGTGACACCTGCGCCAATCCCCACAGTGGCTCCAACAGTGGTCCTGGCTCCCGCGCCTCGAAAGCAGATCGCGCAGATCGCGCTAGTTGCTCCGGCCCCAACTCCCGCTGTCCTTCTTGTCGGTTCCCTCGGAAATTGGTCGGGGAATGGATCGGCAACGATACAGGTTCCGGGCAGCCAGTGGACATGGGTCGCAATATCGTGGCAGTGTGAGACAAGCTCGTCGTTCTCAGCCGCTCCCTTCGTATCGGGGTCCTCTAGCGGCGGACACAACGGGGGCTCCGTGACCATGCCGCTTACGGTAGGACAGCCAACGATTCAAGCAGTAGTGGTATCGGCAGGCTCGGACTGCACGTGGCAGGTGGCCCTGTCTGGGTCTTGACAAGAGTAACAGCAAGGGATATTATAGAAGTATGAAAACCAACCTTCTTACCATCCTTCGATCCCTCCGTACCGCCCTTTTTATGAACGCCTGCGTTCTGCCGACCGCCCTACTACTCGGTGCTCTTCTGCGCACGTAAACCCACCCCTTTGGGCATTCACGCGAGCCGGGCTGGAGCATTTTGGACTTGGTCGTCTAGACACAATGGCTTTTGTGGTCCGCCCACAATCGACCGGATGTCCCGTGCCCCGTCAATAACGGGCACCGCCTCGATAGCCGCCTCGATGGGGACACGCTCGCGCCGATGGCCACTCGTCTTGTGGACTAGCGCGACAATCCGTTTGTCCTTGATCTCTACGCGGTAGTCATGGACCTTCGGACCAAGCCATTCGGGCCAAGTACCTGATCCCGTGGCTCCGTCCACGGTCCAGAAGGCGCGTAGTTTTCCACCAGCCGCTTCGTGTGCGGCGAAGTCATGGAGTCCGATCACGTTGCCATCCGTATCACGGGCGACCAAATGATCTAGCGTAGATATCACGTTTCCATCAGCGTCGTAGGCGAGCATCGAACTTATCATCAGAATGATATCTCCTGAAGCAGATAGTAGCGGTAAGTGGCCGCAGTCCCTCCACCGCCCGCAGTTGTAGCAAACGTTTGAGCGACTAGGCGGGTGGTCGTGGTCCCACTTGCTGGAAGCCCCACCCACCCTTCATACTCAAAAACAATTGCTCCCGCGTTAGAGATAATCTGATTCGGGCAGAGTTCGGAAGTATTTGCAGTCGCATCGCTGGACAGAACGAAAAATAGGGTTGCGGGGAGATACGACATGTTTGTTGTCAGCGTAACGGTAAGTATTCCCTTAGCTGGCGTGCCCCCTACGTTAGGCGTCGTCATCGTCCCGGTTGCGGCAATCTTAAAGACATCCGAACTGCCGTCAACGATGACCGTCGTCCCATTTGAACTGATAACGCGTAGCCCATAGTTGGATGTACCTGGCGTCAGTAGACCCAACGTAGCTCGGACGTTCGTCCCGTCCGTAATCTCGATACCGTTGTTGGTAACCTGAACCCCAGGTGCGGCAACATTCGCTGGCCCTGGCATCTTAGTACCCTCCGATCTGACCCTGAACGGCCGCGCCAAGCGTCGGTCCTGCGACATTCTGTGACGCTGCAAGTATACGTGACATGCGAGGTAGGCTTGCGTTGAGTTGTAACGTGTACTCCCGATAGCCAGTCCCGGAAAGTGTACGCATGGAAACCCCGGCTATCCAAAGGGACACCGCAGACCAACCCATCTGGGCGTTCGTCAATTGTATCTGTTGCCCTTTGGCCCAACCATCGTAGCCGGTCACGGTGACCTGGACGCGGTTCACGCCCTGAACAAGAGACAACTGGGACAATCCAGACTGAGTAACTGTGGTGGCGTTAGAAGACGTGCTGGCATCCATCGAGGATACTCTTGCGGGCCAGCGCGGTATACCACTAGAAACGAATCCCGAGCCTGCCTGCGAAGCTCCGTAGACATACTCTTGATCGGTGTCTGACGTGGAATCCTGAGTGACCGTCAAGTTGCTGTAGGGGACCGTTCCGCCGCTGGAATTCGGGTTGGTATCCGTGAGGGCGTAGGGAGACGCGGTATCTCCGGTGCCGTAGAAGACGTGAAACTGGTAGAGGTAGTCTAGGTAGTAGGAGGCAGACTGGGTTGTAGTGGCCTCTAAGGCGAGGGACTTTTCGATAGAGGTTCGTAGTGTCTCGCGCTGAAAGGCCGTGGCGGGTTGGGGCAATCCCGATAGGGTACCAACGAAGCCACCTGTCCCCATGGAGCTTGCCGTACCGTATGTGCCTAGAAAGTACTGAACACGTGCGCTGGTGGTCTCTATGGGTCGTGAGTCTGAGACGACGGGCCTTCCGTAGTCCAGCATCTCCGAGATGTCCGTACAGGTGATCGTCCAGATTCCATATGTGGCAACCGGGGTCATGTCGATCTGTCTGACGAACCCACGGTAAAGGATTCTAGAAGCCATGGGTGCCGATACCGACCCGGTAGCAGTCGTAGCAACCGCATAGAGGTCTGCCACCTGCTGGGGGGTTAGGGCGGTTGAGAAAATAGCTACCTCATCGACCGATCCATTGAAGTAGTTGCCTGACGGTCGCCGAGCGATGTCGAAGACTGAGGTATTCGTCAGATCACGAGCAGACTCAGCGGCAATGCTGATGTCCACTCCGCTGGCCACTCCATCGATATACCACTGGCCGCTACCCGAGCGCGTCATCGAAAGGACGGCCTGGTGCCATGCGTTGTTCGCGAAGCCTGTCGAGCTTGTGACCGTCACGGCTCCGATGCGCGCTGAAAGCTGCCCGGACGTTGTTAGAAACGCCTCAAACCCGCTCGCTGTGGCATCGCCTCGGCACAGGATGAACTCCGAGGCCCCAGGGTTGCCGTTGCGCTTGAAGAAGAATTCGAAGCTGTAACTTCCAAGCCCGAAGTTATAGGCCGGGTCGGTCGGGGCCTCCATGTATTCGCTGGATGCACTTGCAAAGGTGACGGCAGTATTGTTGTCACCGAACAACGCTCCTGTGACTCCGAGCGTTGGAGTGTTGTTGTAGACACCGTAATTTTCTTTCGGAGATACGTCATAGGCTACTGTTCCTACGCTTTCGCCGAGACGGAAGTAGGCTACAGGGGAAAAACTCAGAACCGCATCCGAGTAGAAGCGATGTGGATTTGTTTCTATCCACATCACCTCATCTAGGCGGTGGACGAACTGGCCCACGGCGTTCTGAGGGTCTGTAAAGACGGCGGTAAATATCCCCGGTTGAGTCAAGTCCTTATCGTCTAGAGAGTACGACTTGATCTCTGCATAGTTGATTAGGTCAGTGCCACCAACGTAGAGGATAAAGGGTCTCTGCGCCGTTGTTAGAGGCGTCGAGAGACCAATGTCGGCGAGGAGGGTAGCGATGGGCGCTAAACGTGCCTCAAAGTCTTAACCGTGCGTTGAGAGGTTAGCTAAAAACTGACCTCACTAAATACGATTTGAAACAGAATTGTTGCGGCTGCGACGCTAGTGGCCATAGAAAATGATATTCCATTTGACGTGCCCGCAGGAATAATTAGTGGCTTGGTTCTCATCCCGTCAAAGTTTATGTCTAACAACAACGGGGCTGATCCAACGCCACCAGTCGGAACCGTTTGAATGAACTGGCAACCCAATTCGAAAAGCTGAACCCCCTCCACTCCCCTGGGGGAAGGGAGTGTCATGCACGTGGCTCCAGAGGCGGCGTCGGCCGGGTCTAAAGGACGTGGAGTATTGACCGTACCGCCAGTGCCCGCACTTGTGAGCCGCGTGATGTTGATAGCCGAGACAGCAGCGGTCGTAGCCAAGAGGAATTGCCAAGCCGTTATTCGACGGATACGAACGTTCAGAGAAGACCCGGCCATAACTTCAAGGAGGTGGGTACCCACTCCTGCGGCACTGGGATTCTGCCCTTGGCCAACTGAATATGTTGGCAGATAGACTTCGCCCTCAATGGACTTCGGGTCAAAGACGACCAGACCGTTTTCTGTGTATGTCGAGGCAGCGAGCCGCTTCCCTGTTCCCTCTGTGACCTGAATTATACCCGGTGTCGTTGCCAGTAAAATCTCCTAGTTTAGGTTGGTCGAGCCCTTGATGAGCCCGAGAGAAGCACGCGAGTCCCCTGGTATTGATCCACTACGTTAGCGATCTCTCGGCCGTCTAGGTAGATGTGGGTATGGTGAATTGTAGTGGCTCCGCCACCGCTGGGATTACCCATGGATCGCCACCTCTCAGCCGGGGCAGCAGGGACGACCATTTCACCCTTATGGACCATGGCCAATGTATCGGCTGCAAGGTTCCATGCACCAACGTCAAAGTGGGGAACATTCATTAGGCCAAGGTTTACGCCGCCCCACCCGAAGTTACCTCCCCCTATCTTACCGAGGCCAGGCACGTCCATGGACGGTAGGGAGATGTTGAATTTGATCGCATCTATGGCCTTGATAAGAACGTTGATAGCGCCTACGAACAAAGTAGCCAGCACGTTCGCAAAGGTGGTACCAATAGTTTTGGCCATGTCTCCAAACTTGCCTGCTATTACAGGTCCGTTGGTCCCCACCCACGTAGCAATGGCCCCGAGGACATCGGCCAGTTTCCCCGGGATCGAGGTTACCAGCCCAACGATCCACTGCACTCCCTTGACAGCGAGACTAGCAAATGCGGTTACAACACCGGGGCCATTGGTGATGACCCATGATGCGATAGTTATCACAAGGTCTGCAAGCTTTCCGGGAATGGAGGCAATAAGAGCCGTTATCCACTCCACCCCCTTGGCAACCCAGACTACGAATTTAGCCGCAAGGATTGGTCCGTTAGCCACGATCCAGCCAGCAATGGCCCCGACGACATCGGCTAGGCGTCCAGGCAGGGAGGCTATAAGAGTCACGACCCAGCCTAGGGCTGCCGGTACCCATTTGGCAAAACTTACAGCGATCTGAATTACGGTGCGTGTGATCCACAAAATGATCCCCACCAGCACCTCACCTAGTTTGATCGGAAGCGCGTAGAGCAATACGGCAACCCAACCTAGAAAAGTCCCGACCCACGATCCAATGTTCGACTCGATATATGAGGCACCGTCCACTATCCAGGCGGCGATGGTGGTTAGGATGTCTCCCAGCCCTCCCGGCAGCTTTGCGATTATGTCCCAGACCCACCCGAGGAACGCCCCCGCCCATGCTCCTATCTGGCCCGCTATCGCACCCACTTGTGTAGCGATCCATCCCAGGATTTGTCCGATTAGACCACCAAGAGACGCCAACAGGCCCGGTATGCGCTGCGCGATCCACCCTACAAATGCCAATCCCCACTCAGCAAGCTTGACAACTATCTTTGGCACTTGTTTGGCTATCCATATCGTAATTTGCGCAATGAGACCAGCCAACGCTCCAAGCATTTGTACGGCAAATGTCGCAATTGCCAACAGGGCTCCCGGAAGAACCTGCGGCAACCACGTAGCAAGAGAGTCAAATAGGGAACTTGCAGCCCCGGCCAACATCGGCACGCCATCGTTCAAGAGCCAATCCACGGCGCTGGATGCTAAGTCTCCTAACGCTCCCAATACCTGAAGGGTCACCGGCACTAGCCATCCGACGAATGCGCCAATCCACGAGCCGAGGTTGGCTACCAGTATGGGCGCCTCTCTGACTATCCACTCCCAAATCTGGGAGCCCAACTGTACGAGTTGCGCAACGGTTTGTTCAGCCGCTGGAATTATCCATCCGACGAATGCCTGGCCGAGTCGGAGTAGTTTGGGACCAATGTCGGCTATGACCTTCTCAACCGCTCCGCCGAGATTCCCTAGCGCAGAGCCAAGCTGCGCCTCATCTCCCTTGCCCGTGAAGAGATTGAATATCGCCTTGCCCACCTCTACCAGAGGCCCTATTAGAGACATAGCATCCGTGACCAGCGATCCGAAAAGGTCCCTGAACGCCCCTGCTACAGCAGGAACCCTCAGCATAAGGATCACCAGAGCCGCGATTCCAGCCCCTATCAGGATAATCGGACTGACCGCCAATCCTAATATTGCGCCCACCGTACCCACCACTGGGCCAAGGAAGGCTATCCCGGCTGTCAGAAGCCCTATCGCTGCCACGACGGCGAGGATTGTAGTGGCGAGTTCGGGGTTCTGTGTCATCCAGTCGCCAATACCCAATACCACCGGCAGGATGGCCGAAAGGATACGGTTGAGACCGGGTAGCAGAACCATCCCAATGGCAGAACTCACGTCGCTCATCGTCTTGGGTAGCAACGCCATCTGTTCATTCGCGTCCATCATCTTCAGGGCGGCCTTCTGCGCGGCCGTGCCGTTTTTTTCCAGTTCTGTTGTAGCCTTGGCGAGCCCGGCCGCGCCGCCTGCGATCAAGGTGGCGGCTATCCCCGCCTGCGCTCCAAAGATCGACTGGAGCAGGGCGGTCTTTTGTGCCTCAGTTCCGAGCTTGTTGTAGGCCACGCTGATTTTCTGGATCGCCGCCTCGGCGCCGATATAGTTGCCCTGGGCGTCATACAGAGAGACGCCAATCCCCTTCAGCGCAGCGGCAGCACCCTTGGACGGCACGATCAACGCGTGGATAAGGGTGCCAACCTGCATTAGGGCACGCGAGCCGGTTCCTACCGCAGGACCCA
>OCZT010008416.1_pt1 | contig 10035 bp, 8 predicted proteins | sample 1539031 | NCBI WGS metagenome assembly OCZT01 (sample SAMEA3539308, study PRJEB22396) | soil metagenome | biome: tundra; feature: field; material: soil | place: USA | collected 2010-05 | depth 0.15 m
TCGGACGAGACGGTAGAGGAAGGACAGGGCCATGGAGGGTGAGCTTCGCTGAGCGGGTTTCGGCTGGTCAAGCCGGGTTGAACAGTCTCTGGACCCTTCAACTCCACCCGGCCAGCAGCCAGGCCCCATGTTCAAACCTTCCGTACTGCGTCAAGAACTACACAGAAACGGCCGCTCGCCCGCCGTGTGCGGTTGCCGAACCGGACTTCAACGCGCCCATGAACGTTCCATCCCGCTACCTCGGATATAGGGCGTCCCGATAAGCACCCATACGGCTGGATCCATCCCTGGGGTCGACCGTACACGGAAATCCCCTCCCTAAACGGACCCCGACAACCGACTGTCACTTCACCACATGATAACGATGGGGACTAACCTTGCCTGTGAATGAAATTAGAAGCAATCCCAGCGCAAGAGTCAATGCAATGCTGCCGATCACTGTCACTGCCCCCAGAATCCCCTCGCTACTCCGAAGGAGTCCTACCGCTGCGGCTCCGAGCGCAACAGCACCATTCTTTGCTGAGGAGGTTAATGAATAGCGGGCAACAGTAGCGGTGCCACTCTCCTTCATGAAAAGATAGGTAACTGTCATAAGAGGCGACAGACATAATCCGCTTATTAAGACAGCTACTAGAACGACCCACGATGGCGCGCCGAGATCAAGTCCGACCAGAAACGGGAGAATAGATGTTACCGCTAGAATCGCACTTAGGAAACCTGCCTTTCGGATGAGAAGACCAGATAGTGGAAGCCGACCAAACAGCAAACCACCTACGATGCTTCCCACCGAGATCGCACTCAGGAACAGACCTGCAAAAGCGCGTTCATGTCGAAGTTCGGCTAGACCGGTAAGAGCTACTGTGTCAGAGCCGAGGATCAGTCCAGCTATCACGACGGCACCAAGGACAGAGGCCAATGCAAGCCGAGTTCCTCCACCGTCTGGCTCAGACGGATGCGGTTTTGAAGGATTGATCGTCCGGAGAACTTCTTCACCGCTATCACCGCGGGCCTTCCTCGATACTGGCAGCATGACGGCACTGACTCCCATCAACATCGTGGCAACTGGAAGCCCAAGTCGAGCGTCAGTCACGGCTACGATGGCTATCGCAGTGGGCCCAAGAATGTAAAGACACTCCTCAATAACTGCATCTAAGGCAAACCCGGCCTGGTTCGCGCTTTTGGGTGTGCGGCCGGCGAGACTGGACCGTGCCATGCCGGTGGTTGGAGGGACAAACGCGCCGGCGCCCCCGGCTAGTACGACTACAGCCACCGACCCGGCCGCTCGCGAGAAAAGTACTGCACAGGCAATCGCCAACAAGGCCAAACCTACCGCACCGAATCGCCCCGATGAATCCACTAGACGACCTTTTCCGGCGGCCAGCACTCCGCTACTCAACGCAAAGGCCGCGGTTGCTGTCCCCGCGAGGCTTAACTGGGCTTGCGACAACACGATTGCGACTGGAATGGCTGAATAGCCCAACCGTCCGGGGAGGGCGGTCAGCTCTATTCGCAGATAAGGCCGATGCCTCAACAAGGGAAGGTAACGGTTGTCTTCCAGCGAGGCCACGGATCAAACACCCCTTACAAATACGTGAGCTCCACGGTACACAACGCTAATCTCCTCGATCACGAAAGCCGTACAGGAATAGCCTCGTACCCCCGGAGTACCGCATTAGCGCAGGGCACGGGTTGCTGTAAAAGGCGTGCCCTAGGGAACCGATTAGCAATATCGAACATCATCACACGTAACACTCGCCGACCCAAGCTCGCGCCCGGGCAATAATGGATCCCTGTGCCAAACGATAATGCTGCATTGGCATCGCGCTCGGGTCGGAGCTGGTGCGGCTTCTCGAACACATCGGGGTCTCTATTTGCTCCCGCTACTAGCACCACCACTGACTCCCCACGAGCAATGGCGGTCCCTTCGACTGACACGGAAGTTGTTGCTAACCGAGAAACAGCATGCACCGGTGTTGCATGGCGGACCAACTCAAGGTCCCAAGTTAGCTCTTCATCCTCGCTCGCAAACGCGAACGCTTCGGGCGCACGTAGGAGCGAGACCAAGGCATTACCGAGTAATTTTGATACCGGAGAGTAGCCAGCGTGAAGCATTGCCCGTAACGTATTAACTATGACGGGCGTCGGCAGTTCAGCCAGTTCCTGATCTCCTCTACACCAGGAGATCAGCCCGTCACCCGACGGTGTTATATAAGGTCGTCGAATCACCTCCGTCAGGTGATCTCGTGCCCTGATACCAGGCTCGTGGGCTTCCGGCCGGAGCCCACTGTCCATCGCGTTGACGATCGAATCAGAGCAGGACCGTAATTCCGTCAACGAGAGGGTGCGAAGTCCCAATAGTTCGGTTATAACCTGGTGAGCTACCGGTTCAATGATGTCCGCTACGAAGTCCATCGTACCTATTGTGGCCACCGAGCTAAGGTGCCTCTCCACTATGGAACGGATCCGTTCAGTATTCAGCGACCGATCGGATACTCGATAACCTGCAGCCAACCGACGTCGTATGACATCATGCTCGGGTGGATCCTGGACCTGAATACTAACAGCAGAATCAGGAATTGATTCACCTGCTCTCCGGAAGTCCGCCGCAAAGGTATTCGAGTCAAATAAAACTTCTCGGGCTGACGAATGCCGGACTATCATCCAGGACTCAATTTGCGAGAACCAGTATAATGAAGACAGCTGTCGGAGTTTGTCGTACTCACGATGTGGCGCAGCAAGGGCGCCGTTGCTTAGGGGGTTAAAGTCCACACTCGTTCAATTCCTCGTTGGTTGTGTGACGGTGATCATCCCACCGCCGGGAAGAGCGGCGGTGGGATGATCACTTAGCTAATGGATAATGGGTTTATTAGTGCAAGTAACGCATGTTATCTCCTCTCTAACTAAGGGAAGTCTCCCGGATCTGGCGGCAGGACGTCAGTTGCGGGCAGCGCGTAACGAACTACCGAACGTGCCCGACCCGTGCGGCTGATAAAAGAGATAGCCTCCTGTTCGAACGCAATAGTTCGTTCGGCATACCATCCTTGTAGTGTAAATACACCATTTCCTATGTGGACTAGGCCGACGGGCCCGTGCCCCGGGACCAGCATCTCAGGGCGCAGGCCCTGCCAGGTCATAGTCGCAACGACGACCCCTAAACGGTCGCTCACAGGTTCGTCCAACTCTAAGAGTGTAAGAGGGACAAGAAAGTGCTCAGGGAGGAGCTCTCGGTCGAGTCCCAGCAGGGGCACGGGTGGTGAGTGGTAGAGCACCTCTAGGGACTGAAGATGGCACCGAAAGTCCTCCGGGAAGAGTTTGAGTAGCTGCGGAGTAATTTCGCAATCAATTACACAGTGCACGCGGGGTAACGAATCCAGATTTGAGACGCTATGGAGGTGCGAGAAATCACCAAACCACAGTTCCCCGGCTCCCCAATGGTAGCGGTCGTCTCCGATACATATCACTGCCTTCGTTGTCGTTGTGATTGGTAGGTGCAACCTGATCATTCCCGCGGCGAAGCCAGTTGGGTAGTCGCGATGAGCATCTACGGATGTGCCAGCCGCAAGTGACATAAGACGCACCGAGCGTAAAGGTGCCGGAAGTCCCTCTAAGGCTTTTCGAAAGCGACTGTCCTCAGGGCACGCTCTCGTCCAATGATAATCGAGATTACTAGGGCCTCCCGGGTCGGTCCGAGCTAGAGTGCCTCCGGGGCTTCGAAGCGGAAGACATGTCCACGTTGCGGCCGTTATCTTGCCAGTGCCGCTCGATAGTAGAGGTCGTTGAGGAAGGAAGTCGTGTGAGCCGAGTGCCTCCAACTCGGTGATCAGGCCATCGATGTCCTGGTTCGGCCCGGTTAGTCTGCAGGCGGTGTTAGACATGGTCTGTCAAGGACGTATCGGCTCGCACCATATTGACGGTCGGCTCCCTTATCTGTATTCCCTGTAGGAGACTTGCGGCTCATTGGAACTTAAGAACATGAGCTTCTCCATTCTGGGCAATCACTTCCCTAAACCGCCACGGCTTCAAGGCTTGTAAGACCGGAGCCGGCAAGGCGCGAGTCGACGAGCTCCCACCCGGTACCGTCCAGGAGTGACGAGATCTCGCTAAGTGAGCGTAGCCCCGCGGAGCTGCCGAACGTCAGGAGCATAGACATGTCGCTGAGGAGAGACCGCCGAGGGTTGCCTTCGGTGTCAAGTAAGGATTCAAATATCCGCAAGCGGCCGGTTGCGGGAGCAGCAGCACGAATAGCTGCCAGAATTCGATGTACATCTTCATCCGACCAATCCAAAAGAACTCGAGAGAGGATGTACATCGCGGCGGCTGGCGCCTCAACACGAAAATCCATTGACAGGACGTCGCAGCGGTTGGAAAGCCCTCGCTCCGCAAGGGTGTTGCGGGCAAGAATCGCGGAGTCAGGTACATCCACCAAAAGTCCTTGGCATGACGGGTTCGCAGCGAGAATGGTAGCTAGTAGCTGGCCGGACCCGCCGCCCATGTCGGCGATTAAGTCGTAGCCAGACCAGGTCAAGTCGGTAGCGAGGGCTGTCACTTCGTAAACCTGCGCCTCCATGTATTGAGCGAAGCTGAGGCCATCTCCTGGATGATTTTCATGCCAGCTCCAGAAATCCGCTCCGCGCTGAAGCGAGAAGGCCGACTCGCCTGTTCGAACAGTCTCAGACAGAAGGACGAGGTCATCAACGGTGCCCACACTAACGAGGGTGGAACGCAGGCGTGATCCGGGCGCTGATCTTAGTGCCGCAGTAAGATCGCTTTCACGGAACATCGTACCGCCCACATAGGAAAAATAGCCATGAAGGCTCAGGAACCGGAGCATCCGATGAAGTGCATTCGGTTCTAGTGCAAGTTCAGGTGCTAGTAGTGTAACGTCGACGTCCGAGGCCCCGATGTGGTCAGCTATGTCATACTTAACGACCGCACGCAGGGAATACAGTATGTGCGCCGACTCCAACATGTGAAGGAGGTGGTCGGAGTGGAATCCTGTTTCCGGGCGGCAGCTCATCGCGAGCCATCAACCGTTGGAAGAAGGCAACACCAATCTTCGGAAAGACCTTCCGGACTCGGTGCATAAAGGCCCACCGACGCTGCGAGTTCGCATAAATCAGGAGCCTCCCAAAGAATGCCGTTCCACGAATGTGTCCAAACGCTACCCTGCTTCTCATAGCGGAATTTGGCGGACAACCGCTTACCAAGGAGGGCAGCGGATAGGACGATCGTTCGGTATCCGTTTGTACTCCACTCTTGGCCCGATGCAAGCTGTTGCGCCCACGCTAGAGAGGTCGTCTGGATTAAGACGCATCCGTCGTCAGCTACGTGCCGCCTGCACGCCTGAAGAAACAGCCGCGGTTCATCCTCAACGGAACTGTTAATGAGGAAAGATGCTAACACCACAACGTCAAAACGTTCGCCGAGGTCGCAGTGGATTATGTCGCAGGCTATGGTGCGAACATCGCCGTCAACGTGTGCGAGCATGTTGCGATCGATATCAACGCCGGTGGCGCGGAACCCAAGCTTCACCAATGGGTTCAGTAGTCGTCCGGCTCCGCAGCCCAGTTCGAGTATTGATGCCTCAGGTGCTGCGTAATCTAAGATAGGCTGAAGATCGCGTCCGGCAGGAAACTGCGCGAAGAGAGAGATTGGGCTTCCATCAGAAGCGATTGGCGCGCTGTCTGTTGAGGACCCAGAGCCGTCCGGTGTCAACGGTCTGGCCGGACAGTTGTGCGAATTTCAAGGTTTCGAGCCGAAATAACGGGGGCGTGAGGTGGGAGTGTCCATCTGGCTGGCCGGCTCGGGCGACTGGACGGCCTAAGGGTTCTAAAGATGTCTTCAGGATAAAAACTCATGTGCCAGCCGACTACCGATCGCCTCTGGGCAAGAGTCCCGACCAAGGCCTTCCCATCCCAGGTAGATCGCATAACGAGTTGGTGCACTCTAAACATCAGGCATACTTGCCTTTCTGCAACCGACGTGAGATGCTGTAGGATTTCGCGGTTTCCTAGCTGCCAACCGAAGCTCGACAGCCACTGGGCGTGGTTTTGAGGCTACTCCAGCTGGCGAGCGCCCACAAGGGGTCGGCCGCGCCTCACCCCCCTCTGTTCCGCTGGGCGGTACGGACTTGGTCGCCCACGAGGTCCCTTTTCTCGAAGCGTTGGCCGTCAATCTCGAGTGGTTCGAAGCTAAGAACGGTCCGAACCTGCCTTTTCGTTCGACCATCGTCCCCTGACCACACAGTGAACAGACCTCGACGGGGGCGTCGCTGTCCCCAGTCACGGTCACGTGAGGGTCGTCGAGGAGTTCGACTACGAACGGCGACATCCGTTGTGGCGAGGTGATGAGCGTGGCCCCTCGGCGTGCCCGGGTCAATGCAACGTAGAAGAGGCGGCGTTCCTCGGCGTGCGCAAAGGATTCGGGAGCAGGCATGGCCAAGTCGAGCACGGGGTCGTCGGCGATGTTGCTCGGGAACCCGTACGTTCCGGTGGTCATGCCGGGGAGCACGATGTAGTCGGCCTCCAGCCTGAAGGGTCCAAAAACGCGAAGTGGCGCCGCAACCGTGGATGTGTGCGGCGGGGACGGAGTGTTCCGGGTCAAGGGGATGGCTTGCCAGGCGCGAGTGAGAGAGCCTGCTTGCTGCCCGAGAGCGGAGTGCTTGGCAGTAAAGGCGTCGCGGCGCTTCCCCTTCTGGGGGTGCCCGGTGTCGGCCGCCACGTTCGATGAGCACGAAGGCGCCACGCTCCATGAGCATGAGTTCGTGAACGTGCTGTCGCCTTCGTGGCCATTGGTGGCGGCCGACAATCGCACCTGTGTGTGGCGAGAACTCCATGCAGACCATCTGTCTCTGGCAGGTAGGTTCCCGTTCCACCACCGTTCCACCGGACTCCCAGGATTTTCCCGGACTTGCCGTCATGGATTGGCAGCGGGGGAGTGCCAGGACCGGAACTGACCAGGCGATTCGGATTCTTCACTACCGTCCGGCACCGTTGCCGTCGTAGTTCAAGCCCCCCTCCGACGCACTTCAGGTCCACGCCTTGTAATCCGGCTCTTCGCGTTGAACTGGGGAATATGACGTAACGAGGTATCCGCGAACGCGGCCAGGGGTCCCGTCATCGTTGTGGTTGCTTGAGGACTCCAACGAGGAGGACGATGCCGAGTGCCTAACCGACGTCACCCGAGCGAGCAGTTCGTGCAACACAGGGTTCATCGGCGCCATAACGGGCAACACGGGGTAGCCAACAAGTCTTCGGGGGTACCGGCTGTGGGCGTTCTCGGTTCAGCGAGTCCAGGGCGTTGGAAATGGGGTGCGGTATGCTTCGACTCCCCCCCGATTGGGCCAGCTAGGTCGTGAACTTACTATTTGAACTTACTGACCAAATCGGATCGCAGTAGACAGGGCAGAAAGTGCCTCTGAACAGGAACGGGCTGTGGCGCAGCTTGGTTAGCGCGCTTGACTGGGGGTCAAGAGGTCCCGGGTTCAAATCCCGGCAGCCCGACCACCAGGCATACTCCGGTTAACTTTCCCGGAGGTGCCTGGCTACAGCGCTCGTGCCGCGCTCAACTGCCCCGCATGGCAGCCGAACTGGAGCCGATCCCCAAGTCCTCGGTTTCTCCACCCACAAGGAATCAGCTGACTCGACCCCGACTGTGGAGCCACACCCTGATCAGATTTGGAACTGACCAACCATGAGTTGGCTGCACGCCACCGGGAGCGCCATGGCATTGTCGGGTGGGATTCGTGGGGTACGGTCAGAGCGGGGAGAATGATCGTGGGGATATCAAAGCAAGCAGTGCTGTCGGCTTTATTGGCCGTCGGGATTATGTGTGGGGGATTGGCTTTGGTCGTCGCGCCGGAGAGAGCGTGGGCAGGCTCCCCATTACCGGGGGCGCCCAACTGTCCGATATTCCCAACTGACAACGTCTGGAACACCGACGTCTCGGGGCTGCCGGTCGACTCTCACAGTGCGGCCTGGCTTGCCAGCATGGACAGCGCCACCACCAATCTGCATCCCGACTTCGGCCCATCCGGCGATCCTTCCAACCCTTACGGCATGCCCTATACGGTGGTGTCACCCTCACACGCGCTAGCGAACGTGTCGTTCCAATATGCTTCCGAAAGTGATCCGGGGCCCTATCCGTTTGGCGCTGACACGCCGATCGAGGGCGGCGCTCAGTCGAGCGGCGACCGCCACGCGATCATGGTCAACCCGGCTACATGCACTCTCTTCGAGCTCTATGACGCGCAGTACAACCCGGCAGGCTCGACGGCGGGCTCGGGGGCCATCTGGAATCTCAATTCCAATGCCCTGCGTCCCTCCGGGTGGACGTCGGCGGACGCGGCCGGTCTGCCGATATTGCCCGGACTTTTGCGCTACGACGAGGTGCAGTCGGGCTCGATCAGCCATGCCATCCGGCTGACGGCCCAGTCCACGGACACCTCGTTCATTTGGCCCGCCCGCCACGACGCCGGGACCTCGAGCGACTCGAGGCTCCCCCCAATGGGAGCCCGTTTCCGGTTGAAGGCCAGCTACAACATCTCGGGGTACTCACCGCAGGCCCAGGTCGTTCTGCGGGCCATGCAACACTACGGTTTGATCCTGGCGGACAACGGTTCCAACTGGTACTTCGGTGGGACGGCGGACCAGAACTGGCCGATCGCGCTTGTCAACGAGTTGAAGCAAATGCCGGCGAGCGAGTTCGAGGCGGTCGACGAGTCTTCGCTGATGATCGACCCGAACTCAGGGGCGGCCCGGCAGGCCGAAGGAGCAGTGCCCTGTTCGGCCGACCCGGGCTACCGCTTGGCGGCCGCAGACGGCGGCGTCTTCTCCTTTTGTGAGCCATTCTTCGGCTCGATCGGGGGCACCCCGCTCGCGGCTCAGGTCGTCGGGACGGCGGCCACACCCGATGGCGCTGGCTACTGGCTGGTCGCTGCGGACGGCGGAATCTTCTCTTTTGGTGACGCCCCCTTCTTCGGCTCGATGGGCGGCCACCCGCTCAACCGGCCCATCGTCGGCATGGCTGCGACTCCGGACGGACGGGGCTATTGGCTCGTGGCGTCTGACGGTGGAGTGTTCGCCTTCGGTGACGCGGCGTTTTACGGTTCAACGGGCGGGACGCCACTGAACAAGCCCATCGTCGGCATGGCTGCGACTCCGGACGGACGGGGCTATTGGCTCGTGGCGTCTGACGGTGGAGTGTTCGCCTTCGGTGACGCGGCGTTTTACGGTTCAACGGGCGGGACGCCACTGAACAGGCCCATCGTCGGCATGGCCAGTGGCTGAACACGACGATCTCGTTCAGACTGATCGAGAGAAATATCCAACTGTGAGGGCCCTAAACAGAAAGCATTCGGATCCTCAGGCGGATCACTATCGGTGCAGTACAGGGTCGCGGTGATGATCTGAGGCGGGATCCACCCATGGACCCCAACATCCCAGCCCAATCAACGGGGTTATTGCTCGTCGAGTGATGGGTGATTACCTCGTATTGTCGTACCCCCATCGTCGCCATTTCATAACGGTCTGGGGCCCCACCCAAGCGACGTAGATCCCCGGGCGATCCGGTAGTCGCAAACACCATCCACCCCGTCCGGTATTCGTCACCCTCCCCGTGCATCCACTTTGAGTGGTGCCGAGCACGGAGACGATTGGGGGAGTGGTAGCCGCTCAGTCCGTTGGGTGTCACTTGAAGTCACCAATGTGCCCTTGGCGAGCTGTTCTTAACTTGGCGATTTCCGCTCACGGTCCACCTGGTCGGATGCCTGACCGCACAACGCATAGTCCCAGATACCTGGGGGTCAAGAGGTCCCGGGTTCAAATCCCGGCAGCCCGACAACAGAAGGCCCCAGGTCACTCACCTGGGACCTTCATCGCGGGGTCGTGCGACCCGTTCATTCGGCCTACTGGCCATTCGCATAGGGTCACCCCATGGCCATCTACCAATTGGGCGATCTCATCCCGACCATCGACCCAGACGCGTATGTGCATCCCGACGCCGTCATTATCGGGGATGTCACCCTCGGCCCCGAGA
>OCZT010008417.1_pt1 | contig 10035 bp, 5 predicted proteins | sample 1539031 | NCBI WGS metagenome assembly OCZT01 (sample SAMEA3539308, study PRJEB22396) | soil metagenome | biome: tundra; feature: field; material: soil | place: USA | collected 2010-05 | depth 0.15 m
AGATTTTTCCGGAGATGAAGGGGCCGGCGATTTTGGTGGACCTGGAGACGGACCGGAAGCTTGAAGTGATTCCGGATTATGTGAAGACGCAGTATCGCGCGAAGATGGACCACCATCTGGAGGAGATGCGGGACAGGACGCAGGCGGCGGGGATGGGGTATCACCTGCTGACGACGGACAAGCCGCTGGACAAGGCGCTGACGGAGTATCTTTCGCTGCGGCGGTCTGGACATACCTCCGGACTGGGAGGCGCGTGATGGGCTTCCTTGCGCCGTGGTTTCTGGCGGGGCTGCTGGCGGTGGGGCTGCCGGTGTATGTGCATCTGCTGAGGAAGCAGACGACGGTGCCGCGGCCGGTGAGTTCGCTGATGTTCTTCGAGCAGGGGACGCAGAGCTCGGTGCGGCACAGGAGGCTGCGGTATCTGCTGCTGTTCGCGCTGAGGACGCTGCTGGTTCTGTTGCTGGCGCTGGCGTTTGCGCGGCCGTTCTTTCGGCATAAGTCAGTGCAGGCGAGCGACAAGCTGTTGCTGGTGGCGGTAGATGATTCGTTCAGCATGAACGCGGCGGCTGGTTCGGGCAGTACGAGACTGGATGAGGCGAAGCGCGGGGCGCTGGAGGTGCTGTCGCACAAGGCTGGGGGGCAGAAGGCGCAGGTGATTGCGCTGGGTGGGCAGATGCGTTTGCTGACACAGCCGACGGAGGATGCGGGTGAGTTGCGCGCGGCTGTGGAGGGGATTGAGCCGGGCGATGGGCATGGGACGTTCGGTGAGTTGGGACGCGGGATGCGGGCGATGGCGGAGACGGTTCATACGCCGATGGAACTCGACCTGTTCAGCGATATGCAGCAGTCGAATATGCCGGGGAATTTTGCGGACATGGTGATGCCGGGGAACGTGGCGCTGGTGCTGCATCGGGTGGGCGCGGCTGCGGCGGTGCCGAACTGGACGGTCGAAAGTGTGCAGGCGCCGGGGCAGTTGGTGGATACGAAGAAGGCGCGGGTACTGGCGGTGATTGCCGGCGATGCGACGCCGGCTGCTACGCGGACAGTTTCGCTGGTGGTGAACGGGAGTGTGGTCGCGACGAAGAAGGTGGATGTGCCTGCGAATGGGCGGGCCACTGTCGCGTTTGAAGGGTTGGATGTGCCGTATGGCGAGAGCCGGTGCGCGGTGCGCATCGATGCGGCGGATGGATTTCCGAATGATGATGCGAGCGGCTTTGCGGTGAAGCGGGCTGACCCGGAGCGAGTGCTGTTTGTGCATCAGGGGTCGGATGCGCGGTCGCCGTTGTATTTTGGGGCGGCGCTGGCTGCTGCGGCGCAGGCTTCGTTTGTGCTGCAGCCGATTACGCCGGAGCAGACGTCGGATATTGATCCGACGAAGTATGCGTTTGTGGTGCTGGCGGATGTGACGTTGGTGCCGTCGATTCTGGAGAATTCGCTGCTGCGGAATGTGGAGGACGGCGGCAGCGTGTTGGTGGCGACGGGGATGGCGGACTCGCATCGCGAACACATTCCGGTGTATGGGGGGAACGTGGCGGACGGGCATTTCTATGCGCGGGGATCGTCGGGGGGCGGGGAGTTTTCGACGGTTGGGCAGGCGGATGCGTCGCATCCTTCAATGAAGGACGCGGATGGTTGGACGGGAACGAAGTTCTTTTACGCGGCGGCGGTCGATCCGGAGAAGGCGCGGGTGGTGGCGCGACTTGCGGATGGGACTCCGCTGCTCATCGATAAACAGGTGGGCGAAGGTCATGTGCTGCTGTTTGCGTCGGGGTTCGACAACCTGACGAATGATCTGCCGTTGAGTCCGGGGTTCGTGGCGTTTGTGGATGAGACGGCGCGGTATCTCTCGGGCGAGGAGCGGGTGAGCGGGGCTCGGGTGGTGGATTCGTTTGTGCAACTGCGGAATCCGGTGAATCAGGCGTCGGGGAATGCAGCGGCGAAAGGCGCGACGGTTGACATCATCGGGCCGGATGGGAAGCGGCCTCTGTCGTTGAAGGAGGCGGCTGCGGCGGAGTCGTTCCAACTGGCTCGGGCGGGGTTCTACCAGATACGGTTTGCGAATGGGCGGGACGCGTTGATTGCGGTGAATCCGGATCGGCGGGAGTCGGATCTGGAGACGATTCCGGATGATGTGCTGAAGTTGTGGAGTGGGAGCGCAGGGACGAGCGGGGCGGAGGCGACGGGCACGGCGGGCACAGAACCGGCGGCGCAGGCGCCAAATAGTGTGTCGAGCCTGTGGTGGTGGATTATGCTTCTATTATTGGTGGACGCGCTGGCGGAATCGGGGCTGGCCAGCCGTTATCTGGGTACGCAGCGGGAGGAACTATGAGCAAGCGACAGCAGCTCAACCTCTACATCCAGCAGGTGCAGCAGAGGCTGCGCCTGGATGCAAGCTTGCGGGGGGCGGCGGTGCTTACGTTTGCCGCGCTTGCCGCGACGGTTCTTCTCACGCTCATTTTGAATGCGTATGCGTTTCCGGAACGCGGGTTGACGCCTGCGCGACTGGTGCTGCTCGCGGTAGTGGTGGCGGCGGTGTGCTTTGGGCTGGCGTGGCCGCTGTGGCGGCTGAATCGGCGGCGGTCGGTGGGACGCGCGGAGGCGGTGTTTCCGGAGTTTGAACAGCGGCTGGTTACCTTCTCGGAGAAGGAACGCGCGGAGGATGCGGAGGCGGGGCAGGGCGGGATTTTTCTGGAGTTGCTGGCGGCGGACACGCTGAAGGTTGCGGCGGATGCGCGGCCGGAGGGGCTGGCGTCGCGGAATCGGCTGCTGGCGCTGCTGGGCGCTGGGGTGGTGTGTGCGGGCGTGCTGGTGTGGATGATTGCGGCGCGACCGGGGTTCATGGGGTATGGGGCTTCGCTGCTGTGGACGGGGCCGCGCAAGGATGTGCCGCCGATCTATGAGATCCGCGTGACGCCGGGCGATGCGGCGGTGCGGCGGAACAGCGACGAGATGGTGACCGCGCAGGTGATTGGGTTGACGACGAACAAGGTGAATCTGTTTGCGCGGTATGCGAGCGCGTCGAAGTGGGAGACGGTGGCGATGCAGCCGCAGATGGATGGGACGGGGTTCCAGTTTTTGTTCGCGGGGCTGCCGGAGAACGTGGAGTACTACGTGCAGGCGGGCGCGGCGGCTTCGAAGCACTTCAAGTTTCGCGTGGTGGATTTGCCGTCTGTGAAGGCGATGGCGGTGACGTACCACTATCCGAAATGGACGGGGATGCAGATGGTGTCGGAGGAGCAGGCCGGCGATCTGCGCGCGCTCGAGGGCACGGACGCGGCGTTGACGGTGACGATGACCAGTCCGCTGAAGGATGGGATGCTGGTGCTCGATGGCGGCCAGGTGGTGCATCTGACGGGCGGAGATGGGAATGTGTATCGCGGGACGATACACATGGAGAAGGATGGGGCCTACCATGTGGCGGCGTTGGATGAGGGCCAGCAGGTGCGGTTGTCGGAGGATTATTTTGTTTCGACGAGCAAGGCGAATCCGCCTAGCATCGCGATCGATAAACCCGCGGGGGATTATCGGGCGAGTCCGATTGAGGAAGTGACCGTTGGGGTGAAGGCGGGGGCGGATTTTGGGCTGACGCATGTGAGTTTGCACTACTCGGTGAACGGCGGGCCGGACCAGACGGTGAATATTCTGAAGCAGCCGGGCGCGAAGGATGCGGGAGGCAGTGCGACGCTGAGCCTGGAGGACTTCAAGCTGCAGCCGGGCGATGTGGTGAGTTTGTATGCGACGGCGAAGGACAATCATGCGGAGTCGAAGACGGACATCAGCTTTATCCAGGTGGATCCGTTTGAGCGGGAGTTTTCGCAGTCGCAGCAGAGTGGCGGCGGGGGCGGCGGCGGTGGGGGTGGCGGGCAGAACAATCAGACCGACATTGCGCGGCGCGAGAAGGAGCTGATTGCGGCGACCTGGAAGCAGGTGAATGCGAAGGGAACGACGCAGGAGCAGGCTGCGGCGATGGGCAAGACGCTGTCGGAGGCGCAGGCGACGCTGAAGCAGCAGGCGCTGGCGTTGAGCGCGCGCATGCAGAGTCGCGATCTGTCGCAGGCGAATGAAGAGTTCAACAGCTTCGACAAGGATATGGAGAAGGCGGCAGCGGGGATGCAGCCGGCGGCGGACAAGCTGAAGGCGATGCAGTGGCAGGAGGCGATGCCGATCGAGCAGAAGGTGCTGCAGGCGTTGCTGAGGGCGGAGGCTACGTTCCGGCAGATTCAAGTTGCGTTTGGACAGCGCGGTGGCGGTGGCGGTGGGGGCGGTGGAAGTGCGGGGCGCGATCTGGCGAGCCTCTTCGACCTCGAGATGGACACAGAGAAGAATCAGTACGAGACGGCGCAGACGGCGTCTTCTCCGGCGGAGCAGCAGGCAAAGAAGGTGGACGACGCGCTGGCGAAGTTGGATGCGCTGGCCAAGCGGCAGGAGGAGTTGGCGCAGAAGCAGGGCAACCAGGCGCAGAACTTCCAGGAGAGATGGCAGCAGGAGATGCTGCGTCGCGAGGCGGAGCAGTTGCAGCGCGATATGGAGCAGATGCAGGGCCAGCAAGGACAGCAAGGGCAGCAGGGACAGCAGAGCGCGAGCGGGCAGCAGGGCCAGCAAGGCCAGCAAGGGCAGCAGGGGCAGGCTGGGCAATCGGGTCAGCAGAGTGGAAGGTCGGGGCAGTCGTCTGGATCGCAGTCGGCTTCGCGCGGGACGGCTGATGGGAATGCCGATCCGCGGGTGACGCAGGCGTTGGAACGGCTGCGCGCGGCGAACGAGGCGATGGGGAAGGCCGGCGGACAGCAGGGTGCGCAGCAGAGTGCGGACGAGGCAAAACGCGCGGCGGACCGGTTGCGCGAGGCTACGGATCTGCTGGGCGGCGCGCAGAAACAGCAGGCGTCGAGCAAGCTGGACCAGTTGGGCCGCGATGCAGACCGGCTGTCGAAGGAGGAGAACGCGGAGGCCGATCGCGTGCGCAAACTGGCGGCAGCCGGCGAGGCGATGCAGGCCAAGAGAAACGCGGGCGGAGAGGCTAGTGCGTCGGACCTGGCTGCGGCGGAGAAAGAGCGGCAGAGCCTGGCGAATGATCGGCAGCGGATGTCGGACGATCTGGAGAAGCTGGAGAAGGGGATGCGGGATGCGGCGCGCGAACTGGCGGGGACGCAGCCCGGCGCGGCGACGAGTTTGCGCGACACGCTGAGTGGGATGGATCAGCAGGACCTGACGAACCTGGTACAGCGGACGGCGGACTGGCTGCGGAGCGGGATCAATCCGAACTCGAATGGGACGGAGGCTCAGATTGCTACGGGATTGAAGAAGGTGGATGACGGGGTGCGGCAGGCGCAGCAGGCGGCGGGCTCCGGACAGAACGGACGGACCACCGGGATGGCTCCGGGGACGCAGACGGCGGCGCTGGATCGCCTGGATCGGCTGCGCAACCAGATAGCCGGGCTGATGCCGGGGCAGGGTTCGCCGAATGGGCGGCAGGGACAGCAACAGGGACAGAATGGACAGGCTGGTCAGAACGGTCAGCAGGGACGGACGGGTCAGCAGGGGCAGGGTCAACAACAGGAGCAAGGTCAGCAGGGTTCGCAGCGCGGGCAGGGCGGACAGCAAGGGCAGGGTCAACAAGGCCAAGGCCAGCAGGGTCAACAAGGGCAGGGTCAACAAGGCCAAGGCCAGCAGGGTCAGCAAGGGCAGGGGCAACGGGGTCAGGGGCAGCAGGCTGGGCAGAATGGCCAGGGTCGGCGAGGTGGTCAGCAGCAGGGCCAGGGCGGACAGCAGCAGGGCCAAGGCGGACAGCAGGGTCAGGGCAATCAGGTTGCGCAGGGAGGACGGCAGGGCGGCGGGCTTGGACCGAGAGGCGGGCAGTTGGACGGGGGCTACACGAATGGCCAACTGCGGGGCGGTGGAGGCAGTACCGCAGCCAATTTGAACGTCGATACGGGCGGGCAGACGTATGACTCTTCGCGGGGGCCGGCGGCGCCGAAGATTGGCGGGAATCCGGCGGATACGCAGCGGGTGATTCAGGAGGGCTTGGGTGAGCTGAGCCAGTTGCGCCAGGCGGCGAAGGGCGATCCGGCGGCGCAGAAGCAGATTGATGACCTTGAGAAGGAGATGCAGAAGCTCGATCCGTCGCGGTTCCCCGGGAACCCGGCGATGGTGGAAGAGTTGCATACGAAGGTGCTGAACGACGTCGACAAGCTGGAACTGCAACTGCGTCGCGATCCAAATCAGCCGCAGGCGGGGCAGGTGAGGACGGCCACGCCGCAGAACGTTCCGGCGGGTTATGAGGATGCGGTTGCGGAGTATTACAGGCGGTTGGGGAAGGGCCAGTAGTTCGTGGGGAACGAGCGTTCCCTCGGGGACTAAAGTCCCCCATTATTTTCGGGCTGTGGTGGCGCGGCTGAAGCCGCGCCCTTTCAAAGCAGATTGAAACTGACCCACTACCGGACAATAAGTCGCCCTACCAATAACGCGCTCTAAGGGTAAGATGGCTGGGTGTTTGCGAGCGATGGAGTTGGGCCAATATGAGCAGTGAAGTGGATCGGCCGTTTCGGCTTGACGGGAAGGTTGCGCTGGTGACCGGTGGGGCGAGCGGCATTGGCGCGGCGACCTGCCGGGAGTTGGCGCGGGCGGGGGCGGAGGTCGTGGTTGCCGACCTGAATCTGGAAGCGGCGCAGGGGCTCGCGGGAGAGCTTCCGAATGCGAGAGCGCTGCGGATGGATGTAACGCAAGCCGCCTCGATCGGCGCTGCGCTGGATCAGATTTCGACGCTCGACATCCTGGTGAACAATGCGGGAATTGGATTGGTGGGCGACCTGGCTTCGACCAGCGAGGAGGATTTTGAGCGGGTGATGCGGGTGAATGCGCACTCGGTCTATTTGGTGACGCGGGCGATGCTTCCGATGCTGCTGATGAGCCGGGGATCGATTGTGAACATCGGGTCGGTGGCGGGGCAGGTGGGAGTGAAGCAGCGGTTCGCGTACTGCGCAAGCAAGGGCGCGGTGCTGGCGATGACGCGGCAGATCGCGGTGGATTATGCGAAACAGATTCGCTGCAACTGCATTGCGCCGGGGACCGTGCAAACGCCGTTTGTGGAGGGGTATCTCGACAAGTATCACTCGCATGAGAAGGAGAAGGTGCGCGAGGAGTTGCGGGTGCGTCAGCCGATTGGACGGCTGGGGACGCCGGAGGATATTGCGGGACTGGTGCGCTATCTGTGTAGCAGGGAGGCGGAGTTCATGCAGGGCGCGGTGGTGTCGATTGATGGTGGGTGGACGGCGGCTTGAGGGACAGTGGTAAGTGGTGAGTGGTAAGTGGTAAGTAAAAGCGGAGCGAGGGCAGGTGGGAGAGATTCGGATTACGCGGGCGCGGGTGCTGGATGTGCGGTTTCCGACGTCGCTGGCGAGCATCGGCTCGGACGCGGTGAATAAAGCCCCGGACTATTCGGCTGCGTATTGCATTCTGGAGACGGACGCGGGGCTCGAGGGGCACGGGCTTACGTTTACGCTGGGGCGCGGGAACGATCTGTGCGTTGCGGCGCTCAAGTATCTGGCGCGGCAGGCGGTGGGGCGGAGCCTCGACTCGATTACCGGGGACTTGTGCGGATTCTCGCGGCTGCTGACGGATGACAGCCAGTTTCGCTGGCTGGGCCCGGAGAAGGGCGTGATCCACATGGCCGCCGGCGCGTTGATCAATGCGGTGTGGGACCTGTATGCGAAGGCGGAGGGCAAGCCGTTGTGGCGGCTGCTGGCGGAGATGTCGCCTGAGCGGCTTTGTTCGGCGGTGGACTTTCGGTATATCGACGACGCGATTACGCGGGAGGAGGCGCTGGAGATATTTGGGCGCAGCCAGAGCGGAATGGCGGAGCGGCTGAGGCGGCTGGAGGCGGAGGGCTATCCGGCTTACACCACCTCTGCGGGGTGGTTTGGTTTCAGCGATGAGAAGGTGCGGCGGCTCTGCCGGGAGGGGTTGGCGGAGGGGTGGACGCACTTCAAGCTCAAGGTTGGCGGCGAGCCTCAGGACGATCTGCGGCGCGCGTTGATGATGCGCGATGAGATTGGCTGGGAGAATAAGCTAATGCTGGACGCCAACCAGAAATGGGGGGTGGGCGAGGCGATTGAGCGCACCCGGATGCTGGCGGAGGTGAAGCCTTACTGGATGGAGGAGCCGACTAGTCCGGACGACATTCTTGGGTGCGCGCGGATTCGGCGCGAGGTAAAGCCTGTGCGGATTGCGACCGGCGAGCACTGCCACAATCGCGTGATGTTCAAGCAGCTTCTGCAGGCGGAGGCGATTGATGTTTGCCAGCTCGATAGCTGCCGGGTTGCGGGGGTGAATGAGAATCTCGCGATATTGCTGATGGCGGCGAAGTTCGGAGTGGTGGTGTGTCCGCATGCGGGCGGGGTTGGGCTTTGCGAGTATGTGCAGCATCTTTCGTTTTTCGATTATTTGCGGGTCTCGTGCAGTACGGAGGACCGGGTGATCGAGTACGTGGATGCTCTGCATGAACATTTTCTCGATCCGGTGCGGATTGTGGGCGGGCGCTATCAATTGCCCACGCGGCCGGGATATAGCATTGAAATGAAGCCGGAGTCGCTGGCGGCGTATGAGTTTGAGAGCGGCTCGGTATGGAGGGAGTTGACATGAAGCTGGTGACGTTTGTTGAGGGGGACTGGGGACCGCGGCCGGGTCTGGTCGTGGATGGCGGGATCATCGATTTGAGCGCGGAGGGCTTCAAGGATTCGATTGCGTTTATGGCTGCGGCGCCGAGCGTGCAGGCGGACGTGGCGAAGTCCAAGCCGTCGATTGCGTTGGGCGAAGTCCAAGCCGTCGATTGCGTTGGACAACTTGACGTTGATGGCGCCGATTCCGGCTCCGCCGCGAATCTTTGGCATTGGGGTGAACTACGCGGAGCATGCGAAAGAGTCGGGGACGCAGACGCAGAAGGTTCCGACGGTGTTTATCGTGCTGTCGTCGTCGGTGGTGGGGCCGGGGGACGACGTGATTCTGCCCAGGGCAAGTTCGATGGTGGACTACGAGGCGGAACTGGCGGTGGTGATTGGCAAAGCGGGATATCAGATTCCTGCGAGCAAAGCGATGGAGCATGTGTTTGGCTACACGATCATGAATGACGTGAGCGCGCGCGATGTGCAGCGGGCGACGACGCAATGGTCGCTGGGCAAGAGCTTTCCGACGTTTGCACCGATGGGGCCGTGGGTGGTGAGCAAGGATGAGGTGGCGAATCCTCATGCGCTGCAGATCAGCTTGACGATTGGCGGGGAGAAGCTGCAGAATTCGAACACGAGCCTGCTGATCTTCAAGATTCCGGCGTTGATCGAGTACATCTCGGGAATTGTGCCGTTGCAGGTGGGCGACGTGATCAGCACTGGGACGCCGGCCGGGGTTGGGATGGGGCGGACGCCGCAGCGATGGCTGAAGCCGGGCGAGGAGATGGTGATCGAGATTGCGGGGATTGGCGAGTTGCGGAACAAGTTGGTCGCGGAGTAGCGCCGAGCGTGACGCGATGGGTTAGGGTGTGTGGGGTGGCGGAGGCTCCGCAGGTACCCCAGCAACCTCGGCCTCCATCGACTGACCTGAGCGGGTGGATGTTTTTCCGGTGCTGGTGGTGGGTGATGATGTGCTGGTGGACATCGGAGCGCTGGAAGGGAATCAAGCTGGGAACATTCTGTGAATTTACGCAACTTCTTCTGGCAGAATACGTCCTGAGAGGTAGGCTAGTACCAATCTCGGACCGCCCGGACGACTGGGCGGCTGGGTCGCAAAGGGGTTTCTCACTATGAAGATGTTCCGCAATTTACTGCTTGCGCTTATCGCATTTACGGTTGTGGCCGGCTCGGTCGTTCCCGCGAACGCCGCTGCCGCTCGTCACCACAAAGCTCGTCATCACCACAAGAAGTAAGCCTATCCGCAGCAGCGAAATGGACCCGGCTTGGTGCCGGGTCTTTTTGTGTGCGAGAGAGGGCGTGGAAAAGTGGGGTGGGCTGGGTTAGGGAGGGGAGGGTGGATGCTGATAGAATCGATTGAATC
>OCZT010008418.1_pt1 | contig 10035 bp, 11 predicted proteins | sample 1539031 | NCBI WGS metagenome assembly OCZT01 (sample SAMEA3539308, study PRJEB22396) | soil metagenome | biome: tundra; feature: field; material: soil | place: USA | collected 2010-05 | depth 0.15 m
TTCCAGGGTGCCCAGGCCGTCGATGGTGGTGCGCACGAGATCGCCGGGCCGCAGGTAGAGCCCGCGGCCGGAGCCGACCCCGGACGGGGTGCCGGTGGGGATGACGTCGCCGGGCTCGAGCGTGACGATTTCGCTGGCGGCCGAGATGAGCTCGGCGACTGTGCAGATCATGTCGGAGGTCGACTCGTCCTGCTGCAGCTCGCCGTTCACCCACAGGCGCAGGCGCAGGTCCTGCGGGTCGGGGATCTGGAACGCGGGGGTGATACCGGGTCCGAGGGGCAGCGAGCCGTCGACGGACTTGGCGGCGAACCAGTCATAGATGAAGGCGTCCGCCGGGACGGACTGGCGCTTGTGGCGGCCGCGGGCGGTCACGTCGTTGGCCACGCAGTAGCCGGCCACGTGCGCCAGCGCATCCGCGGGCGCGATGTCACGGCCGCCGATGCCCATGACGACGGCGAGCTCGGCTTCCCAGTCGTAGCCGGCTGTCTCGGCGGAGCGGACCACGATGGCATCGGCAGGGCCGATGACGGTGGTCGTGGGTGGCTTCAGGAAGAAGACCGGCGTCCAATCCGCACCGGGAACCTCGCCACCCATCTCGCGGATGTGGCGCCGGTAGTTGACGCCGGCGCAGATGACCTTGCGGGGCCACCGCACCGGCGCCAGGAGTCAGCGGGAACTGCGGGAGGCTGACTGGTCACCCTCTAAACTGTATACACTTCTTGTATTGCGTCAAGAGTCCGCCGTGCTGCATCAGCCCCGCGGAGCCTGGTAACTGTATGCAGGCTCCGCCCGATCCGGGAGAATAGGCCTATGGCCCGTACCGCCCTGATCCCCGATATCCGCAAGGTTCACCTGCCAGAAGCCCGGCAGGCGATTCCGCATGTGCACGCCTATCTGCGGGAGTGCATCCTCGACGGCACGCTGACGCCCGGCACGAAGCTCTCGCAGGTGACCCTCGCCGGGCAGCTGGGGATCAGCCGCACCCCGCTCCGCGAGGTGCTGCGCATGCTGCAGGAGGAGGGCCTGGTCGAGATCGAGCCGAACCAGCGCACCCGGATCGCCGGCCTGGACCCGCAGGAGCTTGACGACGTCTATGCGAGCCGGATCCTGCTGGAGACCCTTGCCCTGTCGATGACGATGGGCAATTTCGGGTCGGCCAGCCGCAAGGAGGCCAGGCTGCTGCTGGCCGCCATGCGCCGCGCCGCCAGGACAGGGGACTTCAGCGCCTGGTTCGCGGCGCACGCCGACTACCACCGGCTCATCACGGCCGGCGCCGGGGAGGCGCTGCAGCGGCAGCTGCAGGCCTTCGCCGACCGGACGATCCGCTATATCCGGATCTATCAGCTGTCCGACCCGAATAGCTGGCAGGCCGCCGGCGACGCCGAGCATGTCCAGATCCTGGAGACGCTGATCGCCGGCGATCAGCCGGGCGCCCTCGCCGGGATGGCGCATCACCTGGAGCGCACCGCGCTGCGCGTGCTCACCGACTGCGCGCCGGAGTACGTGCCTGTCGCGGTACCGCACGCGGTGGCCCTCGTCGAGCGCGAGCCATCGCCTGCCTTGCGGCCGACCGGCACGAGCTGACCGGCACGAGCTGACCGGCACGAGCTGACCGGCACAAGCCTGCTCAGCCGCCGAGGAACGGCTGGACGACGGCGAGGAAGTCGGCCGTTCTCTCGATCATCGTCCAGTGCCCGCAGCCGGCCAGGATGTGCAGCCGCGAGTCGGGGAGCAGGCCGAGCAGCCGGGCCGAGGAATCCTGCCACGGCACTACCCGGTCGTCGCGGCCGTGCACCATCAGGACCGGCGCGGCGATGGCCGCGAGTTCCGCGCCCGGCAGCGCGAGGTCGTCGACCCAGCGCTGCCGTGGCTCGGGGAACATCGCTGCCCGCGAGTCCCGCACCGGCGCATCGAGGCTCGCCCGGTAGCGCAGCTCGACGAGCTCGTCGGTGATCAGGTCCCTGTTGTGCGCGAACAGCCCGATGACCCGGCGCATCTGCTCCACCCCAGGGGTGTAGCCCCATACGGCGTCCAGCCCGGGGGGCAGTGCCATCGCCACGCCCATCGACCCCATCAGCACGATGCGCCGCGCCGCGCCCGGCCGGGCTGCGGCAATTGACAATGCGATGGCGCCGCCCATCGAATTGCCGATGATGTCGACGGCGGCGACCCGAGCGTGTCGAGCAGGGCCAGCGCGTGCTCAGTCCAGGCGCCGCGGCCGTAGGTGCGCTGCTCGCCGGTGGCCGTGCCGCCGAAGCCCAGCTGGTCCGGCGCGATGACGCGGCGGCCAGTGGCGAGCGCCGGGATGACGGGACGCCAGTTCGCGATGGCGGTCACGCCGGGCCCGGAGCCGTGCAGCAGCAGCACGGGCGGCCCGTGCTGCCCGCCCGGCGTTCCGGTGTCGATCACGGTGGTGGCAACGCCGCCGACGTCGATCTGGGTGGGCACGAGGGTCGCCGCGGTCATGAGGCGGCGATTCCCGCTGCCTTCGGCCGCAGCTGAGCCTGGCTGGAGACGCGCTTGACCGGGCCGAGCCACATGTCGATGGAGCCGGCCTCCTCCGGATCGAACGTGCGCGGTGTCCACGCGGCATCGTCCTCGATACGGCGCACGCCGAAGGGGTACTCGTAGGTGAATCCCTCCGGGCCGAGGAAGTACACGAAGATCGCCGTGGACTGAGGATGCCGGCCGGGCCCCATCTCGGTCTCCACGCCGTGCTCCAGCAGGAAGTGCCAGTTGCGGAACAGGTCGTCGATGGATTCGACCTGGAAATTCATGTGGCACAGCCCCGGGCCCTCACCCTGGAAGACCGCGAGCTTGTGATGCACCGGATCGATCCGCAGCAGGCAGGCCCGGTCGCCCAGCCAGTCCGAGACCCGCGCGTTGAAGCGGGTACTCCAGAACTCCTGTGCCTCGTGCACGTCCGGGGCGTCCAGGCACAGGTGACCGAATTCGGTGATGCCCGCCGGCCGGGTAAAGGCGACCGGCCGCGTGATGGTCTCCTGCTGGCTGACCAGCTCCAGCCGGTTCCCGAACGGATCGTCAAAGGCGATGAACTCACGGACCCGGCGGGATCGCGCTTCGTCCGCCGAGCCCCGGCGCACGGCCGTGCCGGAGCGCTCGAGCTCGGTTTCGGCGGCGGCCAGCGCGTCAGAGCCGGCCACGCTGAAGCCGGACGCGATGACACCCGACGGCCCCTCGACGAGCGCGAGGCAGTGGTGGCGGTGGTCGGCGCGCAGGTGCGCCACGCCGATCTCGGTGGGAGCGGCCAGTTCCAGCCCGACGATGCCGGTCGCGAACCGTACGGCCGCTTCCAGGTCCGCCACGCCGAAGCGCACGTAGGCGATGTCCGTCAGCGTGATCATCGCGTCAGCTCAGGCGTAGACGGGGGTGACGTCGATGTAGATCTGCCAGTCGCGGACCAGGTCGCCGTCGTAGATCAGGATGTCGGCGAAGACCCTCGCTACGTCTCGGCTCATGGCGTACTCCCGTCATCGGCGATCAGTGGGATGAGAATCTTCTGAAACTGTATGCAGTTTCGAGAGGATGCGCAACGGCTCTTTGCGGCAATCCGGGTGGCGCCCGGAATGCGCGGCGGCGTCGCCGGTGTTGCGGCCGGTATGCCACTTGCAGTGATCGCCACCGCCTTCGGCGGCCCGGATGTGCTGGCCGTTATCGACGAGCCCGTTCCGGAGCCCGGACCTGGCGAGGCACGCATCGAGGTCCGGGCCGCGGGCGTCAACCCGATCGACTACAAGGCGTATAGCGGGATGTTCGGCACGGACCCGTCGCAGCTGCCGATGCGCCTCGGTTCCGAGGCCGCGGGCGTGGTGACCGCTGCCGGGCCGGATGCAGTGGGGCCGGCCGGGCCAGTCGCCGTGGGCGATGAGGTGATTGCGTTCCGCGCATCCGGCGCCTACGCCGCCGAGCTCGTTGTCCCGGCCGGGGCACTGGTCCCCAAGCCGGCCGCGCTGGACTGGGCGCAGGCCGGCGGGCTCATGCTGACCGGCGTGACGGCATGGCATGCCCTGGCCGCGACCGATGTGCACGAGGGCGACACGGTGCTGATCAACGGTGCGGCCGGCGGCGTCGGCCTGATAGCGGTGCAGCTGGCCGCTGCCCGCGGCGCGTCGGTCGTGGCAACGGCAAGCCCGGCGCGGCACGACCTCCTGCGCGAACTCGGGGCGCATCCCGTGGCGTACGGCCCCGGCCTGGCCGAGCGGGTCCGCGCCGCCGCGCCGGGCGGAATCGACGCCGCCCTGGATCTCGTCGGCACCGACGAGGCGATCGACGTATCGCTCGAGCTCGTCGCCGACCGGGCGCGGATCGCCACCATCGCCGGGTTCGCGCGCGGGCCTGGCGCGGGCATCAAGGTGCTCGGCGGCGGCCCGGGCGCGGACCCGGGCACCGAGATCCGCGACGCCGCGCGCCTGGAGCTCACGCGGCTCACCCAAAGCGAAGGGCTGCGGGTCTTCGTCGCGCAGGAGTACCCGCTCACGGAAGCGGCAGCTGCGCACCGCGCGATCATGAGCGGCCACGTCAGCGGCAAGATCGTGCTCATCCCGTAGCCGGATCAGCAGTGCGGCCCGCGTTGCCTGCCGGGTTGGTCACCTGGCTCGTTCTGAATCCTGCTGAGCCTCCTCGACGGTCAGCTCGGCTGCCGGGTCCGCCTCCAGCCGCTCATCCGGGATCGGCAGCCCGCTGCGGACAGACCGTCCGTAGGTGCCGTTGCCGAGCCGCTGCTCAGCGCGGTCAATCGCGTCCAGGCGCTCGCGCAGGCTGGCCGCGATGGCATCGTCCATCCCCTCGGCTGTCAGCGACTGGGCGGGATCGGCGATGTCCCCGGTGTCGTTCTCGGCTGCCCGGTCTTCCCGGCCAGCCCCCTCGGTGTAATCCAGCGACCTCTGCACCTCGGCCCGCGCCGTCCGCAGTAGCCCCCGTGCCCGGTCCTCATCCATCGGCGCTCCTTCGTGCGTAGCAGCTGGCATGCCAGCGTCCTGGACTGGAAGTCCGAGGCTACTGGCACGGCCCGGGCGGCCGGGCAAGCTCGCGGCGACGTGATCGCAGGTGCCAGCGCGGCGCTGTGGCCGAGATGCCGCGGCAAGCTTCTGCCGCCATGCTGGGGATCATGAGCGATCTGCCCGCCCCCGCTGCAGGACACGATCACGGGCATGACCATGGCCACGGGCATGAGGACGGGCACGGGCACGATCATCGCCCTGGATCACCGCGGCTGGCCCGCCTGCGGCACCTGCTGCGCCCGCATTCCCACGAGCCGGCCGACCAGGTCGACGCTGTCATGGAAGCCAGCAAGGAGGGCATGCGGACGCTGTGGATCTCGCTCGGCGTGCTGGGCGTCACCGCGCTGATCCAGGCGGTCGTCGTGGCGGTTTCCGGCTCGGTCGCGCTGCTCGGCGATGCCTTGCACAACGCAGCTGACGCCCTGACCGCCGTGCCGCTCGGCGTCGCTTTCGTACTGGGCCGCCGCCCGCCGACCCGCCGCTACACCTACGGGTACGGCCGCGCTGAGGACCTGGCCGGGATCGGGATCGTGCTGACTATCGCCGCGTCCTCGGCGCTGGCGGCCTACGCGGCGGTCAGTCGCCTGATGCACCCCCGCCACGTGTCTGACCTGGTCGTGGTGGCCGCCGCGGCGCTGACCGGATTTGCCGGCAACGAGCTGGTCGCCAGGTACCGCATCCGGACCGGCCGCAAGATCGGCTCCGCGGCACTGGTTGCCGACGGCCTGCATGCCCGCACCGACGGGTTCACCTCACTGGCCGTGCTGATCGGCGCGGGCGGTGTCGCGCTGGGCTGGGACTGGGCCGACCCGGTTGTCGGGCTGCTCATCACCGTGGCGATCCTGGCCGTGCTCCGGCAGGCGGCCAGGGAGATCTACCGGCGGCTGATGGACGCCGTTGACCCCGCGCTCGTCGGCCAGGCCGAGCAGACTTTGCGGGCCACCCCGGGGGTACTGGGTACCGGGCAGGTCCGGATGCGCTGGATCGGCCATCAGATCCGCGCGGAATGCGAAGTCATCGTCGACCCCGGCATCACGGCCGTCCAGGCCCACCAGGTCGCCGTCGCCGCGGAGCACGCCCTGCTGCATGCCATCCCCCGGCTGGCAGCCGCGCTCGTCCACGCCGACCCGCAGCCCGACGGCGGCGCCGACCCCCACCATATCCTGGCACCCCACCGGCAGGCATCCGCGCCGGGCTCGCACCCGCCGCCAGGCCCGTCCTGACCAGGCAGATCATGACGACCCGGGGATTCATTCGCCCCTCACTATTAACACCAGCACGACCGGGGACATACGCGACGTGCTCGTGCAGCAGGAAACGCTCCGGCGAAGTATGATCCGCTTAGTCGCGGCCGGGGCGGCAGCGAGGATCACACTCCAGGCATCAAGGAGCGTTTCGATGGGCATTCTCAACGAGGCCCGCCGCGAGTTCATCGCAGCACCTGACAACTCGAAGGGCCAGATCGTCTTCAAGTGGCCCGATCACAACATCCGCAAGTTCACCAAGGCAATCGTGGAGCCGGACGCCGTAGCCGTCTTCATGAGCCAGGGCCAGGTCATGGGGTCACTTCTGGCCGGCCGGCACACCCTCGATGCCCAGGAGCTCCCGTTCCTCGGGATGTTCGTGGACTGGGCCAGCGGCAGCAACGCCTTCAAGGCCGAGATCTACTTCGTCGGCATCCGGGACTTCCCGAGCTTCCGCTTCGGCGGCCGGCTGGACGAGGTGCAGGATCCGCAGACCGGCCTGATCGTCACCCTCCGCGCGTTCGGCGAGTACGCCCTGCGCGTCGTCGACGCCCCCAAGCTGATCCTGAACCTGGTCGGCACCGTGGACGTGACGAGCAACGACGCCGTCACGAGCTGGGTCGCCCAGCAGCTGCTGAAGGTCACCCGCACCACGATTACCACCCAGCTGATGTCGGGAGCCTGGCCGATCCTCGGCCTGTCCATGCACAGCCCGGAGATCGAGGTCCAGGCGATGCAGGCCGCCAACACCGAGCTCGCGGACTACGGGATATCCATCACCCGCCTGGGCAACGTTGACGTCAACCTCGATGATGACGACAATGCCCGGCTGAAGAAGCTGGCGGGCGACACCGCGTACAGCCGGCTGGCCGGCGGCTTCCTGCAGGCGGCACAGGCCGAGGCGATGCAGGGCGCGGGCGAGGGCATGGCGCAGGGCGGCGCCGCGGTGACCCCGATGTTCCTTGGCGCGGGCTTCGGCATGGCCAACCAGATGATGCAGGCCCCCGGGCAGGCCCCGCCCGCGCCGCCGCTGCCTCCTGGCACCGGATTCGCCGGGGGTGGCCAGGGCTACGTGCAGCAGCAGCCCCCGCAGCAGGCGCCGCAGCAGCAGCCACCGCCGCAGCAGCAGGCTGCGCCGGCTCCCGCGCCGGTGGCGACGGTCGAGTGCGCCAACTGCCACAGCCAGGTCCAGGCAGGCGCGAAGTTCTGCGCCGAGTGCGGCACGCCCATGCAGAAGCACTGCACCAACTGCAATGCCAGCCTGGCGGGCAGCGCGAAGTTCTGCGCCGAGTGCGGCACGCCCGCCGGCCCGCCGGCGTCATAACCGAGAGCTACGCCCCGGTCCTCCGCTACCATCGCTTCGATATTCCCCGCTGTGTCCACCAAGGCCCCCTGACGAGAAAGGCCTGCCCGGATGGATCGGATCGAGTGCCAGTGGTGCAAGGCCCAGAACGAGCCGGAGCGAACAAGCTGTACCACCTGTGGCGCGCCGCTCGATAAGAAGAACCTGGTCTCCGATTCCGGCTGGGCCGAGGCGCCCCGCTTGCGGGACATGACGGAGTTCCGTTTCTCTAACTCCACCTGCCAGATCGAGGGCGAGATCGTCCCGGTGGCCGAGCTGGCGCTGGCGCAGGGCGACGCGGTCTTCTTCGAGCATCACGTGATGCTCTGGAAGGAGCCCGGCGTGCCGATGTCGGCCCTGAACACCGGCGGCGGCATGAAGCGCATGCTGGGCGGCATGCCGCACGTGCTGAGCGTCGCGCACGGGCCGGGCCGCATCGCCTTCTCCCGTGACGCCACCGGCGAGGTGGTCGTGCTGCCGCTGCACCCGTCGATGGAACTTGACGTGCGGGAGCACGCGTTCCTCGCCGGGACGCACTCGCTGACCTATTCCTTCGTGCGCATCAAGGGCATGGCCAACATGATGCACGGCGGCGAGGGCATGTACATGGACCGGTTCGTCACGCAGAACGAGCCGGGCCTGCTTCTCCTGCACGGCTACGGCAACGTGTTCCAGAAGACGCTGCAGCCGGGGGAGAAGATCCTGATCGAGCCGGGCGGCTTCCTCTACAAGGACTCGTCGGTGACCATGAACACGGTCAAGCAGAACGTCAAGACCGGGCTCATGAGTCACGGCATGTACCTGGCCGAGATGACCGGCCCCGGCCGGGTCGGCATCCAGTCCATGTACGTCCACCACGGCTCCGAGTAGGCGGCCCACATGTCGACGCCGACAGCAGCGAGCACCTACACCTGCCCGTACTGCCGCATGGCCAGCGACGGCGGAGGCGGGACCTGCCCGCGCTGCGGTGCGCCGGTGGACGTCCGGGCGCGCGTGTCGCACTCCGGGTGGGCCGAGCAGCCCCCGATCCGCGACATGGCCCGCATCCACTTCAACCGCTCCACCTGCCAGATCAGCGGCAAGTACGTTCCCGTGGCCGAGATGAACCTGCAAGGTGACGACTGGGTTTACTTCTCCCACCACGTGCTGCTGCACACCGACCCGCAGGTCCGGCTCGACTCGCTGAAGATGGCGCGCGGCTGGAACCGGGTGCTGTCCGGGATGCCGCTGATCATGATGAGCGCGCGCGGGCCCGGTCACATTGCCTTCAGCGCCGACCACCCGGGCGAGACCATCGCCGTGCCGCTCCAGCAGAACCAGGCCGTCGACGTGGTCGAGCACCGATTCCTGGTCGCGACCGGGAACGTCAACTACCACTGGGAGTCCGCCGGGCTCTGGTTCGCCACGCAGGACGGGGACGAGCAGGAGCTGCACTACCCGCTCGGCAAGACGATGGACCGCTTCATGGCCCAGGACGGTCCCGGCCTCCTGATGCTGCACGCTCCGGGCAATGCCTTCATCCGCGACCTGGCAGCCAACGAGCGCATCCTGGTGCAGCCGAGCGGGCTGCTGTGGAAAGACCCGACGGTCCGCATGTTCCTTCATTTCGAGTACCCGAGGGGCAGTTACTGGTTCAGCTCGGCGCGGTGGCAGGCCAAGTCGGTGTGGCTGACGCTGCAGGGCCCTGGCCGGGTAGCTATCCAGTCGGTGTTCGAGCGTCCCGAGATGGTGGGAGCAGTAGTCAACACCTCCGGTGCGACGACGCAGTACTGGTAGTCCGGCCTGAGCCCGGCCCCGGCGGCGCGGGCCGCAAGCCCTGACGCGGTGGAGCGGCTTGGCTGGCGGTTCGCGAAGCTGTGGGCAGCCGGCACGACCTCGGCACTGGGCAGCGGCCTGACCATGATCGCGGCGCCATTGCTCGTCGCGTCGCGGACCAGCAACCCGGTGCTCGTGTCCGCCACGTTCGGCGTGGCGTGGCTGCCATGGCTGCTGTTCGCCCTGCCCGGCGGCGTGCTTGTCGACCGGGTCGACCGGCGGCGGCTGATGATAGTGATCGACTGGGTACGGGTAGCCGCGATGGGCATCCTGGCCACGGCGATCCTGACCGGGCATGCGAGCATCGCGCTGCTGTACGCCGTGCTGTTCATCATCAACGCGGGCGAGATCGTGTTCCGGTCGGCGAGCCAGGCGATGATCCCGTCGGTGGTGCCGCGCGCGGCACTTGAGCGCGCGAACGGCTGGCTGGTCGGCGGCGACACGCTGATGCAGGGGATGGTCGCGGGGCCGCTGGGCGGATTCCTTTTCGTCGTGGCGGTGAGCGCGCCGTTCTTCGTCAACGCCGCCACGTATGCCGCGAGCGCTGTCCTGATCGGCCTGGTCGCGGGCGCGTACCGATCGCCGCCGCACGCGGAGCCGGCCGCCGGGGACC
>OCZT010008419.1_pt1 | contig 10034 bp, 8 predicted proteins | sample 1539031 | NCBI WGS metagenome assembly OCZT01 (sample SAMEA3539308, study PRJEB22396) | soil metagenome | biome: tundra; feature: field; material: soil | place: USA | collected 2010-05 | depth 0.15 m
TGGGCGCCACGCGCGCCAACATCCTCTTGCAGTTCCTGAACGAGTCGGTGATGCTGTGCCTGGTGGGTGGCGCCATAGGGGTTGCGGCCGGCGCGATCGGAGCGTCGCAACTTAGCGCCCTGATGGGGTGGAAGACGGTGATCGATCTTCCTTCGGTGCTCATCGCGTTCGGATTCGCAACCGCGGTCGGCGTCGTCTTCGGCGTGTGGCCCGCGTGGCGGGCGTCGATGCTCGATCCCATCGAGGCACTTCGTTTCGAATAGACCTCAGTTCTTCGTCGCCTTGCCCGTTGCGAGATCGAGGGTATACGCCGTGCTGCCGATCGTCATCGGCACGAACTCGGTGCCGTTGAACGTGACGGTGACGGTCCTCGAGGCGCTGAATGACCTGCTCTTCCCGCCCTTGGTCACGGTGCCGGCGGCGTTGACCTGGCGGGCGATCGACCCCGAGGTGGGATACGGATTCGCCGCGCGCGGGAGCGTGACCAGCACATTCGTGAAGGTCGCGCTTTCGGTGTGGTCGTAGGTGCGCGTGGCGGCGTTGTCGGTGTAGTACCCGCCGATCGAGCGGGTGCCGGTGCCATTCCAGGTGCGCATGGTGTTGTGGCCCGCGAGTCCCGAGACGGTCATGTTGCGTGAACCGGAGATTGTGTCCGCCCCCGTCGTGTTCGCGCGGACGCCGCTCTCGGTCGTCGTGAGGTTGACCGACGCCACGGTCGTGTCGTTCCACTTCGACAACGGCTGGCCGGCCGCGTTGAAGAACGCGAAACTGCGCGTCAGCGTGAGGCCGTTGTTGGTGACCGGCGGGCAATCGAACCTGCCGGTCGCGGTGTTCAGTGTGCATCCGCTTGCCGGCGCGAACCCTGCCATCAAGTCACTTCCGCCAGTCACGCTCAGCGAGACACCGGAAATACCGGCCGGCGAGAACTGGAATCCGATCGTGGATTCGGCGGACCCGATCACGTCGAGATCGTTGACGACCGCGCTTCCAGCCGTGGTGACCATGGCGGCGATCGTGTCGCCGGCGGAAAGCTGCAACGATGACCGCGCGGCGGTCGGCGTGTTGCTGCAGGCACTGACACCGATGACGAGTGCGAACGCACCGGCTGCGAATGCAAGGCGTTTCATGTTCGAGTTCCTCATGGTCGTGACGAATCGATACGGCGGGGGAAAATGCGGCGCGCACGCCGTCCTCCGCGTGCACCATGACAGGCAGACGCTGGCTTCCTTCATTATGTTAACGTCGGCAGTTTGCCCCGTCAGCGCGACTTCGAAGGCGCAGGTGACGGCCGAGAGGTCTTGCGAGGCGAGGCCACGAACACCCGGGCTGCGAGGGAAGGCCCTACGTGCTGGGTTTTCGACCCGACCCGCACGGCCAACGGCCCGCCGAAGGGAGCCTGTTTCAGGAGCCGGACTGTTGCCCCGGGAACGAGGCCCAATGACGAGAGGTGGCGCAGGAACTGGGGATCGTCGTCTTCGACTCGAACGACGCGCGCACGATCTCCGGGAGCCAACTGCTCGAGTGAACGGCGGGGCTGCTCCACGACGGTGCCTCGCCGTGAAGGGATAGGCGCGCCGTGCGGATCGGCCTCGGGTTCTCCGATCGCCCGGGCCATGCGGTCGACCAGATCGTCCGACGCTGCGTGCTCGAGACGTTCGGCCTCGCCGTCCACCTGGTCCCAGGTGTAACCCAGCGCCGTCACGAGGTACGCCTCGATCACGCGATGCCGGCGGATGAGCTGAAGCGCGACGCCTCTGCCCGCCTGCGTCAGCTTGAGGCCCCGATACCGTTCGTGCGACACGAGCCGCTGCCCGGCCAGCCGGGCCGCCATGCCGCTGACCGAGGGCCGCGCGACGCCGAGTCGCGTCGCGACCTCCGAGGTCGTGGCGTGCCCGCGTCCGCGCGACAACTCGTAGATCGCCTTGAGATAGTCCTCGACGGACGCCGTGTACGTGGGATCGCTCACCGCACCTGCCCGAAAGTGGCGCCTACAGCATAACCGAACCGGCGCGATGGCGACAGGGTGTAGGCTGCCTTGACATCAGTAGTTAGGACGTACTAAATACAAATGTGCTGCAGCCAGCCGCTCCCCAAGACGACGTCGTCATCACCCACGAGGACGTCGATCGCGCGCACGACCGGATGCGCGTGTCCGAGGCGCGCACACGCGGGGGGTTCCGCTCGAGATTCCGGCTGCTCTGGCTGCTCGTCGGGCCCGGCATCCTCGTCATGCTCGGAGAGAACGACGGTCCGAGCATGATTTCGTACGCCGTGACCGGCGCGAGATTCGGTGTCGGCTTCTTCATTCCCTTCGTCATCCTCACGTTCGGCATGGCGATCGTCGTGCAGGAGATGACAATGCGCCTCGGCGCGGCCACGCATCGCGGCCACGCGGAACTGATCTTCGAGCGCTTCGGGCCGTTCTGGGGCTGGTTCTCGATGATCGACCTGGGGATCGGGAACTTCCTGACGCTCATCACGGAATTCATCGCGATCCGGGCGGGGCTGGGGTTCTTCGGCGTTCCGCCGTGGGCGGCGGTGACGAGCGCGCTCGTGTTCCTCTGCCTGGCGGTCATGACGCACCGGTATTGGACGTGGGAACGCACCTTGCTCGCCATCGCCGCGTTCAATCTCGTCTTCATCCCGGTGGCGCTGCTCGCGCATCCGGACTGGTCGTCGGTGGGTCACGCGCTCGTCTCGTGGAAACCGCTTCCCGGGGGATTGAGCCAGGACACCCTGATCGTCATCGTGGCGGACATTGGCGCCACCGTGACCCCGTGGATGCTCTTCTTCCAGCAGAGCACGACGGTCGACAAGGGGCTCACCCGAAACGACATCCAGCTCGGCCGTATCGACACGATACTGGGCGGCGCCCTCGCGGCGACCGCGGCGATTGCGACGATCCTGGCGACCGCCCCGTTGTTCGCCCACCACATGTCCGCCGAAGGATTCCAGGCGGCCGAGTTCGCGCAGGCGCTCCGTCCGCTGGTCGGGCACACGGGCGCCGCGCTGTTCGCGCTGGGCATCGTCGAGGCCGGAATGGTTGCGTCGGTCACGATCTCCATCTCGTCCGCGTACGCGTTCGGCGAGGTGGCGCGCAGGCCGCACAGCCTGAACCTGCCCGTCGCGGATGGCCGGGCGTTCTACGCGGTGCTGTTCTGTTGCGCGGCGGCCGCGGGCGGAATCGTACTGATTCCCGGGCTTCCGCTGGTCGCCGTGGTGCTCCTCGTCAACGTGGTCGCGGTGCTGGCGATGCCGCCCGCGCTCGTCTTCCTCTACATGCTCGCGAACGACCGTGAAATCATGGGCGATCTCGTGAGTCCGCGATGGATGAACGTGCTCGCGATCGGAGTCGTCGCGTTTCTCACCCTCGCGGGCCTGCTCTTCGGTGTCAGCGTGATCGCGCCGCGGGCGTTCGCGTTTCTGGGCGGCAGCTAGGAGGCCGACCGATGACCCCACACGAGAAGACCGTTGAGTCGATCAGTTCGAGCGACCACGACATGGTGCTGGCATCGCTCGAGCGCGGACAGCTCGCGGGGCTGAAGCGGCGACCGATCGCCCGGCGCCGGTTGACCGGGCTCACGCGGCTCGTGGTGTGGGCGCTCCGACTCTATCTGATATTCATGACGGTGGTCGTCCTCTACCAGGTGTGGATCAGCCAGCATCAGCAGTGAGGCCGGCGCGACGTCGCGTCGAGGATGCATTCACCGCGACCGCCGTGCTATCTTGATGCGCGATTCGTGATCCCCACCTCTGGAATCCCGGCTACAATCGCGACCGCGGCCCGGCGACCATCGTTGGATTCCGTCTCAACGCCCGCTACTGAGACATTCCGTCATGTACTGGATCAGCAAGCTCATCCACAAGCTTTCGCGCCTGAAGCGGCGCTGGCTGATCCTGCTCGCCGTGATTGGACCCGGCGTGATCACGATGGTGGCCGACAACGACGCGGGCGGGATCTCGACGTACGCGTCGACCGGCGCGAAGACGGGGTTCAACCTGCTCTGGGTGTTCATCATCCTGGTGCCGATGGCGTACTTCATCCAGGAGATGACGGTCAGGCTCGGCGCGGTCACCAAGCGCGGCCACGCCGAGGCGATCTTCGACGGCTTCGGGCCCGCATGGGGCTGGTTCTCGGTGTTCGACCTCGCGCTGATCAACTGGCTGACACTCGTGACCGAATACATCGGCATGACGCAGGCGGCGCGACTCTTCGGCATTCCCGAGTGGATCACCTTCGTCTTCGTCACCGTGCTGCTGATGGCGATCGTGGTCTCGGGCAAGTACTGGACGATCGAACGCATTACGCTGTTCTTCTGCATCTTCAACTTCGTGTACATCCCCGCGGCGTTCTGGGCGATGAAGACCGGAAACGTGCACGGTGGATGGCCGCTGGTCGGACGGGGGTTCTACGCGCCGGATTTCAAGGTGGGTGCGGCGCTTGGTCCAGCGGCGCTGCTGACGCTGCTCATGGCCAACATCGGCACGACCATCACGCCCTGGCAGATCTTCTTTCAGCAGTCGGCGGTGGTGGACAAGGGGATGGACATCAAGGACATCAAGTACGGCAAGATCGACACCATGTTCGGCGCCGTCGTCACGTGCATCGTCGCGGCATTCATCATCATCGCGACGGCGGCGATGTTCTACTACCATCCGGGCGGGCAGGTCGTGGTCGAGTCCGCGGCGGAGACCGCTTCGAAGATTCCCGAGATGGTGCCGGCCGAGCGCTGGGGTGTCTGGGCCAAGGGGCTGTTCGCGATCGGGCTCTTCGACGCCGGGCTCCTCGGCGCGCTCTGCATCTCACTCGCGACGAGCTGGGCGCTGGGCGAAGTGTTCGGCTGGGCGCACTCGCTGAACACGAGCGTCCGCGAAGCGCCCTGGTTCTATTTCGCATATCTCCTCATGCTGGTCTCCGCGGGCCTCGTGTCGCTCATCGCGAGCACGCACGTGCAGGACGCGATCACCATCTTCGTGCAGGTGGTGGCCGTGACGCTGTTGCCGGCGGCCCTGGTGTTCCTGATCTTGCTGCTCAACGACAAGCCCCTCATGGGCGAGCATGTGAACACGCGCGGCCAGAACATCGCAAACTGGACGATCATCGCGTTCGTGATCGTCGTCTCGACGCTCTTCGGGCTCTCGGTCCTGTTTCCACATCTCTTCGGGTCGGGAGGATCCTGAGCCGATGAACGCCACGTCAACTCCGGCAGTGCCGGGCTCCGCCGGCACGGACCATCAGTTCGTATTCGTCTCCGAACTGCTCGACCGCCGCGTGTGCGTGACACGCGCCGAGCTGAAGATCGGGAAACTGACCGACCTCGTCTTCACGCTCGCCGAGCCCTTTCCCGAGGCGGTGGGAATTTTCATCGGCCATGGATGGGGCAAGCCGAGCGAGTTCGTGCCGTGGAACCGAGTCGTGCGCACCGAGACGAACGCCATCATCGTGATGCCGCCGGAGACCGGCGACCGCTACGCGCCGTTCGTGGACCAGCCGGGGTGGATCCTGCTCAATGAGCATCTGATCGGCCGCACGATCCTCGACATGGACGGCCGGCGCGTCGAAGTGGTGAACGACGTGCAGCTGGTGCAAAGTCACGGGCGGATGATCATCGCGCACGTGGACGTGTCGCTCAACGGCTTCCTGCGGAAGTGGGGGCTCGGCTTCGTGCGGTTCGGTGCCGACCGGCTGATCTCATGGAAGTACGTGCAGCCGCTCTCGATCGAAGACGTGACGACGTCCGACAAGGTGTCGCTCTCGCTCACGCGAGCGCAGATGCACGAGTTGCCGAGCGAGGATCTCGCGGACGCGCTCGAGGAGCTGCCGGGCCCCGAGCAGGAGGCGATGTTCTCGGTGCTCGACGCCGATAAGGCCGCCGAGACGCTGCTCGAGACGGAGCCGCGCGCGCAACGGCAGATCGTCGCCGACCTGCCGCCGGACCGCGCGAAGTCGATCCTGTCGGAGATGACGGTCGCGCAGATCGCGGACCTCCTCTCCGCCCTGCCCTGGGACGACCGAATCGACCTGCTGGCGCTGCTGCCGAAGGAGGAGACGGACCGCGTGCGGCTCCTGCTCGGAACGAGCGAGGCGACCGCCGCTTCGCTCGCCTCGCACGAGTATGTGGCGATGGCGCAGCAGACGACCGCGGCGGAGGCGCTCTCGCGCCTTCGTGCCGGCACTGCCGACCACACGGCCGTGACGTACATCTATGTCGTGACCGAGCCGGACGGTGTGCTGCTGGGCGTCGTGGACCTGCGGCAGCTGGTGCTCTCGAGCGAGGCGACGACGCTCGAGGAGTTGATGGTGGCTCCGCCGGTCACGGTGGACTCCGAGCTGGTCAAGGAGGACATCGTGGACCAGTTCGCGAAGTACAACTTCCGCTTGCTGCCGGTGGTCGACACCCACGATCACATGCTCGGCGTAATCGGATACAAGGACATCATGCGATGACGAGCGCAGCGCCGTGGTCGACGGATTCGCGAGGGAGGTTCCATGCCGCGCATTGAGATGACACGCGGCGTGCGGATTGCGCTGCTCGTGCTGCGCGCGTACCTCGTGGGAATGCTGATCCTGATCCTGGTGAAGTTCCTTCGGATCTTCGGCTGACCTGCGACGTCGCGGCACGGATGGCCGCTGCCGGCGACCGTTCTCATGCGAATGCCGAGCGGGGCGCCCCGGTCTCCCGGAGCGCCCCGCTCTCCTAGCGCAGCAGGCCTTCTGCTACGGCTTGTCCCACCAGATGCGTGTCGAGTACAGGTCCGGACCCTGACGCGCGATCGCTGCGGCCAGGTTGACGGCGTTCACGGAAAGCTCGCCGGTCGGATACGGGATCCGGCGCGGCACCTGTAGCACGTCCGAGTACGCGGCGGGACCCATCGAGATGTTCGCCGGATTACCCGTGCGGCGCCACTCCGCCCACGCCTCGGTTCCCTGCGTGAACAGGGCGATCCACTTCTGCAGGCCGATCTGCTTCAGCCCTGTCGCACCGCCGACGTACGCGACGCCCGGCTGCGCCAGATAGGCAGCGGCGGCTGCGGCACTCACGCCCCATTGCGTCATGGACGCCGTCACGCCGGCGTTGTAGTACGCCGCCGCGCCGGAAAGCCCGCCCAGTCCCCGTTCGGCGCACTCGGCCTGGAGGAAGGCGACTTCGGCGTAGGTCATGATGTACGACGGCGTCTTGCGGCCCGCCGACGTGCCGTAGGTGCCGTACGCTGTTGCGCCCGGATAGAAGATCGCGCCCGGCCGCGAGGTTGTGTTCATGAACGTGGCAGCGGTCGGGACGTCGAGCCCATTCTGCAGGCCCGTGTACAGTCCGGTGTTCTTTGCCGGCTGCGCGAAGATCGGCACACGAGGGTCGCTCAACGCGTTCATCGTGTCGAGCAACGTCTTGGATACACGATGGTCGTCGCGCGTGAGGAAGTTGGTCGCCTCCGGATTGTCGAAGATGCCGTCGCCCGGCCACGCCACCGCGGCGATGTCGGCGTTGGACGTCATGACGCCGGCGCCGAAGGCCGCCGAAAGTTCCGTGCCGGCCTTCGCGGGATCGGCCTTCAACATGCGCAGCGCCATGCGGGCGCGGAGCGAGTTGGCGAGCTTCTGCCACTTGAGGTTGTCGCCCTTGAAGACGATGTCGGCGCTGCCGACCCCAAGATCGGTGGACGGCGCCGCCTTCAGCGCCGCCGAAGCATCGGTGAGCGTCTTCAGCAGGCCGTAATAGATGTCCTTCTGCGCGTCGTACGCCGGTGTGAGCGAGCCACCCGTGACGTCACCCTGGAGCGCCGCGCTGTAGGGAATGTCGCCCCACAGGTCGGTAAGGTTCTGGAATCCCCAGGACTGCATCACGGCCGCGGGTGCCCACGTGTTGACGGAGCCCGCCGCCTTGCCGATGCCGATGATCTTCTGGTAGTCCTCGAGTTCACCGGCGTAGGTGCCCTGGTCGATGCCGTCGATGTTGGCCGCGCGAAGATGGCCGCGGTCTTCCTCGACGTACTGCACCTGTGCGATGTGGTGCGCGAAGAGCGAGCCCAGGTTGTACGTGAGGTTCATGCCGTTGAAACGCGACACCGTGGTCGCGGTGGCATTCGTGAACAGCGTTCCCGCCGGTGGCGGGGTGAGCGTGGACGGGTTGTTCGGATTGACGTTCAACGCCGTCAGGTCGGTCTTGCAGGCCGTGGCGGTCAGCGTGATGAGCGCGACCAGGCCGGCCGAGAATCGAATGTGTTTCATGAGTGCGTTCTCCCGGTAGCCGGTCACGGAGTGATCGAGATGTTGAGGCCGAACGAGCGGTTGGTTGGCAGGGATCCCATGTCGAAGCCCTTGCCGCCGTTGCCGCTGTTCTCCGAGTTCTCCGGGTCGTAGTTCGGGAACGACGTCCAGGTGAAGAGGTTGCGTCCCACGACGGTCACGTTCATCGCGGAGAGCTTGAGTTTCCCGGCCCAGTCGCGCGGCACGTCGTAACTCAGCCGCACCTCGCGGAGCTTCGCGAAACCGGTGCCGTAAATCGCCGCCTCGTTGATGGGATAGGTCGCGTTGTGGTTCCAGTCTTCGGCCGTGACCATCACGGTGTTGGCCTTCCCCGTCGCCACGTCGATGCCTTTCGCCACATAGCCCGGGTTGTTCCAGTCGACCTGCCGACCCACGAGCGTGGTCGAGAGGATGCCGGAGTACGTGCCCCACCAGTTGCCGACGGAGAAGTTCTGGCCGCCGTGCACGATGTCGACGAGAATGTTCAACGCCCAGTTCTTGTACCGGAACTCGTTGGACCATCCGCCGGTCCAGTCCGGATTGACGTAGCCCAGCACCTTCTTCGGCCCCGACTGCGGCAGGCCGCCGGAGAGCAGCATCTGGCCCGTGGCCGAGTCGCGCAGGAACGAGACGCCGTAGATCGCGCCGTATGGCAGGCCGGCCCGCGCCTCGATGGTGGCGCCCCACCCGGAGTTCGCGACCACGATGGTGGTCAGGCCGGGCGCGAGATAGTCCACCTTGTTCTTGTTGCTGAGCACGTTCACCGACGACGTCCACTGCAGGCCGTTCCTGTTGCGCAGCAGCTTCGCCGTGAGCATCCCCTCGACACCGCGATTGCTGAGCTGGCCGGCGTTGACGTTCGCCGACAGGAAACCCGACGCCGGCGAGACGGTGAGCGGAATGATCTGGTCCTTCGTGGACTTCAAGTAGTACGTCGCGTCGAGTATGAAGCGGTCATCGATGAACGACGCCTCGAATCCGCCCTCGGAGCTCGTGGTGCGCTCGGGTTTGAGCGTCGGATTGGCGGAAACGTTGTTCAGCGTGTAGAGCGGAAGGCCGGCGAACTTGCTCGACGAGCCGACGTACGTCGTCTGCAACTGATATGCCCCGGCGTCGGAACCAACCTGCGCGACACCGCCGCGCAGCTTCAGGTACGTCAGCACACCGCCGCTGGTCATCGCCGGGAAGATGTCCGAGAGGACGATCGACGTGCTGACCGACGGGTAGAAGTACGACGAGTTGGCCTTCGGCAGCGTCGAGGACCAGTCGTTGCGTCCGGTGACCGAGACGGTCCAATAGTGGTTGAAAGTGACGTCCGCGGAACCGTACGCCGAGTTCACCGCCGAGTGCGCTTCGGAGTTCGAGACGGTCGGCGTGATGGCGGAGTTCGAGAGGTTGTAGATGTTCGGCACCAGGATGCTGTTCGTCGAGAACCCTTCCGCATACGAGTCGTTCGCGCGGAGATTGCCGCCGGCGTTGACCGTGAGGTCGATCTTGCCCAGTGACTTCTTCGCGGTGAGAATGCCCTCGAAGTTCGTCTCCCTCGCGCGCGAGGTCGCCGACGTGAATCCGCCGTTGTATGCGGCGCTGGCATTGTCGATGTTGCCCGCCGCGAACTGCTGGTCGCGGGAGAAACGGTACGTGTCATTACCCATGCGCACGAGCCCGGACAGCCAGTCCGTGACCTGGTAGGTGGCGGAGGCTTGGGCGATGGTGCGGTCGCGCGTGTCCGGTGCCAGGTTCATGAACTCCTGCCAGTACGGATTCCGGTGGTAGTTGTCGTTCCAGT
>OCZT010008420.1_pt1 | contig 10034 bp, 9 predicted proteins | sample 1539031 | NCBI WGS metagenome assembly OCZT01 (sample SAMEA3539308, study PRJEB22396) | soil metagenome | biome: tundra; feature: field; material: soil | place: USA | collected 2010-05 | depth 0.15 m
GCTTCGGATGCGTAGGATGTCACGGAACGGAGCTTCAGGGAGGAGTCGCCAACCCGAACGCCCAGGGCGGCGAAGTTCCTTCGCTGCTGCATGTATCCGACGACTACACCAAGGATGAAGTCATCGCGATTATCCGCAATGGCAGGGTGCCTCCCGTGGATAACCCGGCCGGGCCGCCTCCACCGCTCTACATGCCCTCATGGAAACACGTGCTAAGCGATGAAGACATCAACCGCATTGCCGACTACCTCTGGTCGAAACAGCAACTGAAGAAGGAAAGTTGGTAGAAGCTTGGCCGTCGTCGCACACGCTCCACAAGGGCGAATCGAAGGAGTCTGAGAAAGGCATCCCTGCAAGCTTACATCCTGTACGGCAACCGAAAAAGGTTCCCGAGTCATTCGATGGTGAGCGATTCATGTCGGGACAAAATAAGTTCTGCTAAGTAGGCTTGTCGCAAGGTTTCCTCTTGCATTGTTCCACCACGACACAACGAGAGTGTTCTCAGATGGGTGCTGGTCCCACACAAGCAGGATCGCAACCTGCGAAGGCCAGGCTTGCTTTAGTCGGCCTCGGAAAACGCTTGACGCGCGGACCGGACTTCCGCGGCGAGTACCTGCAACACCTTGGAATTCAATGAAGGCTCGACGCGGAGCAGGTCTTCAAAATCGCTACGAGTCACGAATTTAAACTCTGAGCCTTTACAAGCCTTAGCAGTCAAGGTGTACGGTTCATTCGCAACGATTCCTGGCAAGCCAAGCACTGAACCGGGACTCGCGCGGAGGCAAATTACCGTCCTACCCGATGTCGTTTCCCTCATGAGGGTGGCTTCGCCACTTTGCAAAACGTAAAGGCCTGTAGGGGCCTCTCCCTGTTTGAAGAGAACGCGGGCCTCACTACAAGAGATCGGCTGGGATCGATTCGCCAACGCTTGAATCAATTTGCAGTCTGCTGCGAATGAATCTCGATTCACAGACATTCCTCTTTCCCCGCTGCGAGAACGAGCAACTTATGAGCGGGCCGAGATCGGGTAAGCTTTTGCAGATTGTCGCACTGTTTGAGCTTAGGCCAATTGATCCCTGTCACGAACACAAGCGATCGCTCACAATGCCACCACACGCTAAGAAATTACCCCCACCGTTGACGTACACCCTAAATGCACGAAAGCCCCTCGGTTACCGAGAGGCTTCGTGAACATGTGGAAGGGGTAGCGGCTGTTGTGAACCTACGCCGCTACGTCCGAACTGTCAAACTGAGGTGAGGTTACTCGTGGACTCAGCCTAAGCCGCATAGCGCCAGTGTTTGGGCAGGTTAGCAGCATTTGGGGAGGTAACACCACCAGATACAAAACGGCCCGCTAAGTACCCTCCAGAGCACTGCGTTCCATCCGCATCCCTCATCTCCACGCGGGAATTGTCTCTGGGATGAGTGCTTGAATCTTTGTGATTGTACTTGTGCCATTCGCTCTGCATAACTCAATTATAGCAGTTATCGATATTTCTCTCAGTTGGGCATCGTCAATATTCACGCAGGTTTCAGCATGTCGTTGGCTCATACGACCTCTGAACGCGACGCTCACAAGAATTCAGACCGTGCGGGTGGCAAATGTTTGATACGTCTACGTACTCTCACTTGCCTATAAATCCTCGATCAGATTGATAAGTATCGCTTTCTGCTCACCGGATGACTCTACCTTGCTCATCTCGCTTGCATAATCCTGCTGTATCTCTTTGAATCGGCTTGTAAAGCTCGTGGAGCCGTACTTCAATTCTCCCTGCTTCGGCCAAAGCACCATCGTCCAACGGATAACATCTGCAAGATACTTTTCAGGGTTTTCTTGGGGTAGACCTCTCAGGCACTAAGGCCTTCATCCCTACCTGTTCTTACACGGGGTGTGCGCCGCCCATTTGCATCGCGTACATGATGGTTCCGTGAGGGTCGGTCTTGATCCGGTCTACCAACCTCTGGTTGAGTTGCTCGTCTCGCACAAGGAACTGAACCTCGGCGAACTGTTGTATGCACATGTTGGCCATGATGTTGGGCCTCTGTCTGAATCCCTCGGCGATGGTTGACCTGGCGAAGCGGTCAAACCTCCAACAGACCACTAGGTCCAACTTTCGCTTGCGCGCATCGTCCATGAGTTCATTCAGTTGTGGGCGCGAGTCCCTGGTTCCGGACTGGCCCACATCAATGTACTCATGAACAATGACTAACTGACGCGCAAGGTAATAAGCGCGCAGGTCGCGCAGCTGCATATCGCAATTTTGCTCTTTGGTGGAGACACGGGCGTAAAGGCCAACTCGCATGGTATGTTCTATGTGCGACTTGAGCAAAGCGGTTAATAAAGCAGTAATTTCCGCTCATTCATGAGTAGGTGCAGGTCGCACAAGCGTATTTGGTGACGACCAGACCCTGCGGCGTTTCCCATTACTAATCCGGCACTCGAGTTTTCCAAACCCCGTCTTCGGGCGACCGGCTTATGCGGCTCGCTTTAGGCTCCCCAGGGATCACGGCAGCAACTGTCCTACAAGACAGCGCAAGGCATGGATTCCACGTTTGCGGCGTTGCAGTTACTTGGGAACAACCACACTTTTTAGTGCCTCCGCTCGTTCAACTATTGCTTCTTTGGTGAGGTTTTCAGAAGCAGGGGACGATTCAGGATTCTTGAGAAGCATGGTATAGAAGTTATTCAAATTAGCGAGGGCGGCTTTAGTGGAACTGAGTGCGGTAGCAGTAGCCAGTCGCTCGGATTTCTGCGCAGTCCGCTCGCACCTTCCATTCTGGCGCCACTCCTCAGTCATTTGTGAACCGACCGCAAGAGTGATGGCATTCGGATCGTAGGGAATTATCTTGCGGGCTCGCTCGAAATAATCGGCTGCCTTCACAAGAGACTCAACATGATCGGGTCCGGCAAGGTAGTTGACGGCTCCCGCGAGCTGGACGGCCACGGCATTGGCGATATCGGCGGGTTGGGTCTCATTGGACTGCACAAAAGCATTGAGTTGATCTTCCGCGAGCGCTGGAGCACCGGCCGGTTGTGGAGCGTGCTCAGCGTCGGCTACTCGGAGACGAAGATATCCGGCGCATCCCTCGATGAACTTCAGCTCAGGAAGAATCTTATCGAGTGGCGTTCCCGATAGCCCGCCGGCCGAATGTATCCATCCTTCTTTCCGCCGGTCTTGAATCGGGTCCATATACTGAATGCGAATCCACTCGCCTCTTTTTTCCATTACGTAGAAACCGGCGTGGAAGGCGGAATCATCGCAGCCCTGGCCTGCGCATCTGGCGACCAGCATGGGCAGTCGATCGCCAGGAGCATTGTCGTTGGGCTGATCGCGAACGTAGTCTGCTCTTCCGTAGCTGACCTCTAACTGCTGCAGTTCGCTCTTAGTGAACTTCTGAGGCGTGAAGGCGAATCGTTGGGAACTGAGTGTAGCTGAAAAAGAAGATCCCCCAGCATGAAATGTGATTGTTTCGTCGATCTCGCGTCGCAGAAACTGCGCGTAAGTCTGAACAAAAATGTCTTCGCCTTCTTCGTATAGAAGACCCCAGACCAGCACTATTCCGTGGCCGGGGTGTATTGCATTCTGCGCATCTCGGTTATCGGCAAACATTCCAGACAACGCCAAGTTGGCGGGACGGGCTCCAAGCAGTATGGGCAACACGGTCTCAGGCTGACACGACGGGTCGCCTGGTCGCACGCTTTCCGGCATTTCCATTTGCACGGCACCGACGCTGCCATATTCAAGGATGTGAGAAAGGACATCGAGTTTGACGAGCAACGAAAGCCGGTTGCCTGTGCCGGCGAGCGAATGGCTGTCACCGGCATAGGTGTAAGGGAGCACGACGACATTGACAGCGGCACCTCCGAACACCATGGGGAAGCGACAATCGAGATGAGCCATGCCGGCCTGCGCCAGGCGCGCGGACAATAAGAACATGAGCACAGTCACAATCCAGGTTCGTGCGGATCCTTGGTGCGGCATGATTCCTCCTATCTTGGGCAGACGAAAGTTCCATCACTGGTGGGATTCCATAGTCCGAAGGGGCTACCTTGCGTTTTTCTGGCTTCCTTTACGGCTCTGTCAGTGATTTCCCTGACCCTTTTCATGAGTTCCTGCTGGCGGCTGAGAAACGCTGCATCACCGAGCGCGGACTGTCCCGTTAGAACGGAATTCAGTTGCTGCGTACCGGCACAAAGCAGCGGTACGGCATTCGCATAGTTTCTGTTCTGAAATTGGCTAATGCCGAAAACTAGAGGAGCAAAGGCACTCATCTGTCTTCCTTGCCTGAGCGAACTCAGTAGATTGGCGCTGCGGATGACATAAACCGCCGGCGGAGCAATTGAATGCGCGGGTATGAGCGCAAATCCAAGACTGCCTGATCCTTTGGCCGGATCATCCAACTCGCCCCAAACCTCGAGTACAACCCGCAAGTTGTCGAGTCCATCGAATTCAGTGCTGTCGAAGTCGGAGGAATCATTGGGATGACGGTTTCCGCAATCGCGCACTGAGGCGTTATCGCCCGACGAGGCTCTCAGATTTTCGGAAAGGAATTTGTGAATACTCTGCAGCCTTGCCTGCACGCTGGCACTGTTAGAAGAACCACCCGTCGCCCGCACCTGATCGACAAAGATCTTGAAAACTTCCGGTGGGCCAGGATCCCTGCAGTTAGTCAATTGCGCGTGGGCCGTTCCGGATGCAACGGCGATCACAGTGATGGCACTTCGAATCCAGGTGGTAGAGAGAAATTTGTTCCGGAACATTTTGTCCGACCTCCAGTAAGAGGGTTTTCCAAGTCTGCTGTTACTTGCAGTCGCCGGGCTTAGTACGGTTCAGTTGCGCGAACGTGTCCGAGGCTTGTTGAGAAATCTTGTCGTATTCGGTTTGGATAGGCGGCGAAGATACCCATTGCTGGTAGTTGTTCAGCGACGACATTGTGTCACGGAAGCTGGCCACATCGCGACACGCCTTGGTGCAGCTTGCTTGCCCCAGGATTTCCAGGGCCGACAAGTGAGTCTGCCAGCGGTATAAACCAGTGCGGTTCTGGATCACAGTTTGGAGAGTGGCGCAAACAACCTGGGGTTCTGACCTGGCAACCATTCGGAGGCCGTCTTCAGCGCCAACCGCGGCGTTCTGGTTTCCGACCTCAAGAATATTCACGAAAAATGGAACCGAGTATTGGCCATATGCGGCGAGCTGCGCCGCTTTGGCCTGCGCATCGGGTCTGGCCAGATCCGTTTTCTGCAAGTCCGGGACCAGAGTCTCCATTTCTTTAACCGCGGCAAGCTGAATTTCGCGTTCGCGAAGTGCCTGATCGACCGAATCCTTCAGGGCATATCCAAGTATGACAAGAACTACGCTCGGAAGCAGCGTCTTCAGAATATCCAAGATCCACGTAAAGGCGCTCCTGCCATTTCCCTTGTCAACCTTATTCTCAATCTCCTTAAGACGAGCTTCGACCGTGGCAGACTCAACCTGCAGTGCGCCATTAGTCCCATCGGTGCGCGGAAGAGAGGTCTTGCCATCAGTCATAGGCACCCACCCTGCTCATCAAAAACCGCGGCCTCGCCCAGCCGTTCCAAAGGACGATTCCGATCTTCATTATTAGCATCACGTCCAAATCTCTCGGTTTGATCTGGGTGCGCACGCCGGTTTCAGCGCGCCAAGAGTCTCAACCAGGGGTCCTGGCCGGCCGACCACGACCCCTTAAGCTCCGATTTGGCAAATCGTTCGCGGCCGGATGAGAACCTTCTTGAGTCAGGTAAGCAGTCTTGATGGGTAGTGCACCCGATACCGGTGTCTCACCAGGTTGCCGACCTACTTGTAGAGTTTCGCCTTCGCAATCGAGAGACGGTCCATGGCGACGAGGCGCTTAGCGGAGTAGTCAAAGAGGGCCTTTGCTTGAGGAGTGTTGACTTTGCGGCTGGCCTTGTTGATTCTCTTCGCCGCTGCGAGGCCGTCTATCCACTCGCGCAGACTCTTGCCGCTATCGGCCTTGCCGATGTTCTGGATGGTCGGCGGCTTGGAGGGGTCAACGTACATGAGCTGCTGCCACTCATCTTTTTGAGCGTTGACCCAGGAGATGTACCCGCCGGGGAGGATCTGGCGCGGGCCCTTGATAGCGCCGGTGAAACTGTAACGCGTACCGGGGGTGACCATCGGGTCGTAGAAGTGTGGCGTGATGAAGTCGGAGACAGCGACGCCGTTGATGGTGTATGCGTAGCTGTTGTCTTCGCAGGGATCGCAGGCTTCGACAAGGTAACCGAACTGGCCGGTGCCGTCCTGAATCTTGCCGCCGACGATCTCGATGGCGACGGAGGACTGCATGCGATTCCCGTAGGGGTCGACGAGCATTTCAAGTATCTCGTGGCTGACGTCAATGGTCCAGGTTGTGTCTTCGGTGGAGGCAATCACCTTCGCATAGGGCTGCTTGTGCTTGTCTGAGTGGAAACCGCCTTCGTCTGGCGGAAGGGTCTTAACGAGCTGAACAGGCCAGACGCCTGCAGGAATCTTTTTGGGGTTGGGGAGGTAAAAGACAGTCGCCGTGACCGGCCAGAATTGCGGCAGATCGCGGGTGACCTGGAGGTTGAGCGCAATGGCAGCGGAGTGGATGAGGTCTACATCGATCTTTCCGGTCATATCGACAAGGCCAACTTGAGTGATTGACATACGGGCTCCTTAACAAAGAGATGGGTGTTGCGAAATGCAGGTCAGGGAAGCCTGGAGATCACCTCTTCGTGCGCGCGTAGGCGCAGCACAGTGTTGGATTCATCTAGGCAAAGAGAAAGAATTGACTTCAACTGAGCGTCCGGTTTTTGCCGCAGGCTTTTGAGAGCAAAGACAATTGGAGAAAAGCAGCAAGCCCGACGGATTTGCTACCCGGGAAGTGGACGTGATGCCAAGCTATTGCGAGTTTGTACGTTTGTCAATAATTAATCGCTGGCATCGGTTGTCAAACTTGATGTCTGGATTATCAAAGGATGTCCGTCAAGCCAGCGTTTCGGTAGAATCCATCAACGCTTCTAGTCTTGGCGGGCACCGGCGGGACTGAATGCGCGGCGAATAAGTTACAAGAAACGTGTGGCGGACTCCAGCCAGACAGGATGAAAAGGAACGGCTGACGTTCCTTGGGAGCCAGCCAGCGACAAGGAACTCAAGACCGAGATGTGAGGATCCACATTCGTAGGGTATTTAGCCCGATGAGATATGGCCTGGACGCCTCGTGACATAGAGTTCGATCGAAATCAAGGTATGAGTCTTGTCAGTGCTTCGTCGTTATGACGGCCTTTTCCTTTCATCTGCATTGCTTGGAGTTTGAGGCCAAGCGTCAGCTTATGATCAACGAAACTGAAGAACGGCGGCTGCTCGCCGTACTGGTAAATTGCCGAGAGTGTCAGGTACTGGAACGCTGGCAAGCAATAGGACAGGTCGGTTTCCACCCAATGACGTGCCTTGGTAGTCATTGCGATTGTGGTCACCTGATGCTCGGTCGCAAAAAACGGTTCGTCTATCGCGGGAAATCGAACCCGATACGTGCCGGTGATCGCAAAAGTGTCCGTATTGCCTTTGTCGGTCGAATAGCCGAGTTTGGCGTCTGCCCCTGCATAACCCCGGAAAATTCCCTTGTATCGCGATAAATCAACTGGAATCGATTCGACCATTGAAGGCCTGTTGAGATTGCGTCCAGTCTCAACACCGAGTAGCGGGTACATTGTGAAGTAAATCGATCCGGTCGTATTCAGGCCTGTCGTCGGGTCCTTTCGGCGCTGCTGCCACGACCGGAAATCGAATGTGGCAAGCCCGGCTGCGATGATATTGCTCGATGGGTCGCTACGGCTAAACTCTCCTTCCGGAAGGTTGAGCTGAAAACGCATGCCTTCTAACGGGCTGGTCTCAAAATCAGCGTGGTTCTGGAGGACAAAGGCAGCCGATATCGAGTCCGGATCGAATGTGGTTCGATGTATCGGCGGCACTTCGTTCTGGTTGATTTCAACGTCGGTTGTGACCCCGATGTCCATCGGCACGCCAGGCAGCCTTTTGGGAAAGAGGAGACCGCCCTTCACTTGAAATTGGTACAGCGGATTGGTTCCGCCACCTGCCAGAAAACTGCCCGAGAAGCTCAGATCGGGCGCCGCCGCGCCAGCGCCAGGAGGACAAAAGAATCTTGACTCTGCAGTTGAGCCGTCGCAGCTTGTCCCCGTCCTGGTCACGGTAGGGGTGTTCGATATGAGCACCATGCTAATGCCCTGTGCTCTAAGCAACGCCCTCCATTGTTTGGCTTTGGCGTCAGCCAAAGCAGGTAGCGCTTCGCCTGGGTTGTTCGCTGCAAGCTGCAATGTCAAATGTTCGTGAGCGAAAACAGGCCTGCCAACGACACTGACTCTTGTAGGCGAGCCAGAATCACCGGTCTGCCATTCGATGGTCCAATTAGCGGCATCGATGTAAGGTTTGGGATCTGCTGGGGGCTTTCCCTGATAGAGCAGTATGAGTTGAATGCCTCCATCCGTTCCAACAGAAAGCGTCTTGAATTTCAAAGTCGGCGCGTTCGCCTGCGCCATGCACATGGCAGTCGTCGATGCGATGAGGAAGAGGATAAGCTTTCTCATTATTGAGCCGTCGCGTTGTCGAATACAGACTGAGCAGAATCCTGCACACATGTCGGTGGCGCACTTACGATTAATGCTGTGTCGATCAAGTAACCCCTGGCCTTCAGCTTGCGATTCACCAAGCCGGTGAAGTGAGTTTGATCGACCGCGCCCACCACTCCCAAATCAAAGAGGGCTGTGCTGTCGGCAGTGTCATCCGTGTACCAGTCCGGATGTGGGGTGGACGCAACGACGATATTCACGCAGTCATCGAAACTCAGATTCGCCATGCTCCCTCCGAAGGTGTAGGCCCTTCATTGCCCTGATATAGGAGTCCAAAATCAATGCTGTTGATTTTTCATGACGACTTGGAATCCGTATTCTACGCTTCAAAGTGAAAGTCGCTCGAACCGGGTTATTTTGGAGTCGCAAGTTGAGGAGGATTGTCTTTTGATCTGAGGGGAGGAGGGTTTTGTCCATCAGTGTTCGACTCGGACGCGGGAGCATCCGCCATACCGCTTTGATCTCCTTTTGAAGGCACTGCCGGGACACCCTCGAGAATTTTCTGCGCTTGATGCCAAGAAACCAAAAGCGCCTCGTCATCTGCTGGAAGTTTTTGGCTATGACGGTAATCCATAATTGAATCTTGCAGCAGCAAGTCGCCCTGCCTGTATCTCTCCGCGAGTTGGGCAGGATGGATCTTGGCATCAAGCGTGGTAGCGACAATAGTCAGCGCCGCAAACCACATAACTACTCTGTCGATTTTAGGTGAGTTCGCAGATGGAGCCCCGTCCCCTCCGGCAGCCTTGTCTTGCGCTTGGCTATGGGCGGAAAAGGCATTCTTAACCGCTGCTGTGACCGCAGTTCCCGCAGCGAGAAGGGTCAATACCCAATCTACTGCGGTCCAACGCATCCATAGCACTTCGTACCATTTCGCGTCGTAAAAGATGTAGTTGGCCTCGGAGGACGCATTTTCGGTTCCCAACTTCGGATTGGTTGTGAAGAACCCGACAGCAATGATGCCCGCGAAAGCCAACCCAGCCACACTCCACAAAACGAAGCGCTTCATGTCGCCTCCCTCAAAGATGGTCTGGATTGTATCAGGGTTCTTTTGTCGCACGAACACAGAAATTCTTCGTTTCTAAACCACCGACCTGGAGGAGATCGTCTCTGTGGAATTAGTTTGGATGGTTGATCGCAACAGACCAGCCGCGATATTTCCAGCAAGATTCCCCCAACCACTTGTTGGTATACAACCACAACGAGAAGTTCACGCTGCTCAAGTTCGCCGCCAGCCTGATGGCACAGGCGGGCGCAAGTCCTCTTGAGATCGTGGGGCGCCAGAGACGGGATCTCACAGTCCTTTGCTCTCTGTCTCACGACGCCCCAAATGACCGAGCACTCCGCGGAAGCACAGGAGCTACGTCGCAGTCATGATTGCCGTCGTTGC
>OCZT010008421.1_pt1 | contig 10034 bp, 6 predicted proteins | sample 1539031 | NCBI WGS metagenome assembly OCZT01 (sample SAMEA3539308, study PRJEB22396) | soil metagenome | biome: tundra; feature: field; material: soil | place: USA | collected 2010-05 | depth 0.15 m
GCGGCCGGTGCCGCCGCGACCTGCCCGCTTCGGCGCGCACCAAAGCCTCCTGCTCGGGGTGGTCGTCGAGGACCTCGCGCAGTCGGCGACCCACCGCGGCACGGACCCTGTCAACGGCCCCAGCCAGGTGGGCGTGATCGGCCTCGATGTACTCGGACGCGACCCGACGCAGAAACTCACCGTCGTGGGCGCCATAGGCGCTGTCACCGGCGCTGACCTCATCAAGCAGCGACGTCCACCAGACGAAGTCCATCTCCGGGCCCACGTCGATCGGCGCAACCCCGCGAGCGGCAAGATCGTCGACCAGCGTCCCCATCCCGGACTCGCGCAGCTCATCGATCAGGGGAACCACGCGGGGTAGCACGGCAAGACGGTCGCGACGCCGGGCCAGCCCGGCCAGACGATCCTGCAGCTCGACAAGGGGCGTCCCCAGCAGATCACCGCCGACGACTGTCGTTGCCAGCCGGGCGCCGAGCCAGCCCAGGTCATCGGCGAGGTCGTCGCAGGTGCGCTGGGTCTCGTCGATCTCACTTGGCACCCCGGGGCGTCCTCCGGTCCCGGCCAGCTGAGCCCACCTCACGCGCTGTTCCTGGGCGACCTTGAGCGCCGAGTGCAGATCGTCCGGTGGCGTGCCAGGACGGAGCAGACTCCGGGCCTGACGCCGCAACCGCATCCGGGACCACAGACCGATCCGGAGGCTGTTGGCGTCGCGGTAGTCCTTGCTGCCGGTGGCGCCCACCATGTCGGTCATCGCCAGGTCGAACACCTCGACCCGGAAGATCTCCAGAGTCTGACGCACCTGCTGCACGATCCCCAGCGCGCGACCCCAGTCCGCTGGCGTCTTCGCGTCAGGCAGACCGACTTCGCGCATCGCCGTACCGAGTCGCTGCCGGACGGCTTCCATGCCCTCGCCGCCAAGACGGTCAGCGATCTCAAGTGCCTGCGCTGCCTCATCCAATGAGGTGACACGCGCGCCATACCAGGGGTCGCCGGAGGCCTCCCCTGCCATCCAGGCCCCGAGCGAGGCGGCCTCGGTCAAAGACTGACTCAGCTCGGTGACCCGGTCACGACTAATGCCCCTAAGGACATCGCCATGGAGCCGGACCCTCGAGATCGGCGGCGTGCGGCGCGCCCATAGCTGGGAGAGCGCGACCTGTGCGTCGAATGCGCTGACGCCCCAGGGGTCGCGTTTGTCGTGCAGCGCTGCACAGTGCTTCACCAGGCGGGTACGCCGTTCGATCACGGTGCGTTCGACGCCTGCGGTGTCCGGGTCCTCCGCATGCCTCGCCCGGTCCATGGTCCCACCGAGCTCCTGGGCCAGTCGCCGCCTGTTGGTCGCGCCGTCATGGACGTCCAGGACCAGATCAGCCAGGCCGAGACGCTCGAGCCGCCCGATCACGGCGTCGATGGCGGCACGCTTCTCGGCCACGAAAAGGGTCCGCTTACCCTGGCTGGCCAGGCACGCGATGAGGTTGGCGATGGTCTGGCTCTTACCGGTGCCAGGCGGGCCCTTGACGACAAGATTCGCCCCCCAGCGCACGGCATCGATCACGGCCTGCTGGGAGGAGTCGGCGTCCAGGACCAGGCGCTCACGGGACGGGTCAGCGTCGGCAGGGAAGTCCGGGACGGTGTCGCGGACGGCCCGCAGCGCCCCGGGGTCACCGGCCAGCGCAGCGACGACATCATGGTTGGCCAGGGTCCCGAGCTGTGCCGCAAGGTCGGCGACCATCGGGAGCTTGGCGTAGGAGAAGGTGCCCAGCACGAGCCGGGGCGCGATCTGGAACGCGGGAATCCGCTGACACATCCGGCCAAGGGCCGCGTACACCGGCTGCGGGTCGAAGCCCTTGGTGAACGTGGCCATCTCCTCGAGCACCTCGGGGTCGAGCTCGATGCCCTGCTCGGAGCGCAGATAGTGCTCGAGAACCGGGTTGAACTCCACGTCCTCGCCGAGGTCGATGTCGAAGTCCAGCTGTGCTGCGCCGGTGGGCTTGAGCACGCACGAGCGCAGCAGCACCGGCGCGCACGGAGGACGACTCGCGCCCGGGACCTGCCAGGTCGCCATACCGACTGCTATGTATCCGGCGGTGATTCCACGCTCTTCGTACAGTTCCAGGGTCTTGGCACGAATTGTCCGAGCTCGCCGACGAGCCTCATCCAGGGCCGTCGGCTCGCGCACCAGGTCGGAGAGCTTGGTCGGCCGTCCCGCTAGCAGCATGGCCATGCCGCCGGGGTGTGCGGTGGTCAGGTCGAGGGTTCCGGAGGGCAGGTCGCGATACCAGAGCAGCGTATTGCGACCGCCCAGGTCCGCCAGGTGCCGCTGCCAGGTACGTACGGCCGCGCCGACACGGTCCGCGCGCAGGTCGCCGCCAGCAGGCACGGGCTCCGACACGGGCGCCGGTGGCGTCAGGCCAGACGATTCGGCGGTCTGCTGCTGGGCGGGATCCTGCTCGCTCTGGCTCACCACAGCAGGCTAACGAACCTGTGTGCCAGATGCTTGTCTTCCAGCGGGGCATTACAGGCCGGCATCACAGGTGATGACGGGTGTTGTGAGATGGCGTCACCTGCACCGCAATAGACCTGGCCCCGTGCGTGGGGACCCCTTGGTACAGCCTGCTGTCAGGGTGCTCCCAGCCAATGGGAGGACCCTGCCCTTGGCGAGGAAACGACCTCGCTCTATGAAAGGAATACGCGTGCGCCTCAGGGCACCGGCCTTCAAGAGGCAGCACATCGTCATCGCAGCGGTCATCACGCTAGTTGTCGTAGGTGGGGGCGGGGCCTGGGCTACGACGCATTCGTCATCATCGAACGCCACCGCCCCGACGCTGGTCAGTGCGACCAGCAGCACCATCCGTCAAAGCGTCTCGGCCTCTGGCACCATCCAACCGGCTCACCGGGCCGACCTGTCCTTCGCCGTCAGCGGAACGGTCACCTCGTTGACGGTAGCCGCTGGTGATCAGGTCAAGGTCGGCACGATCCTCGCCACCGTCGACTCCGCGAGCCTCCAGAGCGCGGTTACCTCGGCCCAGGCCAACGTGACCGCCACGCAAGACCAGCTGACCGCTCAACAGGGCTCCGTGTCATCCGCGGTGCAGATCGCCTCGGCCCAGGCACAGCTCGTCGATGCCCAGGGCAAGCTCACCGATGCACAGACCGCCCTGACCTCAGCATCGCTGACCTCACCGATTGCCGGGACTGTGGCGCAGGTCAACATCGCGACTGGCGACAAGGTGGGAAACACAGCTTCCGCCGGGGCTTCCTCATCCTCCTCGACCCTCGGAGCCTCCTCATCTTCGTCCGCCGGCGGAGCTTCCTCAACTTCATCGACTGCACAGATCGTCGTGATCTCAACAACCTCATGGGTGGTCTCGGCCAGCGTTGGCAGTGCAGACCTGCCCCAGCTGAAGAAGGGCCTGCAAGCCGAGATCACACCGACCGGGAGCACGACCAAGGTCTTCGGTACGGTCGAGTCCGTTGGCATCATTGCCGCGTCCTCGTCCAGCGGCAGCGCCACCTTCCCCGTGACCATCACCGTCACGGGTAGCCCCAAAGGCTTGTATGCCGGCGGCGCGGCCGACGTCGCCATCATCGTCAAGCAGGTCGAGAACCTGCTCACCGTGCCGACCAACGCACTGCACACCGAGAGTGGCAAGACCGTCGTGCACCAGATGACCAACGGAGCGCAGGTGAGTACGCCGGTGAAGGTCGGCGCGACATACGGCGCAGTGACCCAGATCCTGAGCGGGCTGAAGGCTGGCGACAAGGTGGTGGGCACCGCCTTCCGAATGGGCGGCAACCCCGCCGGAGGCACGCGATCGCGGCAGGGAAGCGGCACGGGCGGTGGCGGCTTCGGCGGTCCTCCTTCAGGCGCCGGCGGAGCCAACGGATGAGCGCCCTGCCACTACCCGGTGATCCCACGTCGCCGATCCTGCGACTGGTGAATGTCAGCAAGGTGTACTCCACCGGGTCGGTGGAAGTCGAAGCGCTGCACGGTGTCTCGATGGAGGTGGCCCGTGGCGAATACGTTGCCATCATGGGGCCCTCGGGCTCGGGCAAGTCGACGCTGATGCACATTGTGGGCTGCCTGGATGTGCCGACCACGGGTAGCTACGACCTGGCTGGCGAGGACGTCAGCACTATGAGCGAGGACGCACTCGCCGTTGTTCGAAACCGCCAGATCGGCTTTGTGTTCCAGCAGTTCAACCTGTTGGCGTCGCTGCCAGCTTGGCGCAACGTCGAGCTGCCCTTGTGCTACTCGGGCGTGGGACGTGCCGAGCGCAAGGAGCGGGCCGTGAAGGCTCTGGCACGGGTGGGTCTGGGTGACCGGGTCGACCACCGTCCCGGTGAGCTTTCCGGTGGCCAGCAGCAGCGTGTCGCCGTGGCGCGGGCGCTGGTCACGGACCCGGCCCTCATCCTGGCCGACGAGCCGACCGGCAACCTCGACTCACACTCCACTGCAGACGTCCTGCGGCTCTTCGCCGAGCTGCACGACCAGGGCCGCACAATCGTGCTCATCACCCATGAACACGATGTGGCTCAGTCGGCTCAGCGCATCGTAAGAATCCTTGACGGGCAGGTAGATTCAGCTCTCCCTTCCTCTCTTGCGAGCGTGCGATGAACTGGGGCGAAACGATCCGGACCGCTCTGGAGGCCATTCGTTCACGGCGAATGCGCTCATCACTGACCATGCTCGGTATTCTGATTGGCATCGCGGCAGTGATGCTCACCGTCGGGCTGGGCCAGGGCGCCCAGGCCCAAGTACGTAGCCAGATCAACCAGCTGGGCAGCAACCTGCTCATCGTCTCCCCGGGCAGTACAACAACCAGCAGCGGCGTCCGCGGCGGGCGCGGATCCGCGTCCACCCTCACCACGCGTGACGCAACAGCGCTCGCCAGTCCTGTGGTCGCCCCCGACATCGCCAAGGTTGCACCGGTTGTCACAGGATCACAGTCGCTGACCGCTGGCACGACCAACTGGACGACGACTGTTGTCGGGACGACTCCGGACTGGCTTCCCGTGCGAGCTCGCAGCCTGGCCGAGGGGCGCTTCTTCAACACCGCCGAGCTCAACGACGCCGCGCCAGTGACCGTACTGGGCTCGACCACTGCCAGCCAGCTGTTCGGCGGTCGCGACTCCCTCGGCCAGAGCGTGAACATCAACGGCACGACGATGACCGTCATCGGCATCCTCAACACCGCCGGCTCCTCCACAACGACCGACGATGACGACCAGGCGCTGGTCCCGCAGACGACCTACAGCAGCCGAGTCGCCAGCAGCGGCAACGCCGCGGGCATCTCGACGCTCTACATCCAGGCCAGTTCGACGGATTCGCTGTCTGCGGCATACCAGGAGGCCACCAATGCCCTACTGAGCACGCACGGCGTCACGGCGGCCGCTGCAGACTTCTCGATCAGCAGCCAACAGTCCCTGCTGACCACGGCCACAGCCACTGACAAGACCCTGACCGTCCTGCTCGCCGGAATCGCCGCAATCTCCTTGCTGGTTGGCGGAATCGGTGTCATGAACATCATGCTCGTATCCGTCACCGAGCGGATTCGTGAAATCGGGCTGCGCAAGGCGCTGGGCGCGACGCCTCGTATCGTTCGACGACAGTTCCTGGTCGAAGCCAGCACGCTCGGCTTGTGCGGCGGCGTGCTCGGCATAGCGCTCGGCATGGTCGGTGCCCAGGTCCTGCCACACTTCCTGAACCAGCCGGTGACCATCCCTCCGGTCGCCGGGATCGGCGCCCTCGGCGTCGCCCTCATCATCGGCATCGTGGCCGGGGTCTATCCCGCCAGCCGCGCTGCGCGCCTTGCCCCTATCGACGCCTTGAGAAGTGAGTGAGCAACATGACAGTAAACCGGATCGCAGCAGGAGCGGCAGCCTGCTGCGCCGTTATGTTCGTAGCAGGCTGCGGTGGCGGGACATCAGCCACAGGCAACGCCACGGGCGCGCCGACGACCGCGGCGTCAGCAAACGGAGCAGGTGGCGCGGCAGGTGGGGCGCGCACATTCCCGGGAGCCACCGGACTACTGGCCCAGATCAACGGTAAGACATTGCAGGTTCAGGGTGCCAGCGCACAGACGGCGGTCACCTACTCGGCAAGCACCACCTTCACCAATACTGTGGCGGCAAAGCTGTCCGACGTCGTGGTGGGAGTCTGCGTCCAAGCGCGCAGTGCCCAGCCTGTCTCTGGCGCCGGCGGCGCGCCGCCGGCGGCGGCCCCCCGCACCACCGGTCCGATCGTGGCCGCCACCGTTCAGATCTCACCCGCAATCAACGGCAGCTGTTCCGCCCAGGGTGGACTGCGAATCGGAGGGGCTCGCCCGCCGGGGGGTGCCGGACAACCGACCGGGCCCGCTGGAATGCCGAGCTCCGGCCGGACCCGGGGACAGGGGACAGGAGGCAGCGGGTTTGGCGGGTTCGGTGCCTTCGGCAAGGTCACCGCAGTCAGCGGCGCCGGATTCACCGTCGACAGCTCGCGCCCACAGAACGGCACTGCCGTGCCCACCACCGAGACCGTGCAGACCCCGGCTGGTACGAAGTACACCCGGACGGGGGCCGCCAACGCCCAGGCCCTGGTTGTCGGGGTGTGCGTGACAGCGCTGGGTAAGGCCGACGACACGGGGTCGATCGCCGCTACCTCGATCGCGCTGCAACCGGCCGAGAATGGTTCGTGTTCCTCAGGGTTCGGCGGAGGTTTCGGCGGGCGAGGGCCCGGCGGCGGCGCGGCCCCCACGGGCGGGAGCGCCGGTGCCTGAGATCCCACAGCGGTTCCTGCAGCGAACATGGGTACGCCGGGCGCTCCCGGCCGGTGTCGCCGCGGCCCTCGTCGTCGCGGGGACCGCAGTAACCCGTGCAAACGCCAACGCCAGTCCCATCGACACCTATCGAACCACGACGGTGACAACCGGATCGGTGGAGCAGCGTCTCAACGTGACGGGATCGGTCCAGCGGATCAACCAGGTGAGTCAGAGCTTCGCCGTCGCCGGCACGGTCACGAGCGTGGCTGTATCCGTCGGAGACGCCGTCACAACAGGCCAGGCCTTGGCCACCATCGACCCTGTGCCGTTGCGGCGCAGCGTCACCGCCGCCCAGGCATCCCTGGCCAAGGCAAAGGCCACCTTGGAGTCCGACCAGAGCACCACCACGCCGGCCACCAACACCAGCAGCAGCACCGGCGGTACGGCAAGCGCCACGACTGTGACGCCGGGTCGGACGGCGACACCAACAATCAGCCCGCGGGTTACCAGCCCGTCCGGGCGATCAGGTGCAGGCACCGGCCAGAGCCTCGCTCAGGCCCAACAGAGCGCCACGAACGCCCAGAGGGCCATCTCAGCCGACCTCGGGCAGGCATCTGCCGCACTCGCGCAGTGTCTGCCGTTCTTCCCATCCGGACCCCGTTCGGCCGGCGCCACTCCAACTCCATCCTCCACATCGCCGGCGACCACGACGACCAGCCCGTCTTCAGTGGGCGGTGCGGACCCCACCACGTCAGCAACAACCACGACCACGACCACTGCATCCGACGCGGCGATCAAGGCCTGTCTCAGCGCCCTGCGGACCGTTCCGACACAACAACAGATTCGGCAGGACCAGCAGGCACTCACCCGCAGCCAGAGCGCCCTCATGACGTCCGTCACCCTCGCGATCACAACCGCCGGCAGCGCGACGGCATCCGGCACGGCAAGCCCCTCCGCCGCGGCCGGTCAGTCGTCAGCCAGCCGATCCTCAACCAGCCAGGCCGCAACCAGCAAACCATCGGGTGGGCTGTCCGCGACCAGTCAGTCCGCAGGCGGGCTGTCGTCGGGAGGACAGTCCTCTGGAGGGCAGACAGGCGGGACGGGGCAGTCCAGCGCCTCACGTGTCATCTCTGACCAGGCCGCCGTCACCACAGCCGAGGACGCGCTGAGCAACACACAGGCAAACCTGGCCTCAGCCACGCTGAAGTCCTCGATCGCCGGAACGGTGGGCTCGGTCACCCTGGTGAGCGGCGCCTCCAGCGGAGGTATGGGCGTTGTCATCGTGGGCACCGGCGCCGTTGCGGTCACCGTCAACGTGCCACTGGCCTCGATGGCCACTGTTCGTGTGGGTCAGAAGGCAAACGTCACGCCACAAGGGGCAACCACGTCCGCGCCAGGCACGGTGACCTCCATCAGCCTGCTCCCAGCTACGACCTCGTCCACTTCCTCGACTGCAGGAGGGAAGGCGACCGCCCAGGGGACCGGGACCGGGCAGGCAGCAGCGACGTCCAGCAGTCCGGTTTACCCAGCGGTGATTCTCGTCCCTGACGCGCTCCCCGCGCTCGCTTCCGGCTCTCGTGCCGACGTCAGTTTGCTGATCGGCACAGCGAGCAACGTGCTCAACGTCCCGAACTCGGCGCTCACACCACTCGGAAACGGTCAGGCCCTGGCCCTGGCGTTCAAGAAAGGTGTCGCGACCCGGGCCATGGTCAAGACGGGGTTTGCCGGAACGCTCGCCACTGAGGTCACCTCGGGTCTGACAGCAGGCCAGCAGGTCGCTCTGGCCGACCTGAGCACCGCACTGCCGACGAACACCACCAACGCCCGACGCTTCGGCGTGGGCGGAGGAACGGCCGGCGGACTAGGAGGGTCGGGACTAGGAGGGGGCACCGTTCCAGGCGGTACCGGTTTCACTCCGCGCGGGTAGAAACGGCCCCAATAAGCCCGGTCGGTGTCGGTGTCCACACCGGTGAGAACCAGCCCAGCGAACGACTCCGGGCAACCCCCTGCCAGAATGGGCAGCCGCGTCCGGTTCCTAGGTAGATCCAGACACGCCCCGCCCTCGTAGCTCAGGGGATAGAGCAACCGCCTCCTAAGCGGTAGGTCGCTGGTTCAAATCCAGCCGGGGGCACTGTGCGACAGATTTCGGTCCAGGTCGTCGAAGTCCAACACCCTGGTGCGGAGACTGTCGTGACCGGCCCAGTCAGCGGTCCTCCAGGCCAACGCTCCCCTCGGCTCCACCTGGGTGAGCTCCCCATACTGGGAGACTTGGTCCTCCCAGTCCTACTTCTGGTTGCAGGCCCAGATCAGTGCCGGCCTGGCCGCAACGGCTGGGGTGATGAGGCCTTCGACAATGACGACGCCAGTGCCACAACCCAGGTGGAAGGTGACAGCGGGTTCATCCGGGATGGCGTCCAACACGGTCAGGCCGGCCGATACCCAAAAACAACCGCTGTGACTCCAAAGTCCCCAAACCGGTCGGGGATGGGGATGACTGTGGGTACGCTCAATCCAGTAAGTCCCGGCGCCCGCAAGCTGCTGGTCGACCCACAGCCACGGCAAAGGTGCCCGGTCGGCCATCGGGCGCCGCACAGCCGCAGGTTCTTCTCGTGCCGTCTCACGCGAGTCAGGCTAGGTCGCCTGAGATCAGGTGCGGTTGACGCCTCTTCCTACGCGCCCGAGCCGAATCAGGGGCGACCGTATGTAGGGCTGGACGACCAGACTGCGCGCAGCGCAATGGCCGCGCCGGTGTGCGGGGAGTCCCACATCATGCCGTTACCGGCGTAGATGCCGACGTGGTAGGCCGGCGAGCCGAAGAACACGAGGTCACCCGGTTGCGGGTTGGAAACAGCCGTCACGGCCTGGCGCTGTTCCTCGGCCGTGCGAGGAATGTTGATGCCAAGCTTCGCGAAAACGTACTGCGTGTAACCAGAGCAGTCGAAGCCGGCCGTGGTGGTGCCGCCGTAGACGTAGTAGATGCCGGCCAGGCTCGCAGCGATGCCCAGAACTCCGCCTGTGCTGGCAGCCACAGGCGAGATCGCGGCGCGGGTGCTCGAGCGACTGACATCAACGACCGCACGCTGAGGGTCAGGCGCCGCAACAGGCTTGGGCTTGACCACCCCGGTGAAACCGATATTCCCGAAGCTTCGGGGAACCAGCGGTGCCTGGGCGGCCGAGGGGGGAGCGACCGCTATAGCAACCGCGAGAGCAGCTGGCACGGCGGACTTGACCTTGGTGGCCGGTATGGCCGCGGAGGCCGGGAGAGCAAGAGAGGCCACCATGGCACCGGAGATG
>OCZT010008422.1_pt1 | contig 10033 bp, 9 predicted proteins | sample 1539031 | NCBI WGS metagenome assembly OCZT01 (sample SAMEA3539308, study PRJEB22396) | soil metagenome | biome: tundra; feature: field; material: soil | place: USA | collected 2010-05 | depth 0.15 m
TTTCTCATTGGAGCAACGGAGTTTATTTTTATCAGATACGAGGTGATAAGGAAACATTGCAGGGGAAGTTTGTTGTGGAGAAATAAATAATTTAGATTTGAGGAAATCGTAAATCAGAAATTGTACATTTAAAAAGCCTTTCCGTTGATGCGGGGAGGTTTTTTTTGCTATGATGTTAATATTAAAGGTATCTTTGCATCCTATTTATAAAACAATTTAAATCTTTTCAAAATGAATTCAAAAAATTTACTTTTTATTTTAATCGCGTTCGCCATGATGAGCTTGAGCGCAAAAGCACAAGTAATGTTTCAGAAAACTTATGAAAGCGATAGTTCTTCTGAAGGATATTCTGTTAAACAAACACCGGATGGCGGATATATTATATGCGGCTATACCAGCAGCAGAGGTGCCGGTAATGCCGACGTTTATTTAATTCGAACAAATTCTAATGGTGATACCTTATGGACAAAAACTTATGGCGGAACAAATTATGAAGATGGAGGAGATGTTGAGCAAACGAATGATGGGGGATATATTATTATTGGAGGAACAGAAAGCTTTGGTTTTGTGGGTTCGAAAGTTTATTTAATCAAAACGAATTCCACTGGTGATACTTTATGGACCAGGACTTACGGAGGTTCGGGAAATGATTGGGGATATTCCGGTCAGCAGACTACTGACGGAGGATATATTATTTCGGGCTACACCTATAGTTTTGGCGCAGGGGGCAGCGACGCTTATTTAATTAAAACAAATTCATCTGGTGATACTACATGGACAAAAACTTATGGTGGAACCGGAGGCGACTGGGGAGACAGGGTAAAGCAAACTGCCGACGGAGGTTATATTATTGCCGGATATACTACCGGTTTTGGTGTTGGAAGTGAAGATGTGTATTTAATTAAAACAAATTCTACAGGCGATACTTTATGGACCAAAACTTATGGCGGAACAACAGGAGATGATGCCGGATATGATATCCAGTTAACCAGCGACGGAGGCTATATCATTACAGGAGTAACTACCAGTTTTGGTGCCGGAGGGAATGATATATATTTAATAAAAATAAATTCTCTTGGAGATACTTTATGGACAAAAACTTATGGTGGTACTGTTGATGATTATGCAAATTCAGTTCAACAGACTTCAGATGGAGGTTATATTGTTGCAGGAAGTACTTATAGTTTCGGTACTGGAAGTTATGATATATATTTAATCAAAACGAATTCTCTTGGAGATACTTTATGGACAAAGACTTATGGCGGAACCGGATATGATTGGGCAGATCATGTTCAGCAAACAGCAGATAAAGGATATATAATTTCCGGAGTTACAGGAAGTTTTGGTGATACACTTGGAGTTCTTTATTTAATCAAAACCGATTCGATGGGAAATAGTGGCTGCCAACAGGGAAATACCACAACCATAGTAGGTTCACCCCATACACAAGTGACTAATCCAGCAACTTTGATTTCTTCCGGAGCTATAATAGCTAACCCTGGTGGAATAATAAATAGAGGAGGTGTAATAACTACAATTTGTACTGATGCCGGAATAAATGAAATTACAACAAAGGATGCAGTTAGTGTTTATCCTAATCCTGCGAATTCTATTATCAACTTTAATCAATCAACCAATTTAACAAATCAACAATTAATTATTACCAATATATTAGGAGAAGAAATCTACCATCATAAAATAAACAACACAACTCAAACAACCATAGATATTTCCCAATGGAGCAACGGAGTTTATTTTTATCAGATACGAAATGATAAAGAAACTTTGCGGGGAAAGTTTGTAAAGGAGTGAAGAACTAAAAACTTTTAGTGAAGAAAAAGGGGTATAAAAACATGCCCTTTCTTTTCATTAATAAAACTCATAATAATATTAAAAGGTATATTTGCGTTCTGAATGAATAAAGAATCATGATGCAAAGTCTTAAGAATTACATTATATTAATAGCAATTGTACTGGTTTCGACTAATTTATATGCCCAAACGTATAAAGTTGTTAAAGGGGATACTATCAATAGAACAGATACGCGTCAATTAAAACAAGGTATCTGGAAAAAGTTTTATGAAACTGGCGCTTTATTGTCGGTGGGCGAGTTTAAAGATAATAAACAGGTGGGGACTTTCAAGTTTTATTATGAGGATGGGAAACTAAAGGGAGTAAGCGAGTTTTATAATAATGGTATAAATTGCACTTTCACAGGGTATCATGAGAATGGAAAAGTGGAGTCATTGGGGAAATATTACAACATGAAAAAGGATAGTACATGGAGGTATTTTTCTGAAGATTCAACCTTGCTTGCATTTGAATATTATAAAAAAGGGGTTGCGGATAGCATCTGGAGAACCTATTATCCCAATGGAAGATTAGTTCAGTTGATAACTTATAAAGATGGTAAGAAAACCGGACCTATGAAGGAGTGCTATGATAATGGATTGGTGAAATTTGATTGTACTTTGGTTGATGGAGAGATTGATGGGATGACGAAACAATATTACAATAATGGAACCAAGCAGTTTGAAGGGGCATATTCTCATGGATTGAAGGAGGGGAAATGGACTTCCTACGATGAGCAGGGAAAAGTTATTAAAGTAGAAAACTATCACCACGATGATTTGATACAAGCTCCGCAACCTCCAAAAACACCCAAGGATTCGGTAGGTCAGAAAAAATAAGTACCTTTGTATCAGATTTTAAATTAATTAATGAGCAGTAAAGGAAGGATTTTGGTTGCCATGAGCGGCGGAATAGATAGTTCTGTTGCCGCTATCATGCTCCATGAAGAAGGTTATGAAGTGATTGGAATCACCATGAAAACATGGGATTATGCCAATTCGGGAGGAAGTAAAAAAGAAACAGGTTGTTGCAGCTTGGACTCGATAAATGATGCACGGGCAATTGCTGTTTCGAAGGGGTTTCCGCATCTTATTTTAGATATTCGTGAGGAGTTTGGAGATTTTGTAATTGATAACTTTGTAGATGAATACCTGGCTGGACGAACTCCGAATCCATGCGTGCTATGCAATACTCATATAAAATGGGAGGCATTATTAAAACGTGCTGATATGCTGGATTGTGAGTTCATTGCCACGGGTCATTATGCGCAAGTCAGAGAGGAAAACAATCGCTATGTGATTTCAAAAGGCTTGGATGAAAATAAAGACCAAAGCTATGTTCTATGGGGATTGAAGCAGGAATGTTTAAAGCGAACAAGATTTCCATTAGGGCACTTTCGCAAACCTCATATCAAGAAGATGGCAATAGAAATGGGCTTTGAAGAACTCGCAAAGAAGAGTGAGAGCTATGAAATCTGTTTTGTACCTGATAATGATTATCGCGCTTTCCTGAAACATCGTGTTTCTGATTTAGAAGAACGAGTGGATGGAGGAAACTTTGTTACCACCGATGGAAAAGTATTGGGCAAGCATAAGGGTTACCCATTTTACACTATCGGACAACGGAAAGGTTTGGAGATAGCAGTTGGCTCGCCATTATATGTTACAGAAATAGTTCCTGAAACCAATACAGTTATTCTCGGAACAGATGAAGATTTGAAAAAACAACAACTTTCTGTGCGAAATTTGAATCTTATTAAATATGATTCCGTACACGGCGGTATGGATGCTTTGACAAAGATAAGATATAAAGACCCTGGGACAATGAGTACCATTACTCAAACTGATGAATCGCATTTGGAAGTATTATTTTATGAATCTGTTTCTGCAATAGCCCCTGGTCAGAGTGCTGTTTTTTATGAAGGCAATGATTTGATTGGCGGAGGATTTATTGAAAAGAAGAAGTAAATGAAAAGAATTATACTTTTTTGTTTGATGATTTCTGTATTCGCTTCTTGTTCCAAAGATAATAGTTCAACTATCAATGGCGACCCAGCGGGATTCCGATATTTCCCTATTGATACAGGGCATTGGGTAATTTATAATTATGATTCTACTGCCTTAAGTCCTTTTGGGAATGTTCGATATCAATATCAACTACAGGAATATATTAGGTCAACATTTATTGATAACACAGGGCAAACTGCAGAAAGAATAGAACGATATGTAAAGATAAATGACACCACTCCATGGAGAATAGTAAATGTATGGACAGCAAATCTTCATTCCAATGATGCAGAAAAGGTTGAAGACAATGTGAGATTTATAAAACTAGCATTTCCTGTTAAACTAAGTGCTACATGGAATGGCAATGCCTTGAATAACATTTATCCTGAGTGGGATTATACTTATACTGCCGTTGATCAACCACTTACAGTAGGTTCCTTGCACTTTGATTCTACGCTCACTGTTCTCCAGGTTAATAATTTTAACCTTGTCCAGAATCAATATGGTGTCGAACAATATGCAAAAGGGGTAGGGCTGATTTATAAAGAATTCAAAAATGATTCCATCAACACACAAAACGGAGATATAACCGGATTTGATTTAAAAATGACTGTCACATCTTATAAGAAGTAAATCTTTATAATGAAAAAACTATTCTTCGTATTTATACTTTCAGCATTGTTTTCTTTATCAGCATCTGCCCAATATCCTTATCCTTACCGATATTTCATTCAATTCTCTGATAAAAACAACAATAGCTACAGTTTGAATAATCCATCTGCATTTCTTTCTCCTCGATCAATTCAAAGAAGAATTAATCAAAATATACCTTATGATTTCCATGATCTTCCATTAACTCAGGCTTATGTTGATAGTGTTGCTTCTTTTGGAGATACTGTTGTAAATCGTTCCAAATGGTTTAATGGGGTGACGATACTGACATCTGACCCAAATGTTCTTAGTCAGATTCTTGCATTACCATTTGTAGTCGGTGCAAAAGCAGTTGGAAGATTAAAAAATCCAAATCTTAAACAATCAGAGCCATTTGGATTTATTCAACAAGAATCAATGTTGCAGGTTAATGGTGATTATTCTCCAAGAATAGAGTTTAGTCAAAACAATGATGTTCTTAATTACGGATATGGTTATAATCAAATCCATATGATATCAGGAGATTACCTTCATAATAAAGGGTATTTGGGCGAAGGAAAGGTTATTGCAATTCTGGATGCAGGGTTTCTTCATGTAGATACTTTAACAGGCTTTGATAGCATTAGAGTAAACAATCAAATTCTTGGGACCGCTGATTTTGTTTCCGATACTTTAGTTAGCCCGAATGTTTACCAGGATCATTTCCATGGTTGTATGGTTTTAAGCTGCATTGGTGGCAACTGGCCTGGTATGACAATTGGAACAGCTCCACATGCAAGTTTTTGGCTTTTAGTCACTGAGGATGCGAACACTGAAAATATTATTGAAGAATATAATTGGGATGCAGGAGCAGAGTTTGCAGATAGTGTTGGTGCTGATATTATAAGCACATCTTTAGGATATACCACTTTCGACCATGCTGATCAAAATCATTCTTATGCAGATATGAATGGACGAACAACCCCTGCTTCTCATGCCGCTGAAATAGCCGCAGAAAAAGGTATTCTTGTAATTGCAGCAGCAGGAAATTCCGGTGGAACAAATGACCCTTGGCATTTTATAGGTACTCCAGCCGATGCGGATAGTATACTTGCAATTGGTGCAGTCGACCCTTCACGTAAACTGGCTGCTTTTAGTTCTAAAGGTCCTGCTTCAGATGGAAGAATCAAGCCTGATATTGCCGATCAAGGGCAATGGACTACTGTTATTGACCCTGTTTTCTCTGCAAATGATTTAAATATTACAGCAAACGGAACTTCTTTTGCCACTCCTATTCTAGCAGGTGCTGCCGCTTGTCTATGGCAAGCACATCCTAATTTAACCAATATGCAAATTCGACAGGCAATTATCGAAAGTGCGAGTCAATATCTTCATCCAGATAGTTTATTAGGCTATGGAATACCTGATTTTGCTTTTGCCGATTCAATTCTTAGTTGTAATTGTGTGCTTTTTACCGATGAACTGGTATCAGTTTACCCAAATCCTTTTTCAAATGGAATTAATTATTCTTTTTATGCCGGAATCACAGAAAATATTCAAGTTACCTTAACAGATGCCATCGGAAATTTGATTTCCTCTGAAACTCATAATGTAACAGATGGAGCACTTTCGAGGTTTTCTATCCCATTATCCTACTCAATTCCCAACGGAATTTACATTCTCCAGGTAAAATCTGACAAATCTATGTTTTCCAGAAAGATTGTTAAGATTTGATTGATAATCAAGCTAAAACTTCTTCATTTCACCTCTTGTTTTTATCAGGATTGAACTAAAAATCCTCATTTTTCTTACTGTTTTTATAAAAACCTTACATTTGAAGTCATTTTGTAAATCTTTCCATTTTTAAGGATTTTTTTGATTGCATATTTGCAGTGTAACAAAATTAACAAACAATTTAAAACTAAATAACATGAAATCCTCAATCAAAACACTCGCAATCCTGATGATGCTAATAACAGTTAATATGGTATCGGCACAAAGTTTTTCTAATCGTGCAATCGTTGTTAACTCAAATAATGAAACAGTTCAACCTGCATATCAGCAATTTGATGTCACTGTTCAAAATAATAATGGCGTAGCAAGCATTACCTGGAACCTGCCGATTGAAAATATGGAAGGCTTTTATATTACTGAGCGTTCGGATGATGGTGTTAATTATCTTCCGATAGCTGTAAAACGTTTTTCAAATGTTCCTGCCAACTCAAACAATATATTGGCAATGCAATATGCATTGGAAGATAAAACTCCGATAGAGGGCACTGTTTATTATAAGTTCACAAAATCAAATCAGCAAGGTGATATTTTACAGGCAAATGTGATTCCGGTTGTTGCTCCAACTTCAACTATCGGTTCTGCTGTAACATCTACTTTCGATCCTAAGCCATAATAATTAAATCACCCATAAAATAAAAGACCTAAGGATTTTAGGATCTTTGTAACCGGAACCGCGTTGGCTCCGGTTTTGTTTTTGTATGATAATCTCAAATAGTAATCTGCATTAAATGCTTTTTGGATGCATCCAAGAGTCTTTTGGAGACATCCAAGAGCTTTTTAGAGACATCTAAAAACCTATAAGATGTATCTTAATAGTACATTAAAGTATAGCTTAATCTTGTTTTTCCTTTAATAGGATAAAGATTTCAGGAGTAAACATGAACCGAATTGCCATTCACCACAACATTGAACTGTTGCAAAGCAGATGATGCAGGTCCAACCGAAACTCCTCCAGCCGGAGTAAATACACTTCCATGACAGGGGCAGTAAAAATCATTCTGTTGCAACTCATAAACCACATTGCAACCTGCATGAGTACATGCCTGGGCAACTGCAATGTATTTATTTGAATTGGTTCGGGCTATAACTACCCCATTCGAATAAACATAGCCTCCCTTTTGGTTTAGAGCCGAATAATTCGGATCGGTGAGGAGGAATGTAAAATTAACACTCAGGGTTGTAGGAGTCGGATTGGCAGTTGGTTGAGAACAACTTTGCAGCGTATCAATAAAAGCAATAGCTGCCGCCCCGATTCCAAGTTTTATTAAAAATTCTTTTCTATCCATATTATTAAATTGGTCTTTGATTAGATAGAGGGATAATTTAGAAAAATGGTTGGGTGAGGGTATAAAATTTAACTTCTGAAATATAATTCAGCTTATCTCGTTAAACCAAAAAGCAGGATTGAAATCAATAATACGGATAAATATTTTTAATTTCGCCCAACCAAATACATTTTTTAACCATCTAATATAATAGAAGGGTATGTCCCAGGAAGTTTCTGATGAAGAATTAATAAAAAATTGCATAGTAGGTATTCCGCCATTTCAGCGGATGCTATACAAACGATTTGCTTCGAAAATGCTTACTATTTGTATGCGTTATTCAAGCAGCAGGGAGGAGGCAGAGGATATATTGCAGGAGGGTTTTATAGTAGTATTTGATAAATTGAAACAGTTTAAAATGGAAGGTTCGTTTGAAGGTTGGGTTCGGAAGATAATGGTTAATAAGGCTATTGAAGCTTATCATCATTCATCGAGATTGCAGCCTTTGATTGATATTAATGATGTGGGAGATAACTTTGTGAGCGAGGAAGATATTTTGAGTAATATAGCTGCGAAAGATTTGTTGAGAATGATTCAGGAGCTGCCACCTGTATATAAAATGGTTTTTAACTTGCACGTATTTGAGAAAATGACTCATAAAGAGATTGCAGCTCAACTTGGAATTGCAGAGGGTACATCGAAATCAAACCTATCGGATGCAAAGACTTTGTTGAAGAAAAAGATTAACAAGAGCATGACTGTTTTACAAAAAAGAGCTTTTTGATGGGAGATAAACCATACGATATAGAAAATGTTTTTAAGGATGCAATTGATGGTTTGGAAGCAGAACCATCTGAGCATTTCTGGGTAAAAGCCAATGAAGATATTCTTAACAGGGAGAATAGTGTTTATCGAAAAAGGATAAATACCTGGAAGGGAATTGCCGCTTCTCTCGGAGTTGTTGTGGTAGTATTGTTGATTTATCTTTTCAATTCAAATGATAATACAGAAACGAAAGATAAACAGGTTTCAAAAGTTGAACAACAACAAAACAATAATCCTGTTGAATCTGAAAACAATGAAAAGAAAATTGAGAATCGCATTGTTTTATCTAAAACTAATTTGGCTAAAGAAGATTTGAAAAGTAATAACAATCAAACTCAACTGGAATCAAAAGAAGTTTCCATTAATAAAGATATTTCAAAAGTTTCTTCAGATAATCCTGAAATTAAATTAAATAAGGTTGATGAGAATAATAATTTCATTAAAGAAGTCCATCCAACCATAAAAACTGATTCAATCTCTATTAATAATGATTCGAAAATTAGCCCAAAAATAAATAACTCATCCGAAATTACAGCTCCGAAATATAAATCTCCTGATTCAATCTCAATGGATACTTTAACATTGGCAAAAAATAATCTTGATACAGTTGGAAATCATAAACCAAGTGATTATTCCTATGCGTCGAAGGATGTTTTGTCGAATTTATCTATTTCTGCATATTTTGCTCCGAACATTAAAATGGAACTTTTAAAAGATAATGATGGGCACGATAATGAAACGATTAAAAAAGTAAGGTCGAGACAAGGTGAAAAGTTTTCATATACCACTGGTTTAAGAATCGGATATGATATTTCTGATAGATGGTCATTACACACAGGGCTTGAGTATCATGCCTCATCATTTTCAATAAGTCCGACAGTGATTTATGGTCAGCAAAATGAAAACGGTGCGGTTGGATATTCCTTGATAACGAGTTCCGGAACGGTGAATATTCCATTTTATCCACAGCCAAATATAGGGGATAGTATTAAAGTCAGGGGAACATCAACACGGGATTATATCAGCATTCCGTTACTTGCTCAATTTGCTGTTTTAAGCGGAAGGATATTAGATTTTTATGCTTCGGGCGGACTTACAATTAATTTTGCAAAAAATAAAACCACAGATATTCATTGGGAAAATACCCAATTACAGGAAGGTGAGGTGTCAATTAATGAAATTAATGGGTTAAATACCACTAATTATTCCTACTCAATCGGGCTTGGATTAAAATATCATCTGTCAAAGGGATTCTCAATTTATGCTGAACCTTCTTTTCAGGGTGCAATAACTTCTATCAACTCAAATACTCCAATAACTACTTATTCTTATTATTTAGGGTTGGCAGGAGGAGCTAATTATCATTTTTAGATAACTTTTAGTCTTTTCTTCAATAGTGGAGAGTTTATCTCCATTAGTGGAGAAATTATCTTCATTAGTGGAGACATTTCCCCCATCAGTGGCAGACTTTTCTCCATCAGTGGAGAGATTTCAATCTTTAGTGGAGAGATATTCTCCATCAGTGGAGGATTTTCCTCCATTAGTGGAGAACTTTCTGCCACTGTTGGAGAAAGAGCTAAAACAGATAATTTTTTGCATTTTAATACATTCAAATCAATAGTGAAATAGGCAGATAATCAGCTTATTCCTACATATATGATG
>OCZT010008423.1_pt1 | contig 10032 bp, 10 predicted proteins | sample 1539031 | NCBI WGS metagenome assembly OCZT01 (sample SAMEA3539308, study PRJEB22396) | soil metagenome | biome: tundra; feature: field; material: soil | place: USA | collected 2010-05 | depth 0.15 m
CGCGGCAGAGCGCGACGGCCTCATCCCACGACGCCGGGCCGTCGTCGACGCGCGGCAGACAGTGGAAGTGCAGGTCGATCATGGCGCTGCGGCTTCGACCCCGGCGGGACGCGCCGGCCTAGAAGAAGGACTCTTTCACGACGACGACGTCGTCGCCCTTCAGGACCGGGTCGGGATCCTTTCCCGCGAGAATGCGCTTGTAGTCGGAGACGTATTCCACGTCCCGGCCCGAGGCATCCCGGCGCTTGATGCGTATTTTCTTCGAGGCCTTGTCTGTAAGGCCGCCTGCTTTCGAGAGGACGGACAGGAGCGTAATCCGATCGTCGGCGGAGAGCTCGATCGCCCCAGGCGTTTTGACCTCGCCAATGCAGAATATCCGGACCGTGCTCCGGGCCGGCACGTTGACCACGTCCCCGGGATAAATCGGTATGTCCCAGGTCTGCGTCGCACCGCGCAACAGATCATCGGTTGGAACCTCGACCGTCTCGGACAGTCCCTTCTCGCCTTTCCTCAGGATGTAGATCTTGCGTCCAGCGGCCTCCGTAAGGCCTCCTGCGGCCGAAATGGCCTGAAGGAGAAACCAGCGCCCCGAGATGTTGAGGGCTCCTGGGCGCTGGACGGCACCCAGGATGGAGATTGGTTTGTTGCCGAACTCCTTGATCACGACCGAGACGTCCGCCTGGTTGACGTATTTCGATTTCAGAAGGGTCCCCAGGCCGATGCGAACCTCCGCGGCCGTGAGCCCCGACACCGGAAAGTCCCCCACCATCGGCAGGCTGATCGTGCCCGCATCGGAGACGCGTCGCTCGACGTTCAGCTCCGGAATCTCCATCACCTTGATCTCGAGAAGATCCCTCGGCCCGACGCGATACTCGCCGCTGACGTTCTGCGCACGCAGGGCCGCCGGCGCGAGGATCGCGACCAGAAGAACCACCAGACTCGAACGGCCGTACTTCATTTCAGTAGATTCCCTCCGAGCAACAGCGACACCGACCAGCGAGAGAACGAGCGGTCGTACCCGGGCACGTTGGAATTGTACCGGCTCTCCGTCGCGGCGAATCTCGCCTGGATCCGCGACGTGAAGAGAATATCGAGGCTGCCCCCATATTCCTTCACGTCGTCCCGCCGGTCGACGAGCCCTCCTTCGGGCACCGCGACCGGCGTGGAGTAGCTGTCGGTTCCCAGGGATCCGAAACCCCGCATGCTGAGCCGCCAGCCGGTCCTGATCACCACGCCGGCGCCGTAACGTTCGGAGACGTAGTACGGGCTGCTCACGCCGTAGTTCAGGTTCCGTCCCGCAAAAGCCTGGAGGTCGAGTGGCCGGAGAAGCGTATACGAGACTGAACCGGAGCCGATGAACCCCGAAAAGGGAAGAATCGTCGAGTCGTGGATCGGCTTTTCCTCGCTGTAGCCGCCCGACACCTTGACGAAGAGCTTCTCGCGGTCATAGTAGACGGTCCCGACCACGGCCCTCGTCTCGTTGTCGTACTGCTGGGGCTGGGAGACGAACTCGGCTCGTGTCTCCTCGTAGCCGGCCGCGAGTCGCACGTTTTCGTTCCAGCGGTAGCGGACCTCGCCACGAACACCCCGTGTCGTCCGGTCCGTCGTCGACGGACTCGGCCCGGTTTGCTCGACTCCCGGTTCGGTGTAATGGAAGCGCTGGAGCTGTCCCTCCCCGTAGACGAAGAGACGAGGGAGAACCCGCAGCTCGGCGCCAAGCCGGAAGGCACCGAGTTCCTGAATCACGCGCGTCTGCACCTCCGACGAGAAGAGCACGTCCGTCTTCGAGTAGTCGCCGGCGGCTTCCAGCGTCAGCCGGTTGGCGAAGAGGCGAATTGATCCGCCGTATTTCCCGCCGAAGAACCGCCGCTCCGCGAGATGTGCGTACCACGTGTACTCCGGAAACGCGCTCGTCCGGAGAAAAACGTTCCTTCCGACCGGAAGAATGAGACCGACGCCGGCCAGCACCGTCGTCCGAAAGTCTCCCGTCGGGTTCTCGCTCGTCCCGTAGATGTTGTTGTCGTACGTCGCGTCCCGGACCGCGATCTCGGGCGAGAGATAGACGGGGCCGAGCCGGAAGCGGCTCTCGACCATCGCCTGGTCAATCTCGGCTCGCGGGAGGAGACTGCGCTCAGAGATCTCCTCCCCCGTCGGCTGCTGTCCCGTCAGGGCACGCGGCAAAAGGAGCACCCCGGCCACGAACACGACTCGCCAGGGACACCCGGAAAGCGCGGTCATCTGATCGAGGAGGCTGAAGCAGGCGATCCGGGCCTGGAGCTCCTCCGGTCCATTTCGACGACATCCCGTTCGAGCTCCACCGCAACGCTCCGCCTCAGCATTGAGACCGAAACGACGAGGCGCGTGGCGCCCTTCTCGCGGACGACGACACCAAAATAGTCCCTGAACGGGCCTTCCCGGATTCGCACAGCGTTGCCCGGACTCAGATAGGGGTGAACGACGAGAGGAGCGCCGCTGACTTGCAGGGCCCGGATCTGGGCAAGCTCCCGGTCGAGCAGATCCTGGTCCGAAACGTCCAGAAGGCGGACGACGACCCCGCTGCGCATGGCGGCGGCGCGGCTTTCGGGCCCCCCTCGGAGAAAGACGTATCCCGGAAAGAAGGGAAGGTAGCTCACGAAGGTCCGCCCGCTTCTCCGGGTCCGGCGTTCTCCGAGCGGCAGGTAAAAGGGAATCCGCGACGCGTCCAGGCGTCGAGCCAGCACCTTCTCGGTTCGACTATTCGTGTGCGCCACGAACCAGGGAGAGTCCGTCAGGGGGAGACGAAACAGGTCCGGCGGGTAGTGATCCGATTCCGGCCGAAGAAGAGGCACGAGCCGAGTATAGAGGCCGGTGGAGGCCGGTTTCGTTTCAAGTGGAATAATCTCTCCGAAGTGAAGCGAGGCTCTTCGGTGTCCCGAGTTCGCGTATGTCTTCTCTGGAAGCACCCTCTGGTCCTCGTGGAGGTTCAGCGCGCCCTTTCGGATGGCTCGTTCGAGCTCCTTCCGGTGAGGATCGAGCCATCATCGCTTTCATCCCTCGGAGGTCGTCTGCCGCAGGAGACGGTTCTGCACGTGATCGAGGGCGACGCTCACGACCCGCCGGTGGATGCGATCGTCACGCAAGTTCTCACCGCGAATCCATCGGCCCGACCGATTGCGTTGGCCGAGGAGTTCACGGAGCTCGCCGCCTTCTCGCTACTTCGTCTTGGCGCAAAAGGGCTCGTCACTTACGCGGAGGCTTCGCAACGGCTGCCACGCATCCTCGGGGAGGTTGACGCCGGCGGATTCTGGGTTCCGCGGGCTCTCCTCTCCCGCTTCGTCGACGAGACGCGGGCGGCCAGCGCGCCCCGGCGGCCGGTGGGACGCACGTCGGCGCTGACGCCGCGAGAGCAGGAGATCCTGGACGACCTCCTCCACAATCTCTCGAACAAGGAGATCGCCTCGAAGCGCCGCATCTCGAGCCGCACCGCGAAGTTTCACGTCTCGAACGTCCTGTCGAAGCATGGCGTCAGGCGGCGTGCGGACCTCTTCCTCCTGTCGTTTCCGGAAAGAGGGGCATCTCAGCCGACTTGACCGGAGCATCCAGCCTGGCCTCGGGCAGGAAATCACTCAGGATGGCCCGAATCTCCATCCCGTCTCCGAAGAAGGCCCTCTCCTCGAGCCGCGCCAGAACACCAATGAGTCGCTCGGGTTCCACGCTGGCAAGCTTTCCGATCAGGATCCTCGGGTGCCGGGTCTTTTCGAAGTGTTCCCCGCTCAGCTCGAGCTCCTCGGCCAGCTTCTCTCCCGGACGGAGGCCCGTGAAGACGATTGGCATCTCTTCGAATGGTTTCAGCCCGGTCAGCTTGATGAGGGCGGTCGCCACGTCGAGGATCTTCACCTGCTCTCCCATCTCCAGGACGAGTATCTCGCCCCCCCGCCCCAGGGCGCCCGCTTGCAGGACGAGCCGGGCAGCCTCGGGAATGGTCATGAAGTAGCGCTTCATGTCCGGGTGCGTTACGGTGACCGGCCCTCCGCCGGCGATCTGCTCCCGGAATGTCGGGATCACCGAGCCGGCCGAATCCATCACGTTCCCGAACCGGACGGCGAGGAAACGGGTCCCGTGCTGGCGGGCCAGGTTCTGGATCACGAGTTCAGCGACCCGTTTCGAGGCCCCCATGATCGAGCTCGGCCTCACCGCCTTGTCCGTCGAGATCAGAACGAAGGTCTCGACGCCGTGCTCGTGTGCCAGCTCCCCGAGCCGGCGGGTGGCGAGGACGTTGTTCTTGATCGCCTCGGCCGGGTTTGCCTCCATCATCGGGACGTGCTTGTGCGCCGCCGCGTGAAAGATGACGCTCGGCCGGTGGAGGGCCAGGATTTGGGTCATCCGCGGTACGTCTCCGACGTCGGCGATGATCGGTTCGATCGCGATGTCGTTGAACCCTCGGAGCCGGCGCTTGAGCTCCTGCTCGATCTCGAAGAGCGCGAACTCGGACCTCTCCACGAGGAGGATCCGGGCCGGCCGGAAGCCGGCCACCTGGCGCGCCAGCTCCGATCCGATGGAGCCGCCCGCTCCCGTGACGAGGACTGTCTTCCCCTCGAGGAATCCGCTAACGAGCTTCTCGTCCAGCGCAACGGGCCGCCGGTCGAAGAGATCCTCGGCCTTCACGTCCCGGATCCGTGTCACCTTCACTTTCCCCTCGAGCACCTCCGAGAAGCCGGGGATGATCCGGCAGATAACCGGAATCGACTGGCAGAGCGCCATGAGCTTTTGGATCTCCGGACGCGAGATCCGGGCGATCGTGATGACGACCTGGGTAATCCCGAGTTCCTTTACGAGGCGCGGCAGGTCGGCACGGGTCCCGACGACGGGGATACCGTAGACCACCATTCCCTGCTTCTTGAGATCGTCGTCGATGAAGCCCCGGATATCGAGGTTGGTGTCGGTCCGCCCTTCGACTTGATCCGCCGCAAGGACACCCGCTTCCCCCGCCCCGAAGAAGAGCGTCGGCATGTGCTCCCCTGAAGAGGACCGCGGACGGCGCCGGTTCCTTTCCTCGTTCTCCCAGAGGGCCCGCCGGGCCACCCGAAGGCCCAGAACCCCCAGGAAGCCGAGGGCGGTTCCCGTCAGAATGACGGAGAGGGGGACGCGCCAGTCACCGAATCGATCCGGGAGCGTGAACCGGAGAACCGTGAGAACGAGGGACGACCAGAAAAAGGCATAGAAGAAGGAACGCACCTCGCGCATGCCGACGTAGCGCCAGATGAAGCTGTAGACGCCCGCCAGGGCCAGCGCAACAACCTGTATCAGAACCACATAGGGGAGCTGGACGAGGGCGTCGAAAAGCACTTTTCCCGGGATGACGAAGTCGTAGCGCAGGAGGTACGCCAGGAGGAAACTGGCCGTCAGGACCAACAGATCCAAGACGAACTGCATCCTCCGCGTCAGAAGTCCGAGCGGAATAGTCAGCCCACTCAGGGGAAAAGACCGTCTCCCGCGGCGGTTCGACCAGCCAGGGAATAAGCGCTTCACGGGCGAAGTATATCGGGGCCTCGACCGGACTCGAGCTGCGCCTGCGTCACGGAAGGGATACGGACGACGTTTGTGACGGAGAGAATCGTTTTTGCGATAACAGCAAGGTCCGTCCAGACCGTCCTCTTCTGGATGTAATCTATGTAGCCCCGCAACTTATATGGCTGAAGCGTTTCCCGGTAGAACCGTTCGCGGTCGCCCACGACCGCTGCCAGAAGGGCTTCCTCATCCTTCAGCGCCAGCGCCACGGGGTCGGTGATTCCCGGCCGGACGCTCAGGACACGCTTCCATGTCTCGCCCGTAAGGTTGACGAGAGCCGGGACCTCGGGACGCGGCCCGACGAAGGACATTTCGCCTTTCAGGACGTTCAACAATTGTGTCAACTCGTCGAGCTTCCACCGCCGGAGGACCCGTCCGACCCGGGTCACGCGTGAATCCCCGGCCGCCGTCACCTCCGGCCCGTCGCCCGCCCTCATCGTGCGGAGCTTCCACAGGAGGAATCGCCGGCCTCCGCGTCCGACCCTCTCGTGACGAAACAGCGGTGGGCCCGCGGAATCGAGCATGACCGCGAGGCAAGCCACGAGAAGAAACGGCGACGTCACGACCAGACCTCCCAGCGAAAGGAGAATCTCCACGACGCGCGGAAGACCGCCTCGCGCCGGTCGCTCGGTTTCGAGGCGGGCGGGCGTTCCGGTCACCGCCCGATCCGCGAAGATCCAGGCGTCGACGCCACCGCCCGGCGGCGGAAGCGTCTGCAGAGTTCCCCGATGCTGGCGACGACGTGGTCCACCTCGTTCCTGCGCATCTCAGGGAAAATCGGCAGGCTGACGAGCCTCGGCCAGAGTGCCGTCGCGGCCGGCAGGTCGGCCCTCCTCCAGCCGAAGGTCTTCGTGTAGTAGGGATGGAGATGGAGCGGGCGCCAGTGGACCGAGCAGCCGACACCCGCCTTCTTCAGCTCCTCCATGAACCGGCTCCGGTCGATCCGGAGACGGTCGAGCCGCAGGCGGATCGGGAAGAGATGCCACGCGTGGATCCGGTCCGGCGGGTCGGGAGGAAGCTCCAGCTCCTCGATCACGTCGAGCTCCTCGCGGTATTGGCGCGCCACTTCTTCCCGCGCGAGGCGCATCTTTTCCGCCCGCGCGAGCTGGTGAATCCCTATCGCCGCCGCGATGTCGGTCAGGTTGTACTTGTACCCCGGCGCGAGGATCCGGTAATCCCAGCTTCCGCCCCCCGAGTATCGTCCCCACGCGTCGTGAGAGAGGCCGTGAAGCGACATCAGCCGCATCCGCTCCGCCAGCGTGCTGTCCTCCGTCACGGCCATCCCTCCCTCGCCGGTCGTTATGGTCTTGTTCGCGTAGAAGGAGAAACAGGAAACCGCCGAAGTTTTCTCGCCGCACCTGCGCCATCTGAGCCGACTCGACCGCCGAAAAGCCGCCGGAAACGCGTGGGCCGCGTCCTCGACGACCCAGAGTTTCCGCGCGGTCGCCCACGCGCCGACGGCCTCCATGTCGATCATCAGCCCGCCGACATGGACCGGAATGATCCCCACGACCTTGGCGTCACGCGGGAGCTTCGGCGAGAGGCGGCCCGCCCGGAGATCCCCCAGCTTTCGTGATGCATCGTCCAGGTCGAGGTTCCCGGTTACGGGATCGCAGTCGACGAGAACAGGCAGAGCGCCGAGGTAGCGCACAACCTCTGCAGTGGCGGCGAACGTCATCGTCGGAACCAGGACGCCCTGTCCCGCCCTCAGGCCGAGTGCCTCGACGGCGAGGTGGAGCGCCGCCGTGCAAGAGTTGAGCGCAACAGCGCGCTTCCCGCCCACCGCCGTCGCGAACTCTTCCTCAAAACGTTTCGCCCGCGGTCCCGTCGTCAGCCATCCGGAGCGGAGCGCTGCCAGGAGCTCCTCTTCCTCCTCCCGGCCGACGCTGGGCCGGAAAAAAGGCACTTTGGCCGTCTTCTTGACTTCTCCCATCCGGAACCAGCCTCAGGTTACTCGAGCGACTCCCACCCGACTAAACCGCTCAACCCGCCCCTCCCTACAAAACGCGCAAAGGTCGGGATTCTCACGAAGACCCCTGGTCCTGCTTCTCCTATAAGCCTCACCATCCGCCGAAGCCGCGCTCGTAGTCTCTCATCCGTCAAGTCCGCTCGCCCGAACATCTCCCGCAATCGGATATTGTACCGCACCCGATTTCCTGGACAGTTGACGGCGCTAATCACGCCGCCTCCTGGAGCAGCTCTCGATGCGCAACGGCCGGTGTCCGGTAGCCGAGGCGCTCGATGAGCCACTCGTGATTGTAAAGATCGATGAAAGCGGCGATACGTGCCCGAGCCTGCTCGAGGTCTTCGAAATCGAAGAGCCAGAGGCATTCCTCCTTCACGGTCCGCATGAAACGCTCGGCCACACCGTTGCACTGGGGCTCGGCGACGAAGGAGTGGGAGAGTTCGATTCCGAGCCAGCGCGTCTCGCCTTCGAAGACGTGCGATGTGTATTGAGTGCCCCAGTCCAGCCGCAGCTTCAGCCCGGCGGCGATGGCACCGGCATAGCCGCCGAAGTTCTCGGTGATGCCCTGCTTGATGGGCTCGAGCGCCGCGAAGCGATCGCCGATCTTGGCCACGTGGTGGCCGACGACCTTGACCGAGGCGTGGTCGATCGCGCCAAAGAACCAGCACCAGCCATCCTGGCGTGTGTAGAAACGCCTCCCGTCCGTGCCCCACATCTGGTTCGATCTTTCCGTCACGATCGTTCCGTCGTGAGCCGCGTTGCCGTGGACGCGGCGCGTTCTCTGCGGCACGAGCAGGCGGTCCTGGCGCATCAGGCGAAGGACCCGGCCCCTGCCCACGATGGTTCCGCGCTTGTTCAGGCGGTGGTGGACCTTGCGGTGGCCTTCTCCCACGAACGGGCAGCTTTAGATCTCGCTGCGAATCAACCGCAGAAGCTCTTCGTCAGAAACCTTCGGCCGCGGACCCGGCTTCACGTTCACCGCGTCGGCATCCCGCCCATTCGCGGCCGCGTAACCGCTCGAGCGGGCCAGGCGAAGGACCTTGCAGACCATCGTGAACGGGTACCGCCGTCCAATAGCCGGGCTGACCTCGTCCTTCATCGCCCGAGCTTCTTCAGGTCGTCCCCGAAGCCCCTTTTTTTCGGCCCTTCGCGGAAAAGTGTGGGTGAAAACGGCTGACGACAGACGCGGCGAGCGGCTCTGGGAGCGGACTTGAGCGTGTTTGAAGGCTCTGCGAAACACGTCATGATCTGGCGATGCGAAAGAATCGACTCGAGCGGCGCCTGTCCGACGTGTATCGGTTTCCCGGTTGGCGTCCCCTGGCCAGGATCGAAGGCGTCTTTGGAGACCCTCAGGCACGCGTCATCTCGCTTGTTCGGCGCTCAAAAAAACGGCGTGCTCTTCGTGCGGGCGGTCTCGACGGGTCTTCTACGACAGCACCGAGCGAAAGGTGCGGGACCTGTCGTGCGCGGACACGAGGGTCTTTCTGCGAATACGGGTCCGCAAGGTTTCTTGCAGGAGCTGCGGAAGAGTGAAGCGCGAGAAGCTCGCCTTTCTCTCGGACAATCCCCTGTACACCAAGCGCTTCGCGGTGTACGTGGGCCGACGATGTCGATCGGCGACGATCAAGGACGTGGCCAAGGAGCTGCGGCTCGACTGGCACACGGTCAAAGAGCTCGAGAAGAAGTACATGGCTGAGCAGCTTCGCCGGGGCGGCAGCCACGGACCACGCGTGATCGGGATCGACGAGATCTCGATCCGAAAAGGGCACAGCTACCGGATCGTGGTCAGCGACTTGGTGCGTCGACGGCCCATCTGGTTTGGAGGCATCGACCGTTCCGAGAAGAGCATGGGGAGCCTTCTACGAGTGGCTCGGAGAGCGGAAATCCCGCCGTGTCGAGCTCGCGGTTATGGGCATGTGGAAACCGTTCCGCAACGCCACCCAGAGCCATGCTCCTCAAGCGGCCATTCTGTTCGACAAGTTCCACATCCTGCGTCATCTGGGCGAAGCCCTCGACAAGGTCAGAAAGAGCGAGTACGCGAGGGTCTCGGGCAAGGAACGGCGCTTCATCAAAGGCCAGAAGTACACGCTCTTGTCCAGTCACGAAAATCTCACCCTCGAGGGACGACTCGCTCTTCGAAAGCTCCTCTCGGTCAACAAGCGGCTGAATACCGCGTACCTTCTGAAAGAGTCCTTCGGGCAGCTGTTCACATACCGAAACGCCGTCTGGGCCCGCCGCTTCTTCTCGAACTGGTGCGCGTCTTTGCGCTGGCAGAGGCTGAAGCCCCTCGAGAAGTTCGCCGAGCTCATCGAGCGCCACTGGAACGGAATCGCCGCTTACTGCGAGGCCGCAAACAAGGTGTCGCTCGGATTCGTCGAGGGGCTCAATAACAAAATCCGCGTCCTTCAACGTCGCGCCTACGGCCTACGAGACGAAGAGTACCTTCGCCTCAAGGTCCTCACCTTGAACCTCCCCCGACTTGGTGGACACCTTGATTAAGCCGCCTTGGCGGCGATCTG
>OCZT010008424.1_pt1 | contig 10032 bp, 9 predicted proteins | sample 1539031 | NCBI WGS metagenome assembly OCZT01 (sample SAMEA3539308, study PRJEB22396) | soil metagenome | biome: tundra; feature: field; material: soil | place: USA | collected 2010-05 | depth 0.15 m
GCTGTCCGGCGGCACCCGCCGTCGAGGTCGACGCGTCGGTCAGGTCCGGACCGAGCGCCGCCGTCGTCGCCGGCTGGACGGCGGCCTGTCTCAGCGCAGCTGGGCGCGGGAAGGGGACGATGTCGGTCCTCCTCTGCGGTGACCGACGGATGAGGACGCTGAATCGCGTATGGCGGAAGATGGACCGGCCAACGGACGTCCTCTCGTTCCCATCCGGCGAGACGGGTCGGGCGGCGTTCGTCGGCGACGTCGCGATCGACGTGCCGTACGCGGAGCGCCAGGCCCGCCGGCTGGAAAACTCCCTCGAGCGCGAGGTGCAGGTTCTCCTCGCCCACGGAATCCTTCACCTCCTCGGCCACGACCACGAGACCGATGACGGGACGATGTTCGCCCTCCAACGGCGCCTTGTTCGCAAGGTCTTCGGGCCCGGGCCGGACGGCGTTCCCCCTACTGGCCGGAGGCCGGCGTCGTGAGCTTCACCGCCTTCATCGCGCTCCTCCTCGCGGGGCTCTTCGCCTTTCTCTACTTCATCCTCTCGTCGTTCGCTCACGCGATCGAGAGCCTGTCGGACATCCGCCGCAAAGCGCTCGTGGAAGAGGAGCCCGACCGTTTCGGCCGGGTCCTCTCCGGGACGAACGAGGGGCCCTCCCGTATCGCCGCGCGCCTCACCGCGCAGGGCGCAGTGCTGGGGGGGCTCTTTGCGACGACATCGGCGCTCGTCGCCCTCGACGCTCCGGAGCCGTGGCTCCTCGCGGCGGCCGGGATCCTGGTCGGCTGGCTTCTCCTCGAGCTGGCGGTCCTCCGGTCTGTCTCCCGGCGCGGCCCGGAGGCGCTCCTCGTGGACTCCTCCTGGCTGATTCCGATCGTGGCGCTCTTCTCCGTCCCCCTCACGCCGCTCTTGACCCGGCTCACCGCGCGAAGGCCTGGCCCGCCGGAGGAGGACGTGTCGACGCCGCAGGAGAAGGAGGCCGCGAAGGAGGCAGATGTCCGCGCGCTCCTCGATGTGGGGCGCGAGGAAGGGATCCTGGAGAAGCACGATGCGGAGCTCGTGTCCCGGGCGGTCGACTTCGGGGACCGGACCGTGGGAGAGGTGATGACGCCACGCCCCGACATGACGGTCGTGGAGGTGGACACGCCTCTCGACGCCGTCGCCGACCTGCTCGTCCAGACGAAGTTCACGCGGGTCCCGCTCGTGGAGGGCGGGATCGACCACCCGGTCGGGATCGTCCATGTCAAGGACGTCTTCACCGTCCTCCGCTCTCCCGCGCCTCCGGCCACGGCCCGCCCGGTGTCGCGGCCCGTCCTCTTCGCGCCCGAGACCCAGACGATCCGGACGCTCCTCGGCGATTTCCGGAGGCGACGGCAGCAGATGGCGATCGTGGTGGACGAGTTTGGCGTCGTTTCGGGGCTCGTCACCCTGGAGGATCTCGTGGAGGAGCTGGTCGGCGAGATCGCCGACGAGCATGAGGTGGGGCTGGACCCGGTCGTCCCGCTGCCGGACGGCGGGTTCTCCATCGCCGGCCGCGTCCGGGTCTCGGAGGTCGAGGGGCTCTTCGACGTCACGTTCGCTTCCGGCGACTACGACACCATCGCCGGCCTCGTCTCGGCAAAGCTGGGACACATCCCTAGGCCGGGCGAGACGGTGGCGGAGGCGGGGCTCCTCTTCACGGTGGAGGAGTCGGACCGGCGGCGGATCCACCGGGTGCGGGTCGCGCGGAGCGACGGCGGCGAGAAGCCGGCAGGAGGCGAGGGATGAACGAGGAGAACGGCTCTTCTCCGGGGCGCCGCTCGGGAACGGTCGCGGTGATCGGCCGTCCGAACGCCGGCAAGTCGACGCTCGTCAACGCGCTGGTCGGCCAGAAGATCGCGATCGTCTCCGACAAGCCACAGACGACGCGGCGGAGGATCCTCGGCATCCGGACCGCTCCCGAGGGGCAGATCGTCTTCGTCGACACGCCGGGGCTCCACAAGCCGCTCCACCGCCTCAATCGCGTGATGCTCGCCGAGTCGATCGAGGCGATGCGCGAGGTGGACGTCCGTCTGCTCGTGATCGACGCCTCGGTGCCGTCCGGCGGGGGAGACCGGTACACGTTCGACCTCCTCGCGAAGGAGGAGCCTCCACGCATCGCCCTCCTCAACAAGACCGACCGGATCGAGAAGCGGGTCCTCCTCCCCCGGATGGCCCAGCTCGGGGAGCTCGGCATCTTCGACGAAATAGTCCCGGTCTCGGCCCTCCGCGGCGACGGCCTCGACATGCTCGTCCCGCTCCTCTATCGCCACCTCCCGGGTGGGGACGACCTCTTCCCCGAGGGGACGGTGACGACGACCGGTCAACCGGTCCGGATCGCCGAGATCATCCGGGAGAAGTTCCTCGAGAGGACCCGCGAGGAGATCCCCTATGGCCTCGGCGTCGTCATCGACGACATCGCCCGGGACGACGCGAAGAACCTGACGGTCGTGATGGCGACCGTCGTGGTCGACAAGGACAACCACCGGAAGATCGTCCTTGGCTCCGGCGGGAGGATGATCCGGGATTCGGGGACGGCGGCCCGCATGGAGCTGGAGAAGACGTTCGGGGGACGGTTTTTTCTCGACCTGAACGTCCGGTCACGTCCTGGCTGGAGGGAAGACCCCCAATTCCTCTCGACCCTCACGAGCTGAGCCGAGTCATCCGCGGGAGGCCGGTTCTTCCGAATCGCGGGCGGGACCGCCGTCGGGCTCGCCAACGGCGCCGCGGAGGGCGGTCAGCACGCGGTCCAGTTTCCCTTCCAGCTCGGTGATGCGCCGCTCCAGCACCTCGTAGTCGGCCGGCGTTCTGGCGGGCATGACGGTCGGGGCCGGAAGGGTGTCGCCCGACGCGTCGAATTCGGTCTCGTCTTCCGAATCGATGGAGCGATCGACCGAGAGCTCGTGGGGCTCGGCATGGTCCGCGTTGGGCGGGTGAAGCTCCGCATCCGTCGGAGGAGGCTCGAGCTGGATCAGCTCCTCGGGAGCGGGCGCTTCGGGAACCCGGAGCGGGATCCCGAAGATCTCGTCGATGGACGGGGACGGGAGCTCCGCCGAAGTCTCGAAAGGCGAGTCCGGCGACGGAGAAGGCTCGATGAACGCAGGACGGGTCACCGCCGGCACTGGCGCGGCGACGGCAGGCTTAGGGGGACCAAAAACCCTTCCGCGTCCGGTCCCGGTGGCGTCCGCCCGGAGAACTGCCAGGCTCGTCGGGCGCTGCAGCTTCCGCATCAGGTTGATGAACGTCAGCTTGGACGCCAGCTTGAAGGTCTCCACGATGCCCCGGCCCTCGAGCGCGACCGCCTCGACGAACGGGAGGTCGCCGAAGCCGAGCGACTCCTGGAGCGCCTCGACGGAGAGGATGCTGGGCAGGTCTCGCTTGTTGTACTGGATGAGCGTCGGGATCGACTCGGGAGCCACACCCATCTCCCGGAGGTTGTCCCGGAGGTTCTGGTACGACTCGAGGTTGTGCGACAGCATCGACCACTGCGAGTCGACGACGAAGACGATGCCGTCCACGCCCTTCAGGACCAGCTTGCGCGTCTCGTTGTAGAAGACCTGGCCGGGAACGGTGCAGAGCTGGAAGCGGACGGCGTACCCCTTGATGTTTCCGAGCTCGACCGGAAGGAGGTCGAAGTAGATCGTCCGGTCCTGGGCCGTGGCGAGCGAGAGAAGCCGGCCGGTGGACGCCTGGTCGAGCCGTTCGTGCAGGGCCTTCAGGTTCGTCGTCTTGCCGGAGAGTCCGGGACCGTAATAGACGACCTTCGCTGTCAGCTCTCGGGTCGTGTGGTTGAAGAGGACCATCTCGGAAACGGCTCCTGCGGATTGACGTGGGGGACCGGAAAAGTATAGGCCGATCGGGATTACCATCCTCCGGCATGGCGGGAAGGGAAGATCGGGTTCAGACGCAGCTGGCGGGGATCCCGGTCTCCGGCGTCTCCATCGCGGGCCACGAGACCTGGTTCCACTTCCCGACGCTCGGGCTGGCGTTCGACCTCGGCCGGGCTCCGACCGAGCTCGTTCCCGTCTCCCACGTCTTCCTGACGCACGCCCACCTCGACCACGCGGCCGGACTCGCGTACTGGTGCTCGCAGCGGCGGCTCGCCCGGCTGGGAGGGGGCATCGCCTGGACCGACCCCTCCACGGTCGACACGTGGCGCACGATCTTGGGCCTGCATGCCCGGCTCGAGGGAGTCGAGTACGACGCGGCGGTCGAGCCGATGGCTCCAGGCGAGACCATGGTCTTGCGGAAAGACCTCGAGGTGACCGCTTTCCGGGTCGCCCACCGCGTCCCGGCGCTCGGGTTCGTCGCTTCCGAGCGGCGCCACCGGCTCAAGCCATCGTGGCGCGGCCGCGGTGCGGACGAGATCCGGGAAGCGACGGCGAGGCGAGAGGAGGTCTCAGAGAGCTGGACCCGTCCTCTCGTCGCCTTCTGCGGGGACACCTCGGCCGACGTCTTCCGGATCGCCCCCCCGGAGGTCTTCCGGGCGAAAGTCCTCCTCCTGGAGTGCTCGTTCGTCGAGGACGAGCACAAGGACCGGGCGAATGGCTGGGGGCACATCCACCTGTCCGAGCTCGCCGATCACTCCGACCTCTTCGAGAACGAGGTCGTCGTCCTCACACACCTCACCCTGCGCACCGGACCGGCCGAGATCCGGCGCCTCGTCAACAAGAGACTTCCGCCCGGCCTCGCCGCACGGACCGTCCCGTTCCTTCCCTGAACCATGGACCACGAAGCGGAGATCTGGGTCAAAGGGACGCTCTGCCTCCTGGGGCTCCTCGCGTTCCTCTGGCGGACGAGAGTGGGGAGCCCGCTTCCCCGGGGGAAAGCGGGGCAGCTGGTGGGGGCGGCCGCGTTTGCGGCGGTCCTCGCCTACTACAACTTCGGCCTTTTCCACGGCCGGGGGTACGTGCATCACTGGGAGACGTTTCACTACGTCCTCGGGTCCAAGTACTTCCCGGAGCTCCGCTACGACGGCCTCTACGCTGCTTCCCTCGCCGCGGAGGCCGAGGCCTTCCCGGGAAAGCCGTTGCCTGCCTTCGTTCGCGACCTCCGGACCAACGACGTCGTCCCTTCGAGGACGATCGAGTGGCACATGGGGGAGGTCAAGCGGCGCTTCACGCCGGAGCGCTGGCGCCAGTTCGTCGCGGACAACGCCCATTTCGTCGTGAGCAACGACCCGTCCTACCTCGCGCAGATTCGGACCGACCACGGGTACAACCCGACTCCGGCCTGGACGTTCGTCGCCCGTCTCTTCGACGGCCGGCTCCCGGTCGACGGGACGACCCTGCCGCTCTGGGCGTCGCTCGATCTCATCCTCCTCGCAGCGACCTTCGTCTTCGTTTTCCGATCTTTTGGCAGCTGGGCCGGAACGGTCGCTCTCCTCGTCTTCGGACTCGGCTACACGTGGCGGTTCGACTGGGTGGGCGGCGCGTTCCTTCGTCAGGACTGGCTCGCGGCGTCGGTCATCGGCCTGTGCATGCTGAAGCGGGAGCGTTGGGCGGCGGCGGGAGCGCTCTTCGGCTATGCCGCGTCGGTCCGGCTCTTCCCGGCGGCCTTCCTCTTCGGTCCCGCCGTCCTCGGGCTCCGCGCGATCCTCCGGAAAGAGGAGACCGCCTGGCTCCGGAAGCTCGCGTCCGGGTTCGTCCTCTCGGTCGCCCTCTGGCTCGCCGCCGGCTCCCTCACCGGAAGAGGCGTGGCCGCGTGGGGCGAATTTGGCAGGAACTTCCAGAAGCATCGCCATACATGGCTGACGAACAACGTGGGCCTGAAGAACCTCCTCCTCTACGGGCCGGAAACCTTCGAACGCCGGCTCGTCGACTTCTCGCAGCCGGAGCCGTGGCTGAAGTGGCAGAAGAAGATGGACGACATGGAGGAGGCGCGGAAGCCGCTTCTCGCCGTCGCGTCGCTGGCGTTCCTGGGGATGGTGGCCGCGGCGGCCTGGCGGGCGGGGCGCGTGGAAGCCGCGCTTCTCGGCATCCCGGCGTTCTTCGCGGCCGGCGTCCTGACCTGCTACTACTGGGTGGTCCTCGTCGCGCTCGTCCTGACCGGGCGAAGGTGGCTCATCGCGGGGGTCATGGCGGTCAGCGTCGTCCTCTTCGCCGCGGATCTCCTCACGCCGTCGTTCGAGGCGATCTACGGTCTCGCGTCGTGGCTCCTCGCGTCGCTCTTCGCCTGGTGGTCGGTTCAGGTGGCGCTGGGAATCACCGAAAGACCTTCTTCCGATTCCGGATGTAGTCGCGGAAGACGAACGAAGCGAGGTCGGTAGGGGACGCGTAGTACGCGCGGCTGTGGGCTGGAAAATTCCTAGCTGTCCACGCTCGACTCCGCGAGAAGTATCCGCGGTTCTATTCGAGAGAAAGCGAAGGCTTCGACCCGGAACACTTGGCACCCTGTGGCGCAGGCGTCAGGGCGTTAACGGTCACGTGGACCGGCGCATGTAAGATGTGCCCGATGCAGCCCATTGGCTGGTTTGACCTAGCCACGGCGTACGATGTCCTGACCGAATCGAGCCAGGAAAGGATGAAGGTCGCTGCAGCCCTCAGGCCGCCATCGCTTGAAGCGTGTCAAGGCTGTTCACGTTCTTTCGATTGCTTGGATTGTTATCTAAGACCACTGAACCAGCTGGCGGCGGGACAGATCACGCAAGACGATTGTCAATGGTATCGGTCTGAGCGGGCCGCTCTCCGGGCCGCCGGGCTTTCGAGCGTCTTCCCATGACGGCACACGAGACGGTGGTTCAGGTCCGGGCGCTGGGGAAGGAGTTCCAGCGGCGTGGTGAGGTCGTACAGGCCCTCACCGACGTCAGCTTCTCGATTGGGAGAGGCGAAGTTGTAGGCTTCCTCGGCCCGAATGGCGCGGGAAAGACGACGACGATCCGGATCCTTCTCGGGCTTCGGAGGGCGACCAGGGGCGAGATTTGCATTACTGCGCGGCGGGTCGGCTTCGTCCTCGATGTTCCGGCGCTCTATCCGCACTTCACTCTCGAACGTAATCTCGAGTTCTACAGCGAACTCCTCGGCCTCGCCCCGAGAGCATGGGAAGCACACATCCCGACTCTCGGCCTGTCAGATGTCGTGAAGGTCCGTGTTAGGGAGCTTTCCCTCGGGATGAAGAAGCGCGCCGAGCTGGCCCGCGCGCTTCTTGGGGAGCCCGATCTCCTCCTGCTCGACGAGCCAACGACCGGTCTGGATCCGCAGGCGCAAGAGACGTTCCGCAAGGTCCTCCGGGCCGAAGCGGAAAAGGGAGTCTCGATCCTGATGACGAGTCACGACCTCTTCAACGTCCAGAAGGTCTGCGACAGGTTCCTGGTAATTCGGCAGGGGCGGATCCTGGTCGACGAATCGGCCGATGGCCGCGATGCCGAGGCACTCGAACGGCTCTACCTGGCGGCGATGGCGGGAGAGGAATCATGAAGGCGCTTATCAAGAAGGAAATCCGGCTCCTCATGGAGGCGTCTGGAATGGCCGTCCTATTAGATTTCCTCCTCCCCGGCGTGGTGCTGCTCTTCGCGATGGCGACCGCGAAGTTGCATGCTCTCTCGCCGGGTCAGGCGGGCGTCGATTCCTTCGCCCTCTTCGCGACCTGCTCCTTCGGCCTCTCGAGCATGTTCCTCAGCCTGACCGCCCCAATCGCTCTCCTCGAACGGGTGACTGGAATTCTCGATACACAGCTCGCCCTCGTCGGGTCGCCCCGGCCGATCCTCTTGGCGAAGGTCGCCGTACTTGCGGGTCTCGCAACCGGGAGCTTTGCCGTCTGGGCTCTAATCGGGTTCGGAGTCTCACGGTTCATGGCGATCCCCTTTGTCAGCGTCGGGGCAGGGGGCCGTGCCCTATTTGTCGTGGCTGTCGTCTTTCCCCTATCGATCGGCCTCCTTTCGGCACTTCACATCTTCGTCGGTACCGTCTTTCCAAAGGTGGCGCCTCTTGCGAACATTGTCCTTTTCGTTGTGTCGTTCGTTGCCTTTTCAAATCTCACGTCTCTCTCGGCCGGCTTGACGAACACGGCGGTAGTGAACCTCGTTGTCATGCTGGTCTGCATGGGAGCCGTCCTGGTCGCTGTGATCTGGTTGATGGGTCTACTCCCCCGCGAGCGGCTTCTGGGGTCGTAAGAAGGGCTTTGGTTTCGGATCCAGGTGGCTATTGCCACAGCGCCTCCCCTTACCGGTGGTTTCTCCTGGACCGCCACTTGGCCTGAGAGCCTGTGAAGAAATCGGGAACGCGGCTTGACAGAGTAATCAGGAAGGCACAGATTTCTTCATGCTCGAAAAGAAGACCGAGAACGAGGGTGAGAGCGGGAGCGCCCGGATCCTGACGCCGGAGCGGGAGCAGGTGGAGCTGCGAGAGTTTTGGCTGGACGGAGCGATCCCTGCGGGGCACCCAGTGCGTGCGGTGTGGGCGTTCGTTGAAGGATTGGACTTGACGGACTTGTACCGGGGAATCGGTTCGGTAGAGGGGGGGCTGGACGACCGGCGACGGACCCGCGGCGCCGACCGGCCCCTTCGTGAAGCGGAGGAAGGCGAGGGAGGCGGAGCCGAAGGCGGTCGTTCCCTGGAGGCCGAGGAGGGCCCCGGTCCGGACGGCGTCGGCCGGGTTGACCAGGACGGAGGCGAAGACGGCCGCGAAGATCTCGTGGCGGTTCGACTGGGTCGGCAGCCGGAGCCGTGGCTGAAGTGGCAGAAGAAGATGGACGACATGGAGGAGGCGCGGAAGCCGCTCCTCGCCCTCGCGTCGTGGCTCCTCGCGTCGCTCTTTGTCGCGTGGTCGGTCCAGGTGGCGCTGGGAATCACCGAAAGACCTTCTTCCGATTTCGGATGTAGTCGCGGAAGACAAACGAAGCGAGGTCGGTAGGCGACGCGTAGTAGGCGCGGCCGTGGGCGACCTTCGTCAACGTCTCGACGAAGTCGACGAGGGCCGGGTCGGTCGCGATCATGAAAGTGGTCAGCTGGACTCCCTCCCTGCGGCACCGCTCGGCCTCGTCGAGCGTCCGATTGACGATCTTCAGGTCGAGGCCGAAGGGGTTCTTGTAGAGGTGGCCCCCCTCGTGGATGCAGGACGGCTTGCCGTCGGTGATCAGGAAGATCTGCCGGTTGGGGGTCCGCCGGCGCGAGAGGAGGCCGCGGGCCAGGGCCAGGCCGGCCTTCGTGTTCGTGTGAAACGGGCCGACCTGCGCCCGGGATAGCTCCTCGAGGCGGACCGGGTAGGCGTCGTCGCCGAACAGGACGACGTCGATGGTGTCCTTCGGGTACTTTTGGAGGATCAGCTCGGTCAAGGCGAGCGCGACCTTCTTGGCGGGCGTGAAGCGATCCTCTCCATAGAGGACCATCGAGTGTGAGATGTCGATCGCGATCGCCGTCGCACAGGAGCTCTGGTGCTCGACGTCGAAGACCTCCAGGTCGTCGGGCTGGAGCATCAGCTCGTCGATGTCGCGCCGGGTCGCGTTCGCGACCGACCGGATGCCGTCCAGGCGTGAAAGGTCGTCTCCGAACTCGTACGTGTGCGTCTCCGGGAGCTGCTCGGATCCGCCTCCCGGGCGGGGGACCGAGTGGAAGCCGGCGCCCGACTTCGTGAGGGCGGAGAAGATCTCCTCCAGGGCGGCTCGGCGGATCTGCCGCTCGCCGGCACCAGCCAGCGCGAGGTTCCCTTCGGCGTCCCGGCCAACCAGGCCCTTCGCTTCGAGGGCTTCGCGGAAGGCTTCGATGTCGACATCCGGCGAGATCCAGCCTTTCCGCTGGAACTCCCGGAGCGCCTCCAGCGCCTGCTCGACGTCCCCGCCCAGCCGGGTGACCAGATCGAGGAAGAGACGAAGCAGCTCCTCGAACGTGAGGAGCGACTGCAAGAGGTCGAAGGGAAGCTCCCCGTACCGGTAGTCCACTCCCTCCTCTACGACGGAGGAGGCGGAAAGGACGTTCCTCCGGGGAGCCAGTTGATAGGCCGCGAGAGCGTTCGCATCCTCCCACCGGACGAGCGGAAGACGACACGCAGGTCGTGGCGCCCCTCGTCGCCCGGGAGGAACGGCAATCGCGC
>OCZT010008426.1_pt1 | contig 10029 bp, 5 predicted proteins | sample 1539031 | NCBI WGS metagenome assembly OCZT01 (sample SAMEA3539308, study PRJEB22396) | soil metagenome | biome: tundra; feature: field; material: soil | place: USA | collected 2010-05 | depth 0.15 m
AAAGCACCGGGATGATCGCGAATGTAAAGCACTACGTCGCCAACAATCAAGAGACGGATCGCGGCTCAATCAACGAGATCATCGACGAGCGAACGCTGCGCGAAATCTACATGCCAGCCTTCGAAGCGTCCGTGAAGGAAGCGCATGTGGCTTCACTGATGTGTGCGTATCCGCACATCAACGGGCTCTACAATTGCGAAAACGAGCCTCTGCTGGGTGATGTGGTCAGGAAAGACTGGGGCTTCGACGGCTTCATCACGTCAGACTTCGGAGCTGTTCATAGCGCGATCGCAAGTGTGTTGGCCGGCCTCGATCTCGAACTGCCGACCGGTATCTACTTCAGTGGTACTCTTCGCAAAGCGCTCGACTCTGGGGAAGTACCGATTGCGGCAATCGACGAAATGCTAGTTCGTCGATATGCCAAGATGATGGAATTTGGGTGGTTTGGACCTCAGCCCAGGCCGGTGCCGATTCCGGTGCTAGCGCACGGTGCAGTTGCTCGGGCCATCGCCACGCAGTCTATGGTTCTACTGAAGAACGATGGCGGGCTACTTCCACTAGATCGCGAGACGGTTCAATCAGTCGCTTTGCTTGGACCGTACGCAGTGCGTCAGATGACCGGCGGTGGCGGCAGCTCCCACGTGATCCCGTTTTACTCCGTCGCGCCCTATGACGGGGTGAACGCCGCGCTGATCTCACAAACCAAGCTCGCGGTGCTTGACGGCAACGATATTGATGCGGCCGTTGAAGCAGCCAGAAAGGCGAGTATTGCAATCGTGATGGTTGGTGACGACGAGCAAGAAGGTCGTGATCACAGCATCGAATTACCACCTGCCCAGGATAGGCTGGTGGAAGCGGTCTCCAAAGTGAACCCGAAGACCATTGTCGTCTTGAAGACCGGCTCTGCAGTTCTGATGCCGTGGCTGCAAGATGTCTCCGCTGTGCTCGAAGCGTGGTACCCAGGCGAAGAGGATGGCAACGCGGTGGCGGATATTCTCTTCGGCAAGGTAGATCCGTCCGGAAAACTGCCCATAACATTTCCACGCAGAATCGATGACACGCTCGCGGTGCATCCTGTTCAATACCCAGGAGATGGTAGGACCGTACGCTACAGCGAAGGTGTAAACGTTGGCTACCGAGCCATTTCTGCGCATGGCGTTACACCACTCTTCCCGTTTGGATACGGCCTCTCCTACACCACTTTTCAATTCAGTGATCTGAAGGTAGCCCTAAAGCGGGGCCGCGCTGTGGCGACCGCTAGCTTTCATGTCACCAATACCGGCAAACGTGCCGGAGCGGAAGTCGCGCAGCTTTATCTTGGATTTCCGCCGATCGCGGCTGGCGATGAGCCTCCACTTCAACTCAAAGCCTTTCGCAAGGTCACTCTGAAGCCGGGTGAGACGCAAATTGTTGAGCTGGAGCTGGATTCAAGGGCATTTTCCTTCTGGTCAGAGGAGTCACATGCGTGGCAAGTTGCGCCCGGAATATTCCATGTGATGGTGGGTGATTCTTCCGCTAATACTCCGCTCACTGCAGACCTCGAGCTGCCCTGACGGACCAGCGCTGTGAACCGGAAGCCAAGGAATTGCCGCGAAGCCATTAGCAGGCATTACGTCTATCGCAATGTTTTGGGCTCAGGCTGTAAATCGATTTGTGCTGGATATAGACGAGCCCGACCGTCGCCTTGGAGGCGTGCGAGATGTGATTGCGATATGCGCACACTTCCTAACCTCGCGTTTTGCGATTGCTCTTTTCCAGTAAGTGGATTCGACTTGGCTTCGCAATCGGAAGATCGTTCGGAGAGCCATTAATGAAGATTACGGAAATCAAATTGTATCGAGTTAATTCTGGAAACCTCGGTGAAAAAGGGGCCGAGTTCGGGGAGTCACAATACTGGGGGGGCGGATGGTGTACCAACTCTCTGATTGCCAACCCCATGTCCACCTACCCAAAATACGCGCGAATTCGGTCGTCGTGGATGGGTCCAGGTCAGGACCCGTATGCAATTGAGATTTTGACTGATGAAGGAGTCACAGGGAGCGCGGTCAACTATGGCGGAGGCCCATTCTCGTGTGGGGTGATCCAAAAGCACTTTAGCCGGTTTCTAATCGGCCAGGATCCATTTAACATCGAGATGATATGGGACCAGATGTACCGCTCTACTATGCCCTATGGGCTGGGCGGAGTGACGGCTATGGCGATTAGCGGCGTCGACCTCGCGCTATGGGATCTGATGGGCAAGGCGCTCAGGCAGCCGGTGTACCGACTACTTGGTGGACAGACGAAAGAGAGTATTCCGTGTTATGTGACGACTCACCCGGACCTTGTTTCTCACTGGAAGAATAGCGGCTTCCTTGGAGTAAAGATCGCGGCCCCGTGGGGAGCAGCCGACGGCCGGGCTGGCCTCCTGAAAATGCACAAGTGTCTTGAAGATTGCCGCTCCTCAATCGGTAACGATATGGAACTCATGGTGGACTGCTACCTTTCGTGGGATATTGAGTTCACTTCGCGGCTTGCCGAACGAGCCCGAGATTGCGACGTCAAGTGGTTCGAAGATCCACTGCAAAATGGTTCGGCTGAGCATATGAACGCAGAACTGCGAGGGCGCATCAATCCGATCCAGATCGCGATCGGGAACCTGGAGTTCGACTATAAGGCCTTTGCGGCGATCTTGGCAGCGCGTGCATGCGATGTAATTCAGCCGGAGATGCAGTGGTGCGGCGGCCTTACCGCGGTACGCCGCATCGCGGCTATGGCCAAGCCGTACGACATACCTGTGATCCCGCACGGGTCAGGTGTTTACAACTATCACTTTGTTCAATCGAACCTGAATAGTCCGTTTGCAGAATACCTGTCGGTCGCAGAGGGAACCGCGGTTCGACCCATTTTCGACTCCATTATCGGGGAGCCGCTCCCAGTCAATGGCCGAATCACTTTAGGAGAAAAGCCCGGATTCGGTGTCGAACTGAATCGCGATTATCTCGTTCCTTTCACTGTCTAGACGGGGCTCTTGGGAAACGATCCATGCCAAGGCTCGTGCCGCGTCGCTGTACAACAGACACACTGACAGGAATCAATACTTTAGTTCAGCACCGCCGCAGCCGTTACGTTTGACGGTTATCCGGATCGCTGCTCGATCGCCAATACGGCGCCCGCCGGCTCGCGGGGATCGCCGTAGGAATACCAGGTCCGATGGAACTGCCAGCGGGGATTCTGCGGAGTCCGCCCAACCTTCCCGGCTGGACAGTTTTGGCCTGCTTGCGGCAATCCGATCGACCCTCGGCCGGGAAATCCTTTAGAGTACGATGCAAACGTTGCAGCATTTGCCGAACAAAAGCCTGGGCAAGGAAGGCATATGGCGCTAATTCCCTCTGCGTCCTTACGCTCGGCACCGGTGTATTGAATGGACTCGTCTTCAACGGTGCGATCTGCCATGGTGCGACAGGCATGGGGGGAAGCAGGCGGCGGCAGCGACTCTGCATGTTCCGAACCCAGGCAGGTTCTTGGCAGCGACCCCGGAGCAACCCGATACGCGACCTGTATCCGACAATATTCAAACCCCTGCACGCTCCGCAATTGTTGTGATGGAGCAATAGGTGTGTTGGAAGGTTTGGCCCAACCAGAAACTAAACACCGGCCCCAGATTGCGCCTATCGCAAATTATGGTGTTCGAACCCGTCCAGGGTGTTGCATCCATTTATCCATTGCAGCCAATGGTGGGTTAGGTTCCTTACAAGGTAAGAATTGCGATATCCGCATATCTGTTGACTGCAGGCTTTGCAATTGCCCCTTCCGAATGATTGGATTCGACTTCCCTTCGCGGAGAAAATTGATGGATGAATATCCGGACTACACGATAGGAAGAAATCCTCACAGGCACATCTGCGCATTCGCTGACACTGTCGGTCTACGGAGTGGCGATGCGTCCCTCAGAATAACGATCTTCCCAAATAGCGTGGCAGGGCGAATTCGTATGCACAATACGGCAAGATGGGTTCCTATTCCGGTAGCTGGCGTGACGAATGGAATCGGCGTCATCCCGCTTATCGTGATCCTTCTTGGGAGCATGATTGGTGGCGTAACGGCGCTCGCTGTTGCGCAGGAGAAGGTTCCGACGATCCAGCATGTAGAGCGAGTTCCAGATACAGCAAATCCGGAGTTGCTTTACTGGTTCATTTCGCCGAATGAGATGAAGGATCGGGCTTATGTGCGCGATCTCGATTTGATTGCGGCCAACGGCACATTCAACTTTATGTTTCTTACAGAAAGGGAGGGCGCGGATTTCTACGATTACCCCACGATGCACCCAATCTTCAAGGACCTGGTCGCACGGGCCCGAGCAAAAGGGATCAAAGTCGGTCTGCAGCTTTGGCCGAACGAGAAGCATGTACCGGATGATCAAACCCAAGGGATTGTGGTTGAGAAGGAACTCACGGTCGATGCGACTGGACAGGCCGACTACGCCGCGGATTCCAAGGGAATCCGGTCGTCGGGGAGTAACCCATCCGTTTATCACAATGAGTGTGTAAGAAGTGAATTGCTGCATGCGTATGCCTTCAAAGGGAAAACCGATGGCGAGTATACCCCTGGAAGCGTGATCGACATAACAGGCAGTACGCACGGGACCTCGCACACTCCTTGCTCTGTAGCACTGCATATCCGAGTGTCTGCCAGGCTAGCTGGATATAAAGCCTATGTTATGACCGTGCACTACCACCGCTATCCGGACATGTTCTCGAAGTTCATGGAGGATTCCTTTGCAAGCGCGATGCGGGCATACAAGGATGTTGGATTCGACGGTGCGGCGCTGGATGAATTCAAGTACATCGTCCTTGGCAAAGCGCGGGATGAACAATTCCGAGAGCGGCTCTACACAAAAAATATGGCGGTCTTCTACAAGAAGCGAACGGGCCAGGATCTTATACGGACCTTGTTTGACATGCGGTATTCGCCGCGGGGTGATCCGCGCGTGCGGGTGCGGGCCATAAACAACTACTTCGATATGTTGCGGCTGGGTCCCCTCCAGGTGGAACAGAAGTTCTATCAGGCAACGTCAGAGATCTTCGGGCCGCAGGCTTTCCATGGGATCCACAATACGTTTCACAACCACCTGACTAGCGACGAAATCTGGAGTACGGGGATCAATTGGTGGGAGGTTCCGCGAGATTATGGCCAGAGCGATGAAATTACACCGTATACAACCCAGCTTGGAATCGGCCTGAACCACCCGAAGAGCGTGGAGTACAGGCAGCACTATGGGTCCGTGCATAGTTTTCTGGAGGATGGTATCAATGATGCCCGATTCAATGTTCGTGTGCACTACCATGCGCTCAATGATGAGCATGGATGGGGCACGGATATGCGCGATCCGGAGATGCTGAAGGGAGTGAGTGCGGTTGAGGACAAGGTGCGCCTCCTGAACTTCTTTGACGCTCCCCGCCCCGCGATGAATGTGCTGTACCTCTTCGGCTATCCTGCGCTTGCGAATTGGTTCCCAATCCAGCATCAGCGCAATGAGTGGGACATCAACGGAAGCCTGAAGGCAGAAGAAAAGGCGGTCCAGGGTTGGAATGCAGGCTATCGAGGCGCATTCGCTTCAAGCAATCTGATCCAGGAGGGCAAGATTACCACCGACGGACACGGCGGCATTCTCTATGGCGGACACCGATTTACGGCACTCGTGTTTATTGGGCCCGAGTATTCGAAGCCGTCGACTCTGACCCTGCTGGAGCGGTTTGCTGCAGACGGCGGCAAATTGATGCTGGATGGAACGGCAACCGAAGATTTTGCAGGCAACAGCGTCCGAACACAGTTCAACAAGTTGGCGCAGAGGGCTGTAGCGACCTCGTTCGACGTCGATTCGATGAGCAAGCTGGGTGTGCCGAAATTGGCGATCGACGAGGGTGCGGTGTACGACGACGGCTCCGTGGTGCTCGCGGACCTGGACTCTCTCCTGAACAAACAGCCCAAACCCTTTTCAGTGACCGTCGCAGGCCACATCTTCAGCGGAGAATATATAGGCCTGCTGGCAATCAAGAGTGACGCGGAGGGCGATGTGGTGAAACTCGCGGCTGGAAGTTTGCACGAGCTGAAGTGCGACGGAAAGGCAGTCGTAACTCTCAGCACACCCTCGGATGTTGTCCTTTTATGGGGAAAACGTGGCACTTACAGTGGCATCGTCCGCGGAGATGCAACCGTCACGATCCATTAACGAATTATCAGGAATCGACCATAGCGAGGAACGATTGAAATGAGCAAGAGGCTGCTACAGCTGCAAAGACGGGACTTCATAAGAATGTGTGCTGCCGCTGCAGCCACGTCGGCGATGCCAGCCTACAGCATCATCGAGGCATCGGACGCAGCCGCCCAAGCCGTAACCCCCGCGCGAAAGAGGTCGGGCCAGAGTCCCGTCCACGAGGTGCGGCCGATCATCGGAACCGGCTGGCACGGGCATATGTTTCCGGGTGCCGTCGCGCCCTTTGGATTGGTCCAGCTGAGTCCGGATACTAGTGGTCCCCCAGACCGTAGGAGGGGCACATCTCGCGACAATTATGAGTGGGACCATTGCTCGGGCTATCACTACCAGGACAATGTAGTGTTGGGCTTTAGCCATACACATCTCCAGGGAACCGGCGGCATAGACCTCGGCGACCTTAGAATCATGCCTGTCGTCGAAGGACGAAACTGGGACTTGGATTCCGGCAGTCCGGGAGATCAGGCCGAAGCGCAGATCGACGCCCTTGGACTCAATTCGGGCTGGGTTTTCAGCGAATCCGTACCAGGCTACCGCTCCTTCTTCTCGCATGATCGAGAAGTAGTTCGCGGGGGCTATTACAGTGTTCATTTGCAAACTCCGGACGTGCAGGCCGAGCTTACCGCAACGACACGTTGCGCCATGCACCGGTACAGCTATGCCACATTGCCATCTGAAACGCGACAGGGAGTGATCGTGGACCTGGTCGAAGGCGTGGGCGGGAAGGTGTATCACGCGGAACTGAACATTGAAAGTGCTTCGCGCATCAGTGGCAGTCGCTATACCCATGGTTGGGCGGCCGACAAGCAGGTGTATTTTGTCATCGAGTTCTCACACCCGATCGCATCCGCGCAGGTGCAGGTAGATGGTAAGACAAACTCCGCGTCGACCGGAGATAGGTTGTCAGGCGCGCAAATCAAGGCCATCTTCAGCCACACCCCGACGTCGACGCCACTTGTGGCTCGCGTGGGGCTGTCTTGCGCCAGCGTCCAGGGTGCCGCGAAAAATCTGGTCTCCGAGATTCCGCACTGGAATTTTGACGCCGTGGTTCGCCAGAGTGAGCGGGCCTGGACTGAGGCGCTAGCCGTTTTAGATGCCGACATTCCGGATGAGACACTTCGCCAAACCTTTTACACAGGCGCCTACCATGGCCTGGTCGCCCCATCCACATTCAACGATGTGGATGGGAGCTATAGGGGACAGGATCATCAGAACCATTCGAATCCTGGATTCACAAAATACACCACGCTCTCGATTTGGGATATTTATCGTGGCGAATTTCCCTTTATTATGCTTATGCAGCCGCATCGAACCAACGATATCGTCCGCACCTTGTTGGCTGACTACGAGCAGGTTAACCAGCACTCACTGCCCATGTGGACACTGTGGGGGAATGAAACCTGGAGCATGGACGGATTCCATGCCGCCGGCCTCATCGCCGCCGCGTATGTGCGCGGATTCCGGGACTTCGATGTCGAAGCGGCCTATGCGGCCATGCGGGATACGGCCTTGGTGGGCTCGACTGTCAAAGGCAACCGGGAGATGCAGGAGGCGTTCCGACGTCACGGCTATGTGCCCATCGGCCAGCATGGTGGATCCGTGTCATGTACTCTGGACCTCGCCTACGATAACTGGTGTGTGGGTGCAATGGCCGAGTTATTGGGCAAGCAGGAAGACGCCGCAATGTTCTACAAGCTCGGCCAGAACTACAAAAACGTCTTTGATCCCGGGACCGGTTTTATGCGCGGTAAGTTGGAAGATGGGAAATGGCGAGAGCCTTTTCGTCCCGACCAGGAATACGACGACTACGTCGAAACCGACGCCTGGCAAGCTACCTTTTGCGTCATGCAGGATATACAGGGTCTAATCGATCTATATGGCGGAGATGCGCCGTTTATCGCCAAGCTTGACGCCCTGTTCACCGCCCCATCCAACGTCATCGACGCTCGGCCGGACGTCAGCGGGATGGTGGGTCAAGATGCCCAGGGCAACGAACCAAGCAATCATATCCCCTACCTATATTCCTTTGCAGGCGCGCCGTGGAAGACGCAATATTGGGTTCGCAAAGTCGCGGCGCTATATAACAATACGCCGGCAGGCATCCCAGGCAACGATGATTGTGGACAGTTATCGAGTTGGTTTGTCTTCGCGGCGCTGGGCTTCTATCCGGTGAACGCCGTTACGGGAGTGTATGTCATCGGCAGTCCGCTGGTGAATCGGGCCAAGATCCATAACCCAGCCAATGGCACGACCTTTTCCATTGTTGCCGAGAATAACTCGCATGAAAATGTGTTTATTCAAGGCGCGGAACTCAACGGTAGAGAGTTGACCCGGTCATGGTTTACTCATGGCGATATCCTCGCCGGCGGCGAACTGCATTTCCACATGGGTAGCAAGCCCAATAAAGAGTGGGCCTCCGCTCCTGCGGACCGGCCCCCATCAAGACTGGTTAGCCCCGGCATTTGAAGTCCGCCGGCATAGTGCCGGGCCTTCGTGGTCTTCGAACTGCGCTTCTGGGGCATGCCCTTGCTACGAGGAGGGGTTTGTCGAAGAGATTGAGCATTTCGTCACACATTGCATCCTCGAAGGTAAGCCGCCGCCCTCCAGCCTCGACGATGCCGACGACGCTCTCCGTATTCTCGAGGCCGCCGAACGCTCGGCCCGAGGCGCTTCTACATTTTGAACCGAGATTTACAAATAGGCGATCGACCCTTTGAGGCTAGAGCGGATTCAAGGTAGCTGCACCCTATAGTTGCAGAGCCTGAACCATGCTGTGGCATTGTGGGCCGTGATGCTGGGGAGGGCTTCTGTGATGGCTTGGTCGAGGGTTGTGGAATCGCGTGCCTTGGTGGCGCGGAGGAGTTGTTTGAGCTTTGCCCAGGCCTTCTCGATGGGTTTGAGGTCGGGCGAGTAAGGCGGCAGGTAGAGGACATCGGCTCCACGCTGCTGAATGCGTTCGCGCACCCCGGTAACCTTGTGGGAGCTGAGGTTGTCCATCACCACCACATCGCCCGGACGCAGTTGCGGGCAGAGCACCTCGTCCAGGTAGGCCAGGAAGATGTCGCTGTCCGTGGCTGCCTCTACGGTCATGGTCGCGACCATGCCGCCGAGGCCCATGGCTCCGAGGATGGTCAGGATCTTCCAGTGGCCGCCAGGCGTCGCTTCATGGACGCGCCGGCCTCTTCGCGCACGGCCATAGAGTCGAGTCATGCTTGTCGTGACACCGCTTTCATCAAGGAAGATCAGCTTTTCCGGCGGGATTGTGCGGATACGGTTGAGGAATTCGATCCGCCGCTGGAGGTTGATTGCGGTGTCGCGCTCGGTCGCGTGGAGCGACTTTTTTTCATCGCCAGCCCCAGACGCGCGAGCGTCAGCCAGACCAGCGACCGGCTCAGCAGGACGCCAGCATGTTCGGCGATCCAGCGCCCGAGTTCGTCGAGCGTGATATCCGGACGTCGCCCGACCTCCTCCCGGATGCGGTCGGCAAGCTCCGGCCGTACCCGCCGCTCCGGTCCATGTCGCCGCTGCCGAACGCGCTCTCGAAGCCCGCTCTTCAGCTGCTGCTTGCGAATCTTGCGCACATACTCGAAGCTTACCGAATAGCGCTCGGCAAGTAACCGAAGCGATATGCCACCTTCCGCATACGCCCTCAGAATCCGGCAACGCAGATCATCGGAAAACGCTCGTCCCATCGTCGTCGTGTCACAGAAAAATCGCCAATACCACTCTGCACTACAACAATGATCCTTGGGTATAACTAACTTGGAACCGCTCTA
>OCZT010008428.1_pt1 | contig 10029 bp, 11 predicted proteins | sample 1539031 | NCBI WGS metagenome assembly OCZT01 (sample SAMEA3539308, study PRJEB22396) | soil metagenome | biome: tundra; feature: field; material: soil | place: USA | collected 2010-05 | depth 0.15 m
TATATAAAAAAGTGAACAGATGGGAATTTATATTTTTGTTTCAGTATTAGTAATAATTGCATGCATTTTACAGATATTGATTGTATTGGTTCAGAACTCGAAGGGGGGAGGGCTTGCTGCTAATTTTACATCTGCAGGTCAGTCAATGGGTGTCAGGAAAACAGCAGATTTCCTTGAAAAGTCTACATGGACACTTGCTGCAGCAATACTTATCCTTTGTGTGGTTGCAACCGCTTCCATACCTCGTGGCTCAGTTTCAGGCCGTTCCAGAATAGAAGAGCAGATAAAAAGTACGGTTGATCCGAATGCTATTCCAACACTTCCTACAGCTGTTCCTCCGGCATCTACTACTCCTCCGCCAAGCAGCCAGAGTAAACCGGCAAAATAATCTGCCTTGATGAGATAGATCATAAAAGTGTCAGTTTGTCACATACTGACACTTTTTTTTATTGAGTCTGCACAAAATGGCAATTTTTTCAATTTGGCATGGAATATGTTCAGCAAGGAAGTCGGAAAATGATGTTTAACTTTAAAACTAAATAAAATGGCACAATTAAAAGGGAAAATTTTAGCAGGAAAGGTTCTTGTGAAACCAAATGAAGCTGAAGAAAAAACTGCAAGTGGAATAATAATACCTGATTCCGCAAAGGAAAAACCTCGTCAGGGTAAAGTAATACTTGTTGGCGCTGCAAAGAAAGATGAAGAAATGGAAATAAAGAAAGGTGATGTTGTCCTTTATGGTAAATATGCCGGTCAGGAACTGACAATTGATGGTGAAGATTATCTTCTTGTTTCACAGACAGATATCCTTTTTATATCTTAATTTTAGGAAACTTAATAAAATCATAATGATATGGCAAAAGAGATTAAATTCAATATCGATGCACGAGCTCTTCTTAAAGAAGGCGTTGATCAGCTGGCTGACGCAGTTAAAGTAACACTGGGACCTAAAGGTCGTCATGTGGTTCTTGAGAAAAAATATGGCGCTCCGCAGATAACAAAGGATGGCGTAACAGTTGCGAAAGATATCGAACTTTCCGACCCTTACAAAAATATGGGTGCACAGATGGTGAAAGAAGTTGCTTCAAAAACAGGCGATATTGCCGGTGACGGTACTACCACTGCAACAGTTCTTGCACAGTCAATTATCAATGTAGGGCTCAAAAATATTACCGCAGGCGCTAACCCTATGGATATTAAAAGGGGTATCGACAAAGCTGTTGAAAAAGTTGTGGCACATCTTAAATCACAGGCTAAAGTGATCGGCGACGATCTGAAAAAAATTGAACAGGTTGCCAGAATTTCTGCTAATGACGATGAAGAAATAGGAAGACTCATCGCTGAAGCAATGGGGAAAGTTCATAAAGAAGGTGTTATAACAGTTGAAGAGTCAAAAGGAACTACAACATCGGTGGAAGTTGTTGAAGGTATGCAATTCGACCGCGGATATATCTCAGCATATTTTGTTACCAATACTGAAAAGATGGAAGCAGATCTGGAGAATCCGTATATTCTGATATATGACAAGAAAGTTTCCACAATGAAGGATATGTTACCAGTTCTGGAAGCTACAGCTCAAACCGGACGCCCTCTATTGATTATTTCAGAAGATGTTGAAGGTGAGGCTCTCGCTACTCTTGTCGTTAACCGTTTGCGTGGTTCTCTGAGAGTATGTGCTGTAAAAGCCCCTGGATTTGGAGACAGAAGAAAAGAAATGTTGGAAGACATAGCAATTCTTACCGGCGGAACAGTAATCTCTGAAGAAAAAGGTCTTAAACTTGAACATACAACACTCGAAATGCTTGGTACTGCCGAGAAAGTTACTGTCAATAAGGAAAACACAACTATAGTAAATGGTGCCGGCGACAAAGATATGATCAAAGCACGTGTTGCACAGATCAGACAACAGATGACAACCACAACTTCAGATTATGACAAGGAAAAACTGCAGGAACGTCTTGCAAAGCTTGCAGGTGGTGTAGCTGTCCTTTATATTGGTGCTTCATCTGAAGTTGAAATGAAAGAGAAAAAAGACAGGGTTGATGATTCCCTTCATGCAACCCGTGCCGCAATTGAAGAAGGTACTGTTCCCGGTGGTGGTGTTGCATACATCCGTGCAATCAGTGTTCTTGAAGGCTTTAAGGGCGATAATGAGGATCAGACAACAGGGATCGAAATTATTAAACGTGCAATTGAAGAACCTTTACGTCAGATCGCAATTAACGCCGGCAAAGAAGGCGCTGTTGTTGCGCAGAATGTTAAAGCGGGTAAAGGCGACTATGGATACAATGCCCAGACCGACAAATATGAAAAGCTTTATGCTTCAGGTGTAATTGATCCTGCTAAAGTTGTTCGTGTGGCTCTCGAAAATGCAGCTTCAGTTGCCGGTATGTTTCTTACTACCGAAGCAGTAGTTGTTGAGGTAAAAGAAGATGCTCCGGCTGGTCCTCCTCAGGGAATGGGCGGTGGCATGCCGGGAATGATGTAAAATATTTTACATAATAAATATTTGTAGAGACAGGTCTCAGACCTGTCTCTACCTGTTTATGGACCTCACATATTTATATAATTTTATATATTTGCACCTGATTTAAAGCAAACCTGTTTAATGAATAACATCCGGAATTTCTGTATTATCGCTCATATTGATCATGGTAAGAGTACACTGGCAGACCGGTTACTTGAGAAGACAAATACAATTACTGAAAGGGAATACCAGGCACAGGTTCTCGATGATATGGACCTTGAAAGAGAGAGAGGGATAACCATCAAGAGCCACGCTATTCAGATGCAGTATTTTCACGACAGTAAAAGATATATTCTTAATCTGATTGATACCCCCGGTCACGTTGACTTTTCGTATGAAGTATCCAGGTCAATAGCAGCCTGTGAAGGGGCATTGCTTGTTATAGATGCCACCCAGGGAATACAGGCACAGACAATTTCGAATCTTTACATGGCAATCGACCATAATCTTGAAATAATCCCTGTCCTCAATAAAATGGATATGGCCAGTGCAATGCCTGAAGAGGTTAAAGATCAGATTGTGGATCTCGTAGGCTGTAAAAGGGAAGATATTATCGAGACGAGCGCCAAAACTGGTATGGGAGTTGAAGAAATCCTCCGGGAAATAGTAATACGTATTCCTCCTCCGGAAGGCAGTCCGGAAGCTCCTCTGCAGGCGCTTATCTTCGATTCAATCTTTAACTCATTCAGAGGTATTATAGCTTATATTAAAATTGTAAACGGGACAATACGGAAAGGTGACAAGGTCAAATTTGTCAATACCGATCATGAATATAATGCGGAAGAGATAGGAGTATTAAAACTAAGACCTGATCCCCGTGATATTATGCAGGTGGGCGATGTAGGTTATATAATTACAGGTGTAAAAGTCTCTGCCGAAGTCAAGGTGGGAGACACAATCACTCATGTAAAAGATCCATGCGAAAAAGCAATCTCCGGATTCGAAGATGTAAAACCCATGGTGTTTGCGGGAATTTACCCTGTTGACGCTGATGATTATGAGGATCTGAGAATCTCTATCGAAAAGTTGCAGCTGAATGATGCTTCCCTGTCATTTGTTCCCGAATCATCGGCAGCACTCGGTTTTGGTTTCAGATGTGGTTTCCTCGGTTTGCTTCATATGGAAATTATTCAGGAGCGTCTTGACAGGGAGTTTGATATGGATGTTATTACAACCGTACCTAATGTTTCATTCAAGGCTTATACAACCAAAGGGGAAGAAATCGATGTACATAACCCGTCGGGTCTGCCCCCTGTAAATCATCTGGAACGTATTGAGGAACCCTATATTATTGCCCAGGTTATCACATTATCAGAATATGTTGGTTCAATTATGAATCTCTGTATCGACAGGAGAGGTATTTTAAAGAACCAGGTATATCTCACACGCGACAGGGTTGAACTTACATTTGAGATGCCTCTGGCCGAGATTGTATTCGATTTTTATGATAAGCTTAAGAGCATTTCCAAAGGATATGCATCATTTGATTATTATTATACAAGCTATCAGAAAGCAGATCTGGTAAGACTTGATATTCTTCTGAACGGAGAGATGGTAGATGCGCTTTCAACGCTTATTCACAGAGGACATGCATATGAGTTTGGACGCAAGATGTGCGTTAAGCTGAAAGAACTGATACCCCGTCAACAGTTTGATATTGCAATTCAGGCAGCTATAGGGGCTAAAATTATTTCCCGCGAAACAGTCAAGGCTGTAAGAAAAGATGTGACTGCAAAGTGTTATGGAGGTGATATAACGAGAAAAAGGAAACTTCTGGAGAAACAGAAAAAAGGGAAAAAACGAATGCGGCAGGTAGGAAATGTGGAAGTTCCTCAGCAGGCATTCCTGGCAGTTCTGAAATTGGATTAAATATTTACAATGCAGGAACATCGAATGAACGTCCCTACATGACCATCAGCTGATCAGTTTATAACCTCTGCCGTGAACATTTAAAATTTTAACTGAAGGATCTTTTTTAAGATATTTTCTTAACCTGGTAATATAAACATCCATACTTCTGGCATTAAAGTAATTATCGTCTATCCAGATGGTTTTCAGGGCATAGTTTCTTTCCAGTATTTCATTCCCGTGCCTGCACAGAAGCTCAAGAAGCTCTGATTCCTTGGTAGTCAGTTTTATAGTCAGATCTCCGAATGCAAGAATTTGTTTCAGAGGATCAAATGAATAACCTCCCACAGAATAGTTTCCATCCTTTTTGCTTACTGAAGGAGAGGATGTCCTCCGCAGTATCGCTTCAATGCGGTAAAGAAGCTCCTCCATTGAAAAGGGTTTTGTGATGTAATCATCAGCTCCTGTTTTGAAGCCCTCGATTATATCTTCTTTCTGGTTCTTAGCCGTAAGGAATATAACAGGCATATCAGGATTTAATTCACGAATCTCACCTGCAAGGGTTAATCCGTCCATTTCAGGCATCATAATGTCCAGTATGCAAAGGCCAAAGGATCCGCCCGGGAACGCTTTAAGAGCGGTACTCCCGTTGGTAAACAGAACAGTCTGATAGTTTTTAGCTTTCAGGTAGCTCTGTAACAGGATTCCAAGGTTGCTGTCATCTTCTGCAAGTAGGATTCTGATATTATTCATTGTATTCAGTTTTGTGGAAGAAATAACGTGAATTTCGTGCCTTTGTTTACCAGACTTTCGGCTTTAATCGATCCGTTATGTTCATCAATGATTTTCTTAACATAACTTAAGCCAAGACCGAACCCTTTAACATTATGTACATTTCCTGAATGGACACGGAAAAATTTATCGAATATTCTCTTAAGATTTTCTTTACTGATACCTATACCCTTGTCTTCAATAGTAATCACAATACCTTTCTTGTTGTTCCATGTCGAGACTTTTATATCAGGCTCATCCTTTGAATATTTTATCGCATTATCTATAAGATTTGAAATTGAATTCAAAAAATGAATTTCATCAATATAAACAAGCGTTCTTGTTGCCTTAAAGTCGGTAGTGATCATTCCGTCACGGTTACCGATCTGAAGAGTAAAATTTTCAACTGCCTTCTCAATAACGCCGTGAACATCCATTTCAACCAGGCTGAGTTTCATTTTCATCCTTTCAAAGATTGCCATCTGAAGAACTTTTTCAACCTGAAACTTCAGTCTCATGCTCTCATCAGAAATAACTTTTGCGAGGCCGTCAATATTCTTATCCTTTTCAGCAATTGTTTTGTCAGCCATCATCTGAGAGGCAAGGGATATAGTCGATATTGGAGTTTTAAGCTCATGTGTCATATTATTTATGAAATCATTCCTGATTTCTGAAATCTTTTTTTGACGAAAGATGACAATAAATGTACCAGTGGAAAGAATAAGCAATATCAGCGTAAAAAGCAATGTTATAAAGCCCAGGTTCCCGATTTTTTCAAACTTATAGTGTTGCTCCTGAAGACAATATAGCACTATCTGATTCTGGCTTGGAACAGGATCATTTGGAAAAAGCTGGATAATGAATTTATTTGTACCTGGTTTGTCATTATAGCCAGGTGTTTTCCAGATAGTTCCATATCGGCCGGAACGTATTGAGAACTCAAAATCGAGATATATTCCAACATTATTCAATGCAGCACGTAATTCATCTTTAAGTTTTTCAGGGTTTATTCTTTCTCTGATATCGGGAGTGTTGCGCAGGATCTTTTCCATTATTTTCTCAAGGGAAACAATCTTATTGCTCACCCTTCCCTTTATTTCTGAATTTGCAATCTGCGATGAAGGTTCAGTTGACTCATCTGTCGAAAATGTGGATATATTTTCAGATGATAAAAATATCTTATGGCCGGAACTTGTAATGGCAATAGGTTTACCAGGATTATTTAATCCATACATTTCAAGAAGCGCAGAATTGGATTGATATCTCTGAAGTTTTTTTGCCAGCGGAGAATTAGCAGGAACTATTGCAGTAACCGAATCTGTCGAAGCCGGATCTATATCCTCAACGATATTCTGGATTAATTCCTTTTCCTCAAGACTGAGGACAACCGATTCAAGAGCTTTATTTGCGAGGTAACGGAATTGCTGATCGGTTATTGCAATAGCTCCTCTTATCCAGTATAATTGTATAAGGATGAGACCTGATATAGCAAGAAAAAAAAATACGGCCAGCAATACTATGGTAATCCGTTTCATACAAATACAAAAGTACTTGTATAAATGTTAATTACTTGCACTTTAACTTTCTTTAACAGTAAGAAGTGTGGAGTGCCTAGAGTGACTAAAGTGCCTAAAGTAGTAAGAAGTTTGAGTTCTCTGGAGATTATACTACCTAAAGTTTTAACATGTACATTGTAAAGGAGTTTACTTAACTCTAGGCACTCTAGGCACTCTAGGCACTTTAGGCACTTATTTTAACTTTAACATATCATTAAAGTATTGTTAATTTTCAGCTATTTAGCTAAAAACATTTTTTTATGCCAGGAATGGGTGATATATTTGTACAGGATTTGGCACGATATTTGTTTGAAAGATATAGAGGTTTTTTTCATAGGTTAGGTTAGTTTTAGGGTTATCAAAACTGTGGGTCGCTATCATGGCGGCCCACTTCTTTTTTAAGCCTTACCTGCAAGTGTAACAACTTTTTTTACATCGACACCTTTTTCTTTTGCAGCATAGAACATCTGTTTTCTTATCAGGCTTGATTTTTTTCTCTGTATCCAGGTGAGATTGATTACAAAAGATGAACCATCAATAAAAACAAGTTTGACTTTCTTCTGTTTACGCGGCATTATAATCTCCTTTATATCAATCCAGTTAAATGAATGTGTGGAAGGTTTTATGATTCCGAACTTATATTCTATTTTCTCATTATTAATTAAAAGGAACAGGTCCGTTCCCTTAAATGTAGCGAAACCAGCAATTATTGAAACCACAAGGCTTATTCCCAGGGGAGCCACAGAAAGTACCGGAGATATACTTTTTTGTCCCAAAATAAGACTTGCAAATAAAACATACATGCCGGCGACAAAAAATAATGAGGCAAAACCCCATAGAAGAGTTTTTCTTCCTCCTGAAAACTCCTCTTCTGAAAGATTGTAATACATATTTTCCATAATCTATTGATTTAGGTAATGTAAATTCTTCTCTTTTATTGTATTAAGATCGATTTTGAAAACTGCTGTAATTGTGTTGATTTCCCTTAGGCTTAAAGTCAGTTTAGTCAGGTCAGCGTTTCTTTCAGAATTCTGAATTAGCAGAAGGTAATCGACGTTTTTGAGCTTATTAAGAAGAAAATATTTACCCGTTCGGTTTGAAATAAGGGAAAACGTAAGATCAGATGGGTCATCACAATTTGAAAATCTGCTGAAAGTCAGTTCTGAATTATTATCTCCGGGGAGTACCAGAGAAGCAATGTTCTTGAGACAAACTCCGATTTTTTTATTTAAAGAAAGTGAAAGTTTGTAATCAGGTTCTGCCGAAACCAGTCCAAGCAGGATATAGTCATTATCCTGTTCAATATTGAGTTTTAGTCTTGTGACTTTTTGAGAACTCTTCATTTCTTATAGCTGGAAATGATAAAGTTAGAAAAAAGTGAGATACAAATCCTTAATTGCAGGAATTATCTTTTAGTTTCTTCCAGGCCTGGCAGGCAGCTTCCTGTTCCGCCTCTTTTTTTGAAGAGCCATGACCCTCGCCGAACTCTTTCTTATCAATAAAAAGTACTGTTGAAAATACCGATTTTTTCAGATTGAAATCGTATTCTTCATTGTATGTAAAAATCAGATTTGATTTATGTTTCTGTACCCATTCAAAAACCAGGCTCTTATAATCTGTATCGGTTTTAACTATAAGATTCAGGTCGAGGTATTTATTAAGTACATTTTTTATGAATACTTTTTTTGTCTTCTTAAATCCTTTATCCAGGAAGACAGCTCCGATAAGCGCCTCGAAGGCATCGCCATACAGGTTTTTTGTGAGAGGGGATGAATTTATTTTGCTTATAAGAATTTTATTAATGCCCATCGAAACAGATAGTTCATTAAGAACGTCGCGGTTAACGATCCGGGAACGGATCTTGGTAAGGAAACCTTCATTGGCATCGGGGAAATTCTCGAACAGATAATCTGACAGAATTGCATCTAGAACTGCATCTCCAAGATACTCAAGTCTTTCGTTGTTCACCTTTTTACCGCTGGATAGAGTAAATGTGGCAGAACGGTGAATAAAGGCTATTTCATATAACTCAAGATTTCCCGGGCTGAATCCCAGTATCTTTTTTAAACGGGAATTGAATTCACGTTTATCAAGTAAATAAGTACCATTTATTCTCTTCCGGAACAGCGACACTAAACATCAGCTTTTTTAATAACAACAGAAGCATTATGACCACCAAAACCAAATGTATTGCTCATGGCTATATTAACTTTCCTGTGCTGCGCTTTGTTAAGTGTTAAATTAAGGTTCTGATCAATATCCGGATCCGGAACCTTGAAATTTATTGTGGGAGGAATGATATCATGAACAACAGACATGATAGCTGCAATAGCTTCAATGGCGCCCGCTGCACCAAGAAGGTGACCGGTCATTGATTTTGTTGAACTGATATTAAGTTTGTAGGCATGCTCTCCGAAAACACTTACAATCGCTTTTGTTTCTGAGATATCTCCGAGCGGAGTTGATGTTCCGTGTACATTAATGTAATCAATATCTTCAACCTTCAGGTTGGCATCAGCGACAGCGAGCTTCATTACATTACGGGCGCCAAGACCATCAGGATGGGGAGCTGTAAGATGATAAGCATCAGCAGTGAGACCCGTTCCGATTAATTCGGCATAGATTTTTGCACCTCTGGCTTTTGCGTGTTCAAGCTCTTCTATGATAAGAGCGCCGGCACCTTCACCGAGAACAAATCCGTCACGGGACTTATCGAATGGACGGGATGCGCTCTTAAATTCGTTATTGTTAGTAGAAAGCGCCTGCAGAGCATTAAACCCTCCGATCCCTGGTTCATTGATGCTGGCTTCTGACCCGCCTGTGACGAATATATCTGCCTTTCCCCAACGTATGTAGTTGATGGCGTCAATAATTGAGTTTGTGGAAGAGGCACATGCTGATACGGTAGCAAAGTTCGGTCCCCTGAAACCGTATTTTATTGATATTGCCCCTGCTGCTATATCTCCAATCATCTTCGGGATAAAGAATGGACTGAATCGGGGAGTACCATCCCCAAGGACATAACTTTTAATAGCCTGAAAAAAAGTCTCAATACCCCCGACGCCTGATGCCCATATTACACCAACTCTGTCTTTATCAACTGTATTCAGATCTAACCCGGAATCAGTCAGTGCCTCATCAGTAGCAACCATTGCATACTGTGCGTATAAATCCAGCTTGTTGGCTTCTTTTCTGTCAAAATACTTTGCGGAGTCGTAGTTCTTTAATTCGCATGCAAATTTTGTTTTGAACTTTTCAGTATCAAAACGAGTAATCAATACTGATCCGCTGACACCGTTTTTTAATCCTTCCCAATATTCATGCAAA
>OCZT010008429.1_pt1 | contig 10026 bp, 12 predicted proteins | sample 1539031 | NCBI WGS metagenome assembly OCZT01 (sample SAMEA3539308, study PRJEB22396) | soil metagenome | biome: tundra; feature: field; material: soil | place: USA | collected 2010-05 | depth 0.15 m
GCTCCTGCCGCCCGGCATCCGCGCGCAGCTTCCCGCCGGCGGGGACTTGCTCATCATCCCGCAGGGCCAGCTCGGCCTCATTCCCTTCGGCTTGTTGCCCGTCGGCAGTGACACGCTGCTCGGCAGTCGCTTCGCGCTCCGCTACGCGCCTTCACTCTCGGCCAGCATCGCGGCGGAAGACCGCGCGGGCATCAGCGCAACGAGCGATCGCATCCGTCAACTCGCCCCTGCCTTGGTCGTCGGCGATCCGGCGATGCCCGCGCCGTTCCGGCTCGACGGCCACCCGTATGCGCTCGGCGATCTCTCCAGCGCGCGCGACGAAGGCCGCGCCGTCGCCGACTCGCTCGGCGCCGCCAGCTGGCTCACCGGCGCGGCGGCCACCGAGACCGCCGTGCGCAAAGAGCTCTCCGCCGCGCGCCTCGTGCATCTGGCGACGCACGGGATCGTCTTCACGTCCGACGCGCACGCCCGGCTCTCTTTCATCGCGCTCGCCCCCGATGCCGCGCACGACGGCCGCCTCTCGGTGGGCACGATCCTCGACTCGCTCAGCCTGCAGGCGGAGCTGGTGGTGCTGAGCGCGTGCCAGACGGGCGTGGGCGACATCAAGGCGGCCGAGGGCACGCTCGGGCTGCAGCGGGCGATGCTGGCGAAGGGGGCGCGCAGCGTGCTGGTGAGTCTCTGGAACGTGAGCGACGAGTCCACGCTGTTCCTGATCCAGCGGTTCTACCATCACTGGTTGCACGACGCGCCGGCGGTGAGCAAGAGCGAGGCCTTGCGGCGGGCGCAGGGTGACGTGCAAATAGAGGCACGCAACGCACAACACCCGGACCACCGCGTGTGGAGCGATCCCTTCTATTGGGCCGCGTTCCAGATCGTGGGGGCACCGTAATCACGTAGGTTCACTCAATGCTCGGGAGGCGATGTTCGATGCGGAACACGCTTGGGTTCTCGATGATCGCAGCGCTCGCGGCGTTCGCCGCCTGCGCCACCGCGGCGTCCGCGCAGGAGCGGCGCCCTGGTGGGCCGGCGGCGCCAGCCGGCGGCGACACGATCCATCTCGTCTTCGATCACGGCTCGCGGATGGTGTCAGCCGTCTCGCGCGCTGACTCGCAACTCATCGCGTCGCAACAGGGGAAGACGATTCGGCTGCGCAAGTCCGCGACGGTCGTCCTCACGGTAGTGGGCACCAACACGGCCCTCTACGACGTCGCCGTAAACGACACGATTCGGGTGCCGGAGGCCACGTATGGCTCGGCCAGCGACCTGCTGTCCACGCTCGTCAGCGCACGAACGTTCCTGCCGCAGGCGCTGAGCATCTTCACCACACGCGGCCGCACGCGCGCCGCCGCTGCGTGGACGAGCACGCTCCCTGACGCCGCGCCAGACGGCGCTACCGACGCCATGAAGTGGGCACTCCCAGCGGCTCAGTCCATGGAGCCGGAGGTGGCGACGCTCGATTCGCTCTTCGCCGGACCGCAGAGTGTGGCGTCGCTGCACGACCACGCGCGTGCCGCACTGCTGCGCATGCGAGACACCTCACCTGAGCGATCGGCACAGCTGTTTCGCCGTGAGGCGGGATTAAAGGACGGACCGCAGTGCCGCGGCGATACACTGTTGCTCTACAGCAAGCTGATCCGGCACACCCAGGCCCTGCGGCCTCGCTCGGATTCGCTCGGCCGCGCGCTGACCGACCCTGGGTTCGCCGCGCATCCCGGTTTCCGGGATTCCCTCGTACTCTTCCACGCGCGGGCCGACAGCGCCATCCGGATGGCTGAACAACTGATGCCGTCAGCCTCACAAACCGAGCATCTCGTTACGCTGGTGACGGGAGCCTGCTCGCGCCGGGAGGCGCCCCGCCACCCACAAGTTTCGTCGGCAGGCGGCCAGCGATTCGTGATTCAGATCTCGCGCCGGACCGACGCCGAGGTCGCGCCGGTGGTGGCCGACCTCCCGGCTCCGCCCGAGCCGGTCGACCTCACGATCCTTCCCCCCCGAGCTCTGGTCACGGTGTCGGCAGGACTCTCGTTCCTGCTCGCGCCGGACGCGAGGTTCCCGGTCTACGGGACGCGGAGCGATTCCACTCCCGGGACCAAGGGCGTCCAGATCTACAGGCAGAACACGACCGACGCCCGATATTCGTGGGGCGCCACGGTCGGCCTGAGCTGGCGCTTCTTCGACTGGACCGCGCAGTCGGACCTGGCGCTCTGGGTGCCTGAACTCACACTCCAGCAGTCGTCGGGGACTCTTGGCTTCGCGGTGGGACCGGCGCTCTCGTACCGTTCGGTCAAGCTCGGCGGCGGCGTGCTCTGGGTGCAGCACGCCGAACTCCAAGGAAACAAGGTGGGCGATCACATCCCCAACGCGGGGTACTTTCAGGTCGGAAATACTTTCGGAAAGCGCAGCTGGTACATGTCGATTTCGGTGTTCGGCGTGCCACCGTTCAGTGCCAAGTAGCGCGCGCACGATCGCGGCACGAATGTCTCGCCTGGTGCAGGCGATGGTCCTGGTCAGTCTCACGGCAGCCATCGCAAGTGCCCAGCCGTCCTATCCACAGCGAACGCTCGGCGCGCCCGTCGCAGCGGGAGCCGAACCGCTCCGGGACATCGCCGCGGTCCGGGAGTTGAGCGACGGCCGTCTGCTTGTCGCGGAACGCGGCCCGATCAATGCGATGATCAAGAGCATGATGGCGAGCTTCGCCCGGGCGGCCGGGCCCGGCGGACGAGGCAGCGCCGCCGACTCGATCGCGAACCAGCCCGAAAGCCCGCCGGCCCGAATCGTCCTGTTCGACGCGAAGCTCGCACACGTGCAGGCGATCTCGCGGCAAGCAGGCACCGATGCGAGTGAGCTCCAGCAACCGCTGGCGCTGCTCGGCGCGACGGCAGACACGACGCTGCTTCTCCTCATCGGCAGAAGCGATCTTCTGGTCATCGGCCCGAGCGGCGGGTTCGTCGGATCGCGATCAATCCCAAGTGGGGGCGGAGCGCTGCTAGGGGCACCTGGCGTCGCGGTCGATCACGCCGGGCGCCTGCTCTTCCAGCCGCGCGTTCAGGTCAGCCGCAACACACCCTCCGGAATGGAGGTCGGCTCTCCCGACTCCGCCGCGATCGTCGCCCTCGACTTCAAGACGGGAGCGACAATTCCGGTCGCGTACGTCCGCGTGGCGGGAAACTCGGCGATCATGGAGGCTGACGCGTCGAGCCCGGGCCGCATGAAGATGCACATGAAGACCGCGCCATTTCCGGTCATCGACGATTGGGTGCTCATGCCGGATGGAACGCTCGCGGTCATTCGTGGCGCGGATCTTCACATCGACTGGATCGCCCCGAACGGCAAACGACGCTCGACCCCGCCCATTCCGTACGCGCGGCAAGCGGTCACGGACTCCGACAAGGTGACATTGCTCAACCGGCAGCACTTGATTGATTCGATGCCGATGCTCCCCCGCAACATGTCGGTGGTTCAGGTCGCGCCGGACAGTTTCCCGCGCTTCAAACCCCCGTTCAGCGCGCGCGGCGCCATGGCCGCTTCCGATGGCACGATCTGGCTTCCCTCGAAGATCATCTCGCCTGCAACTCCCGAGGGCTATGCCGTCATCGGGCCGGATGGTCGCGTGCGCGAGATCGTGCAACTCGCGAAAGGACAGCGCCTGCTCGGATTCGGGAAGGGGGTGGTGTACGTAGAGGTCAGTGAAGGCCGGCACGACGATCGGGTGGCGCGCGTTCCGTTGCATTGATGGTGCACGCGCACGACGCTCACGTCGCAGCCTGCTCCGCCGACTTCGATGTGTCCGTACGCTGACCGGGCCCCGTTGCGCGCGCCGGGACTAGCGGCACGGGAGGCCAAGTTTGGACGCAAGACAGGGAGGATCGTTGGAACCGTCGCCGGCGCTGCCGCTCCCCCCAGGTCTCCGCGCGAGGATCACGAGCAGCACGAGACCCAGGAGCGCGAGGAGCAGCAGCCGGAGTGCTCGAGGCGAGAAGCGAATCATCGATGTATACCTCGAGCGAGATTGATCGAGCGATTTCAGCCATGAACCTACTCAACATTCGAGCCGGAGGCCTAATGAAGACCGCACGCATGGTGTTGTATCTCGCATTCGCTGCACTGTCGCTTCACGCCCAGGGTGCTCCTCCACAGGGCGCGGCCGATCAGCCCTACACGATGGAGTACTACTACAAGACTCAGTGGGGACACCAGCAGGAGTTCATGGACTTGTTCCTGAAGAACCACTATCCCCTGCTGCAAAAGGAAGTCGAGGGCGGTCGAATGCTCGCGGTGAAGATCGAGACGCCCGCGAATCACATGACCGAGGAAGCGCGTTGGGACTACCGCGTCACGATCACCTTCAGGAATTCAACCGTCGCGACCACCGCCAACCCCACAGAAGCGTCACTCATCAAGAATCTCTGGCCCGATCAGGCGACGTACGTGCGCGAGGAGCAACGGCGATTCGCGATCCTGCTGGCCCATTGGGATCTCCCGGTCAGCGATGTCACGCCGCGGAAGAAATGACGATGCTGCCAGATCGTTGCAGCTCTGGCAGTGCCCCGGGCCGAGCGGTCACGATCGGCACCGGGGCATCGTCAGATCTCTTTTTGCTTTTATTCTGTCGTTTTGCCGTCGAAGTGCTCGTTGTCGGCTTCCGCATCGGCGCGGGTAGTGTGGACGACGCCGTCCCGGTGATTCGGGGGTGAATAGAGTGTGTAGAGCTTCATCGGAACAGTGCCGGTATTGATGATATTGTGATTCGTCCCGGCCGGGATGACTACCGCGAAGCCCGCCCGGATCGCAGTCCGAACGCCGTCGAGAACTGCATCACCGGAACCCTCCTCTACCCGGAAGAACTGGTCGAGCTTGTGGACTTCCATTCCGATGTCTTCCTTTGGTTTAAGCGCCATGAGGACGAGCTGGCTGTTCTTTGCCGTGTACAACACTCGGCGAAAATCGCCGTTCTTGACGGCGAGACTCTCGATGTTTTGCACATATCCTTTCATGGAGACTCCTCTTTCGATTTGCCTGCGGTGGACGTTTGGTGCCGTTTCAAACTGGCACACGCTCTTCTGGCCAACGTTTGAAGTATATCGGACAGAACCGCAGGATGAATCAGCCGGAAGGATGAGAGAGTAGTTAACCACGGGAAGGAGGGAGGCAACGATTGCTCACAAGCCGCTTGGGCGCGCGCAAGTCCAAGGCCAGGGATCACGGCGAAAACCAATCGCCTGATTGTGTTCAACATCAGGTCAGGGATAAGATGACGTCCTCCCCTAGGTGGAGTCAGTCAGCCTGAAAGTTCCGCCAGTGCCCCCGGGCCGATTCGAACGGCCGACCTAGCGTTTAGGAAACGCTTGCTCTATCCACCTGAGCTACGAGGGCGTATACACCGAAGGTTAGCCACGTCCAGCAGCGGACGAAAGTCTGTCAGTACGCGACTAACGACTCCGCGCGAATGGTCCCCAGCGCGTCGCGCCCCTTGAGCGCGGTCAGTTCCAGCAGGAACGTGCACGCCGTCACGCGTCCACCCGCGCGCTCCACCAGCCTGCACGCCGCCGCCGCTGTCCCTCCGGTCGCGAGCACGTCATCCACCACGAGTATGCCCCGCGCTCCGCGCAACGCGTCCGCGTGCATCTCGAGCACGTCCGTCCCGTACTCCAGCGTGTAGATCTCGCGTACGGTCGCCGACGGCAACTTGCCCGGTTTCCGCACCGGCACGAATGCCGCGCGCAACTCGAGCGCCACCGGCGCTCCAAGGATGAACCCGCGGCTCTCGATCGACACGACGTGCGAGATGCCCTGCCCCTCGAACGGCGAGGCGAGTGCCATCATCACCCTGCTCGACAACAACGGGTTCGCGAACACAGGCGTGATGTCGCGGAACAGCACTCCCGGTCTTGGAAAGTCCGGTACATCCCGGATGGTGCGGCGGACTTCCTCCGCAATGGCAACGCGCTCATCGGCGTTCATCGGTCTTCCTCAACGCACTATGGTGAAAGGATCAGGAAGCGGCTCAGTGGTGCTTCGTGGCCGCTCCCGCACCTCGGCGATCTTTGTCCATCCAGGTCCGGCGCCCACACGCCGGCGGAACGCGACCATCGGACCGGCACGTCCGCAGGCTTCCAACTCGACCGAGCCATCCGGAAGATTTCGCGTCCAGCCTTTCACGCCGAGCGCACGCGCCGTGTCGCGGACGAACGCGCGGAATCCGACGCCCTGGACCCGGCCACTCACGATCATGTTGCACTCCACCAGCGGTTCGTCCCCGGCTACGCGGTCCATCCGTGATCACCCAGCAGCGGTACGAAACGCACGAGCGTGAGTGTCTCCCGCTTGAAGCTTTCTCCTTTGCGCGTGATCAACAGCAGTTGCTGCTCCTCCTTCGATCCCACCGGCACCACCAACCTTCCGCCCTCAGCGAGCTGATCGAGCAGCGGCTGCGGTACGTCGGGACTCGCGGCGCCGACCAGGATCGCGTCGTACGGCGCGTACGCCCGCCATCCGTACGTGCCGTCGCCGAGCATGAGCGACACGTTTGATACCCCGCAGAGCTTGATCGCTTCGCGTGCCGTGTCGAGCAATGGCTTGATGCGCTCGACGCTGAACACCTGCGCCGCAAGATGCGCGAGGAGCACGGTCTGGTATCCCGAGCCGGTGCCGATCTCTAGCACGCGCTCCGTGCCCTTCAGCGCCAGCGTTTCGAGATAGCGCGCGTGCACCGACGGCTGGCTGATGGTCTGCGAGCTGCCGATCGGCAGCGGCGTGTCCTCATAGGCGCAGTGGCGGACGCCGGTCGGCACGAACAGATGTCGCGGCGTGAGATCGAAGGCCCGGAGGACGGCCATGTCGCGCACGCCCTTCTCCCGCAACTCCTCGATGAGGCGCAGGCGCGCGCCCTTGAACTCGCGGCCTACGGCTCCGTCCACCATTTCTCCGCGTCGTCCAGCCGCGCCTGGAAGGTCACGTCGAGGTGCAGCGGCGTGACGGAGATGTAGCCCTCGCGCACGGCCGCCACATCGGTTCCCTCCTCCGCCGCCCAGGTCACCGAACCACCGCCGATCCAATAGATGGGCCGGCCCCACGGGTCTGTCATCTTCGCGATCGCGTCGTTGAAGGTGCGGCGCCCGAGCTTCGTCAGCTTCACTCCCTTGATCTGCTTTGCGGGAATACCCGGGATGTTCACGTTGAACAGCGTGTGATCGGGGAACGCCGGGAGCGACGTGAGATGCGCGAGTAGGTGGCTCAGCGGCTCGACGTGTTCGTCCAGCAGCGATTCCGTCGCGCCGATCGTTTCGCGCCCCGCGAAGCTGATGGCGATCGATGGCACGCCAAGCGCGAGCCCTTCCATTGCGGCCGCCACCGTGCCCGAATACAGAACGTCCTCGCCCATGTTCGGGCCGTGATTGATCCCGCTCAGCACGAAGTCGGGGCGCCTTGGCATCAACTGCCCGATAGCGAGCATCACGCAATCGGTCGGCGTGCCGTCCACCTGCCAACGATTCTCGCTGAGCTGGACCGGACGAAGCGGGTGATGCAGGGTCAGCGAGTGGCTCGTCGCGCTCTGCTCGCGATCGGGCGCCACGACGAACACCTCACCGAGCGGACGCACCGCGCGTTCGAGGCAGGAGAGCCCCCGCGCGAGCACGCCGTCGTCATTGCTGCAAAGCAGGAGCATCAGCTTTCGTCCCCCTCGAGCAGTGCAAGAATTTCCTGAAGGTCACGTTCCACCATCTGCACCATCTCGGTGTCGAGGCCGGTGCGCACCGCCGGTTTCATCCCGCCGTTCTTCCGGAACTCGTCGAGCTTCCGCCGCGCACCCTCGATGGTGAACTTCTCCGCGTAGAGCAGGTGCTTCACCAGCATCACCATCTCGATCTCGCGGCGCTGATAGACGCGGTTGCCCGAGCGGTTCTTCGCCGGACTCAGGAACTTGAATTGGCTTTCCCAATACCGGAGCACGTGCGGCTTGAGCTCCGTGAGTTCGCACACGTCGCCGATGCTGAAGAACTCCTGCACCGGCTCGGGCTTCGCGTTTCCGCGCGCCTTCATCAGTCCTCCTCCCCGCGCAACCCGCGCGTCATCAACTCGACCAGCGCCCAGCGCGCCGGCTGTCGCTCGAACAGCACCCGGTGCACGGCATTCACGATGGGCATCTCGATTCCCTCCCGTTCGGACAGCGCCTTCGCGCTCTCCGTGGTCACCACCCCCTCCGCCACCGTCTCGCGTCCCGCGAGCACTTCGCTCAGCGTGGCGCCGCGCCCGATCTCAAGGCCGACGTTCCGGTTGCGGCTGAGCGCGCCAGTGCAGGTCAGCACGAGGTCGCCGACACCCGCGAGTCCCGCGAACGTCGCGGGGCGCGCGCCGAGCTTCACTCCCAGCCGCGTGATTTCGGCGAGCCCGCGCGTGATGAGCGCGGCGCGCGCGTTGAAGCCGAGGCCCAGACCGTCGGAAATGCCGGTGGCCACCGCCATGACGTTCTTCAGCGCGCCCGCGAGCTCGACACCGGCGACGTCGTCGTGCGTGTAGACGCGGAACCCGGGCGAGCTCAAGGCCTGTTGCGTCAGGACGGCGGCCTGGGCGTCGAGGCTCGCAGCGACGACGGCCGTCGGCTGCCTCGCCGCGACTTCGAACGCGAAACTCGGCCCCGACAGCGCGACCACGGGATGGCCCACGAACTCTTCCGCGATCACTTCGGTCATGAGCGCGAGGCGAGTGCGCTCGATCCCCTTGGTCGCGACGACGAGCGTCGCCTCGTGCTCGACCCATGCTTTCCCCGCGGACGACACGTCACGCAGGACGTGGCTCGGCGTGGCGTACACGATCAGCTCGGCGCCCGTGACCGCCGTCTCCTGGTCCGATGTCGCGCGCAGCTCGGGCTGCAACGGCACGCCGGACAGGAAGCGCGGGTTCTCGTGTCCCGTGTTGATCGCCTCGCTCACGTCGGTCTCGTAGGCCCACACGATCGTGGGATGGCCGTTCTCGGCGAGGAGGTTCGCGAGCGCCGTGCCCCAGGCGCCAGCCCCCACGACGGCGCACCTCATGCGTGCCTCACCGAAGGCGCCGCTTCTTCGGGAAGAGCCGGGGCTCCGTGCCCTTGCTCAAGCGAATCATGTTCGTCCGGTGCGTCCAGCAGATGAACGCCGCCACGAGCAGGGCTCCCCAGAGCACCGGCGAAACGCCGCGGTCGAGCCAGACCAGCAAGGGGAAGAGCGCCGCCGCCGTGATCGAACCGAGCGACATGTAGCCCGTATACCAGACGACAGCGCCACACACCACGACGGTCGCGAGCATCGGGCTTGGCACGAGCACGAGGAAGACGCCCGTCGCGGTCGCGACGCCCTTGCCGCCTCCCTTCCAGAGCAGAAACACGGGCTTCGCATGGCCCGCGATCGCGGCGATGCCGTAGCCGAGCGCCCACCAGAGCGCGCGGTCGCTCCCCGCCGCTCCGGCGTCGAGCACGCGCGGCAGGTACAGTACGGGGAGCGCGCCCTTCGCGAGGTCGAGCATGAGCACGGTGAGCGCGGCCGTCGTCCCGAGGTTGCGATAGACGTTCGTGGCGCCGAGGTTGCCCGATCCGACCGAGCGGAGGTCGATGCCCTTGATCAATCGTCCCGCGAGATACGCCGAGGGAAACGAGCCCGCGACGTAGGCGATGAGAAGACCGAATGCTGGATGCATGCGTCAGGGTTCAGTTCGCGCTGCTGCCCGACTTTCGACGAAGCAGAATCTTCAGCGGGTTCCCCTTGAAGCCCCAGAACTCGCGAAACCCGTTGTGCAGGTAGCGCACGTAGTGCTCCTGCAGCATCTCGGGATTGTTCCCGAACACCGCGATGGCCGGCGGATTCGTTTCCACCTGCGTCGCGTAGTTGAGCTTGATCTCATGGCCGGCGGCCTGCGGTGGCTGGCGACGCGCGAGCAGTTCCTGCAACGCGTCGTTCACCTGCGAGGTCGTGATGCGCTTGCGGCGCTCCGCGTCCACTTCGGCGATCACGTCGAGCACTTTCGTGACGCGCTGGCCGGTGAGCGCCGAGGTGA
>OCZT010008430.1_pt1 | contig 10026 bp, 15 predicted proteins | sample 1539031 | NCBI WGS metagenome assembly OCZT01 (sample SAMEA3539308, study PRJEB22396) | soil metagenome | biome: tundra; feature: field; material: soil | place: USA | collected 2010-05 | depth 0.15 m
ATGATCCGAGAGCTCCATGCAGATGGTTGGGTCCAGGTTCGCCAACGCGGGAGCCATCGTCAATTTCGTCACGCAACGAAACGTGGCACCGTAACGGTTCCGGGCGCGCTGGGCGAGGATCTGCACATCGAACTGATCAGTAGCATTGTGAGACAGGCTGGTTTGGAACGGAGGAAGCGATGATTGAATACGCCGTGGTAATTGAACGCTCTCCGAATAACTATGGAGCGTGGGTTCCCGACCTCGATGGGTGCGTTTCTACCGGTAAGAATCTTGAAGAGGTGAAGACCAACATTGCCGAGGCGATCGAAATGCACATTGAGTCATTGCGTGAGCACGGAGAACCAGTCCCGCCTCCCGTTGCGCAGGTGGCCGTCGTTCAAGTTGCGTCATAGGACGAATTCACTACGCACGAGGTCTGTAGACGAATGTCTATCGTTTTTTCATCGAAAATTGGTTCAATCTCGAGTTCGAGAATTGACGGTCGCGTCGTCATAGCCTGGTGACGTGGTTGAGAACAATCCTGAAGATTCCAACTCTCCAACGTCGCTTACACCAGGGGTGGTTGCGGATATGAGAGCTCGTGCCGAACGGCTCTCAGGTCGTCCGCTCAAGTCAATGACTAAGTACTTGGCGGTCAGTCTCAATGAACAACGGCATGCCCAGCGTATTGGACGTCAGAGGGGCCTGAGGGACGACGAGATCGAAGCACTCGTGCTATGGCACTTGGACAATGTTTTGTTTCACACTCGAGCCTCAAGACCCCCAAGCGCGCGCAGTGGTATGACCTATGGCGTAACTGTCAGGAAACTTCCCCAACGCCGAACGGCCCGACTTCTCCACTCGGTCCCTAGGAGCCCCGCCGTTAGTTGGTTGCCGAGTTTCATCAGTAATCGCAGAGTCGAGCTAAGTGCAATGTACCTGCGACTGACGCGGTACAGCGGGAGGCCGTGATCCTCAAGACGCTCCCGATGAACGTCTCTAGACAATTGCGTACAGGCTGTTGATCGAGGGTTAACGAACCACGACCGTTGTGAGGTTGTGAAGCTGCGCGAGGTGATTCGAGATCTGGAGCGTGATGGATGGCGCCAGGTAAGACAAAAGGGGTGCCATCGTCAGTTCCATCACCCGACAAAGACTGGAACGGTGACCGTTGCTGGAAGTCTCGGTATCGACCTACGCTTAGGAACGTTGGTTGAGATCTACAGACAAGCGGGACTCGAAAGGAAGAAGCAATGACCGAATACGCAATCATCATCGAAGATGTCGGCAGCAACTTCTGTGCTTATGTCCCAGATCTGCCAGGTTGTGTTGGCGCTGCCGATACAGTCGAAGAACTCCGGGAATTGATGCGCGAGGCGATTGAATTTCACATCGAAGGAATGCGACTACACGGCGAAGAGGTCCCCCCGCCCCATTCACAGGCCTCGTCAGTTCGCGTCGGGTCATAGTCAGCGCTGGTTTAACCAAGACGCCGTAGACAAATGTGTACCGACTGAAGCTCTAGGCGCGCGGGCGCATCGAGAATTACGATTGGTCGGTGAATCCACTCGAGCTTGAGGAACACGACGAAGTGGCTGCCATCGCTCTGTGGGCCGAGGCGGGTCTCGTGCGTCCTTGGAACGACGTATCAGCGGATTTTCGTCGCGCCATACTAGGGACAACTTCTGCGATCCTGGGCGTGAAGGACGCTGATGAACTGATTGGAACCGTGATGGTTGGACACGACGGGCATCGTGGTTGGGTCTACTACTTGGCAGTCGGTTCGACCAGGCAACGTCAAGTGATTGGGTCGCGGCTAATGGGGCTGGCGAAGAGTGGCTTCACGAGAAAGGTGCAGTGAAGGTTCAACTAATGGTCCGGAATCAGAACATCTCAGTGACGCAGTTCTACGAGGAAATTGGTTACGAAAATAGCGATGTGAGAGTCATGTCAAAGTGGCTCTAGGTGAAGTCAAGGATTGTCAATGGACGAATCGCGACCGTTGGGAGGTCGTGAAGGTGAAGGAAATAATTGTGGAAATCGAAGCTGACGGTTGGTATCTGACTCGACAGAGGGGTAGTCACCGATAATTTCACCATCCCACAAAGGCGGGTTGTGTCACGGTGCCCGGATCGCCGGCGATGAAGTCGCGCAGGGCACTCTCGCGAGCATCGTGAGGCAAGCAGGATTGAGTAGGAGGCGACGATGACCGAGTACAACATTGTGATTGAGGACGCTGGCTCGAACTTCTCCGCCTACGTCGTAGGGCTCGACGGCTGCATATCAACGGGAAAGACCGTCGAAGAGGTCACTGAGAACATGCGTGAGGCGATCGAGTTCCATCTTGAAGGAATGCGTTTGCACGGTGATGAATTGCCTTGACACCTGCCAATCGTGAAGACCGTTCAAATTAGCTCGTAGTTCTCGCGAGTAATTTCAACAAGACGCGATTGACCAACGTATCGCGCGATTCCTAGTGGTTGTTGATTCAGTACTGAATATCGAGCGCGTACCGCAGCGCGTGGTCCAACTCGGCACGTTTTCTAAGGCTGAGATGGCCAACCCGGCTGCTGGCGAGCATGCCTATCGGCAGTGTCACGATACTGTCGCAGGTGATCACACTTACTTCGGGGAGTCCTTCTTCAGGGCCAACTTCGACCTCCGACCGAATCCCGCGAACTTTTCGTGTAATTGGAGCGCAGGTTACAGCCGAGAGAACTTGAATGGCAGCGTTCCGAGTTAGCACGCACACCGGACGTCGGCCAGCGCGACTACCCAAATCAGCCCAGACAATGTCGCCTCGCGCTACCAATTCGGAATTGACTCAGTAGCAAGATGAGCGGCAGCCTCGACGACGATCGGGTCTTGTGGAATGAAGCGATATGACGCTTGCAGTTCGGCATCAGCCCGGCGAAGCTCCTCGGCATCGAGCACCGCGAATGCGCCCCTGCGTAGAAGTTCCGAACGATTAGTTCCACGTTCAGCGGCAAGTCGATCAAGTCGCGCGACAAGATCGTCGTCCAATTGCACCAGTACTTCGCGTCGTCCCATGAACCATATGCTAACACATATGCATTGGGTTCTCGCCTCCGCTTTCTACCTAGGGTGCCACGGCGTCAGAGCGAGCAAATCAGCGAGTAGTGGCCAGGCCGAAGGGTTCGAACATAGTCGTGTCACCTTCGCCGAGTGCGCGGGTCTACCTGGTGACGAGTTATGACGACGTTGGTTCAGATGGCGAGACCCATGCAGGACCTCAGTTTCCCAACCCGCTCGTCGTAGACGGACCCGGTCACCCGTCGTTGGCCTACGCCACTTTCGACCCTGTCGCGCACTCCAAGTTGCACGATCAAGTTGCCATGCCAGACGGGAACGATGTCGCGTTGTTCGACGCGGACCCCGAGTGGCAGCTAATCAGGATTGGCCTTGGATTGCCCGCGTGCAAGACATCGGTACTCGTCAAGGTTGCACCAGCCCCGGTGCTGGGTTTGTGGATCGGGCGACACTGCAACTCGATCGCATTCACTCTTGATGGACTTGAGAAAATCAACGCGTGCCACGTCACGTACCCCACGTGGCTCACGGATAATGCCAGGAGTGTCCCTCTAGGCTCGGACTAGCGGTGCACCTCGTTCGCCATCACTATCGCTGGGGGAACACCATCAACCCACGTCGTTTCGCCGTTGCCGTCGTCACCCTCGTTACGTCGGTAGTCCTGGTGGGGGAAGCCCAGCCGTCGCTGGCCGCTTCGCGGCCGGGGCAGATCATTACGGTCCAGGCCGCTTCCTCGGGCTCCAGAATTGCGGTGCTACGCACCTGGCGGTGGGCATCCACGCACTACATGGCGGTCTTTTCAGCGACTGTCGCCAACGTGGGAATCCACGGTGTCGGGCCGACCCGTGAGGGCCTCGGTCGCACGCCGATCGGGGTCTACACCGTGACTCAGGCCTTCGGGAATCAACCGTCGAACGGAACGCGGCTCCCATACTTTCGCGCGGGCATCGACGACTGGTGGGACGAGAGTCCTACCTCCGCCGCTTACAACCGCCACGTACGCGACGTGGCTTCGCCCGGAGGTGATTCGGAGAACCTCTACGAGGCTGGCGCGGCCTACGCCCACGCCGTCGTGATCAACTACAACAGTCATCCCGTCGTGAAGGGCGCGGGTTCGGGATTCTTTCTTCACGTCAGCACGGGGTACCCGACCGCGGGTTGCGTTGCCATCAACTCGCGAGTACTCACCGAGATCATGCGGTGGCTGCGGCCCGATGAGCATCCCGTCATCAGCATCGGGGTTGGTTCTGTGGCGACGTCAGTTCTTCGTTCCGGTTGACCTGCACGACGTCGAATAATTGCGCTTCGCTCCAGACAGAGGGAGCGGCAGGGCTTCATCTTCATTTTGGGACAGAATGCCTGTATGACGGAATCTGCTTCGGCAAACTCAGTTGGTGATGGCGCTCGGTCAATGTCACACCTGGTGGCGAGACTGACCTTGTGACTACGGCCGTCCTCGAAAGAACGTCGACCCCGCCCGCGAGTGTCATGACCCAGGCCTACGCCTACGCGATCGACCCCACGCCTGAGCAGGCCAACCTCCTGCGCAGCCACATCGGCGGATCGCGCTTCTGCTACAACGCCCTGCTCGGTCTCGTGAAGGTCAACTGGGATGAGAACCGTCAGAGGAAGGACGCCGGGCAAGTGGTCCCCCAGGAGGACTACCTCAGCACCGGTCACTTCGACCTGATCTATCTCTGGGCGGCTCGCCGCGCCGAGTTGGCGCCCTGGTGGAGTGAGAACGGGGCCAGCACCTACAACGACGCCGCCCAACGCCTGAGTCGGGCCTTCGCCAACTGGCGCCGGGGCAGGGCCCAGTTCCCCACCTTCAAGAGCCGAGGCCAGAGTGGCTCGGTGCGCTTCACGAACACTGCGCTGCGACTCAGCGACTCACACCACGTGCGGATCTCTCGCGTTGGCGAGATCAAGACTTACGAGTCCACCCGCAAGCTCTTTCGCCACGTCGAGCGCGGCACGGGACGGATCCTGGCCGCCACGGTCACCGAGCGCCGCGGGAAGTGGACCATCTCCTTCACCGTTGAGGTTGAGCGCGTGATGGCGCCGACCCGAGCACCCGAGAGGATCATCGGGGTGGACGTCGGGCTCACCACTCTCTACACCGAGGCCAACCCCGAGGGAGAGCACGTGCTCAACGTACCCAACCCTCGTCACTTCGTTCAGGCCGAGAAGACGTTGGCGACGGCCCAGCGCGCGACATCGCGTCGTCAGGGCCCGGGACCCGGAAGGAGCCCTTCGAAGCGGTGGGTAAAGGCCAACGCCCGGGTCCAGAGAGTCCACTCCGGTGTGGCCAATGCTCGGCGGAACCTCATCCACGAGACCACCACCCTGCTGGCGAAGAACTACGACCTCATCGTCGTTGAGGACCTGAACGTCAAGGGGATGCTGAAGAACCACGCCCTCGCGAAGCACATCGCAGACGCCGCCTGGGGTGAGTTCGTGCGCCAGCTCACCTACAAGACCACCTGGTACGGCTCGTCACTCGTGAAGGCCGACCGCTTCTACGCATCATCAAAAACCTGTCATCAGTGTGGAACAGTGAAAGCCAAGCTGTCCCTCGACGAACGGGTGTATCACTGTGAGGCCTGTGGTCTCGACCAAAACCGCGACGTGAACGCCGCGATCAACCTGGCCCGACAAGGCCTGGCGGGGACACACTCCGTCACTGGACGTAGAGGGGAGGTCAGACCGGGTCAGCAGAACATCGCAGACCAGGCACACCCCGGTGAAGCGTCAACCGAAACGTCACCAGAATCAGGCGCGTAGGAGATGCTTCGTCCGAACTCGGTCTGGCGCGTATTTACCGCGCGCCATTACCAACTGAGTTTGCCGAAGGGGGACGGAACATTCAGATAGTCTCTGATGAACTTTCGCGCAGGGAAACGAAGGTCGCGGTTACGAACAGGCCGGTACGGCAACTCTCTGACCCCGTGGTGCCAGAGTTTCGCACTCCCTAAATGAACTGCACGACATTGTGAATAGCCAGGGAGGCGAAAATGAACAAGTTGTATGAGACGGCTGATGAGGCCGTCGCCGACATCGGTGACGGATCTTCGCTCACCGTCGGTGGATTTGGATTGTGCGGCATCCCGAGCGGGCTCATCCAGGCGTTGTTTGATCGAGGATCGTCAGAGCTTGAAGTGGTGAGCAATAACTGCGGAGTCGATGACTGGGGACTCGGCACGCTGATCGCCGCGAAGCGCATTCGGAGAACGACTGGCTCCTACGTAGGCGAGAACAAGGAGTTCGAGCGTCAGTTCCTGAGCGGGGAACTAGAAGTGGAGCTCGTGCCCCAGGGGACGTTGGCCGAACGATTGAGGGCGGGTGGTGCGGGAATCCCCGCTTTCTACACGCCGGCGGGGGGGGGAACTCAAGTAGCGGACGGTGGTCTTCCCTGGCGCTACGACGGTCGCGGTGGCGTCGCGTTGGCGTCGCCGCCGAAAGAAGTGAGGGTCTTTGAGGACTCGAACTACGTCTTGGAGCGAGCCATTCGAACCGACTTTGCTCTGGTGCACGCTCGCTACGGCGACCGACTGGGCAATCTTATTTTCGAGAAGAGTGCGCGAAACTTCAATCCGCTCTGCGCGGCCGCGGGACGAACGACAATTGCGGAAGTTGAGGAGTTGGTCGAGCCGGGTGACCTCGACCCGCGCGATGTCCACACTCCCGGGATATTCGTCCAGCGAGTGGTGCACATTGCCAACGTGGAAAAGCGGATCGAAAGAAGGACGGTAGCGAAATGAGCGGTTTGAGCAAAGACGAGTTGGCCGCGCGGGTGGCGGCGGAACTTCACGACGGGCAGTACATCAACTTGGGAATCGGCTTGCCCACCACCGTGGCAAACTTTGTCCCCGCGGGCATCGAAGTGGTCCTTCACTCGGAGAATGGAATTCTCGGCGTTGGACCCTACCCACGCGAATCGGACATCGATCCCGACCTGATCAACGCGGGCAAGGAGACGGTGACGGTGCTGGACGGTGCATCCTTCTTTGATTCAGCGATGTCCTTCGCAATGATTCGCGGTGGCCACATCGATGTCGCGGTTCTCGGTGGCATGCAAGTGTCGGCGAGAGGTGATTTGGCGAATTGGATGATTCCCGGAAAAGTTGTCAAGGGTATGGGCGGTGCCATGGACCTCGTTTACGGAGCGAAGCGGGTCATCGTCATGATGGAGCATCTCACCAAGGACGGCGGCTACAAAATCGTCAATGAATGTTCGCTCCCGCTGACGGGCCAAACGTGCGTGCATCGAATCATCACGGATCTCGCAGTGATCGACGTCGACGCGAGGGGCCTAGTGCTTCGCGAAGTGGCTCCCGGAGTGAGCGTCGACGACGTGAGGACGGCCACCGAACCGGAACTCACCGTCTCTCTGAGCTAGTGGGAAGCCTCGTCGACGCCCCGACGAGCGACGTCGACGAGCACGCACGCGGGGTCTGAGCCGAGCGGGTCACCCGACGAGGCGAAGGCGCGCGACCTCGAGCCGCCGCATAACTGGCGAAACGAGCATGCGCCGCACGTACCGTTAAAGGCGGCGTCGCGAATCGACAACATGAGTGGTGTATCGCGATAGATGTCGACCAACGACGAGTGGCGCAGATTGCCGAGGGGCAGGGGCAAGAAACCCGAAGGGTAGACGTCGCCGGTGGCGCCGACGAAGACGATGCCGTTGCCGTCACGGGTGGCGGCGCTCGGGGCGCACACTGCGTGAGTGGGCTCGCCGAGAACCTCACGCAGGCGCGAGTGCAGATGCTCATACAACTCACCAGTGGCCGGACCGTCGAGACCCTCGTGGCGCTGCTGGTTCACGCGACGCAAGAAGGGGCCCTCCACCGATCGAACGGTGAAGCCGTACTGTGAGGCATCGACGAGGAAGTTGCAGATGTCCTCGTTCTGCTGGGGGGTGGAGGCATTAACGTCGGTGCCGCGACCGGTCGAGATGAGAAAGAAGACCTCCCAAATGTCGATGCGGTGCGCGTGCAAGAGCTGGGCGATATCGGCCATCTGTTCCACGTTGCACGCCATCACGGTGGTATTGATCTGCACCGTGAAGCCAGCGTCCTTGAGCTCCCTCAACGTCACCATGGTGGCGTCGAAGTGGCCGGATACTCCGCGCACCGCGTCGTGGGTGTCGGCGTTCATACCGTCGAGCGAAATCGAGACGGTCTTGATGCCGTGCTCGCGAAGTTGGCGCATGCGCTCGCGAGTGAGCAGGGGAGTCACCGAAGGCGCGAGCGCGACGGGAACCGACGCCGAACGCGCGTAGTCGATGAGCTCGAGAAGATCGGGGCGTTTGAGGCAGTCGCCACCCGTGAGAATCAATATGGGCCGAGGACTCGCCAATTGGGCCAATTCATCAATCAAGTGCCGGCCCTCATCAGTGGTGAGTTCACACGGACTGGGATCATGCTGGGCATCGGCACGGCAGTGAAAGCACGCCAGGTCGCAGGCCTTGGTCATCTCCCAGAACACCAGGAGCGGCCGATCATTGAAGCGCCGCTGCAACACTTCGCGCCGATGATCGCCCGCGTGCAGTCCCACGGACTGGGGGTCGGGCGTGGTGACGGTCATACCAACAGTTTGTGCGCTGCGACTCGACCGCTCATAGGGACGATGGTCACGTTGTGGCCCCGTCCGCCGATCAACGTCTCGGGAATGGTCCGCGGCGCGCCCTCGCGCGGTTCTTGTGACTAAGGTCACGGTTCCGAGAAGAGATATACCCCAAGGGGTATGCAAGGTGATGGCGCGGGGCGTTCGATTCGCACTTTTGTGATGACGGATTGTCCTATCGCCGCTGTCAACGTCAGTGGCCGCCGAGTGGAGGAGGTACGCGATGGCCAGAGTGGTCGTTTTGGGTGCAGGGATTTCGGGGCATACGGCGGCGTTGCACCTGAAGCGTCGGTTGAAGAATGCCCACGAAGTGGTGGTGGTGTCGCCCAATTCGAAATGGAACTGGATTCCTTCCAATATTTGGGTGGGAGTGGGAAAGATGACCACCGACCAGGTGACTTTTGCACTGGCACCGATCTAACGCTGCAAGGGTATCGAGTTCCATCAGGCATTGGCCACGGAGCTTCACCCCCAGGGTTCGCCCGAAGAGGCGAAGGCCCACGTGAGCATTCGTTACACCGATTCGGCGCGGGTCGGTCAAGAGGCGCGACTCACCTACGACTACTTGATTAACGCCACTGGACCGAAACTCAATTTCGCCGCCACTCCCGGCCTCGGTCCCGATGCCAACACCGTCTCGGTCTGCACACCCGCCCACGCGGTCGAAGCGTCCCAGCACTTCCACGACGTCATCACGAAGCTCAGGGCGGGGGAACGCCAGAGTCTGGTCGTGGGCGTCGGACACGGCACGTGTACCTGTGAAGGGGCGGCGTTTGAATACTGCTTCAACGTGGAGCACGAACTTCGCGTGGCGGGAGTTCGCGAGTTCGCCGACGTCACCTATTTGACCAACGAACACGAACTCGGTGATTTCGGGGGGGGGTATGACTTTTAACCAGCGCGGCTTTGAGACGACCAGCAAGCTCTGGACCGAATCGCTCTTTCGCGAACGAGGTGTCCACGCCATCACGCAGGCCCACGTGGAGAAGATCGAACCCGGCGTCATTCACTACGAGCAGCTCGATGGTTCCAAGAGCACCCTGTCATTCGACTTCGCCATGCTCCTGCCACCTTTTCGGGGGGTCGACATGAAGGCATTCGACGCGTCGGGCGCCGACATCACCGCAGACGTGTTCGCTCCCAATGGCTTTATGAAGGTGGACGCGGACTACCAGACCAAGCCCTACGAGGAATGGAGCGCGCAAGACTGGCCCCGCACCTACGAGAGCGCGGTCTTGCCCAACGTTTTTGGCGTGGGGACTCGTACGGGGCCGCGAGATCTGGTGTGGCGGCGTACGAGTCCCAACGGCACGGTGATCGCTCCCGCTCCCCCTCGAACGGGCATGCCCTCGGGGGTGATGGGTA
>OCZT010008431.1_pt1 | contig 10025 bp, 9 predicted proteins | sample 1539031 | NCBI WGS metagenome assembly OCZT01 (sample SAMEA3539308, study PRJEB22396) | soil metagenome | biome: tundra; feature: field; material: soil | place: USA | collected 2010-05 | depth 0.15 m
GTCACCGAGCGCAACCTCGACGCCGTGACCGGACTGTCGGGATCCATGCCGGCGTATCTGTACCTGGTTGTGGAATCACTTATTGAAGCCGGAGTGCACCAAGGTCTTTCGCGAGAGGTGTCACGCCAACTGGTCGTGGGGACCTTTGAAGGCTCGGCGGCGCTGCTCGTCGTGACGGGCGAGTCGCCCGAAGAGCTCCGTGCCCACGTGACGTCGCCGGGCGGCACCACCGCGGCGGGACTGCGCGTGCTCGAAGGCCGGGCCGTTCGTGCGGCGTTTCTCGAAGCGGTCGCCGCGGCGGCCGAGCGCAGTCGCCAGTTGGGTCGCTGAGCACCCTCTACTAGCGTGGGGCCATGGCGACCCCGCGTCTTCGAACGAGGAAACTTTCCGAGCCCACGATCGGGCGGTTGCCGGTCTATCAACGAATCGCCGAGGGCTGGTTGGCGCGTGGACTTCGCCGGATCGATTCCAAGCGCATCGGCGAACTCGCCGGGGTGACACCGACGACCGTGCGCCGTGACCTCGCCGGGCTGGGCACCTTGGGTACGCGAGGCGCGGGCTACGACGTGAGCGTCCTCAACGAGCGCATCGGTGAGGCGCTCGGACACGATCGGCGCTACGACGTGGTCGTCATGGGTATCGGCAATCTGGGTCGAGCGCTCGTGAACTCATCGAACTTCCTCATCCGCGGCGCCCGGTTGGCGGCGCTCTACGACGTCGATCCGGCGGTGATCGGTACCGTGGTTGCCGGGCACGTCGTCAAGTCACTCGATGAACCGATCCTTCCCGCCACGGTAGGCGTGCTGTGCGTGCCGGCGCACGCGGCCCAGGACGTGGCGAAACGCCTCGTTGACGCCGAGATTCACGCGTTGCTCAACTTCTCGCCCCAAGTGCTGACGGTGCCACTCGGTACGGCCGTGCACTACGTGGACTTCTCCATCGAACTGCAGATCCTGATGTACCACCTCAACAACGGCACGGGACCGTTGGGTGGCGGCGTACTGCACTCACTCGGCATCGCGACCACTGGCGCGACGAGAGGCTCGTAGCATGACCGAGGTCGTGGAGGCGTCGTGGCACTGATTTCCGTCGGTATCGATCACGAGCACGCCTCGCTCGACTTCCTCGAGCGCGCGACGGTCGCCGAGCACGAGTGGAGCAAGGTACTGCGAACCCTCGTGAGTCATCGCAACATTCACGAGGCGGTCTTCGTATCGACGTGCCTTCGAACCGAGGTCGTCGCCGTTATCGACCGGTTTCACGGGGCGCTCGAGGAGATCACGCTCACCCTGAGTGGCGCCACTGGTCTCGTGCCGAGCGAATTCCAGGACGTCCTCACCGTGCACTTCGACCGCGGTGTCGCGAACCATCTCTTCGCCGTCGCGGCCGGGTTGAAATCGGTGGTCCCCGGTGAGTTCGAAGTTCTCGGCCAACTGCGTCGGGCGCTCGAGCTCGCCGTCGAGGAACAATCGGCGGGCGCGGAACTCGACGAACTCTTCCACCGGGCGCTCGCGACCGGGCGCCGAGTCCGAAGTGAGACCGCGATCAGTCGCGGCACGACGAGCTTCGCCCAGGCGGCGGTCTCCATGGCCTTCGAAACCCTGGGCGACGAACTGGGCGGCGCGGAAGTGGTCGTGGTCGGCGCGGGCCAATTGGCGTCGGGCGTCGTGAAGAGCCTCCTCGCCGCGCCTACTCGCGTCGGACGACTGACGCTGGTGAACCGCACACCCTCGCGCGCCGAGGCGCTGGCGATTGACGTCAACGACGAACGATTCTCCGTGCAGCCCCTCGAGCGCGTCGACACCTACCTGGCCGCGGCGCGACTCGCCATCGTCGCGGTCGAAGTACCCGCGCCGCTCATCTCGCGTCAGCAGCTTGAAGGTTGTTCTCAGCCGCTGCTCGTGGTGGACCTCGGCGTGCCGAGGGCCGTCGCCCACGATCTCGAGGACCTCGCCAATATCCGCCGGGTCGACATCGGCGATCTTCGTGATCAGGTCGAGCGCGCGCTCGGTGATCGTCACGAGGCGCTCGATCAAGCTCGCGAGTTGGTCGCGATCGACGTCGAGAAGTACTTGAGCGACCAGCGGGCGCGCGGCGCGGCGTCGATCGTCAAGGACTTGCGCGAGCGTTTTGACGAGATCGTGGACACGGAGATGACGCGCCGCGAGCGTGAGCTCGCGACGTTGTCGGATCAAGAGCGTGAGTTGCTTCGATCCATCGTCCAGTCGGTGGTGGCGAAGATCGCGCATCGACCTACCGTCACGTTGAAGGAGGCGGCGGGGACTGATCAGGGTGTCCGTCTGAGCGAGGCCACGCGCAGTCTCTTCGATCTATGAGTGATCTTCGCCTGGCGACGCGCCGCTCGCCGCTCGCGTTGCTTCAGGCCGAGATCGTGCGCCATAAGCTTGCCGCTCAAGGTGTCGCGTGCGAATTGGTGCTCGTCGAGACGAGTGGCGATCGACAGCACGACGTGTCACTCGCGAGTCTCGGGGGCCAAGGGGTCTTCGCGATCGAGATTCAGCGAGCGCTGATCAACGGCGTCGCCGACGTCGCGGTGCACAGCGCCAAGGACCTGCCGAGCGCGACGCCCGAGGAACTCGAACTGGCGAGTGTTCCCGATCGACGCGATCCTGCCGACGCACTGGTGGGGCGTTCGTTGGCCGGTCTTGGTCCGGGGGCGACGGTCGCCACGGGTTCGCCCCGCCGGCGCGCGCTGTTGCTCGAACGCCGGCCCGACATCCGCGTCGTCGAGCTTCGCGGCAACATGGCGACGCGACTCGGCGTCGCCGGACGTGACGGCGTGGACGCGGTCATCGCCGCGAGCGCGGCGCTCGAGCGACTGGGCGAGTCAGGTCGCGTCGCCGAACGGCTCGAACCTTCGTGGTTCGTTCCCCAGGTCGGCCAGGGAGCGTTGGCGCTCGAGATTCGCCGTGACGATCTGGCGACGCGCGCCCTCGTTCGAAGCATCAACGACGAGGACGCCATGATCGCTGTTACGGCGGAGAGGGCTTTTCTCGCCGAATTGGGCACCGGGTGCTCGATTCCCGCGGGCGCGCACGCGACGGTGGCTGACGGCGTGATCACACTGAACGCGGTGATGGTCGCCATCGACGGGACGCGGAGCGTTCGATCGTCACGCGAGGGCGTCGACGCCGGTGCGCTCGGCACCGAGATGGCCCTGTTTCTGCGCGATCACGAAGGCGGCGCCTCGCTGCCGGGCTGGTAGGGGTCACCAAGGATGATCGTGGCGCTCACCCGAGAGGTTGGCCACAACGACGCTCTGCGCACGTGGTTGGGCGCCGACGTGGACGTTCGCGAGGTACCACTCACCGAGACGCACTTTCTCGAACACGAGACGGTCGCCCACGAGTTGGCTTCTCTGGAGAACTACGGCAGTTTCGCGTCGCTCGTGATCACGAGTGCGCGAGCGAGTGAGTATTTCGACCTCGCCCGCGCAGCGCTCGGCAACGACGCCGACGTGTTCAGCGTGGGACCGGCGACCTCGCAGGTCCTCGTGCGCCACGGCGTCACGCCCCGCGCGCAGTCATCGTCGCGCGCACTCGAACTCGCACCGCTCATCGTGAAGGGCCCCGTCCTGTTTCTCGGGGCGAGCCAGGCGCGCGAAGAGTTGGCCGACGACCTGAGCGCGCGGGGATACGACGTCGCGATCGTGGCGTGTTACGAAACCTTGCCAGTGGCACTGAGCGAACACGACGCGGCGGTGTTGCACGACGCCGACGTGGTGCTCATCGGCGCGCCTTCGGCGTGGGCGGTGGCGCGCGAACTCGTCAATCCATCGACCTGGGTCATCGTGCCCGGTGTCAGCACCGGTGACGTGGTGCGCAGCGATCACGAGCGCGTGCTGGAGGGCTGGGGACCCGCGCTCGGCGACGTGGTCAACTCGCTCGCGCCCTAGGCCCGCTTGAAGCGAACGAGGACGTGGGTAATAGGCTGGACTCGTGTTTCCCGCCGAACGACCCCGACGACTTCGACGCACGGCGGCGCTTCGCCGTCTGATCGCCGAGACCACGCTCGCCCCCGACGACCTGGTGGCGCCCCTCTTCGTCGCCGAGTCGTTGCGCGAGCCGCGACCGATCGCCTCGATGCCGGGACAGTTCCAACACACGTTGTCCTCGTTGCACGAAGAGGTGCGCGCCTTGCAGCAATGCGGCGTCGGCGGCGTCATCTTGTTCGGCGTGCCGAGTGCCAAGGACGACCTCGGAAGTGGTGCCTACGATCCCGAGGGCATCGTCCAGGTGGCGTTGCGGTCACTGCGCGACGAATTCGGAGATGACCTGGTGCTGATGGCCGACCTCTGTCTCGACGAGTACACCTCGCACGGCCATTGCGGCGTCGTACGCAGTGACGGAACGGTCGATAACGACGCGACCCTCGAACTCTACGGTCGCACCGCGATCGTCCAGGCCGAGGCGGGTGCCGCGGTCGTGGCGCCGAGCGGCATGATGGACGGTCAAGTCGGCGCGATCCGCGACGCCCTGGACGGTTCGGGTTTCGAAGAGACCGTGATCCTCGCGTACGCCGCCAAGTACGCGAGCGGGCTCTACGGTCCGTTTCGCGACGCCGTGGAAGTGGAGATCGCCGACGGTGGCGATCGTCGCGCGTACCAGCAGGATTCGCGCAATCGGCGTGAGGCGTTGCGCGAGGCGCGCGCCGACGTCGAACAGGGGGCCGACATCGTCATGGTGAAGCCGGCCATGACCTACCTCGACGTGGTGGCCGATCTGCGCCGGGAGCTCGACGTGCCGATCAGCGCGTATCACGTGAGCGGCGAGTACGCCATGGTCAAGGCCGCGGCCGCCAACGGTTGGATCGACGGCGCGGCGGTGGCGCTCGAGCAACTGACCGCGGTTCGCCGAGCGGGCGCCGACTTCGTCTTGACGTACTTCGCGCGCGAAGTCGCCGAGGAGCTCGGCCGTTGACGAACACCAACGCGGCGTGGTTCGAACGGGCCCAACGCGTCATTCCAGGCGGCGTCGACTCGCCGGTGCGGTCCTTTCGCTCGGTGGGCGGCACGCCCTACACGGTCGTTCGCGGCGAGGGTGCCTACGTCGTGGATGTCGAGGGCACGCGCTACCTCGATTTCGTCCAGTCCTACGGTGCGTCGCTGCTCGGACACGCGCACCCCGACGTGGTTGCGACGTTGCGCGAGGCGGTGACGTTGGGCACGACCTTCGGCGCGCCCACGCCCGGCGAGGTGCTCCTCGCCGAGATGATGGTCGAACGTGTCGCCGGACTCGAACAGGTGCGCCTCGTCTCCTCGGGCACCGAGGCCGTGATGAGTGCCGTTCGTCTCGCGAGGGGCGCGACCGGCCGCGACCGGATCGTCAAGTTCGAAGGCTGCTACCACGGCCACTCCGACGCCCTGCTCGTCGCCGGAGGCAGCGGCGTCGCCCAGATGGGTCTACCGGGATCGGCCGGCGTGACCGCGGGCGCGGTCGCCGACACCATCGTCGCTCCCTACAACGTGGTACCGACCCTGGACGAGACCGTGGCGGCGGTGCTCGTCGAACCGGTCGCCGCGAACATGAACCTCGTGGCGCCACTGGCGGGATTTCTCGAAGGCCTGAGGGCCGAGTGCGACCGCGTGGGCGCACTTCTCATCTTCGACGAGGTCATCACCGGTTTTCGCCTGTCGTACGCCGGGGCCGAACAGTACTTCAACGTGACGCCCGATCTGTGGTGCTTCGGCAAGGTCATCGGGGGAGGTCTGCCGGTCGGGGCCTTCGGCGGATCACGCGAACTGCTCTCGTCGTTGGCCCCGCTCGGGCCCGTCTACCAGGCCGGCACCCTTTCGGGTAATCCGCTCGCCACCGCGGCCGGCGCCACCGTCCTTGCGCTCGCGACCCCGGAGCGCTACGACGAGTTGAGCCGACGCGTCGCACGATTCGCTCTCGACCTCGCCGACGCGGTCTCCTCGGGCGGACTCGTCGCGCTGACGCCGGTCGAGGGACCACTGATGGGTCTCTACCTCGCTCGAGAGTCCGCTGCGGCGCCGACCAATTTCGCCGAAGCGAAGGTGCTGTGCGACAACGGCCTCTACCGTTCGTTCTTTCACGCGATGCTCGAGCGCGGAGTGGCACTCGCGCCGGGGGCCTACGAGATTCTCTTCGTCTCACTCGCCCACAGTGACGATGATCTCGCGCGCGCGCTCGATGCCGCGGCGCACGCCGCGTCGGTGGCGCTGCGGTCATGAGCGCTACCTTGCGCAGCGCCGGGTGGAGCGTGCGACCGAGCTTCGCGCCCCACGGGCCGACCGAGCACGTCACTCTCTTGGCCGACGATCGCGGACTGACCCAACTCGCCGGCATTCCCGACGTCGCGTGGCAGACACCGTGGAACGAGATGTCCGACCTGCAATTAGTGCGCTCGCGCGCGGGCGTGGCGCTCTTCGCCACCGTCGCCGGCGTGCGTTACTGCTGGCGCACGCGACAACTCGACGACTTCGAGACGTGGCGCGAGATCGTACTGGAACGCGGGGGAGTGGTCGCGCGCCGTCAACGGCGCGTCGGCGTGATCGTCCTGATCGCGGTGGTGTTGCTCGCGTCCTTCGGCGGCGGAATCGCCGCGTTCTTCTCGGGCCAAAGCACCGTCAACCACGAGCTGGCCGACGCCCGCTTGGTGAATCTCACGTTGAAGGACCTGCCGTCGGGTTGGACGACGTCGACGGCGTCGGCGCTCGGGTACCTCTTTCCAGCGGCCAGCCAGGTCATCACGTCGACGACGACGCCCTCGACCACCACCACGTTGTCTCCGTCGGCGACGGGGAGCCGCGTGTCGGGCGATTTCCAAAAGTGCATGGGTGTCACCGCCGCCAGCGATCGGGTCTACGGCGGCGCGGGTCAAATGCCCGACTACCAGGTGTCGTCCAAGATATTCACCTCGCCGTCGCTCCAGTTCCTGCAAGTCGCGTCGATCACGCAGTACTACGCCACGACGACCATGGTGTTCCGCGACCAGAGAGAGATGTCATCGCCCAAGTTCGGCGCCTGCTTCGTGGCGTCCAGCGCCTCGATGATCCTCTCGGGCAACAGTGGCGTCGCGAGCGTCGCGCCGCAGGGTCAGAACTGGCAACCGGTCACCTTCGCCCGCGGTTGGGCGCGTGGCGGCGAGGTCTACTTCGCCCCGTCCACGACGACCGCCCCACTGCACCTGGTGATGGCGGTGGTGGTCAGTGGACATTACGAGGTGACGTTGGGCGCCCTGGTCTCATCGTGGCCGCAAAGCAAACCGTTCCTGGCGGGTCTCGTGAACACGTTGCTGTCACGCATCACCTCGTCAAGCTCGTCAGCCGCGTAGGCGATCGCCCGACCAGCGCCCGTGACGCGGCGCCTTCAGTGCGCGCTGGCCCCGGGTGGCGCACCGTGTGGCTCGTGGTGTCGACCGCGCGATCGGTGAAAGCGCCCGATACCGATGAACGTCGCGATGCTGACCGTCACGTAGACGATCCAGACGAATCCCTGCAGCACCGTCGGGCGCTGGGCGTAACCCACGAGTGAGTGCATCACGTCGCCGATATTCGATCCTTCGGCGAGCGTCCCGCTCGTGTCCCACAGCGCGTGCGTGCCAAACGGCAGCCAGCCCAACTGCTGGAGATTCTGAACGGCGTCGGAGAGTAGTCCGGCCGCGAAGATCATCAACACGATGCCGAGGGCCTGGAAGAAGCGCTTCAGATTCAGCTTGGCGCCGAGGCGGTAGATCGCGAACGCGATCGCCAGCGCGACCGCCAGGCCGAGCAGTGCGCCCAGCCAGAGGAGGTTCCCGTGCACCGGGGTCGCGGCTTGTCGAGAACTGGCGAAGATGATCGCCAACGTGAAGACCATCGTCTCGAGGCCCTCGCGTCCGACCGCCTGGAACGCCATGACGCCGAGACCGACCCGAGATCCCTTGGACAGTGCGACGTCGCTGCGCTCGCGCAGTTCCTTGGCCATCGTCCGTGCGTGCTGGTGCATCCAAAACGTCATATAGGTGAGGACGGTCGCGGCCACGACGTACGTGATCGTCTCGAAGTAGATCTGCACGTTGGATCCGTCGTAGTGCTTGATCAAGAAATAGGCGGCGATGCCGCCCACCAAGATCAGGACGAAGGCCGCGCCGACGCCCAGGTAGATGTCGCGGAAGTGGCGACGCTGATTGATCTGCTTGAGGTACGACAGCAGGATCGCGACGATCATCGACGCCTCGATACCTTCGCGAAGGAAGATGACGAAGGTGGGAATCACCGTGCTACCTCAGCGTTTCGTTGCGTTTCATCACTCCGTCAGGCTAACGGCCGGTGCCCAATGGGTCGCCACGTGATGAGCCGAACGCCCAGGCGCGTACGTGTTCTGGTTATTCGTCACCGAGGAGCAGCGCGTACGCCCTTTCGGGAATGACGTCGGCGAGTCGCACCAGCGCCCGATAGCCGAGCTCGGCGGGCCCCCTGGCGTCGTTGCGCATGAGATTGGCCATGATGTTCAACAACTCGCGCATCAGCGGTTCGATGCGCATGCCCACGCCGACGCACGCCGTGAGTATCTTCGGTTCCGAGATGACCCGCACGAAGGCGCGCGCGACCTTGTAGTACTCGCCGTACGCCTCGTCAAGGCGCTCGTCGTAGAGCGCGAGCAGTGACGGGTCGTCGTAGAGCAGCGCCTCACCGAGCGCGCCGGCCGCGAGTCGACCCGATTCGTAGCCGTAGGCGATACCTTCACCGTTGAAGGGGTTGACCGTGCCCGCCGCGTCGCCGATCGTGAGCGTGTTCGCCCCGACGTGCGGCCCGAGCGCGAGACCCATCGGCAGGCGTCCGCCCGTGGGCGGACCACAACAGGTCTTGACGTTGAGCCCCCACGCGTCAGCCGTTTGGGCGACGAAATACTCCTGGAGCTTGGTGGTGTTGACGCCCTTCCACGCGCCACCGGTCGAGAGCAGACCGACGCCGACGTTCACGCGACCGTCGCCGAGGGGGAAGATCCACCCGTACCCGGGAACGACGTCGCCGTTGGGGTCGCGGATGTCGAGGTGCGAGTCAATCCAGGGCTCGTCGTGGCGATCGCTCGTGTAGTAGCCGCGCAGCGCCATTCCCATCGGCCACGAACGGTTACGCGTCGTGCCGATTTCTCGACCCAGGCGTGAGTTCTGTCCGTCGCCCACGACGAGGTAGCGACCGCGGATCTCCGCGGTCGTGCCCGTCTCTCTCTCCTTGACGAACACACCGCCTGCCCCCTTGAGGCCCCCTTCGAGTGGCTCGACCGCGTCGAGCAGTTGCGTCGCCTCCACGCCGTTCAACAAGGTGGCACCCTCGCGCACGGCCTCCTCGGCGACGAGTCCGTCAAGGTTGAAGCGCGTGATCGTGTAGCCGTAGTTGGGAAAGACCGGGTGGTCGGGCCACTTCATCTCGACCGAGGCGCCAAAACCAAAGCCCCGCAGTCCGCGGTAGCGATGGCCGTTCGCCGCCACCGTCGGTTCGAGGCCCATCTGGGCGAGTTGGTGCACCGCGCGCGGCGTCAATCCGTCACCGCACGTCTTTTCGCGGGGGAACTGTTTCTTTTCAATGAGACAGACCGACCAGCCGGCGCGGGCGAGCCAGTAGGCGCAGGCCGAGCCCGACGGACCGGCGCCGACGATCACGACGTCGTAGATCGTCGGTCTTGAAATCAATTCGCTGAGACTTTGCACCGAGCCAGCCTAGGTCGAACGTCCTGGACCTCATCTCCGTTTTGGGTCCTGCGGCGTCTGGTAGAAATAGAGGTCGTGGACCAGTACTTACCAATACTGGGACTCCTGATTCTCGGAGTGTTGTTCGCTTCGGGTTCGCTCGTGATGTCGTCGTTGGCGGCTCCGCACAAGCGACCCTCTGACGCGAAGCTGGCACCGTACGAGTGCGGGATCGTCCCCGAAGTGGAGCCACCGCAACGGTTCCCGGTGCGGTTCTACCTCGTGGCAATGATCTTCGTGATCTTCGACATCGAGATCGTGTTCATGTACCCGTTCGCGGTCGTGTTCCGTCAGCTCGGCCTGTTCGGTCT
>OCZT010008432.1_pt1 | contig 10024 bp, 8 predicted proteins | sample 1539031 | NCBI WGS metagenome assembly OCZT01 (sample SAMEA3539308, study PRJEB22396) | soil metagenome | biome: tundra; feature: field; material: soil | place: USA | collected 2010-05 | depth 0.15 m
GCGGACACCGACTTTCGTCGCGTGCTCGCGACACCGACTTTGTCGCGTGCTCGCGAAAACGGAGTTTATCGGAGTTGCAGATTGCGAATTCAATTCGTTGATTCGCTCAAAAAGCTGCTTCCTCCGGTCTTCCCCGGCTTTCGATTGAATAAAGCGAACCCCGGCGGTGGCCGCGGCGGCGGCAGCCGGAACGGGCGCGGTGGAAAAAATGAAACTGCGGGCGCGGTTGACGAGAAAATCAATCAATGGGCGCGAGCCGCAAATATAACCGCCCGAAGCCCCCACCGCCTTGCCGAGCGTCCCCATCTGAATTTCGATCTGGCCGCCGGCGCCGGATTCTTCCACCAGGCCGCGACGATTTTTTCCGTAAAGCCCGGTCGCGTGCGCCTCATCCACCATCAACCACGCGCCATGTTTTTCTTTGAGGGCGACGATCTCGCGCAACGGCGCGGCATCGCCGTCCATGGAGAAAACACTTTCGGTGACGATGAGCGTGCGTCGTCTTTCGGAGGGATGAGTTACACGCGTCCCTGATTTGGTTTGGGACTCGCATAGCTCGCCCCTCCGAGTCCATTTCAGTATCTTCTCCAGATCTTCCAAATCGTTGTGGGCGAAGACGCGAATTTTTGCGCCGCTGAGCCGGGCGGCGTCCACAATGCAGGCGTGAACGAGTTTGTCCAAAACAATCACGTCATCCTTGCCGAGCAACGCGCAGATGGTTCCGATGGCGGTGGCATAGCCGGTCGAGAAACTCAGCGCGGCTTCGGCGCCTTTGAAATTTGCGAGTGCTTCTTCAAGTTCGTGATGCGGTGCGAGCGAACCGCAAATCAGCCGTGACGCGCCGGAACCAGCGCCAAATTTTTCAACGGCCTGGATCGCAGCTTCCTTGAGCAACGGGTCGCCGGCCAGACCGAGATAATCGTTGGACGAAAAATTCAGCAGCGTCCGGCCGTCAATCCGGATGCGCGTGCCCGGCGGCGAATCCACGCGGCGCAGTTCGCGGTGCAAACCCTGGGCGCGCAAAGCACCCAGGCGTCCGGTCAGTTCTCGGTCGAAATTATTCACGAGCTTTGCGGTGGAATGACCCAGTGCCCGTCAATCATGCTGGCGCTCACCTCGCCGGCGTGGCCCAGCACGGCTTCGCAGGCATCGCTGGTTTTTGCGCTGGCGGGTATCGCAATCAAATCGGCCAGGGCATTTTCTGAAAGCTCGCCGATTTGGCCGGCCACGCCAAGCGCGCGCGCGCCGTTGACCGTGGCCATGCGCAGAATTTCCACTGGCGGGAGCTTTGGATCGTTGGCCGCCAGCTCGCGCATTTCCTCGAACATGCTGAGTTCGGGGTTCTGTTTCCTGATTTTGCGAACGGTGGCCAGGCTGTCCGTGCCGAGGCAGAGGTTGACGCCGGCGTTGGCCAGCCGTTTGCGCAGAAACGGCGGATGGCGGAAATAATCATGGCTGCGCGGGCAATGAACAACGTGAACGCGATGTTTGCCGAGCAGCGTGGCGTCCCCGCGCGCCAGCACGTTGACGTGAACGGCGAGCAGATTTTCGCCGAGCATTTTATTGCGGGCGAGGTGTTTGACCGGCGAGCCGAGACCGCAGTCGGACATGTCGCGGGTGTTGCGCTGCATCCAGTTGAACATTTCGCCGCGCGCGCGCATGAACATTTCAAATTCCGGCGCGGATTCCGCGACATGAATGCAAAGCTTCCAGCCGCGTTCACGGGCGGCACGCACGCTGAGGCGGAGCAGCTCGGGCACGGTGGAGTAGGGGGCGTGCGGCGAAAGCGAGGCGGAACAACGCGGGTGCGAAAGCGAATCAATTTTTTCGACGGCTTCGCGGAGGATTTCTCTCGGGTCGCGCCGGGCGCGGATGCCGGTCATTTCGAGAAACGAAAAGACGCGCAACGGCGTGGCGTCCCAAACTTCAGGCAAAAGGTCGGGCACGGTTTCGATATCCGCGACGGTCGTCGTGCCGGTGCGCGCGAGCATCCGCGCGCCATTCAGCCAGGAACGCACGTAATCGGAATAGCCCCATCCGGACTTGGCGGAAAGGATGAGTGGAATCCAGTCGGTGAAGGTTTTCGGCGGCGGCAACATCCCGGCCATGTCGGTGTAGTCGAGGTGGCAATGGGCGTTGATGAGGCCGGGAAGCAGAATGACTTCGCCGAGGTCGGGAATTTTCCCATTCGCGTGCGGCCGCAGGTCCGGCCAGGAACCAACCGCGCGAATGCGATTTCCAGAAATGACCACCGCGCCGTTTTCAATGGGCGGCTGCGAGACCGGCAAAATCGTGCGGGCACGGAGAATCATGGTTGTTGAACGCTCATCATCCAATCGTCAAACCGGTTAATACGATTTAACGACCAACGAATCAACGTTCAACGCTTACGCTGTTTCCGCTTCCTGGCGTGTCTGCTTGCTGCGCGCGGCAATCTTGTGCTTGCGAGCCTTCCACTTGTTGTGGCGTTTGCGGATTTGCTGCTCGATTTTTTTGGTGACCTTGTCAATGGCCGCGTAAAGATCGCTTTCGACATCCTCGGCAAAAAGATCGGGTCCGCGCACACTCAGGCGAATGGAGCAGCAAAATTGTTTTCCGGCGGCGCGCGTATGGTCATGTTCAAGCGTCACGCGGGCGTCAATGGTGCGCTGGTCAAAGTGGTCGAGTTTCTCCAGTTGTTTTACGACATGATCCTCGAGGGCCTTGGTCAGCGTGACGTTGTGCGTCGAAAGAATCAACTTCATGCCTTCAAGATGCAATCGGCGGGCGAAATAATCCAGTTTTTCCTTGAGTTTCACGCTACAGCGAAAGTCGTGCCACTTTTTGCTTGTGGTTGTGTAAAACCAGATTTATCTTGCACCTGCAAATGGTTCAAGGCTTGCAATTATCCACGCGCTTGACGCAGTCGTTGGTGCTGGCGCCGCAACTCCAGCAATCGCTGGCGTTGCTTCAGGCGCCGACCCTCGAACTCAAGGCGCTCGTCGAACAGGAATTGCAGCAAAATCCTGTGCTCGAAGAAATGGCGTCGGAGGAAATCGATTTGCGTGACCAGTCGGAACGCGATTCCGATGAAGTGGCCGAACCCCCCGATCCCGCCGGAACGACGGAAAATGTGGAACTGGATTCCGTGGCGGAAAAAAGCGCTGAAGCGCCCGCGGATGATTTTCAGGCGGAATTCGACAAGCTCGTGCAACTGGACCAGGAATGGCGCGATCATTTTTCACAGACGAACATTCCCATCCGCCAGACCGCCGAGGAGGAGGAGAAGCGCCAGTTCATGTTCGACTCGCTTGCGGTGGGAACCTCCTTCACCCAGATGTTGATGGATCAGGTGCGGGAGGGCGATTTGAAGGACGAGCAACGCGGCATCGCGGAGTTGATCGTTGGCAACATTGACGATTACGGCTACCTCAAGTCCACGGTGGAAGAGATGGCGGTTTTAACCCATTTCCCGCCGGAAAAAATCGCCGAGGTCCTCAAAGTAATCCAGTCCTTCGATCCGCCGGGTGTTTGCGCGCGTGACTTGCGGGAATGTCTGCTGCTCCAGTTGGAACGCGCCGGCCGGCAGGAATCGATCGAATATCGCATTGTGCGTGATTTCATGGACGCGTTGGGCAAGCGGCGCATCCCGGAAATTGCGCGCGGCACCGGCTGCACCGTCGAAGAGACGCAGGAGGCGATGGGCCGCATCGGGCGTTTGGAGCCGCGTCCGGGACGCGCCTATTTGTCGGATGCAAATCAATACGTTTTGCCCGAAGTGTTTGTGCAAAAATCCGGCGACGATTTTATCGTGACGACCAACGACGAGCACATCCCCCACTTGCGCATCAGCAACATCTACAAGGACCTGATGACGCAGGGCGAAAATTCCGCCGAAGTCAAAAATTACATCCGCGAAAAAATCCGCGCCGGAAAATTTCTGATCAAAAGCCTGCACCAGCGACAGCAGACGATTTTGAACATCGGAAAGCAAATCGTGAAACGCCAGCGCGAGTTCATGGAAAAGGGCGTCGCGCATCTCAAACCCCTCATCATGGCGCAGATAGCCGAAACCGTCGGGGTTCACGAAACGACCGTGAGCCGCGCCGTGTCCGGCAAGTACATGCAGACGCCGCAGGGCGTTTTTGAGATGAAATATTTCTTCACCGGCGGACTTCAGACCGCCAGCGGCGAAAACGTGTCCAACACCAGCGTGAAGGACATGATTGCCGAAATTTTCAAAAATGAAGACCCCGCCAAGCCGTTGTCCGACCATGAAGTGGTGAAAATGCTGAGCGAAAAAGGCATCATCATCGCCCGCCGCACCGTCGCCAAATACCGCCTGGAACTCAACATCCTGCCGTCGAACCTGCGCAAGGTTTATTGAGTCACCGTTTGCCCGCCGATTCCAGTTCGGCCTTCGTTTTCGCCTGTAGTTCGTCCAGTTCCGGCCGCAGTTCTTCCTTCGTTTTCCGGCTCATCCGGTCAATGAACAAAATGCCGTTCAAATGATCCATTTCATGCTGAACCACCCGCGCCAGCAAACCGCCGCAACGAAATTCAACCGGTTTGCCTTTTTCGTTCAACGCCTTCACGTCCACCGACTCGGGACGCGCGATTTCCGCGAAAATTTCGGGGAAACTCAAACAGCCTTCGCCGCCGGCCACCGGGTCGCCGCCGGGTTTGAGCTCCGGATTGATCAAAACCAGCGGCATGAATTCATTCACGTCGGCGGGCTTGCCGTCCAGTTCCAGCCAGGACGGACGGTCCTTGGCCTCACGCACGTCAATGACCGTGAGTTGCAGCGCCTTTCCAACCTGCTGCGCCGCCAGCCCGATGCCATGATTCGTGTGCATCGTCTCGAACAAATCGGCGACAAGCTTTTTGATCTCCAGCGTGACCTTTTCGATGCGCGCACCTCTTTGCCGGAGCGCGGGATGGCCGTATTTGACAACTTCCAAAATCATTTTGGGGTGACGGGTGACAGGTGGCGGGCTGCTGAAGAAAACCGAAATCCGAAGGCCGAAATCCGAAATCCCGCAATGCGGGACGAAATCCGAAACCTGAATCCAATTAAGACCCACCCGCGCCGGTTTCGGATTTCGGGCTTCGGGCTTCTTTCGGACTTCGGATTTCGGGGTTCGGATTTTATAATCATTGGTTACCGGTGGATGAAATATCCCGTCCGTTGTCAATCGGCCGACACGCCCAGTATCTGTAAGACCCCCTCCAACTCCTCGTCGCTGAAAAAGGAGATTTCCACCGCGCCCTTGCCCTGGACGTATCGCAACTGGACCTTGGTGCCGAATTTTTCGCGCAACCGGTCCTCCAGGTTCGTCACGTGCGGATCGGAGCCCGGAGCGGCTACCGTTTCCGGCTTAATCACGAGCTTGCGCGAATCACGGGCCTGCAATTTGGCCACCAGACCCTCGGTCTGCCGGACGTTCAAGCCTTCCTTGATGACGCGTTCGGCGGCGAGTTTTTGTTTTTTCTCGTCGGAAAGACCGAGAATGACTTTTGCGTGGCCAACTGAAAGCCGCCCTTCGCGGACAAAATTCTGAACGACCTGCGGCAGTTTCAGCAGCCGCAGCGCATTGGCCACCACCGCGCGGCTTTTGCCGACTTTGACGGCGATTTCCTCCTGCGTGAGTTGAAATTGCCCGGCCAGTTGTTCGTAACCATGTGCTTCCTCGATGGCGTTGAGATTTTCGCGCTGTAAATTTTCGATGAGCGCCAGTTCGAGCACCGCGCGGTCGTCGGCCTGGCGGACGATGATGGGCACTTCGGGCAATTGCAGAAGCTGTGCCGCGCGCCAGCGGCGTTCGCCCGCGATCAATTCAAAATGACCGCCGCGCTCACGCACAATGAGCGGCTGGACAATGCCTTGTTCACGAATCGAATCGGCCAGTTCACGCAGCGCCTCGGCGGAAAAATCCTTGCGCGGTTGCAGCGAACACGGACGAATCCGGTCCAGCGGCACACGCTGCACGCGCTCATGCAGGTCGGGCGTGGGCGACAGAACAACGGGTTGTGAAACGGGTGCTGCGGGCGCGGGTGTTGGTTGAGTCAGAACCGGATTGCCGCCCAACAACGCGCCGAGACCGCGTCCCAATGCAGGTTTCGACATGCGCGCAGAGTGTCGCAGGGCAGGGCGGTTGTCAACGCGAAGCGACGGCGAGGGGAACCAATCTGGCAAGGGCTATGCTGCTATTTTCGATGATTTTAAGTAGTCCAATAAAAATCCTGATTCCAGCAATTCTGATAATTTCCGGCCTGCTTGCGGCCGTTAATCCCGTGTTCGCTCAAACTTGGACGCAGACCAGTGCGCCGAATGATTATTGGGCTTCAGTTGCTTCATCTGCAGATGGAACCAGATTGGCGGCAGTTATTTCCGGCGGATTGATTTACACTTCGACAAATTCAGGGGTAACATGGCTGGCGACCAGTGCGCCAAGCAAGGATTGGACCTCCATCGCGTCCTCGGCAGATGGAACCAAGCTGGTCGCAGTGGGGGATGGCGCCTACGGCAACCTGTGTCCGATTTACACTTCCACGAATTCAGGCGCCACTTGGACATCGCACAGCGTAATTGATTATGTCTATTGGTCTTCGGTTGCTTCTTCAGCGGATGGCACTAAATTGGCGGCGGCAACTTTCGATCAGGGAAGGATTTACGTCTCAACGAATTCGGGTTCTACATGGAATAACGCGGGTGCGCCAAGTCAAAAATGGAACGCTGTTGCCTCCTCGGCAGACGGAACCAGGTTGGTGGCGGCGGCTTACAATGATGGCATTTATACCAATACCGGGGCCGGTTGGAATGAATGTGGGGCACCCATCGCGCCTTGGTATTCGGTCGCTTCTTCGTCGGATGGAACCAAATTGGTGGCTGGGGGCCAGGGTGGCCCCATTTTCGTTTCCACCGATTCGGGCGCCACATGGACATCGAACAGCGTACCCGGTTATGTCCCCGGTTATGTCTTTTGGATTTCGATTGCTTCATCAGCGGATGGAACCAGATTGATAGCAGAAAACGGACATCCCCTCATCGGTCCCATTTACACTTCAACGAATTCCGGCATCAGTTGGATCTCCAACAGTGTATCTGGTGAATTTTGGGAAGGGGCCGCCTCGTCCGCTGATGGGAATAAATTGGTCGCCGTGGTTTTTGGTGGAGGTATTTACACGTCCTATTCCATCCCGACACCACAGTTGAACCTCATGACCTCAAGCAACAACCTCGCCCTATCCTGGCTTGTGCCTTCGACGAATTTCGTGTTGCAGCAGAATTCGGATCTGGCCACGGCCAACTGGGTGACGTTGACGAACACGCCCGTGCTCAATTTCAGCAACCTGCAGGATGAAATAGTCCTTTCGCCAACCAACGGCAGCGGTTTCTTCCGTCTTATTTCTCAATAGGTAGGGCGGTCGCTGCCGCGCCGCCCTGATATTTGGGCTGCGCAGCAACGCAGCCCTACCAAGTTTTACTTTGGACTTTTGGTTTTGGACTTTAATCTTAATCCGTGAGTCACAAGAGCGCCCGCATCGCCGCCATGATCGAGTCTTTCCGGGGACAGGATCTTGATGCCCATTACCTCGGTTATTTCGATTGTTTCAACCGCCAGCTTTTTTACGAGGCGCACGACGTGCTCGAAGATTTATGGCTGCCGGACCGGCACGGCCCGAATGGAAATTTCTACAAAGGGCTGATTCAACTGGCCGGCGCATTTGTCCATCTGCAAAAAAATCGTCCGCATCCCGCCGCCGCGCTGTTCAAGCTCGCGCTGGCGAATCTCGAAAAATATCCGGCTAAACACGAACGTTTGAATGCCGCCGCCCTATGCGGGTTGATCCGAAACTGGCTCGGAAGCCTGGAAGCTGCGCATTTTGAAAAGAATCCGTTCACCAGTGGAAACGCGCCAAAACTGGCACTGGATCTGCCTCATAGTTAAAGTTTGAACATGAACAAAAAACGCATCGTGCTGGCCGGCGGCAGCGGGTTCCTGGGTCAGGCGCTCGCCAAGGAATTGCTCCAGCGCGATTACGAAGTCGTCGTTCTGACCCGCGAACTGCGCGAACGTGACGAAGATGACGAGGTCAAGGAAGTGGAGTGGGACGGAGAAAATCCCGGCGAGTGGACCAAATGTTTGGATGGAGCGGAAGCGGTGGTGAACCTGGCTGGTCGCAACATTAATTGCCGTCACACGCCGGAAAACCTCCGTGAAATCACCGAATCGCGCGTCAACCCGGTGCGCGCCATCGCCGCAGCCATCTGCCACGTCAAACGACCGCCGCGCGTCTGGGTGCAGGCGGGCGCCATTGGTTTCTACGGCAATTGCCGTGACCAATGGTGCGACGAAACGACTCCCAACGGCCAGAATTCGCTGGCGGAAGTCTGCCGGCTTTGGGAAAAGGCCTGCCACGCTGCCGCCTCACTCCACACCCGCCGCGTGCTGTTCCGAATCGGCCTGGTGCTGGGTCGCGATGGCGGGGCATTGCCCATCCTGGCCCATCTGACGAAATGGTTTCTCGGCGGCGCGGCCGGGAGTGGCAAACAATACATCAGTTGGATTCATCTCGCGGACTTGACCCAAATGTTCATGCAAGCCATTGAGCCTGACAATTACCTGGCTGGCACCTACAACGCCGTCGCCCCCAATCCGGCAACCAATGCGGAATTCATGCGCACGCTGCGGCGCACCCTTTATCGTCCGTGGTGTCCACCGGCCCCGGCCTGGGCGGTAAAACTGGGTTCCCGGCTGACGCAGACCGAACCGTCGCTCGCGCTTGACGGTTGCCGCTGCGCGCCAAAACGGTTTGTTGAAGCCGGTTTTAAATTTCAATTCCCGGACTTGCGCGGCGCGTTGAAAAACATCTACCGCTGACCCGCGGTCACACCAGCGCTTCGGCCAGCACTTCCGCCATGTGCAGGGTGCGGACCGGCGCCAGGTGCTGGATTTGATGGCGGCAACTGGTTCCCGACGCCACCACGATGTTTCCAAAGGGCTGGCTCCGGATTACTTGAATGAGCGGTTCCGCGACTTTCACCGAAAGTTTGTATTTCGATTCCAACATTCCGAACGCACCCGCCATGCCGCAGCAGCCCGCTTCGAGCATCGTCACCGTCCGCTGCGGCATCCGGGTGGCCAGTTGGTACATGTAATCTGAATTGGCAAGTGATTTGGCGTGGCAATGCACATGAATCATCATGCGCGCGGGATTGTCGTTAAAAGTCAGCGCATTGGGTTCCCGATCCAGCATGTTTTCAATAAATTGCTCGAATAAAAAACAACGGGCGGCAACGCGCTCCGCGTCCGGCAGTTTTAACTCGTGATAATCCTGCGCGAACATCGAGTAACATGACGGTTCGAGAAAAATTATCGGCGTGTTGCCTGTGTCCCCGTTCAGCAGCGCGAGGTTGTGCCGCCCCAGTTGCGCGGCTTCATCGAGATTGCCCTGGCTGAAGGCCGGCCGGCCGCAACATTTGCGCTGCTTCGGCAGCACGACTTCAAAGCCCGCAGCTTCGAGCACCTTGACGGCGGCCATGCCGACGTGAGGTTCGTAATAGCGCACGAACGTGTCGTCCCAAAGCATGACCCGGCCACGATAGGCCGCCCGGAAAGGTGGACGTTTGGCAAACCAATGATCGAACCGCTCCAGCGCGAAACGCGGCAACAGTCGTTTGGTGGAAATGCCCAGCACGCGGCTCAGAAACGGAGTATTCAAAAATGCATTGGCCACGCGCGGCATCACGCAGCCCAACCGGCCCAGCCGATCCACTGAACTGAACAGCCGTTCGTGCAGGGTCAATCCACGTCGGCGGATGCGCGCGTGCTGTAATTCGGCTTTCAACAGCGTCAGGTTTACGTTGGACGGGCATTCCACGGTGCAGGCTTTGCAGGACAGACAATTGCTCAACGCTGCTTCGAGTTCCGCCGACCGGAGCGGGTCGCCACTGATGCCGCGCAACTCCAGCACGGCGCGAATCGCGTTGGCGCGCCCGCGGGTGGACATGATTTCCTCGCCGGTGGCCATGAACGTGGGA
>OCZT010008433.1_pt1 | contig 10024 bp, 8 predicted proteins | sample 1539031 | NCBI WGS metagenome assembly OCZT01 (sample SAMEA3539308, study PRJEB22396) | soil metagenome | biome: tundra; feature: field; material: soil | place: USA | collected 2010-05 | depth 0.15 m
AGGTGCGGAAACAGCGGCTCGTAAATCTGCGTGAATTCCAGCTTCCACTGCGGCAAGTGCCGAAGCACCTGCTCCACAATAGCCGGTGTGATCGAGCCTGCCCCACGATTTACAAAGGCTACAATTTCAGGCATGCGCGCAATCTATGCGAGAGCTTACCCGGAGGGAAAGACAAATAATTGCCTGCTCTGGTGCCGCTTCATATGCCAGGATTTGCAGGGAGGCGAGCCCAGGGTGCGCCAGATCATGCCGCTGCTGGTCTATTGCGTCAAAGGCGGCGGCTGGTGCGAACTGGCCGGGCAACTGCACACCGTGCGCGCCGGCGGCCTGCTGGTGCTGCCGCCCGGCGTGCCCCTTACCTGCGGCGCGCCTGGCTGTTGGATGTTGGTTGTTCGAGGTTCGAGGTTCGAGGTTCGAGGTTCGAGGTTCGAGGTTCGAGGTTCGACGGTTCGAGGTTCGACGGTTCGACGGTTCGGGGTTCGACGGTTCGACGGTTCGAGGTTCGAGGTTGGCTGTTGGCTGTTATTGCGCCGCTGCGACGATGGCCTATAGTCGGCCCTGATGAATCGACCTCCATTCATTAGCAGCCCGGCGCCCATAAGCCGAGTGCGGATTGCCCAGAGCCAACCTTGGACGCTCCTGATACCCGAGACTCGACCCTTGCATCAGGACGCTTCTGAACTGCAATCCGAGCGCCTGACTGAGTCATGAAAAGACGCACAACCAGGATTCTGCTGTGGACCGGCGTGGCCAGCCTCATCCTGGCCGGGGCAGGGGTCGCGCTTTGGCTTCACACGTTTCGCCGCTATACGCCCAAGGAAGTCATGAGAGATGTTCGGGCTGGGCTGGCGGCCAGGCACATTCAAGATCCACAAGCCCGAGTGGAGGCCTTTCTCGAGGCCCGTTACGGCCCGCTCACCGACCCGGCCAACCGCGAGCGGGCCTTTCTGGACTTCTTCAACGTGGATCACATCAAAGGGCTTAACTTCATTGTCAGCCACACGCCGGCGAATCAAAAGCAGGCCAACACCCAGGCAATGGCGCAGTGGATCGCCGGTTATCGCAACACGATGTCGCCGGAGGAACGCACCGTGTTGCAAGCTCACCTCAACACGGATGCCGGCCGGGCCATGCTCCGCCAGGCCACCGGGCAGTACCAGGCACAAGATGTGTATTACCGAGGCGCCCAGAGGGCCGTGATCAACGAACTCATGACCACCCTGGCCACCCTGCGGAAGCAGTAACCAGGCCCCCGGAGGACCCCGAGTCGATGCATCCCAACCCGATCCGCCCAGTGAACTCCCAAACCCGAACGCCGACCCGCGCTTTCACGCTGATTGAATTGCTGGTGGTCATTGCCATTATTGCCATCCTGGCGTCCATGCTCCTGCCGGCCTTGGCCGGCGCCAAACGACGCGCCCACGCCATCGCCTGCACGAGCAACCTGCATCAACTCGGTCTGGCCCTGAACCTCTACGTGGAAGACAACAATAATCACCTTCCGTGTTGCGCCTGGCCACTGCCCAGCCAAGGCACCAATAATAGCCCGCCGCTGCCTCCCATTACCACGACCCTCATGCCCTACGCCAAAGCCAAGGCCATCTTTCACTGCCCGGCCGATCGCACCATTTTCCCCGCCGAGCAGACCAGTTATGAGTGGAATGGATGGCTCAACGGCGCCTCGTTTGACCATCCGGAGGGGTGGTCGGAACTGACCAAAACTCTCGTGGACCAGCTCTTTGGCGGAAAACTCGACACCCCCCTAATGGGCGATGCGGACATATTCCACCCCGCCCAGGGAATCTGGATGGGGAAGAACGCGCTCTATTTTGATGGCCGAGTAGAAAAGACGAAACTAAAGTAGCCGAACCCGCGCCCGGAAGGTCGCGTCTGACAAACAATTATGAATACGATTCCGCTTTATCTCTCGGTTGTTGGCCGATGCCGGCGTTGGGACTGGTGTGTGATTGCTTTGGGACTCGGCTTGGCCACCGGCGGCCAGGCCGGCTCGCTGGTGGACGCCGTAAACCCCATGATCGGCGCCAGCACCAGCCCCGAATACGGTGAGGGCAAGACTTTCCCCGGCGCGGCCACCCCATACGGCCTGGTGCAGCTCAGTCCGGACACGATCACCGGCGGGGATAATGCCCCCGGTTATTCCTACGAGCACACGAGCATCGAAGGCTTCAGTTTCGTTCGCATGAGCGGCACGGGCTGGTATGGCGAGTTCGGCAATTTCCAGGTCATGCCCACCACCGGCAAGCTCAAGACCGAACGCGGCCTACGCGGCGCCGAGGACGGATTCCGCTCGCGCTTCTCCCACGCCACCGAAGTCGCCCAGGCCGGCTATTATGCCGTGACGCTTGACGATTACCATATCCGCGCCGAGCTGACGGCTGCGCCCCACGCGGGCCTCCTGCGCTTTACCTTCCCTGAATCCGGCCAGTCGCGCATCCAGATTGACCTGGCGCGCCGGATCGGCGGCAGCTCCACGCGCCAATCGGTCAAGGTGGTGGACCAGCACACCATCGAGGGCTGGATGAAGTGCCCGCCCGAAGGCGGGGGATGGGGCAACGGCGACGGCAAAGCCAACTACACAATTTACTTCTCCGCTCAATTCAGCAAGCCGATCCAAAAGTGCGGCGTCTGGTCAGCCAGCTTCCCGCCCGGCACGGTCCGCAAACGCGACGAGATTGCCAGCCAGCCCTATCGCGACATCGTTGCCGCCGCTAAAGTCCTCGAAGGCTGCCGGGAGATGGAGGGCGACCACTTGGGATTCTACTCCGAGTTTCCTACTACCCAAGGCGAACAGGTGCTGCTGAAGACAGGCATCTCCTTTGTCAGCGTTGAAGATGCCCGGGGCAACCTGAAGCACGACCTCCCCGGCTGGGACTTCGGCCGCGCCCGCAAAGCCGCGCGCGCGTCGTGGGAAAAGGCCTTCGCCAGGGTGAGCGTCGCCGGCGGCACCGCCGCGCAGCGCGAAGTGTTTGCCACCTGCCTCTATCACCTGATGTTGGAGCCGCGCGACTTCACCGATGTGAGCGGCCTCCATTTCGGAGCCGATGGCAAAGCGCATCGAGCCGACGGCTTCACCTACCGCACCATTTTCAGCGGCTGGGATGTGTTCCGCAGCCTCTACCCGCTCTTGACGCTCATCCGGCCCGACGTGGTCAACGATACGGTCAATTACCTCACGGAACAGGCCGAGTTGAGTGGCAACGGCTACCTGGGCCGCTGGGAAATCGTCGCCGTCGAATCCGGCTGCATGATCGGAGACCCAGCCGTTTCGGTCTCTGCCGAAGCCTACCTGGCGGGGATTCGCGGCTATGACCCGCAGAGAATCTATGAGCTTTGCCGCCAGTCGGTGGATCTGACGCGGGAGAATGGGAATCAGCGCAAAGAGTACCAGGAACTGGGATTCGTGCCGGGGAGCATCTCCAAGACACTGGAAAACGCCTACTTTGATTATTGCGCGGGCCGCTTCGCCGAGGCGCTGGGCAAGACCAACGACGCTCAGCGGCTCCTGAAGCGCTCGCTCAACTATCGCAACATTTACGATCCGTCTGTCGGCAATATGCGCGCCCGGAACCGCGACGGCTCCTGGACCAAGTGGGCCGGCGCCACCAGCCAGGGACAAGGCTGCATCGAGTCCAACCCCTACCAGCAAGGCTGGTTTGCGCCCCAAGATGTCCAGGGACTGATTGACCTCATGGGCAAAGAGTATTTCCTGCGCTATCTGACGGAGTTCTTCGAGAAAACGCCTCCCACCTTCAAGTGGAATGATTACCACAACCATTCCAATGAACCGGTCCATCATGTGCCCTATTTGTTCGTGTATGCCGGCAAGCCGTGGCTTACCCAGAAATGGGCTCGGTTCGTCGCCGAGCACGCCTATGGCACGGGCGTCGCCGGCCTTTGTGGCAACGAGGATGTCGGCCAAATGTCAGCCTGGTATGTCCTTAGCGCCATCGGCCTGCATCCGGTCTCGCCGGTGGACAACGTTTTCATCATTGGCAGCCCCATCTTTGACCAGGCCACGCTTCGGCTGGATAAACGCTACTACCAAGGCCGTTCCTTTATGGTGGTTGCCCGGAACAATTCCCCCCGGAACGTCTATATCCAATCGGCCAGACTCAACGGCAAACCTTTAGAGCGCGCCTGGCTGCGGCATGCCGAAATAGTTTCCGGCGGCAAACTGGAGCTGGTCATGGGCCCAAACCCCAATGAGGCCTGGGGCTCGGCGCCCGCGCAGCTTCCGCCGCGCAATTTCGGGTCCGCCCGGTGACACGGTCTTGGCCAATCCACCTCCAGCTCCGTAGGAGCGACATGTTTATAGTGGCCGCGCACCCGAGGATTCGTTCAAGCTCCATCGGAGCGGCATGGACTGCGCCAGACGCCACCATGCCGCCCCGATGGGGCTTAAGACGGTTTTGTTTGGACTCGTGTACTATAAACATGTCGCTCCTATTGGAGCTGGCCGTCGCGGCCCAACGACAAAAGTGAGCGGTGGCGGCGGCCCACAGCGCTCGAATCTGCAAACAGCGTCCGGCCGCCGCCATGTGCTCCGTCAAGGCTGGCCAGGGCGTGCCCAACCCGCGGGATGATCTGGCTTGTGAAGCGCGGGGCGGTGCCAGGCAGCGCAATGCAAGGTTCCTGGCGCGGCCCCGGCCTACTCGATGCGTATCTTGAGTGCCATCAGCGTTTCCCGGACCCAACTCACCTACCTGTCAACCCGCGGTACTGCTTTCCGGGACCGACCCTTTTATGGCCCAACGCTGCGAACCCGCCCGCGCCCTTGTCGCCGAAATCTTGAAACTGGAGTTTACAGCAGATGCCGGAATCCGTCCGGCGTCAGGCCTGCGTCGCGTGCGATCGCGCCCATCGTGCAGGGGTCAACTGGATTGGCACGCGGGATGGTGCGCCTGGTATCGCCGGTGGACGTGACGATATGGCGGGTGGACCCGCTGCGCTGCCCCGTTTGCCAGAACCCCATGCGCGTCATCGCCGCTATTGACGACTCGCGAGTAGTGGAGAAATCCTTACGCCACCTGGCTCTCTGGCACGATCCACCGCCCAGCCTCCAGGGTCTGGCGGGGTTCTCGCCTATCGGCGGGGAAGGGCTATTCGGGGGCCGTACCGTCAATTGAAAACAAGCCCGGCCAAAGCAGACTATCTGTAGTGTCAGCCGTCCTTGCACGAGCACAAGTTATAGCGTTGTCTTTGGCGTTTCTGGCTTAAAGGGCTCCAGATTGCAACGGTTGGGCTCCCGGACGGGTGCGGGACGGGGATGCGAATGGCGCCGAGAAGAGGTCAGAAACGCCTATTTTAAGTGCGGCATTGGAGCACTTGAAGCGCCAGAGGGCGCTTATCGGCACTGCCACCATACGGCAGTAGCGTAAGCCTCCGGCTTGCGTTGTCCCAACAAGCCTTTGGCTTGTTGGATCAAGCTCCGCACTTAAAGCCCAGCCTGCCAACCCAGAGGGTCGGCGGACTTGGCAAGCCGGAGGCTCACCCCACTGTGGCTTGGTGGCAGTGCCGAGATACGCCTGGCGCCGGAAACGAGGGAAGGAGAAGCTTGACAGGGTGTGATGGATCATTAGAATAAGGCATTTATCAGTATACTCATGAACATAATCGCCTTATGAGTGCGACAAGCAAATCTCTCTATCTTAGCATGCTATGCGGCGGCCTGATGGTCGCAACGGCTGGCGCGCAGACCATGATCGAAAACTTCGAGCAATACGCTAGTGATGCCGATATACAGGCTGTGTGGCACCCTGACGTGAACGCCACGATTACCCTCTCGTCGTACGTGGCCGATCATTCCTGGGGCTCAAATTCGATGCGCGTGGCGGTATCCATGCCAGCCCTTGCCTGGCAGACGACGGTAATTACCGGGCCGGCGCTCCCGGCTCCAATGTCCCTCGCGCCCACGCAATACATCACGCTCAGGATTGTCGGCGACCCGCGGTTCACGAACGCCAGTTATCAGCAGTTTTTTATCTACGCCTGGGATGGGAAGGGCAACTTTGGCCGCTGGGGCGCAGCCGTTCCCACAACCACCCTCTCCAGTTGGCAGATTTTCAACTTTCCGGTGAGCTCCGTTACAGCGCCTTCGGACTCTCCTGGGCTTCCTGACTTGACCAACATCGTGGAGTTTAAATTCTACATCTACGGTCAAGGCGACCCTGCGGGCGCTGCGTTTAGTGCCACCATCTATCTTGATGAGTTTCAGGTCCGCGACACGCCGTTAACCGAGTTCCCGCCGCAGTCCTCGATACGGGCGAAGCTTGACGATTTTGAGGGGTATGCGAATTCCACGGCGTTCCTTGGTTTTTATCGCTACCTGAATGGCGCGCCCACGACCGTCACGACCGCGTCGCTTAGCACGCCCGCCCCACAAGGCGCCAAGGCCCTGAAGCTGTCGATTGACTTCGGCGCCGGCCAATGGCCGTGGGGCAGTGTCGTCTCCGGGACCGTGGCTCCGTTTGCCTTGCCGACCAATACCGTGGTCTCGTTCTGGTTCAAAGGCGATCCCGCCTTGGCTCCGGTTGCGGATGATGGCACGGTTTTGCGCCTCTCCTTTTACGATCAGGGCGGGAACGCCATTCATTTCTCCACCTCTGCCCCGGTGACCTCTTCCGTGTGGACCAAGGTGGAGGCCCCCTTCAACCAGTTTTGGAGCAGCTCAGTCGTTGACACCGGCAACCTGGTGCAATGGCAGTTACTGGTGGAGGGCTGGAGGGGAACGCCCGACTCCACGCCGCTCTCCGGCAACTTCTACATTGACGACATCCGGGGAGCCTTTCCGCCGTCGCTGGGCGTGGTTCATCAGGGAACCGACCTGCAGCTTCTCATGAACAACCTCATGCCCGGAACTTGGTACACGCTCGAACTGACGACGAATTTCTTGCACCCGGTGATGTACAGCTTCCCGGCCAATTCCTCCAGCGAGGCCTGGCCCGTTCTTCCGGAGCAAACAACCGGCTTTTGGCGGCTATACTATACGCCGTAGCCGAACCAGCGATTCGGCCGCTCGTAGCCATCTGTCGGCTGCCCTCGAAGCCGCCACGAGGCCACATTGAGGCCACCCTCAACCCGCGGTACTGCTTTCCGACCCTTTTATGGAGTCGGGACTGGCTGCATATTCTCAGGTAGGCCGGGCAGTATCAAGCGGGACGCGGGTTGCCAGTGGGTGCCCGTCTTCCGCTTTTGATCCCACTCCGCGAATCGGGATCTCCATGGCTCGGGCAGGAGGCGACCCACCGGCAGAGGCCAGTCTCGGCTATCATGGCCAAGATAATCCACTGCCAGTTTCAGCCGGAACTGCGGCGGGCAGTTCGTCACCAACACTACGTTCGTTAAGCTGCCTCCCGGAGCGAGACTGATACTGCACTTATTGATCATCCGCGTGAGCCACGTCTGTTCGCTACCATCATCGAGAATGAACGCTGGTCGTCCATCGGCGTCACCCAGCACGTTTAAGGCGAGGGGCGTGCTGTTTGTCAGAACGACGGAGACGAGCATGACGCCATTACTTGAACTGGAGACACCCATCAGGCGCAAATCCACCGTGCCAGGCACGTTATGGGGCAACAGCGGACGCACAAACAGCAGGTAGAGCAGGTACAGCAGGCATACAACGAATGCCGCCGCAGCCCATCTCCTGACTTGGTAAGAGGCAAACATAGCACGCTCAAGCGGCCCAACGATGCACATCACTGGCGGCGGGCCAGCGACGCTCGAAACGGAAACGCAGTGGAATCCCGCCGTCCATTGAATTTGCCGGGTTAGGCCGTTCGCTCATGGGTCAGCCATGACTTTCTTGAATGCTTCAACCTGGTCTGCCGGCATGTGCTTAAACTGCGGCTTCACCGTAAACATGCCGGCATACTTCCCGTCACGCATGTAGCTCCAGTCGGTGATATCTGCCGCTGGAATCTCAATCCGGTCGCCTAACTTCACGCTCGCCACGATCTTCGGGGCGTTACTGATGGTGACCATCGTCTTGCCGTCGCGACGCTCGAAGTCGGTGGTGTGAAAGTGCTCAATCCGTCCTTTGTCTGTAATCCTGACCACGAGCACAAAGTTACTCTCGCCGTGCGCTCGCTGGTCGAAGCCTTGCCAGAACTGCGGAAGTGTCTCTTGTGCCTTGGCAATGGCTGCCGCCATCTCGGGGTCGTCGTCCCCAATTCCCACGACCTTGTCTCGCTTCGAGCAGGCGGTGAGCAACGTCACCAGAACTGCGACTAGCAGTAGGGCGATTTGTGCGGTGCGTTTCATGGTGTGGTGTGGTCGAGCGGCTTAACGACCTCCCTCAGCCACAGCCGCCGGGGAGCCAAGGACCGACGAAGCCAATGAGCAGCGAGCCTCCCACAAGCATCGAAAACAGAAGGGGCGGCGGCTGTTGGCTGCAGGGAGAGGGTTAAGCTGCGTCTTTCGATTTGCCCTCATCGCGCTTCCTGCTACCACCAAGATAAACCATGACAGCTGCGGCAACTGCTCCGCAAGCCGCACCCGCTGCATCATGGTACAGAGTCCACCAAATACCTGATTGCCCCTGCCTGAAAGGGGCGAGCGAAAGCCCGTAGCGTCCGAGGTAATATGAGCCAAACATTGCCGCCAGTAATACAGCCTCAACGAGGCAGAAGATCATCACGGCCCTCTTAAACGCTTTGGTATCACCTTTTTGCATAGTGTCCTCGCAGCTTAACGTAAAAGCAGTGTATCCGCCGTGCCCGAATGCGCAGGCGTCTCGAAGGTTCGTGTGGGGGACGGGGGCATGGCGGATACACTGCGGTTGAACTGAGCCGCTGAGCCCCCGACGTCCGAGCTACAGTGTAGAGTATCCATGTGCCTCTGGCTCAAGAGGTTACAACTGCTGTCCGCTGGCCCTGTCGGCACCAGACAGAGCCGAAAACCGAGGCCAGACTGTCACAGAGGCCGCTCATTGTCCAATCCCAATCTCCGTCGCAGCTCCTACCGCGAAGCGGTTTAGTTCAACGCCCGCGCTCACTCGCGCGGCGCCAGTGACGTGCAGAATGTAACAGGACGGTCATCGCCGCGTCGAGTGCAGCGCGATAGTTGGGCGTCATGTGTTGATAATCGGACCGGGGTCATACAACCAAATCATATCCAGTGGCTTGATTTCGTAATTCGGTTTCTCGGACGGCCCGACGGTGATGTAGTGTTCGGAGAACCGAGTCCCGGCCCGCAGCACCAGCACTTGGACGGGCTTACCCTTGAACGGAGTCTCGTCAATGACATCCCGGAGCGTCATCCCCTTGTGGAAACGGAGGATACCTGCATATTGTGGAGTCCATATCCGACCAACAAAAACCCGCTCATCTTGTGGAATTGCGTTCGTAGCGGAGTGCTGCTCGACCCACTTGCGGGAGGAAGAATACTCAGGACGAGCGGCCTGAGCCGACGCGCAAACCAGTAGAATAAAAGCTACAACGATGGTCCTCATCTTCATAACGCCCAACGCCCAGCATCAGCCGTGGGAGCCAGCCGCCACTGATGCCGCACTCCAGACTGACCTGAACGGCTGGCTCCCATCGGCAGCATGCTGTTGCTGGGCCATCTACGACTATTGCTGCCCCGACTCAGCATAGATGCTTTCGATTTTGTCCCACAACCGGGTTGCACGGATACCTCCAGCGGTGGCCGCAACGACTGACATGAAAATAGCCCCGCCCCAGTGCACGGAATGCCTTTGCGATATTAGGTCGTATGCCAGCACTCCAATGAAGATACCAAGCACTGGCGGAGCGATGCCGCGAGACAAAACGAAGACTACCTTGCCGCGCCGCTGATGTGCAGCCCATCGCGATACCAGTCTGGACTCGTGCTTAGTCATTTCATCACGCCCAACGTTGCGGATGAGCCATGAGGGGGAGCGCGCCACAGGCGACCGAGAACGGGACCAACCTGAACGCGCTCCCCCTCATTGGCTCGATCCGTTGGTTGAACGAAGCCGCTACGCGGCGTGCAAGACGGGGCTTTTTCGGCTTCGCCGTTG
>OCZT010008434.1_pt1 | contig 10024 bp, 9 predicted proteins | sample 1539031 | NCBI WGS metagenome assembly OCZT01 (sample SAMEA3539308, study PRJEB22396) | soil metagenome | biome: tundra; feature: field; material: soil | place: USA | collected 2010-05 | depth 0.15 m
CTCCTGCAGATCCGCCCACGTGGTCCGAAAATAAGGAATACTTCAACAACGATCCGTTTAAAACGAACATTGTATAAAGGGTTGTAAAATCGTAAGTAAGGTTCTATTGACCTAAATAAAAAAAAAACCGACTAATTTTACTTAGCCGGGGGATTACTATTAGAACTAATACTTATGAGCTGAGAAAACTAATATTAATAAAATAACTATCGGGTTTTGCACCCAATGATTGTAATTTGACTATTTTAAATACATGCAATAAGGACACCAATGGTTTAAAATAATTATTAAAAAATAACAGTAAATAGTTCGCATAGACCAAAAATCTCTGTGAACTATTCGATAGTTAAACTACAGATTAATTACATTATAAAAAAATAAAAATGAAAAAACAAATCATAATAGGATTAAGCTTGCTTGTATAACTCCGAAAGCTCAAAAGGCTTCGTATGTAAAGAGAGGAGAGAAGATTCAGAAGACTTAAAAAGTTCAAAAAGCTCCTGAATCGAAGAAAGTTCAGAAACGTTCGGAACCTTTGGAACCGGGAAGTTATCTTCATTTTAATGTTGGAGGTGGCTTACACGATTTTTCGTATGACCTTACGAATGCCACAAAACAGAGTGTTACAGTAGGGTATACTGTAAATGCAGCGTATAGCTACTTTTCGGTTTTGATATATTTGGGTTGAAAGATATTGTGAAATAAATTTATCACTAGGTAATTCTTAAATTTAAGAGTGAGATTAAATATATAATTTATGTATAAGTATCATCCTATTACAGGTAATATATCTGAAATACTAGTAGCTGTAGGCTCGTTACCTATTTGTACTATTGTTTTTGATTCGAAAGCAGATTTAGTGGGCATGAATCAATTAGCATCAAATTTTCTACAGATTAAAAATAGAGAGGATTATTTGAATGGAACGTTTAAAATTGAAACTGATTATCAACGCTTAAAAGTCGTAATTTCCAAGTTAAAGAGAGAGAGAATAACTTTTAATAAAACAATAAGAATCAAACGTGTTGATGGAAATCATGTAGATGTCAGATTTAATGCTTGTATGATTAGTGGCAAACAATGTTTTTTCTTATTCCAGTTTTCGGAGAAAGCATCAGCAGCTAATGAGTTCGATGTATATACTAATTCTTTAAAAAGAAGGAAGCAAAGTGTTCAATTCAGTCCTCAAAAGCCAAATCAAGATCTTCTCAGTTGTAAAAGTGAACAAGGATTTGATAATTATCATTCTCAACAAATAATCATAGCTCGACTATTGGGAAAACACTCTGATTTAACTAATTGTGAGATTGAATTATGTAAATTAATTGTAAAAAATAAAACGATAGTTGAAATTGCAGAGCTTTCACAGAAAACTCGAAACAATATTTATGGAAGTGTAAGACAAATTATACGGAAACTTGGACTAAAGTCGACCAAAGAATTAAATAGATATCTTAATGGATTAAGTGTTTAAAGTTTTATTTGAGAAATTTATTTCTTTATAATCTGTTGTTTTTACTATAATATGTGAAATCACAAAGAAATACAAAATATTGCAGACAACTTTTTTTTATCCATTATACAATGAAATGTAGAAAAATGAGCATCTCCAAAGTTGAATTTGTAGAGTGCTAAATGACTGATGAGCGAAGTGTTTTTTATGGATACTTGTAACATGTACCTATTAACTATATGTCGTATTCTATGTTTATCTGACCTCGGAGTTTTACCTCATAAAGACTTTACAATTTTAAATTGATCAGTTTGATTGTTGATGCTACTACCTTTTTTTTAGTCAATCGTAGTACCGAGATAGAATTGATTATTACTAATAAGTTACTATATATGAATACTAGCAGAAAGAGCTCTCGGAAACCGAATAATGAGACTGCTCTATTTTTTACTGCAATCTTATTGTCAGTAACTCTAACATTTACTTCGTGCGTGAGTAGCCAAGATGATTTCTCTGGCATTTTAGGAATGAAAGCTCCTGCGTTTTCGCTTTATTCAATAGAAGGACGTCAAGTGCAGTTATTTGATTATAAAGACAAAGTAGTTGTTTTATTTTTTTTCGGTAGTAATTGCGCAAAGTGCAAAGCTGAAGTTCCTGTTTTTCAAGAGATATTAGTAAATCCTTATGTGAATAATAATGATTATGTAGTACTTGGACTAGACTATTGGAATAGCGATCCAGCAGTTGTAAAAGCTTTTAAGGATGAAACAGGTATGAGTATTCCATTGTTATTAGATGCTGGAAATGTCGGAACTAGTTATAAAACATCCTATAATCGTATAGTTGTGATTGATAAATACAAGAATGTTGTATTTTCTGGAACACAGGATGCTTTTAAAGATATCACAACTGCAAAAATACAAATAGATTATTTGCTTGAAGGTATGTAGTAATTCATCTCAATGTAGCTTTTCTAACAGTTAATTGCGTTATGAAGTTATAGAATTGTTCCTATTTTTTTTGCACAGATTAATTTACAGTTTTTTTTTTAGACAAATTTGAATCCTTAAGAAGTAAATGTTGACAAGGGGGTAACTGTTCAATATACTTCAATAATAGCGTTGTCAATTCCGGCTCAGGCAACATAGGATGTTTTTTTCGATAGTGCAGACAATGTGCTAAAGATTATTGAATACTCGCTCACCGGTGTTCAAAACCAAACTGCTCCTAGGTGATATATACACTGGGTCTGTAGTGATTAATAGTAAAACTCCTGAAGTTTCTAATTATACCCAACAAGATCAAAATGAATTGAAATTTGATTTTCAAAATTTAATTCTCAATCTATTTTAACCTAAAGGTCTATACTGTTGCTGGAAAATTAGTTTGTTTAAAACTAATTCAACCCTCGTTAATAAATATCTCGATTAATAAAAGTATTTTAGGAAAAGATGTTTTTTTTACAAATAGTGCAACAGGTTTAGTAAGTATTCGATATAAACTCCAATATTTAAAATTAGACTTAAATATGAAATGTTTTTTTACAGTAGTATTTTTGATTTCAATTTCAACATCTTTTGCACAATACAAATGGGGGTTGCAAGTTGGCAGATACTCGACATCAGAACCTGCAAACTTGACTTTTATAACAACTAAAGATTATACTCTTAAGACAGAAAACTCGATGTTGTCAAATGGCTTTAATGTTGGGGTATTTGTCAGGAAAGATTTAAAAAGAGTTTATTTCCAAACTGAATTTTTATATTCAATAGGAACGAAAAACTATACTGTTTCGTATCTGAATTCAACCAATGAGAATGTAACTTATGTGAACTCTGTGTTTATAGGTGCGCTGGAAGTTCCGTTACTATTGGGATATAAATTGCTAGATTTCACACATGCTAATCTTCATGTCTTTGGAGGTCCAAAGTTTCGTGTAAATAATGGCTCCTCTTACGAATTTACAAATACCCGAAGTGATTGTGCAGTCGTTCAAGACGTGATGAAACCTGTTCAGCTTGGATTGGAAGGTGGAGTTGGAATTGATTTTCTTTTATTCACATTAGATGCCAGATACAATTTAATCGGCAATACGTACCAAACAAAGTTGAACAACATAACTATTTGCAAAAAGCCGGCTAACAAATTTGAAATTTCATTAGGTTTGAAGTTAGATTGAGATAATAATTGAATTTAGATAATATGTTGAATTTACAATATTAAACTTGTGATTAGGAATTTTCCAATCATAATGGCTATATCTGCTCATTTGTTTAAAAATTATATAATTAGGAATAATCAAATACAACATAAAGATTTCCAATTAAAGTCACGTCACCATTTGTTGATTTAAATATTGTCGAAAAATCAACTGACTAAAATAGCATCATTAATAGATGTCCCTGCTAATGCAAGTTCTAGCTTGCTATTGGATGTGAACCAAGATGATTTAAAACCGTACCTTCTGAAAAAGAATATCAAATTGAAAATTAGAATTAATGCAGATGAAACAATTCAAGCTGATTATATTATAGATGTAAACAAGTTTTCTTAATAGTTGCCAATATGTCTGGGCAATAAACTCTCAATGTCAATTTGTGCCATTTCATGAACGCATTATCGCTATCGAACTCATGTAGTTGTAAAATAATGGCGTTTATTTCATCTAACAGACCAATCATTCTGAAATTAAATTTTCTATTATGACTTACCAGCCCATATTTAAAGATGAAATTTGAATAATTCCAAATTGTGCAAATAACTGTATTTGAAATCTGTGAGACTGTGTTAAATTGTCGAGCTGTTTGAAATTGTTTTGGGTGATTGGGGGTGGTTTTGTTGTCAGACTCATCTTAGACTGGATTTTGAAGTGCCCAAATATATCTATGTAACTTGAATAAAATGACCTGATTAGCACTCCATGTCTCTTAAATTATTTCTTGTCCTATGTTTGTCCTACCCTAAAATTCTCCCATTCGATTTATCCCCACTAATTTTGCATCGAATTCAATTGCAAAAAATAGTTAAGGTGTCGTAAAAAATAGTTAACGATTTGAATCATAAATGTAAATGATTCTCTGTCTGACTTATAGATACCCAAAGATGTTTGAAAATGCTAATATAGCGACTTAAATTGCCTATGTGCGAATTAAGTGCAAAGTAATAAATAATGTCGTATAACTTAATTTGAACAATATAAGAATCGAATGTGGATGGATCATTTCGTAAAACGGAATAAACACTGTTTTAGAAATTAAAATATGATTTTAATTTAGGCAAGTCGAAATTATTTTCAGATACTTGCTTTCGTGAGTTTAAAGAGAAATTATTTTTAGATACAATTATTGTATACGTTGTGGAAAAAGAATTTTACAGTGATGTTGAAGAAAATGGCTAATACTGCTCGAAAATCAAATTTGATGGTGCAAAGATGTGTCGATGCATACAGTATTTAGAAACCTAATTTCAAATGCTATTAAATTCACACCGCATGATGGAACAATTACAATTCGCTCAGAGAAAAAAAGGAATGAAATACAGGTAAGCATCTCAGATACAGGAGTGGAAATGTCGGAAGATGTTATTCAAACAATATTCAAAAAGAATCAACACTTTTCGAGTACAGGCACAGCTAATGAACAAGGAATCGGATTTGGGTTAATGCTAGTTAAAGACTTTGTCCGATAAGAACAATGGGAAAATAAAAATAAGTAGCCAGCAACAAATAGGGACAACTTTTACAATAGCACTCCGGTAAATCAATTTTAAGGGTTAGAAGATGAAAATCTGAGCATCTCAATTCTATTTTATTATGCAAATTATGTTAAAAAATATAGCATGAGATTTTTAATCTATTTTGGGTGAGTTCCTCGACGCTTGCGACGAATCTCTGTTTTTGCATATAGAGAAAGAGAACAATTAATACCCTGTCCGCTTGCGGCGGGAGTAGTTTATTTAATAAATTCGAGTTAATGAAAAAGAAAATTTTAGTTGTTGACGACATGTATGAGTTTAGAAGACTAACGACAATCATTTTACTAAGCAAATACGTTGTAGAAAGTGCTGAAAATGGAATCAATGCACTCTCCATTCTTCATAGTGGCTATTTGCCGGATTTAATTATTTGTGATTTAATCATGCCGGTTTTGAGGGGGGAAGATTTTTTAGATCAACTGAAAAATAGTTGGGCATTTAAAGATATACCTGTTATTATCCTATCAGGCATTGATAAAAGTGAAGAAAAAATCAGGTTAATCAAAATGGGAGCATGTGATTATTTGGAAAAACCATACAATCCGGCTGAATTAATGGTTCGAATTGAGAATGCGTTGAAGAAAGTCAATTAGCATTTGTTCCCCAATTGTTATTTTGATTTCCATGTTCTTTTGTGATTTTTACTTATTTAAGTAACGCCCCAATATATTGTCCCATTCTATTCCGTCTTAAAATATGACCTCTCCTCAGACCTTACCCGACCTCTCTCCAGAGGAGAAGTAGTAAGAGAGGACGATAGAACTAAGGATTATAAATGTTTTCTTTAAAAATGAAAGGACATTAATTATTTCCTATTACTTAGTCATAAACTCTATATTAATAAATTATTTCAGGATTGAGTACTATATAATCTTTAAATCTGCGAATATGAAATTCAAAGCGCTATACCTAGGAAAAAACCTTGCATTTGTTGAAAAATTAAGGGAACATAACTTGCTTTTTAGTATTAAAATAACTGAAAACCACATTGATGTATTAGAGTTGACACAAGAGGTTGATTTAATCATCTATGAAGAAAACTATATAAAAAATGATTTGTTGATTATTTAATCTTTAAATGAAAACACTTTAAATCGTAAAGTAGTTTTTTTTGTGATTAATTACTTGACTAATCCACAAATATTTATTGAATTAGGAGTTCACGATGTCTTCAACATTAATTCAGATGTTTCTAAAATAATTAAACGGTTTGAATTTATTATTCAACATTTTGACCAGTTAGCAATAAAGAAAACAGTCGCTTTTGCCGCCTTCAAACTGCCACTTTGGAAACGGATTTTTGATATTATTTTCGCAACTTTTATTTTGATTGTTCTGTTACCTGTTTTTCTGATCATCGCCCTTTTAATCCGGCTTGAATCCAAAGGGAGAGTATATTATACTTCACCTAGGGTTGGAAGTGGATATAAAGTTTTTAGATTTTTAAAATTCAGAAGCATGTATACTGATGCCGACAAAAAAGTTGATAGTTTAATGAAAAACAATCAATACAGCGGTTCATCTGAAAGTTTGGAAACTGAAGAAAAAAATGGAGTAACATTTGACAAAGGTCCATTCTTAATAGGTGATGAGGGTATGGTTCCTGAAATAAATGTCAAGAAACAAAAAGACCAAAGGAGAAAGAATACATTCTTTAAAGTTTCCAATGATCCACGCATTACTAAAATAGGTCGTATGCTTCGGAATACCAGTTTTGATGAGCTTACGCAGTTAATAAACGTGCTGAAAGGTGACATGTCAATAGTAGGGAACAGACCCTTGCCGCTTTACGAAGCTGAACTTCTGACTACCGACCAATGGGCAAAACGTTTTTTGGCACCTGCAGGTATGACCGGTCTTTGGCAGGTAACAAAACGTGGTGGTGCCAATAAAATGTCGGCAGACGATAGAAAGCAGCTCGACATTGAATATGCTGAGAATTTCTCGTTTTTATACGACATGAGAATAATTCTTAAAACTATTCCTGCAATGCTACAGTATGAGAATGTTTAATAATCGAACCATTGGAGCTATGAGAAAAAAAACAATTGGAATATTATGTGTACTTGTATTGTTTTTGAACATCACATACAAAGTTGGAGCACAATCAATTCAGAATACGAATTTGGCTAGTGATACCATATCCATTGATAAGCGTATTCCGAGCCTCGACACATTTATACAATCCGCATTAGAAAACTCTCCATTGTTGAAAATTTCAGATTTTGAAATTCAACAAATTCTTGAGAAAATAAAAATGGAGAAGAAATCATGGAGTGATTTTCTGTTTATTGATGGGATTACCCGTTACGGACAGTACAATCAATTCATTGTTAGTGACCAAACAAGTTCGAACGTAAATGATTCCGGTATAAAGTCAGCTAGCGAACAATTTACTTATTATGGTGGTATAACAGTAAAAATCCCTTTATCCAATTTTTTAAACAAGAAAAATCAAAACAAAATTCTAAATAATGAACTCAATGAAGGTAAATTAAAGAAAGAACAATTTGAGAAGGATGTTACAAATATGGTGATTGATGAGTACTATAAACTTATCAAGTTTTATCAAGTTTTCCAGATTAACATGAATGTTCTTGAAGCATTGAGAATTAGCCATCTAAAAGCTCAGAAAGACATAGCAAAAGGTCTAATTGAAATAAATGACTACACCAATATAGTTATTTCTAAAGGAAAAGCAGAAGAAGGATATTACAATGCAAAAAGTGATTATTTTGCACAATACCGAAAAATACAAATATTGACAGGATTAAATTTAAATAGCTCTAAATGAATATAATAAGATTCATAGAAATACTGCTAGGTAAAATAAAGTATCTTCTTATTCTACCTATAATTGCCGGAACGTTGACTTTCTTTCTGACACGAAAACTTCCAGCACAGTATGAAGCTGAAACATCGATTTATACGGGAATCACATCAAACACAGGGTTGGATGTTACTGCCATTCGTGTTGATAAGCTTGTTACTCAAAATGAGTATAACAATGTACTAACTATACTTAAATCCGAATCACTTATGGAAGAAATTTCATTGAGATTATTAGCTCAACATCTAATGCTGGCTAAACCTCAGAAAGAAATTATTTCAGAAGTTGCTTTTAATGATTTACAAAAAAATGTCCCAGATAAAGTTAAGAGACTTGTTGTAAAAGGAGATTATGAAAGAACCTACCAAAATCTGAAGAATTTTGTGAATCCTGATTCAAAGAATTATTTATACAGCATTTTAAATTATGACCATCCATATTATAGTATAAAAGCGCTATCTACAATTAAAGTGGAGCAAATAAACTCCAGTGACATGATACAGTTAAGTTATGTATCTGAAGATGCAGGTATTTGTTGCAACACACTAAAAATAATAGCAAAAGCCTTTATTAGCAAATACAGTGAATTAAAAAGAAAACAGAAAAATTCAACCGTAAGGTACTTTCAGGGAAAATTAGATGAAGTATCACGTAAATTAAAAAACTCCGAAAACAGCCTCCTTCAATTCAATACATCGAACAACATTATAAACTATTACGAACAAACAAAGCAAATTACGACTCAGAATGAAGAAATTGAGCTTAGGCTTCAGGATGTGAAAATGAAGAATGAAGGTTCAAAAGCAGTGTTAAAAAAGCTGGAGAGTGAGATTAGAAAACGATTTGCTATAAATCCGAGAAATGAAGAAATTCTAGATATTAGGGGGCAATTAGTCAGTTGTAATACACAAATTGTACAAACAGAAGTTCTCAACAACGATAATTCTCTGAATGTAGGTCTAAACAACTTATATAAGAAGCGAAACTCATTGGAAAAAAAGCTTGAGAATTGCATTGATTCAATTTACAAATTCGAAAGCAACTCAGAAGGAATCGAATCACGAAATTTACTCGGAAGCTGGCTTGATGCTGTAAAAGATTTTGAGGCAAGTTCGGCTATGCTTAGATCAATGCAAGTCAGACAGGTTGAGTTCATGTCGAAGTTCAAGCGCTATGCCCCTCTGGGATCAACCACTAAGCGTATAGAACGGGAAATAAACGTATATGAAGGAGAGTACCTTGAAATTCTTAATAATCACAATGCAGCTTTACAGAACGAACAAAACACCGATATGATTTCCAATATGCGGATCATTGACGATGCACAATATCCAATTAATTCAATACCTTCAAAGAAAAAGTTATATATACTGATTTCCATCATTTTCACGCTTATATTCTTCATCTTAGGCGTATTTTCCGTTGAATTGTTGGATCACCGAATTAAAACACCGAGTATGATAGCTAAGCTCACGGGTATAGAATTTCTGGGTGCATTTTGTTCTACAGACAATAAAAAAATTCCAAACACGGAGCTGATTCTACATAAAGCCGTTGTTTACATTTTAGAAAAAATAAGACTATTATCTGCCAACGGAAAGAAACCGTTTATAATTCAGATTCTCAGTGTTTGGGATGGTGTAGGCAAAACTGCAACCGGAATCATTTTACAACAAGAGCTTGAGAAGAGAGGCTTTCGAGTGGGACTATATAATTTTATGTCCGCTGTTTCGGCTACAAAAAATGACGAAAATACTCAAGAACTGTTGAATCGGTTTTACAAATCAAACTATTATAGCGAACTGATTAAGGTTGAAGATCAACACAGTGATTATATAATCACTGTAATACCCTCAGTATATAGAGGAATTGAAAATCCAATTTTAATTAAGGATGCTGATTTGAATTTTGTTGTATACAATGCTAACCTTATCTGGTCAAAAGCAGATAGTTTTCACCCCGATAAAATCAAGCAACTCGTCGACAAT
>OCZT010008436.1_pt1 | contig 10023 bp, 10 predicted proteins | sample 1539031 | NCBI WGS metagenome assembly OCZT01 (sample SAMEA3539308, study PRJEB22396) | soil metagenome | biome: tundra; feature: field; material: soil | place: USA | collected 2010-05 | depth 0.15 m
GGGGGACGTGGCGCTGGACCTGTACTGCGGCGCCGGGCTCTTCGCCGGCGTGCTGGCCGAGGCAGTCGGGCCGGACGGCGGGGTCGTCGCGATAGAGGAGGACACCGCCGCGGTGCGCGACGCCAGGCACAATCTCCGCTCGACGCCCTGGGCACGGGTGCACAAGGGCGACGCCGCGGCGATGCTCGCCCGCCACGGCGTGTCCGGCGCGTCGCTGGCCGTCCTGGACCCGCCACGGCCGGGCGCGGCACGGCAGGTTGTTGATCTGCTGGCCGCCGCGGGCAGCGAGGCCAGGCTCGGCCGGATCGCCTACGTGTCCTGCGACCCGGCGACCCTGGCCCGCGACCTGGCGATCTTCGGCGAGCAGGGCTGGGAGCTTGAGGCGCTGCGCGCGTTCGATGCGTTCCCGATGACACACCACGTGGAGTGCCTGGCGACGCTCGCCCGGTGGTAAGCCGCGGCGCGGCGCGGTCGGCGTGCGTGGCGCCGGCCGCGCCGCCAGGGGAGTGCTTACTCCTTGGCCTCTGCCACGTGGAGCGTCGCTTCCACCTCGATCGTCAGCTGGATCTTCTCGCTCACCATGACGCCGCCGCCGGGGATCGCCATGTTGGCGCTGATGCCGTACTCGGTGCGGTTGATCTCCCCGGTAGCCGAGAAGCCGGCCTTGGTGCCGCCGAAGGGGTCCGGCCCGAAGCCGTTGACCTCGAGGGTCAGCTCGACCGGGCGCATGATGCCGCGGATGGTCAGCTCGCCGTCCACGATGAGGTCCTTGCCGTCATGGCGGATGCCGGTTGAGCGGTAGGTCATCGTCGGGTGGTTGGCCGTGTCGAGGAAGTTCTCGCCGGCCACATCGCCGTCGCGGTGCTCGTTGCTGGTATCGACCGAGGTCGTGTCGATGGTCGCCGTGGCCGATGACTGCATCGGATCATCCGCCGTGATGATCTGGCCCTCGAACTTGGTGAAGTTCCCGCGGACCTTGCTGACCATCAGGTGGCGCGCGACGAAGCCGACATGAGAATGGCCGGGATCGATGTCCCAGGTTCCGGCGATGTAGCCGGGGATCTCGACAGCCTGTGCCGTCATGGTGTCTCCTTTAGTTCTCAGAGGTATGACGGTTACTGGATAGTACAAGGTATAAATCCAGAACCGGAGACCATCCTTGTGAGGGTAACGATGCCACGCAAGACGGCACTTCAAGCTGCCCCAGGCACCTGGAGGTAACCATGGATCCCGCGAATGCCGCCGGACCTGCAGATCTGGTCAACGCGGCACGGCCGGCCGGGCCAGGAGCCGTGGCCATGTCCGCCACGCCGGGAGGGCTTGCCGCGCTGGGGGCGTCCGCCGCGCCGGGAGCGTCCGCCGCGCCGGGAGCGTCCGCTATGCCGGGAGGATTTGCCGTGCCATCCGCCGCCAAGTGCCGGATCCGGGAGATCCTCGGCCGGATCGGCGACAAATGGTCTCTCTTCATCATCTTCCGGCTGGGTGACGGCCCGCAGCGCTTCACCACGCTGAAACGAGCCGTCGACGGGATCAGCCAGCGAATGCTGACGGTCACCCTCCGCGGGCTGGAACGCGACGGCATCGTCAGCCGGACGATGTACCCGGTCATGCCGCCGCGGGTCGACTATGCCCTCACTCCGCTGGGCCATACCCTGCTTGACGCCGTGGGCGCGCTCATGGCCTGGGTCGATGAGCATCTGGCCGAGGTCGATGCCGCGCGCGATGCCTACGATGCGCGATCCCCGGGCGGCGACCCCGAGCTGCCAGTGCCAGCCCCGCGCGGCCTCCAGGGCGACCTCCAGGAGGCCGGCGCCAGCCGCGCTTTCCGGCAGCCTGGCCTCACCAGCCCCGCCTGAAGCACGCGCAACACCACCTGAGATAGCGGTTCAGATAAGACCGGCGGAAACCGGCCCGATCTTAACCACTGCCGGTCAGCTGGTGAGTTAGCGGTCAGCTGGTGAGTTAGCGGTCAGCTGGTGGGTTAGGGGGTGTGGTGCCCCTGGCCGGAGGGGTGATGGGCGTGACTTATCCACAGAGGCGGGGCTGTATCCACAGATTTCAACGGCGGGTACCCGGCGGATGGCTGCACGGCGACGCTGAGTTCATGACCAGTCGACCTCCCCGCGAATGCGAGCAGCTGCTGCAACTGCAGGCAGGGGTCATCACCCGCGCACAGGCGCTCAGCGCGGGGATGAGCAGGCACGGCCTGCGGGCAAAGCTGGACAGCGGGCGCTGGCAGCGGCTGCATCCGGGGGTGTACGCGGGCTTCAGCGGGCAGCCAGGCCGCGACCCCGTGCTGTGGGCGGCGGTCCTCGGGTCCGGCCCGCGCGCGATCCTGAGCCATGAGACGGCGGCAGAGCTGCACGGGCTGCTGAGCCCGGCGGCGCGACCGGGCAGGATCATCCACGTGATGGTGCCGAGAGGCCAGCAGGTAGTCCCGATGAGGTACGTCCGGCTGCACTACTCGCAGCGGCTGGACGACTCACGGCACCCGGTGCAGCTGCCGCCGGTGACACGATTTGAGGAAACGGTCCTCGATCTCGCCGTGACAGCGGCAACGGTGACGGACGGGATCGGCTGGATCCTGCGCGCCTGCGGAACTCGCCGCACGACGCCGGACCGGCTCCGGCAGGCAATGGCCGCCCGCCGGCGGCTGCGGTGGCGGGCCGAGCTGTCCGCGGCGCTCGGCGATGGGAGTTCCGGTGTTCACTCCGCACTCGAGCATTCCTACCTGCACCGGGTCGAGCGGCCGCACGGCCTGCCGGCCGGGGTCCGGCAGCGGCGGGTCATCGCCCGCAACGCCGCTATTTACCAGGACGTCCGCTACGAGCGGTACCAGCTGATCGTCGAGCTGGACGGCCGCGCCGCCCATCCGGGACAGGAACGCTGGCGGGACATCCACCGCGACAACGCGAACGCCGCCGATGGCTGCGTCACGCTGCGCTACTCCTGGTCCGACGTGACCCAGCGGACCTGCGAGGTTGCCGCCGAGGTCAGCCGCGTCCTGCGGAGCCGCGGCTGGACTGGGCAGCTGCGCCGGTGCGGCCCGGACTGCACGGTCCGGGACTAGCTCACGCCCGGCTGGCTGCGCCCTGCGGAGGCGGATGCGGAAGGATGAGCGGCATGCAACTGCGGATCTTCACCGAACCCCAGCAGGGTGCCAGTTACGACACGCTGCTGGCGGTCGCCCGCGCGGCCGGGGAATTCGGCTTCGATGCCTTCTTCCGGTCCGATCACTACCTGAAGATGGGCTCGGTCAGCGGGCTGCCCGGCCCCACCGATGCCTGGGTGACGCTGGCCGGGCTGGCCCGCGAGACATCCAGGATCCGGCTGGGCACGCTGATGTCCGCCGCGACCTTCCGGCATCCGGGCCCGATGGCGATCAGCGTCGCGCAGGTAGACCAGATGAGCGGCGGGCGGGTGGAGTTCGGGCTGGGAGCCGGCTGGTACGCGGCCGAGCACGAGGCCTATGCCATCCCGTTCCCGGACCTGGGCGAGCGCTTCGCCAGGCTCGAGGAGCAGCTGGCGATCATCACCGGCCTCTGGGAGACGCCGGAGGGCGGGAAATTCTCGTTCAGCGGCGCGCACTACACGGTGACCGATTCGCCCGGACTGCCCAAGCCGGCGCAGCGGCCGCGGCCGCCCGTACTCATCGGCGGTACGGGGAAGCGACGGACGCCCCAGTTGGCTGTGCGGTACGCCGACGAGTACAACGTCCCTTTCAACGGGGTGCAGGAGACGGCGGCAGCATTCGGCCGGGTGCGGGATGCGTGCGCGGCGGCGGGCCGCGACGCATCGTCGATGACGTACTCGGCAGCCCAGGTGGTGTGCTGCGGGCGATCGCAGGCCGAGCTGGAGCGGCGGGCCGCCTCGATCGGCAGGGACCTGGCCGAGCTGCGGGACGGTGGCGTCGCCGGTACCCCGGCGGAGGTTGCGGAGAAGATCGCAAGGTACTCCGAGATCGGTGCCCAGCGTATGTACCTGCAGGTGCTCGACCTGCAGGATCTTGATCACCTGGAACTGATCGCGGCTGAGGTTGCGCCCCGGCTCGGCTGAACGGCGAGATTCACGATCAAGAGCGATCAGGCCGAGCGTGATGTCCAGTTCAACGGCCGGATCATGGACACGCCGGCCTTTCCGACCGGAAAGCTGACGTTGACCAGGCCGATCAATTTCGCCCCGCTGCCTGCGGTCGGGGTCGCGAAGACCTACTCCGCGGACGGCAACCTGACCCAGGTACGGCCTGACCGGGCCGGCCAGTTCCAGGCTGGTCAGCTGCCGGGCCATGGCGGTCAGCAGGAGCTCGCCTTCCAGGCGGGCGAGCGCGGCCCCGACGCACGCGTGGATGCCCGAGCCCAGTCCGACATGGCCCGCGGCGCGGCGCCGGATATCGAAACGATCCGGATCCGGCCAGGCCCGGGGATCACGGTTCGCCGCGCCGAGGAACAGCAGTACCTTCCGGCCGGCCGGGATGATCGTGCCGGCCACGTCGACCGCGCGGGTCGTGGTGCGGAAGAACGTCTGCACCGGGGAGGCGTGCCGCAGCGTCTCCTCGACAGCCGCCCGGGCCAGCGAAGGATCATCGCGCAGCGCCTGCCACTCATCCGGGCAGGTCGCCAGGGCGTGCACCGCCCAGGCGAGAGTGTGCACCGTGGTGTCCACCCCCGCTGACAGCAGGGACCGTACCAGCAGGCAGGCCTCGTCCTTGGTGATCTCATCGCGGTCGACGGCTGCGTAAATCTCGGTGCCGAGGCCGCCGGGGGCGAGCGCCGCGAGCCAGTTCACGGCACCCGGCCATGGCGAGCATTCCGTCGGCGCCGTTACCTTCCAGATTCCGGCGGGGCTTAAAGTCGCCAGGATTCAGTGGTCGGTCGACGGCGTCGGCGTCGGCGCGCCTGCGCAGTGGGTCATCCATTCATGAGGGCGATCGCGGCTGGCTCACTGCCGTAGCGTTGCGCCATGGCAAATATGACCGATGCGCAGTGGCGCGAGTTCGTGACGGCCGGCACCAAGACGGGGAAGCTCGCCGTCACGCGCCTGGACGGCCGGCCGCACTGACGCCGATCTGGTTCCTGCTCGACGGCGATGACATCGTCCTGACCACGCATCAGGACGGCGTCAAGGGCAAGGCGCTGCGGCGGGACCCGCGAGCCGCGCTGAGCGTGGATGATCAGCGGCCGCCGTACTCGTTCGTCGTGATCGAGGGGCATGTGACGATCTCCGAGGACCCGGGTGAGGTGCGCAAATGGTCGGCGGCGCTCGGCGGCAGGTACATGGGCGCCGGCCCGGCGCAGGAGTTCGGCGCCCGCAACGGCGTGCCCGGCGAGCTGCTGGTCAGGCTGCGGGCCGAGAAGGTCATCGCGATGCGAGACGTCGCCGATTGAGCCGGCCAGGCGAGGGTGCAGGCCGACGAGCATGAACGAGCACGCAGCGAACTGCCTGTGGCGACGGCATCGCTAGCCGTGGCCCGTCCAGGGGTCGTAATCCACTTCGAGTGCCTCCTGCGCGGGGCGCTGCCCGGCGGGCACGTTGCGCAGGTTCAGCCGGATCCTCGTCCAGGTCGACGACCGGCCGCGCATCGAGTCCACTAGCACGTCGGACGGCTCGAGGTACGGCCAGACGTCCCCGTGCCGCTCCTTCCAGCGGTCCAGGCCCGCCATCGCCTCGGCCTGGCTCCCGGCCCTGGCGATCTCGATCAGCGGCATCGACGACCTGCGGCGGCCAGTAGGCCCGCTGGTCTTGCCTGGCACCGGCGGCACCGGCGGCAGCGGCGGCACCGGCAGGGCCTGCGTGGCCTGCAGGTCAGATACGCCGGGCGAGGCCTGCGGGACGGACGGGATTGCCTGCGCAGGGCCGGCCCGCCGTTTCGATGGCTGCACCCTGGGCTGCTCGCCGGCCTGCTTCTCGAAGTGCGGCGGCCAGGGCGCGTCGGGCAGCCCGGCCGCCTCGTGGTCAGCGGCCAGCCTGAGCAGCGGCTCCAGTGACCCGGCCGCAGCGTCGATGCCGGCGGACAGGTCGCCGACGGCGGCGTACCGCACCGGCATCGTGTCGATGGTGAAAGCCTCAGGCTGGCAGTCAGGTACCTCGTCCCAGGTCAGCGGCGCTGACACCCGGGCATCCGGGGTCGGCCGGACCGAGTAGGCCGAGGCGACCGTCCGGTCCTTGGCGTTCTGGTTGTAGTCGACGAAGACGCCATGGCGCTCCTCCTTCCACCAGCGGGCGGTCGCCAGGTCCGGCGCGCGCCGCTCGATTTCCCTGGCCAGCGCCACGGCCGCGCCGCGCACCTGGGTGAACGTCCAGCGCGGCTCGATCCGGCAGTAGACGTGGATGCCGCGCGATCCGGACGTCTTCGGCCATCCGGTCAGGCCGAAGTCCGCGAGCACGTCCCTGGCCACCAGCGCGACGGCGACGATCTGCTGCCATCCGATGCCGGGGACCGGATCGAGGTCCACCCGTAGCTCGTCGGGATGATCAAGGTCGCTGGCTCGGACCGGATGCGGGTTGAGGTCGATGCAGCCCAGGTTCGCCACCCAGGTGAGCTGCGCCGCGTCCCGGACGACGACCTCCTCGGCGGTGCGCCCGGACGGGAAGCTCAGCTCGACGGTCTCAATCCAGTCCGGGCGCGCGGACGGCGCCCGTTTCTGGAAGAAGGCCGGCTCGGCGGCGCCCTTCACGAAGCGCTTGAGGACCATCGGCCGGCCGGCCACCCCGCGCAGCGCGCCGTCGGCGACGGTGAGGTAGTACCGGATCACGTCCAGCTTCGTGTGCCCGGTCTGCGGGAAGTACACCTTGTCCGGGTTGCTGACCGTTACGGTGCGGCCGGCCACCTCCAAGATCTCCTTACGATCAGGCATGCCGACCACGATAACCCGGGCTAGCCGCGGGCGTCACGGCCCGGCGGCGTCGCGCTGGCCGCCGTCAGCGGCGGCTGGCCGGGAATGAGTGAGTACGCGGCATGCTGCGTAAATGCCGCTTTTGATGGTTTCTCGGAGTCCGGCCCGCTGCCATCGACGCGGGCGTTGCGGCCGATCGCGGTCACCGCGATCACGGCGGCGGCAGCCACCGCGCTCAGCGCGCTGACATGCTCGCCGAGCAGCAGCGCGGACCAGCCGAGCGTCGGGGCCGGCTGCGCCAGCTGCAGGCGGCCGATGCGGGCAACCCCGCCGCGAGCCAGCCCCTGGTACCAGCCGAAGAAGCCCAGGCACATGGAGACGATGCTCACGTAGGCCATGCCCAGTGCCGGGCCGGCGCGGACGTCGCCGAGGCCGCCGCCCGCCGGCTGGCGGTCAGCCCGGGCCGTTCCTGTTACCCGGGCGAGCCGCCAGGCTCGTACCTGAGGCTCAGCTACGCGGCCGAGGAGGCGCCCGCGCTGATCCGCGGCGTCGAGATCATCGCCGGGATCCTCGGCATGCCGTAGCAGCCGGGCGGGCGGCTACGGGGACGCGCGGACGGCGCGCCAGTTGCGCAGCGGCACCGCTAGGTGCAGGGCCACGTCCCGCCAGTAGCCCGCTTGCACGACCGCGGCCGGGTCGGCAGTCAGCTCGACGCCGGCCAACGCGCCGTCGTCGCAGTAATGCAGGCGGGCCAGTGCCCGGCTGTCGAACAGCCAGTAGTCGTCCGCCGGAAGCGCGGCAGCGGCCCGGGAGATGCGGATGTCCTCGCCCGCCTCGGCGTTCAGCTGGTAACTCCAGCCGATCTCGAACCGCAGGTAGTCGGTCAGCGGCTCGGAAACGACGTGCACGCGCTGCAGCACCTTCCCGGCTGCCACCCCGGCACGCACCACCGCGAGCCAGGCCTCCTTGCCGGAGTACGTGGTCGGCTCCTGGCCGGCCAGGAAGGACCGGAGCGGGCCGGCCTCGCCCGGCTCGTCGTACCGCTGGCGGGTTTCGAGCCGGAAGCAGGTGTGCTCGAACCGGCCGAACAATCCTGGCCAGTCGACGCTGCCGGGGGGAACCACGCGTCCCATGTCATTACGGTAACCCCGCTGGGCAACACTGGCCGGAATTCCCGGCTGGCCGGGATTCCTGGCTGCGGAGCCCGGGCTAGCCGAGCAGCTCGTCCGCCGCTGCCGCGAAGACCCCGGTGTGGATGTCGGCATCCGCCGCGGTGGTAGCCGGCGACATCAGGGCCATGTTGTGGAACGGCGTCATGAGCACGCCGCGGTTGACGGTGTAAAGGTGCAGGTACTCATCGAGCAGCAGGTCGGCGGCTGCCTCGGACTCGCCGCCGGACCGCGGCGCCACCGGGCAGAACCGGTACTCGGCGCGGGCGCCCAGCTGGGTGATGGTCCACGGCAGCCCGCGGGAAGTGAGCACGTCCCGCACGCCAGCGGTGAAGCGATCGGCCACCGCGATCATGGCATCGAACGCCGCGTCGGTGAGCACGTGCTCCAGCGTCGCCCGCATCGCGGCGACCGACAGCGCGTTGCCCGCGAGCGTGCCGCCCACCCCGCCGGTGTCCTCGATGTCGGCGGCCGGGTCGTGCAGGATGCGGTCGGCCAGCGCCGCGGACAGGCCGAACGCGCCAGCCGGGATGCCGCCGGCGATCGACTTGCCGATCGTGACGATATCCGGATCAAGGCTCCAGGCCCGCGTGCAGCCGCCGGGGCCGGCGCTGAACGTATGCGTCTCGTCGTTGATGAGCACGCAGCCGTGCCGGCTCGTCAGGTCGCGCACGGCCGTGAGGTAACCGGGGTCGGGCAAGACGATGCCCACGTTGGTCAGGGCCGGCTCCATCAGGACGGCTGCCACGTCGCGGGCGCTGAGCTCCCGCTCCAGCGCGGCCAGGTCATTGAACTCCACGACGCGGGTGGTCTGCCGCGGGTCGACCGGGGCGCCGACGTTGCCGGGCCGCGACACCGGGCCGTCGGGCCCGGCGATGATGAACGCCTCGTCCACGCTGCCGTGGTAGCAGTAACTGAACACCAGGATCTTCTGCCGCCCGGTCAGCTGCCGCGCGACCCGGATCGCCCACCGGTTGGCGTCGGTGGCGGTGAGGGTGAAGCTCCACCGGGCCGGCCCGAACCGGCGGGTGAGCTCCGTCGCCACCCAGCCGGCGTCGCGGGTCGGCAGCATGGTGGCCGCGCCGCCGAGCTCACCGTACCGCCGGGCCACCGCGGCGACGGTGGCGGCGGGGGAGTGCCCGGCCATGGCAGCGGTGTCGCCCAGGCAGAAGTCGACAAAGCCGTTTCCGTCGATGTCGGTCAGCCGCGCGCCGTGCGCCTCGGCAAAATAGACCGGGAACCCGCCGGCCCACATGCGCATCCAGGTCATCGGCACGCCGCCGAGCAGGTTCGCGCCGCCGGACTCGAAGGCGCGCCGGGATCCGGCGTGCCGCTGGCCGTAGGTCTCGCGCTCGCGGCTGATCAGCCCGGCGAGGTGCTCCCGGTCAATGACCGCCGGGCCGGCGGCCTGCTGGTCGGGCTGCTGGTCGGCCATCGGAGGACCTCCCTCGCCGCGCGCGGGGAGTCCTCTGCCGGATTCCCCGCTACCGGAGCTGTGCCGTGGTTCAGTCTGTCATTGCGGCGGCGGGCTCCGGTATCTCGGTGGCAGCGGCCTGCCGCTGCTCGCGGCGGCTGCCGAGGTATCCCGCGGCCAGCGCCATGAGGCCGGCGATGACCAGCAGCAGGATCCGGTAGTTCAGCACGGCGATCAGGCCGGCGCCCAGCGCGATCGCGATGGTCTGCGGCACGGTGTACGCGATGGTGAACGCCGCGTCGGTCCGGCCCATCAGCTCCGGCGGGGTGCGCCGCTGGAGGAGGGTCATGATGCCGGCGATGATCCACGACAGGCTGGCGCCCAGCAGCGCGCAGCCGGCCAGCACGGCCGGCAACGGCGATGCGATCAGCAGCAGGAAGCCGGCCGCGGCGCTGATCATGCCCAGGCTGGCGAGCAGGCCCTCGCTGAGCCGGCGCATCAGCGGCGCGGCGACGATGCCCGCCGCGATGGCGCCGGCGCCCTGAGCGGAGATCAGGATCCCCAGGAACGTGGCCGGCCTGTGCAGCCCCTGGCTGACGACGGCGAA